>Ga0209012_1000285_pt1 | contig 76546 bp, 73 predicted proteins | sample RS3BMetagenome_FD_184735 | JGI IMG/M metagenome (GOLD analysis project Ga0209012, IMG submission 184735) | Ferric oxide microbial mat and aquatic microbial communities from Rainbow Spring, Yellowstone National Park, USA - RS3B (SPAdes) (version 3) ... | reverse complement strand
CCGATTGGGTAACCCATCCCCGCCCGCAGACCGGCACCCGGACTATTCACCGCATCGGCACCACACGAATTGCAGACAAACGGATGCAATCCAAACCATTGGCCACAACCGCCCCGCGGAACCGCCCGCAGCCAACATCTGACCAACATTCTCACTACGCCCGAAATAATGGCCACGCCCACACCGCTCGCAGCGCATCGCCCATTTGCCGCCCCGGCCGGAATCCGATACCATTGCGTGCAGATGAAATTTTATTGAGGCCATCAACGGTCGCTTTAGCTGAAGATAAAATCTCGCCTGCCGATTTAGTGGATGCCCGCAATCGGCGGGTAGGCATAACCATCAACAATGGCGGCCCGCCGGGCAATATCCCCAACGGCACCACCGACTGCATCTGGTTCGGCTGGCAGGCGATGGAGGAACGCAATCCATTTGGCGGCAGCGGCAGCACCGACACGCCAACCAAACGGTACGTTTGGGGCACATATACCGACGAATGCCTGCAGATCAATCTGCTGCAAGCGGCCGGGCCGCAGTCGCTTCCCGCAGGCTATTACTACCTTCTGCAGGATACGCTGTACCGTGCGGTAGCACTTACCGATACCAATGGCAACATCGTCGAGGCCTACGACACCGATGCCTACGGCAATACGCTGATCTTCACCGGTCCTGGTGCCGATGGCACGTGGTTCACGGATGATGATGTGCAATCCAATTACGGTGCCAACAGCATCATCTATTGCGGCTACCGCTACGATCCGGAATCGGAAAATTATTACGTCCGTAATAGATGTTACTCACCGCTTTTGGGCCGCTGGGTGACCCGTGATCCGATCGGGTATCGGGGTGGGATCAGTCTATACGCCTACGTCGAAAGCAGCCCGGTGGGGAATGTGGATGCGGCGGGGACTCATTTGTACCACTTCGGGCCGATACACTACCTCCCGGGCCACCGATTCTACCGGAACTACTACTATTAGGATTTCATCGGCCAGTGGAACATCCCGGGAAACCCCGGCGCAGGCCTTCTGGCGGAGGCGGCGAAGGATATCGGTAGTCTATCTGAAATTGGCAAGGCCGTAAATCTTTTTATGGAAAGCTTTAGCGGCTTGCATGTCTACTGGGCGTACGACGTTCACATCAGATGGGAGATAACCCGCGTTTTCACCTATAAATGTAAGGTAAATGGCCATCCGTTCGACGCCAAATGGCAGTCGACGACAAAGAAGAACCTGACCATCTATTTCGAGAATAGTCGCCAGCATTGGGGCAGTACGCCTAATAACCTGGTGGAGGGTGCCGAAACAGCAAAGGAGCTTCGTGGTGATTTCACGGACATTGTGAAGAGAATTTCCGAAGCGTACCAGGCGGGAGAATGATTGTGTCCACGGATCAGGAGCCGGGTAGTGCTGCAACTCCAACGGTCGGTATCAAAATCGGATGGGCCTTACTTGCGGTGTTATTTATCGCCTGGATGCTGGTATGTTTTTCGTTCGGGCTAATTTTGCTGCGGTGGCGCACGACCCAAGGTTTTTCAAGGCGACCAACGCCTGTTAGGGCGATCCCTTCTCGTCACGCCTTGCAGGCTCGAGGGATGGTGTTCCTCGACCTCTTTGGTCGTGTCGTCGCCGTCCCGCCAGGGGCCGGTGATCTCCTCGTCCCATTGTCGGATCAAAACGGTTTCCCTCGGCGCCTATCCGTGAGATGGTCGGGCCCTGCGGCCGCTTGGCCGATGAGCCACCGTGAACCATCGAAACACTGGCGTATTTATGAGCAGTCCACGGGGGGCACCATTTTTCTGACCCCGGTGCCTCTCGTACCGGGATTTCTGGTGGTGAGGGGGAGCGGGCAACCGAAGCCGAATCTTTACGCGGTGGTTATGCATGGGCCGCCTGAGGTGCTCGAAGTTAATTGGTTCGGTGCGCACACGAACCTCCAGAGGCATTCCTCCATATTTCCTTCAACGTTACAAAACAGCCGGAAAATAGCCCTGCAATGCGCGCAGACACTCATGCACGCCGGAGCCGCATCTTGGATAGCGGCTTTAAAATCACGGCACGCGGTTGCCGAGCTCGCAAAATATCCTGACCAAGAAGTATACCTCCTCGGCATCGGCGACCACCTTGGAAGAATCCACACAGGCCCGGTTATTCGACTCGCAGCGAGGATCGCCATCCATAGATCGGTATGGCGTCCTGGTGGCAACGTGGTGTACCGGGGGAAACTGGACAGCGGCGAGGTTTACCTATACCGACGCCCACTTCAGGAGTCGCAGGCTCACGCCCCTCACCTCGTCGTATGGCGGTGGTTGTTCTTTGGGCGAAGTGGCCGTCGCCTTGCATGGGGCCAGATATCCTGTCCACCCGCAATGGCCCCCGTTGGGGTGCTCCGCCGTGTACGAGCGAGCGCGGGCATCGGGCTTGAGGCACCGGACGCAGTTTCCGCTTCCGGCGATCAAAGCGGCCGGTCGTCGGGCAAAAGCCAGCGGTCTGGGGGAGATCGTTAACCGAATGGATGGTAATGATAACCTAATGTATTGGAAAGGTTCATCGCTGGGTGCCTCACTTTTACGCGCGGCGTTGTTCGCTCTTGCGGTGGCTGAGGCCGAGTGGATATTCTTTCTTTTGCCGACCCACCAGTTTAACCCCATAGCACTGGCGGTGCTGCGGTACCTGTCGGTCGCCATGTTCTTGATAACGGGATCAATGCTGGGGCTTTCTACATTTAGAAACACCTTGGCAATGTTCCGGCCGCACTCCGCTGGGCGGTGTCCCGGTCCAGCGGTCATCGTGGGCATTGGGACGATGGTTGTCTTTGTCGCCGTATTCTGGAGCTGCGTGGGTCACTTGTAACCGTCCGGCGATCCTTTCAATTACCCGCAAGTTTAGCGCCGATGCAATAGCCTAAATGAATATCCATTAGGCGTGTGATGCCGCGCCAGCTAACCATGTTGCCTGGCGGCGGATCGTGCGAGCGGTGCGGCTAAAAATTGGCCATCTTGCACCGCCGTCCGTTGTGGCCCTTTTCCCCATTTGTGGCGCCCCCGGGCAAGCCCAGGGCTATTTATAGGTGAATACAGTTTTAATGTTTTATGGGCCATCGCGCAACGGATGAATCCGCTGGCAAAGGTTCGTGGCAGCTGCGGTTCGATTTTCGCGTTATGTCGTCGTGCCGTTGTGGTTAAACGTCGGTTCATCGGCACCTGGTGGGGCGGTCGGGCGGGGTTAAATGCGCATCGCGGCCTCGTCTCGACATCGCACACCGAGGAATCCCGGCGCTTTGTAGCCGGGGCGTTTTCCTGCGATCCCTTTACTTACGCGGTCCGAATCGGGTGAGACGCCTGCGGTACAACCGCCCACCGGCGGCCCGCCTGCATGCAGCCATGCTTCATTCCTGGGCACAAAAATAGGGTTTTCCCCTATTTCACTTCGCGGACTATTTCCGATTTGCAACTGCTGGCGATATGCGATACTGCTGCCATCGCGGTTGGCGGTGCCAGGTTTGCCGGGGAATCGCTCGGCAGGGAGCTCGCAATCGCAAAAAAGTGCTTTGCCCTTGCATGGCCGGTGGGATTGCAGCTTGTTCCACTGGCCGTGCTTTTTTTTGCGATGCCAATATGTGGCTATGTGCCGTCGATGTGGTTAAGCTGCCCCGTATTGCTTGAGAAAGTTAATAATGATTGGCTCTATTTTGTCGCGCAGTGCTGCGTTGGCAAATGCTGACCACGCCAGCGGGGTGATGACGTCCAGCGGGGCATCGGGCAATCCACCAAGCCCGTCGGAAAGGATCACACCTGCCTCCTGGGCAATCAGGGCGGTGGCCATATCGTAGGGATGGACGCAAAGCCCCGGTTGCATCTGCAGGGCACGGTAGAAATGCAGTCGGAGATCTGCATTAAACCGGTCATGACCCATAATTAATTCATAAAATTGTCCGCCGGTGCTGATGTACTGGTCGTCAAATACCATGGCCACACTCGCGTCCGTATTCGCCGTACATTGCCGCGCGATCAATTCCAGCAGTTCGGCCGACAGCACCTTGGTGCCGGGAAAAAAACTGGTAACGCTGCCAAATCCATGGGCAATGTCAGTAGCTTTGCTCGGGGCGATGGCAATGCGATATGTCTCCTCCGTAAGCAGGTCGTCGCGTACCGCCATGGCACCGCGCCCCTTTCCCGCCCACAGCACGTCACAGCGAGTCTGCTTGCTGACCGGTATTTCAGCCTGCATGGCAACGCTGATGTGACTTAATCGGGTCTGCACGCTGTGGTTTGGAGCCACGCCCGCCAGAACCCACGCCGATCTTTTATCAAACATCAGGCCGCGCGTGCCGTCAATCGGATCAACAATCAACTGAAACGCGGCATCGTCCGGATCCGATCCGCGCGGAAAGGTCAGCATTCCCTTTTCGCTTTCATCACCTTCAATGCCTTCCGCCACCAGCACAAGTGGAAATTCCTGCCCCCACTGCTCGCAGAATTCAATCAGAACCGGCTCCACATGATTGTCAACGGCGTAGATCGTATCAGCGATGCTGTGACGATCAATATCCGAAAATACAAGCTGATTGGCGCGGGCTTCAACAATGCAGCTTCTAATGCGTCGGCCCAGAACGCACAACTTTTCAACAAAATATTCCGCCTTGCGTGGAAGCTGTCCGGGTTCAAACATGGCAATGGGTCCTCAATTGTGGTTGACGCATCAGTCTTCCCCACGCAGATCGATGTGCTGGCCAGGTGGCACGGGTGTGGCCGCGGTTGGCAGACGCCTGCCGGTCACTCGCCGCCATGCGGCCTTGATCAGGGGCCAGAACGCATATGAATAGATGGCGATCAGCGCCGCTATTTGTGGCTGCCAAAGCAGGAATAAAATCAATAAGACCGCCCGCACCACATATGCAAAAGGCTTCCTGCCGCGTAAATACTGATTGATGACATGGTCGTAACTGATCCGGCTGACCATCAACAGCGCCGTAAGCAGAAGAATAATCGGCATGGTATATGGAAAACTGGTTGATACAAGCTGGCTGATAATGGGTGGAATATTAAACGGCAGGATGTGGGGGGCCCCTGGCCGCAGCCCCTCAAAGAATATCACGCTGGCCGCCACCACGCCCGCCGCCCCCGGAGAAGGCAAACCCCGAAACGCCATGTGTGAGTCGATGTCGTGCTGCGTCATTGTGTTGAATCGCGCCAGCCGCAATCCGGCGCAGGCCACGTAAACGGCGGCGATAATCCAGAAAAAGCGGCCGTCCATGCTGTGAGCCAGTGGGCCTATTTGCCCTTCGTATGTCGGTCGGGTCTGAGAAAGGACATGTCCGATCAATTTCAAGCTCAAAAAGGCTGGCGTAACTCCAAAACTTACCACATCGGCCAGCGAATCCAATTCGGCACCGAAATCGCTGGTAGCACGCGCCAGTCGGGCCATCGATCCATCCAGCATGTCGCAAATCATGGCGGCGAATATCAGATAACCGGCCACGCTGAAATTGTTCATAAAGGCATTGGTTTTGCTTGGAGGGGCGGAGGCATAACCCAGGGCCGCAAATCCGCACAGCAGATTTCCAAGGGTGAAAAGCGTTGGAAGCACCGCAATCATGCGGCGCGACAATTCTGATCCGCTGCCGGAAGAACCATCATGTTCATGCCCATTATGGTCGTCGTGGCTTTCGGTCATGGCTGTTCTTTACCTCGTGTTGCGTTCAGCGCGACACCGATGATTAATCGGAATCGCCCACAAACGCAATATGATAAACCTTTTCGTCTCATTGAGGCAGTTTGTCAAACTTAATGGCCCAGTCAAAAATCTGTCGCACTGCCGCGCGGACCGGATAAAATGCGTACGTCGGCCCGGCGTATGTGTTCCGCGCATGGATTCCAGCAGGGCGGCTACACGATTTGCCATACCGAATGAAAAGGGGGATCAGACTGGCCAGCGCGCCCGAAAATCAGCCATCTGTCAGGTGGTATCGCACGCCCGCCACCGACCCGGCATTATTTTTGGCGCTGGCCCTTGCCGTTGGCATTTTGATCGGCTGGTGCTGGTCGGGTGCTACGGTGCCTGCCTTACTGGTTGGCGTACTGGCGCTGGTTGCAGCTTTGGTGCATGCTCGCCGCTGGCCTTGGGCCAGCTTTGCGTGCCTGCTGCTGGCGTCAGCGGCTGTTGGTGCAGTTCGGTATAACATTCAGCAGCGTCAAATGGCGGTCAATAACATTGGCCGGTATGCGCCGGCCACGGGCCGTGCCCTGATCCGCGCCAAAATTCTCATCACCTCACCGCCGCAGCATCGCCGCAAACCGACACATGGGCCGTTGTTCTCCATTGCCGGCGACTATACAACTTTTGTGGCCCGCGTGCTGAAGTGCAAAAATGATCGACAATGGATGGCGGCAACGGGTCGCGTGCTGGTGCACGTGCCGGGTTGGCTGCCAGCACTGCAGGTGAATCAGCAGGTGGAAGTGTGGGGCTGGCTTTCCCGGCCAGCGCCGCCTGCCAATCCGGGTGCTTTTAATTATCAGCAGTATCTGCGCACGCGCCGGATATTTGCCGAAATCGACCTTACTCATACTGCGCAGATCAAAATCATTTCGGCCCGGCAATCACTTTTACCCCTGTCAGGCTGGCTGACCCTGCAGCGAGTGCGACTGCGACAGCAATTTCTGCGTTCTTTTGGTTCGCACGTGGTAGCGGGTAATGAAATGGTGGCGCTGCTTTTGGGTTTTCGCGATCCATCCATTATTAAAATTGAGCGAGACTTTTCCCGATGCGGGGCAGCCCATCTGCTGGCGCTTTCCGGTCTGCACGTTGCGCTGATTGCGGAGGCGATCTGGCTGATTCTCCGTCTGCTTATTAAATCGCCGCGGACCCGGGCGGGGATGACATTGCTGCTGGTATTGGCTTACATGTTGGTCACGCCGTGCGGGCCGCCGGTGGTTCGTGCGGCACTGGGCACCGCGCTGGTCTTATTGACCATGCTGATCGGCAGGCCGGTGCGCATCGCCAACATCCTGGGGGTTACGGCGCTGGTGGTTTTGCTTTGGCGGCCGGCGGAGTTGTTTGATGCGTCATTTCAACTCAGCTTCTTGGTCACCGGCATGCTGATCATTATGGCGCCGCGCATATATGCCGCCGTTTTTGGTCGGTGGCTGGCACGATTAACCGACATTGCCAACGCATCGCAAAAGCGATTTGATCGTCTCAAATCGCGTCTGGCGGCATTTGTTGCCGGCACCCTGACGGCCAATATCATCGGCACGATGGTTTCGCTGCCATTGGTGATGTATCACTACCACCAGATTACGCCCTGGGGTGTGGTGACGGGCCTGCTGCTGTTTCCGCTGGTGTGTGTGGCTTTAATCACGGGGCTGTTGCAATTGTCACTGGTCGCCATTTGGCCAGAGGCAGCGAAAATGGCAGCGATTGTCGCGGCACCAAGTGCCGAGGCTTTGGCATGGGCGGTGCATCACCTGGCGCAACTGCCGGGCAGTCAATTTGTGGTGCAGGCTCCATCGGGGCTGTGGATGATCTCCTTTTACATGTTGCTGCTGGTGTGGGTTCTGCGACACCACCTGCACATTAGCCGCACATCCATTGCCGCCGGAGGATTTATTTTAACAATCGGCTTTCCACTCGTGGCCTTGGGCGCAGGTCGGCACGCGCCAATTAAGGTGGAGGTGTTAAGCTTGCACAGCGGCAATGCCGTCCTGGTACAGACTGGCAGCAGCTGGCTTTCGAGGCGGGCGTATCTGATTGATGCCGGCACGGCCGGTTCGCCTCAGGTGTGCAGCCGGGCTGTCCGCGGCGTATTAAAAGATTGGGGGGTATCTCATGTGGCGGGCATATTCCTCACGCAGGTGGATTCGCTCCATGCCGCCGGTGCGCTGCCCGTGCGCGCTCATTATTCACACACACCGGTGTGGATAAACACGGCAGACCTTCACGGCGCTCACCGCAGCGTTTCAATTCAACAATTTGTCGCCCAGATGAGGGCAATCGGCCCCATTGAGGATTTATCCGCTGGTTCACGGATGGCCATCGGATCAGCCGGTAGCCTGCGCGCTGTGTGGCCACCGGCTCAAGCCCATATAAACCGGAAATACCGCGGCAATATATTAATTCTATCAGCCGATTCCACACGACTGCTGCTGATGTGCCGTACGCAGGCTGTTGCCAGTGTGCTGCGAAAGATCGACCGGGAACTGGCTGGTGAACCGATTACGGGAATGGTGCTATTGGGTGCTGGCAATTTGCACCCGGCGGTGGTAAGTATGCTGCTTAGGTTGCATCCCACGTTTATCACATTAACCGGTGAAACCAGAGCCGCTGTGAAGGCCGATGCGCGGGCCCTGCGTAACTGGCATGGTTTGTATCTGTCCACAGCCGGCGACGGAGCCATTAAGATAACCATTCAGCGGCGCGGTTGGCGGGTGGATGGCCGCTGGATTCAGAAATTCCGTGGCAAACGATATCCCATGGGGCGGCACCCATGAATGTAAAGCCGGTTATAGTGGCAGGCAGTCGAATCTTTGACTGGAGCGTGCGGCATGATTGAACTGGAAAAATTAATACGCGATGTACCTGATTTTCCGAAGCCGGGCATCGTATTCAAGGATATCACACCGCTGCTGGGACACCCGCAGGGGCTGGCGCTGGCGATTGAAATGCTGGCCAACCCGTTCCGGGGCCGCGGCGTCGAGCTGGTGGTGGGGGCGGAATCGCGTGGGTTCATTTTTGGCATTGCGGTGGCGCAGGCACTTTCGTGCGGGTTTGTGCCGGTGCGCAAGCCGGGCAAACTGCCGCATAAAAAACTTTCCGTCAGCTACGAACTTGAATACGGCCAGGATAAGGTTGAAATTCATGCCGACGCCATTAAGCGCGGCCAAAAAATTTTGATGGTTGATGATCTGCTGGCAACCGGCGGCACAATGGGAGCTTGCTGCAAATTGGTTGAAAATTTAGGTGGCGAGATTGTCGGTATCGCGGTTTTGATTGAGCTGGCATTTCTTTCCGGGGTGCGGCTGCTGGAGCGGTACGACGTGCACAGCGTGCTTCGCTACGACTGACCGGCAAGCAGCCGACTACCACTCTCCACGCCCCCCGCAACACACACGCGCACTGGCAACCTCCCAGAGCCCGGCAACTTGCGTTGATGGGCACCGTCCACATGACCTAACGCGTTACAGCGGCCACCGTCGGAGGAGGTTTGTGTTGTGTCATTGACCAGACGTGCATAGGCTTGCCGTCCAGTGAAACACTTTTGGCAGCTTGCTCTGGTAGCGGATGCTGGGTATGGCCGGTCGTCAGATAAGTCATGAAGCCCCGCGGCCCGTAGCGTGTAATCAGAAGTGTCCAGGCATCCTGTTCATGGTTGCGCCCGCAGTGGCCATAAATTCGCAGGCCCATGGCCACGTTGCTGCCCTCGCGATTGAGGGGAGAAATGCTCAGTTCCGCATCATCGTAACCGAGTGCACGATCCCGAAATACCGGCCGATATACCTCGCCGGCGTAATCCAGCAATTCACGAAATGTGTGCAGATGATGGATGTCATCATCGAAATGCCTGGGTTTAAGAACCTCTATGGCTGCCGCCCGCTCCAGATGCGGTAGATAACCAACGGCAGCCTCAAGTTGCAGACGAAACTGGCCGAACCAATGTTGGAAGGAGGTGGACATGATCTGAGCATCTTTCGGGTGGGCATTCCTGCCGCACTTATGGCACTTCAGATGCGCCCGTTGCAGCTTCTTTACCAAGGCAGCCAAGCCGTGAGGGGGGTCCAAGTGCGTCGCACAAGTTGGACACATAAGGGGTTTATCACTCATGGGATGCTCCTTTATAATTGAGAGCCCCGCGACAACCAGAAATTTTTACTACCCATTGGCACTACGGAGTAGTGCACGATCTGTACGCGTTCAAGTTTAAGCCTCTTGCCAATTATTTGCAAGCGAATTTTCCCCACGGAGTCGTAATTCTACCGTTTTTTTGGCTTTTGGTCGTTATGGGCACCCAAACCGGCTGTGGACGCTTCCCGCCGGCATGATTTCGCTCAGGCGGACCGGCGTCCGTGTTCTCTGACCGGGCAACCGGCTGGATGAAGCCTCCTGAAGCGACAACAATTTGGCCGGCATTGCGAAGCATCCCCTTCGGCGATACCATCCCCATGGTCCGATACATGTATGTTCCGCTGCTGCTGATCCGGAATTCGGTCCTTTGCAGCCGCGAGATTTATGGCATAAAAAAGAGGTACGACGATGGGCAACATGTTTCGAAGGGGCTCACGGGGAGCGAAAACTATTTGGAAGGCAAGCTTTCGCCAGTTGGGGGCTGCAGCGGCGCTGGCAGTAATCGGTTTGGCCGCCGTGCCCAATTTGAACGCCAAAACTTGGACACTGCAATCAGGTCCAGCCGGTGTGAGGTTAACGCTTTCCACTCGCACCGGCAGGTATCGGGTAGTGTGGCTTAAAAACAAGTGGACCTATCAAAGTTCCGGGGCTAAACCGGCGATTGATGTCAACCAGTCAACAATCGCATCGACACTGGGCAAAGCCAGCCGCCTGACTTGGAAAGAGCCAGGTTCCGCGGCGCGTTACTCGGCCACTTTGTACCCGCAATACCAGGCGATTGTATTCAGTGCCGCCAACCAGCGCCCCGGTTCACAGTTCCCCCGATTCACGCGCGTACCGCGAGGCCTGCTGCATCTAGGCCTTAACAGGCAGGCATTTACACCGCCTCAATTTCATCTTCTGCAGACGGCCACACCGTGGGTCTTTTTTAACCGGCAGCTCCAGACTTGCATCTTCGCCCCGGCGTCCGAAATCATGGTCTCAAAGCTGTATCGCAGTCGTTACGTGCTGGCCGACGGTTTCAATCCGGGTACGACGGGGTTGGCGCTTAAGCAATCGCATCAGACCATTCTTATCTTTGGTAATGGCATCCGTCATACCATTGCGGTATGGGGAAAAACCTTTCGAGAACTGCACCATCGCCCGGCAACCCCGCAAGATGCTTCTCCGGTGCTGCGGGATTTTGGCTACTGGACCGACAACGGCGCCCATTACTTTTACAATTATAACGAAAAATATGGATACACCGGCACCTTGTTGCGGATGGCGGCTCAATTTCGCCACGATCATATCCACCTCGGCTACATGGAACTGGACAGCTGGTGGTACCAAAAATCATTGCATTTTTTCAATGGCCACCCGCTGGGCCCGATGAATCGCAACCTTCCCGTCAACAATCGGTGGAACCATTTTGGTGGCATCTGGCGTTACGAGGCCTCGCGTCAATTATTCCCCCATGGCTTGGATGCGTTTCACCATCAGCTTGGTTTGCCACTGGTTGTACACACACGCTGGATTGCCCGGCACAGCCCGTACCACAAACAATTCCGTATTTCAGGCATTGCGGCAGCGGACCGACGTTATTGGAAGTCACGCGCGCAATACCTCAACCGCTCGGGTGTGCGAGTCATGGAGGAAGATTGGCTAAATGACATTTACGCCAATTCGCCTCAACTGCATGTGCACCTGTCGCTGGGTAGAGATTTTACTCACGGCATGGCCGATGCCATGTCCGCACGTCATATTGCCATCATTTACTGCATGGAGACCAGCCGCTTTTTAATGGAAGCTGCCGAATTGCCCGATGTGATTGCCATGCGCGGCGCTGATGATCGTTTTGTGAAGGCGCGCTGGCGCAACTTCATATTCAATTCCATGTTCATTCACGCCGTCGGGGCGTGGCCTTGGTCCGATGTGTTTATGAGTTCAGAGCGTGGAAATATGCTGCTTTCGGTGCTTTCCGGTGGCCCGGTTGGGGTGGGTGATCGGCTGGGGGCTATTGACCCAACCTACATTGATATGGCCACCCGCGCCGACGGCCGATTGGTCAAACCGGTCATTCCCTTAATGCCCACCGACGCGACCATTGTCAATGAGGCCGTCAGGCGAAATATCCCTCTTGTGGCCACCACATACACCGGCCATGGTATCAAAAATCCATTGGTGTTTATATTCCGTCGCAGCGGTGATCAATCCAGTGTGACGCTCACGCCCCAAAGCCTTGGGCTTGACCCGCATGGAGTGTGGATAGCGCGAGAGTATTTTACTGGTCAATTTGCAGTTTTTGATGCCCATTCACCCATTAACGTCAAGTTAGGAATCCACAAATGGGCATATTGGATTCTTGCCCCGATTTTACCATCCCATATCGCATTTTTTGGCGATTTGCATCAGATGGTGCCCACCGGCAGCGCACGAATTGCAGATTTGGCAACGCTTCGAGGGGTGCACAGTGGCATTTCCATGCACGTGATCTTTGCCATGAGCGAAAAAACCGTGCCATTGACCTTCTATTCATTCCATACGCCGTCAGTCATCGCCGCCGGGCAGGCGTTGACCCCGCATGAACTGAACACAGCCACGCATCTTTACCGAGTGAATGTGCCGGTGAAGGTAGCCACTCATAAGACGATTGAATTCCACAAGGCCGTTCGCTACGCCAGGGTGCTGATCATGAATTCGTCCGAATAACGCAATCCGCATATCTGCCGGTCGCCGGACATGACGCTAAAATGGGATGCATGGCTGAAGCAATATGCTGTGATTCCATTTGTCTGCGGGTGATTGATTTTTCTGAAACCAGTCAGATTGTCACATTACTGACCGGTGATCGCGGCGTGATAAGTCTTATCGCCAAAGGCATCCGTAAAATACCTAAAAAAACATCCGCTCCTCTTATGGCTCCGCTGGATGTTCTTTCAGCTGGACAAGTCGTTTTTATTCCCGCCCGACAGGATGGACAATTGGCCACCCTCGTAGCGTGGGATGTAACTGATCATCGCCCATTTATTCGCCGCAGCTATCGCAAGATAATCATCGGTCAGTTATTGGCTCAGGTAACCGCCGCAGCTCTCGTTGCGGATGATGGTTCCACTGGGGCATTTGCCCAATTGGAGCGAGCCATCAGCGATGTTGCCCTGACAGATTCACTGCGCCCCGTGGTGGCTTATCTTAAATTTGCCGCGTCAGCATCGGGTTACGCGCTGGACATGGTTCATTGCAGCCACTGCAAAGAACCGTTTGGCATGCACGCCAGTATCATGCGTTATGGGACGGGCTTATTCTGCGACAATTGTTGTCACGGTGAACCCGTTCTTCGGGTGGATCGCCGCATTGTCTCCGCGCTCCATCGCCTGCCGCTGCCGCGCGAACTTCCCGATCCGCAGCACCAGGCACCTGCAGATCCCGTGGCTTTGTATCAGGCTGCGCAACTGCTGCTTTTCCACCTGCGGGCGGTGCTTGATAGCCGCCTGAGCCTGACGGAGTCCTTTCAATTACTCTTTGCGCCGCCGGTTAAAGCGTCCATTCAAGTCGCGGCCGCCTGCAAAAAGGTATCATAAAACATGTCGCAGCAACCCATCATTGCCAGTGCCCCGCCTCGTGGTTTCAATCCACTTCCATATCTGATTGCACTACTACTGTATGTGGCCGCTGCGCTTAAGCTGGTGGAATTTTTGCGGGGCGGCGTTCTGAGTGATCCCCATTTTTATCTGACAGAAATTCTATTTGAGTTGATCCTGGCATCCGCATTGGCTTCCAATTTTGCCCGGTCAGCGGTCATCAAATTCACCGGATTGGTGTTTGTCATATTTCTGGGCGTCACGATTGACCGGGCCTTGCACGGTCGGCATTCGTGCGGCTGCTTTGGCCCTGTAAAAGTCAATCCATGGATCACCTCCATCCTTGATGCTTCCATTGTTATTTCAATTGTGTTTTATGTGGTACGGCGCAGCACCAGTCAATCATGGCGGCAAGGCATAGGTGCATTTGCCGTGCTCTCGGCGGTGGTTCTCAGCCTGACCGGTCTGGCGATGGAATACTTTCGGCCCGCCCATCTGCTGCCAGATGGCAAACTGGTCGGCGGCCATGGGCCAATCGTCTGCAATCCGCCCTCCTGGTATGGCAAAAAGCTGCCCTTGATGCGCTTTATTAAATCTCCCCATTCTCTGCAATCAGGCACCTGGCTGGTGGTGATGTATTACCATCTCTGCCCGGATTGTCAGGCAGAAATCAGATTGATCGAACGCCATCTGCAGCAGCGCATCCGGAGTCATCGCCCCTTGCCGAAAGTGGCGCTGGTACAGATACCACCGTTTGGGCCATTACCGCGGAACGTGCCAACCCGGTATATGCATTTGCTGCGGATGAAGACGTCGCGGCATTGGCTTCCGCCATTTCTGCCCGTTCTTATTGGTATTCATGATGGCATCGTGATGCGCGTCGGCACGCGCGTGCCCGGCCAATGGTTTGGTTTTGCCGGTCCGGCCTCTGCGGCCATACACCCGGCCAAAGATCCCGCCAAATTTAAGCCTACGGCACCATCACCCGCACCGGCAGCATCTGCGCAGCGGTCCCCAACGCCTCGCGCAAAATGATTTCTGCATTTTCAACCTCATCTGCCCGATCGTACAGGGCAAACAGGGTCGATCCGCTGCCGCTCATGTGCACGCGATGTCCAATGGCCGTTTCAGCTGTTTTATGCAATTCTCTCAGCCACGGCGCCGCCACGAATGCCGCCGGCTGAAGATCGTTGAAAATGGCCTCATCAAGTTTTCGCGCAGGCAGATTGATCAAGGCGTCATAAGCCATGATGTGCGGTGGCGGTGCGGCAATGGCATCAAATATGCGGTAAACCTCGGCGGTGGAAATGCCTTGCGGGGGAACGATAAGTACTGCAAAAAGGGGGGTAGGGCGGTGTAAATGAGTGATCTGCTCGCCGCGCCCCCGACATCGTGCAGATTGACGCCGGATGAAGAACGGCACATCACTGCCAAGTTTCAAGGCCTCATCGGCCATTTGACTCATAGAAACATCAAGCTGCCATAACTGTCGAATTGCCAACATGGCTCCAGCGGAATCTGAGCTGCCGCCACCCAGACCTCCGCCGGTGGGGATCAGCTTGTCGATCACAATACGCACATTGGCCGGTCGTCCGGCCAGTCGTCCCATGGCCAGTGCCGCTCGGCCCGCCAGATTATTTGCAAATTCCGTAGTTATGCCCGCCGTCATACCTGTTAGCACCAGCTCCGGTCTGGCCGCGGTGGTTACTGTTAAAACATCGGCCAGCGACAACGGCACAAACCACGAATCGATATCATGATAGCCATCTTGACGACGAGGAAATACTTTCAAGCCCAAGTTAATTTTCGCGGGGCACAGGATGGTATGGCTTACACTATCAACTTGTTCATTCCGGCCTGAGGATGGCTGACTTGGTGGTACGCGACTCATGCGTCTCCTGTAAATGCGCTACGGATGGTGGGAGCGTTCTCCCTCGCCACACGCCTGGCGACGGATATTCTAATCGTGCTGGTGTTGAAGGTCATCCCGGCCAGCCAGACGGCGTGCTCCTTAGGCGGAATGGCTGGCGGCAACCGGGCGGTTATTGTTGACCCCAGTAGCGGAGTCTTTTAGCATCGCAAAATTGATTTTGGGGGCTTGATGTCAACCAGCAGGAAATCTACCCAACACGACGAGGAGCCGATCCAAACGCCCCATCCATTGGCAGGAAAATTTATTGTTTTTGACGGGGTAGATGGATCCGGCAAGTCAACCCAATTGACGCAGTTTGAAAAGTATCTCTCGGCGAGGGGGATTGCATATCGGCGTTATCGCGAGCCGGGCGGCACCGCCATTGGCGAAGACATCCGCAACATCCTGCTTACCAATCGTGGCAATGGCATGCACATTCGGGCAGAAATGCTGCTGTACATGGCCAGCCGGGCACAGTTGGTTTATCAGGAAATTCGGCCGGCTCTGGCCAGTGGAATTACCGTTCTGGCCGACCGCTACATCAGCAGCACGCTCGCGTATCAGGGGGCGGGTGGGGGAGTACCAACGGCGGACATATTGGCTACAGCGGCGGCGGCTACAGAAAATCTTTGGCCGGATCTTACCCTCGTTCTGGACGTTCCCATCGCGGCGGCGCGGCGGCGCACCACCAAGAAAGGTCATCTGCATCAGCCGGGTCTATTTGAGGACCGAATTGAGCAGCGGGCCGCGGAGTATCACCAGCGGGTGCGGGCTGGTTTTTTAGCTCAGTGCCAGCAATTCTCTGATACCTATGTTAAAGTTGAGGGTACCGGCACGCCAGAAGTTGTGGGCAAGCGAATCATCATCGCTGTCGAAAAATTTTTTGGCATCCGAAGGTGATGATTGCCGTCATTGGCAACTGACATCACGATCAAAGATATTTTCCCCACAACGTTGCCAGACGCTGTTTCTCATGGTTGGAAATGTTTGATTTGTCGGACCAGATCGCCAGCGCCATGGCATTATGCGATGGCAAGGTTTCACGCCGAATGTCCCATACGCGCGGGATCGCCGCCGCAATGAGTTTCATGGCACTCGCGGTGGCCTGCTTCAGATGCGATATAATTTCCAGCATCAAGTCGGTGGGTGCGATTTCAGGGTCGTGGGGACGCCACGCGTCATAATCGGTTACCAATGCAATCGATGCATAAGCCATCTCAGCTTCGCGGGCCAGTTTAGCCTCGGGCATAAGCGTCATGCCGATTACATCACCTCCCCAGCTTTTATGCAGGCGCGATTCCGCCTGAGTTGAAAATGCCGGCCCTTCCATGCAAACGTAGGTGCCTTTGGGGTGAACATTAATGGGCTCCGGCAGGTCGGCGGCGGCATCCAGCAGAAGCCCACGCATACGGGGGCATGTGGGTTGGGCAAAATCAACATGTACGGCGGCGTGTTCAAAAAACGTGCGCGGCCGGTGCACAGTACGGTCAATCGCCTGATCCACCAGCACTACATCCCGGGGGTGGATGTGATCCTGCAGTGATCCAACGGCACCGGAGGCCAGAATCCATCTGCAACCAAGCGTTTTAAGGGCAAATATGTTGGCCCGGTAGGGGACTTGTGTGGGGTTAAACGTGTGTCCCGCACCATGCCGTGCAAGAATAGCCACAGGTATGCCCTGCCACTGACCTATCAGCGGGGCGGCCGCCGGTTTACCAAATGGCGTGTCGATGTCGGCAGCGGTAAACCCGGAATCTTTTAATAATTCAGAACCAAGCCCTGATCCACCGATGATTCCTATGCGCGGTTCCATCATTTGCTCCTGAATCCACTTGAACCGTGTCGGCCAATCGTCGCACGTTTCTTGAGTCTTCGATAATAACCGCGCCCGGCGGCCAATGCCACGAAGTCACGCTATAATTTCCGCCGATGAACGAAAGTACTTTTTCTGTATCGGTGATCAGTATTGGAACCATGGCATGTAACGACCTGTGGAAGGAAAAGCAGCCAGTCCGCACCGCCCATGCCACCACCACACTTATCACGACAGCAGACAAACAGATTCTGATCGATCCTGCCCTGCCTTCCGCGGCACTTGAGCAGCGCATCGCAGAGCGAACCGGGCTTAAACCTTCGGATGTGACGGATGTATTTTTAACTTGTTGGCGTCCGGCGCATCGGCGGGCGCTGCGGCTTTTCAGCGAAGCACGCTGGTGGATGGCCGAAGCGGAGCGGGCGGTGGCAAAACAAATGCTTGATGTGACTTCCAGCAGAATCGGTCCCGACCAAGATGAGCCTCGATCATTGGTCGATGATGATATCGCAACCCTGGCCCGCACGGCTGATGCCCCTGACAAGCTCGCCCCGGGGGTCGATCTTTTTCCGCTCGCCGGGTTTACCCCCGGTCAGGCTGGATTGATTGTCTCCATGGCGGAGAGCACGATTGTCATTGCTGGCGGAGCCGTGGCGACCCGAGAGCATTTTCTTGCCGGCAAGGTAACGCCCGATTGCTACGATGTGAAGGCGGCAATGGCCAGTCTGGCTGAAATTTATGAAATTGCCGATATCATCGTGCCGGGCTACGACAACCAATTTAATAATCCACGCTCTTACAGCGGAAATGCCGAATTGCTGGCGGGCTTCGGCCCGATGTAACCTCAGAGCCTCCATCATACGGCGGTTGCGGCTTGCGGGCTGGTCGTTGACCTGTCCAGACGGCTTGGATTGCCGTGTGCGGCACGCAAGCAGCCCGACCAGCCATGGACTGCCCGTGGCATTTTTCCGAGACACTACGATAAACTGTTGGCGATGACTGATCGCGCTGCCCGTATCCCCTTGCCCATCGACGATGCCATGCCCGATATTCTGCAGCGCCTCAGATCGCAATCTGCCTTGGTGGTGGTGGCGGCACCGGGCGCGGGTAAAACCACGCGTATGCCCCCGGCCATTTACCAAAGCGGCGTTCTGCCAGCTTCCAGCAATGGGGTGATTGTCCTGCAGCCGCGGCGCATTGCTGTGCGCACGGTTGCTGCACGTATCGCTGATGAAAATGGGTGGCGTCTGGGTGATACGGTCGGCTACCAGGTGCGGATGGAAAATTGCACCAGCCCCCGGACACGGATCACCATCATGACCGAGGGCATCCTGACCCGCCGGATGCAGTCTGATCCCGCCTTGGATGGGATTGGGGCAGTGATGCTGGACGAATTCCATATGCGCACCATCCATGTGGATCAATCGCTGGCGATGCTGGTGGATGTGCGGGCCAACCTGCGACCCGATTTGAAACTGATCATCTCATCCGCCACCATCAATCCTCAACCAATTTGTGATTTCCTCCCGGCATCATGCGTGCAGGTTCCCGGTCGCACCTATCCAGTGGAAATTCAATATGAACCGCTTGTCGGCCGCAGTATTGAAGCGGCGTGCCGTGCCGCCCTGGAGCGTGGCATGCAGAAGGCATTGCCGGGTCACGCCCTGGTATTTTTGCCCGGTGTTTATGAGATTAACAAAGTACAGCGGCACCTTGCGCCATTTGCCGCCCAATGGGGCATGCTGTTGCTGCCGCTGCACGGCAGCCTGCCCTTGTCGGACCAGGCGGCTGCCATTGCACCCAGCAGCACTAAAAAAATAATTCTCGCGACCAATGCCGCTGAAACTTCCATTACAGTCGATGGCGTCACGCTGGTGGTTGATTCAGGGCAGGCCCGGCAGGCCTCTTATGATGCCCATCGCGGGATCAATCGACTTATCACCCGGCGCATTTCTCAAGCCGCAGCCGGTCAGCGTGCGGGTCGCGCCGGACGCACCGCAGAGGGACTATGCATTCGGTTGTGGGATTCGGCGGAGTGGAAACATCAGCCGCCCGACGACCCGCCGGAAATTACCCTGGTTGAGCTCGCAAACCTGTGCATCGATGTTTACCGCTGGAATCCGGCAGGTTTCAATGCTTTGGCATGGCTTACACCGCCACCGGCCACACGCGCTGAATCTGCGAAGAAATTGCTGCGCGATCTGGGCGCAGCGGAAGGCGATGCAGGCAATTTTCAGTTGACGCCATTGGGCCATCGCATGGCAGAATTGCCCCTGCATCCTCGGCTCTCTCGCATAGTGCTGGCCGGAATTGACTCAGGGCACGCTGCCTGGGGCATGATGGCAGCGGCCATACTTTCTGACAGTAGCGCAGGCAAATCATTCCGCCCTGACGCATCAGCATGGAACATTTACAGCCAACTTGAAGGCATTGCACAGCACGTTGCCTTATCACGAACCACCAAAATGAACAGGGCCGCGCCCGATCTGCCTGCAATCGTCCTGTTCCGGCAGCTTACGCGTCTGTGTCGGCAGCCGGACGAACTGCCTCCGCTCCCCGCAGAGGAAGTTATCGCGGGATTGCTTCTTACCGGCTTTCCTGACCGAGTGTGCATGATGGACAGTGCCGCTGGATTCAAAGGCGTCATGGTGGGGGGTACCGGGGTTCAACTGGCGGATCGGCGATTGCGTGATGCAAGCGAATTTCTGATCGCGCTGGACATACAAAAAAATGATGACCGCGAAAACCTGGCTGCCATTCACCTGGCGGCCCGGCTTTCAATGGCAACGCTGCTGCAGTCCAAACTCCCCTCGCTGAAAATCCAGAAAGCACTTGCGTGGGATGACAAGGCCCGTCGCTTTGTTGCAATGGTTGAAACCCGCCTGGCGGACCTTCGTCTTAAATCTTATCGCGATACCGATCCGGATCTGTCCGCTGCCCGCTCGTTGGCCCGTCGCGTTCTTCAACCAAGTTGTGCGCAGATGCTGCGCTCTGATCCTGAATTATCCGCATTCTGCGAGCGGATGAAACTGCTGGGCCAATGCAGTGGCGAAGCAAAGGTGCCGACCATTACCGCCGACCTGGTTGCTGATTTATTGGCTGATTTCATGTGCGGTGGTGAATTACGCCCCATACCGCCGGAATCGCAGGTTATGGAAATGCTGCTGGCCGCCATCCCATACAGCGTGCGCCGAGAGCTGGATACGCTTTGTCCCGCATTTATTACTCTGGCTTCCGGCAAAAAAGTAGCGATTCAGTACGCGCCGGATGGCCCCGTTCTGGAAGCTCGCGTGGCCGACCTGTTGGGCACACTTGAATCCCCACGCATCGGCCACGGGCGTGTACCGGTCAAGTGCCGAATCTTGGGCCCCAATTTTCGACCGGTGCAGGTGACGGCAGATCTGGCCGGATTTTGGCGTGGTTCATACCAGCAGATACGCCGCGATTTGCGAGCCCGGTATCCGCGACATCCCTGGCCGGATGACCCGCTTACTTACGTGCCGGCCCGTCGGGACTGAATTGAGAAAACCGCGCCCGCTTCATACCATACATGACGTACGACAGGAGTTTGTCAATGAAAGCATGGCTGCTGGATAAAATCGGATCAATTGAAAATTTAAGATTGGCCGACGCCTCGGAACCGGAAGTTCATAGTGGGGACGTTTTACTGGAAATGCTCTATTCAGCCCTTAATCCGGCAGATCGTTATCTGGCGGAAGGTGCCTACCCGGCTCGCCCTCCACTGCCTCATATTCTGGGCCGCGATGGAGTGGGAAAGGTACTGGCCGTGGGGGCAGGTGTCAGTGGCTGGCAATTGGGGGATCACGCGCTGATTATCCGTGGCCCAGTAGGGGTGGATCGCCCCGGCACATTTGCGAAGCGGGTGGCCGTTCCGGCCAATTGTCTCGCCCGTGTGCCGGATGGCTGGACGTTGCAGCAGGCGTCCTGCGCCAGTCTGGTGTATCTGACTGCATGGCAGGCATTAACCCAATTTGGATCATTGGGCCGATCGGTTGTGCTGATCACCGGGGCCTCGGGAGGTGTCGGTGTGGCGGCTACACAACTGGCATCGGCAATGGGGCACCATGTGATTGCGCTATCGCGATCTGAGACCAAGGCAGCCACACTGCGAACGCTTGGTGCCGCCATTACCGCCAATCCTGCCGACCCGACGTGGCGCAAGGCCGTACTTGCCCACCTCGGCAACCGGCATGTCGATCTGGCGATTGATAACATCGGCGGAGCCGGGTTTTCGGAATTGCTGCATGTCATGGGCATGTGGGGCAAAATCAGTGTGGTGGGGCGTCTGGCTGGCCCTGTGCCAGAATTTAATACCGCAAGCTTATTTTTCCGCCGCTTGCGCATTGGCGGCGTGGCGGTGGGCAGTTATACGTCTGACGAGGCACAGCACGCCTGGCAGCAGCTGCTTGAAACGCTGGCTGTGGGGAATCATCGTCCACTGATCGATAGCGAATATCCAATGGATCAACTGCCGCAGGCATTTGACCGTCTCGCAGCCGGGCCTATGGGAAAGGTGCTTCTGAAGATCAAATAGGACTGACTACTAAAAATGCCAGACGCGCAGCACGATTTGCAGAACAATGTTCACCTGTGCACCCGCGGCGATATCGTCCCAAAACACACCCCAACCGGCGGGCAACTTTTCCAACTGGCGACATGGGGGCAATTTCAGCGTATCGGTAAGCCGAAACAGCACATAAACCGCTGCGGCAGCGACCCAGGCACCCCCCAGATGGCCGATGGCGGAAGCGGGCACCGGCAAAAACAGTGTTGCCGTCATGTAGCCGGCGTATTCATCCAGCACCACCTGCCCCGGGTCTTTCTTGCCAAAATATCGCTCGGCCCAAGGGCCAAGCCGGACGGTCAACACTCCAGCCAGCACAATAACCGCGACCGTTATCCCGAGCCGCAGCGCCGCCGGGCACGCCCCCATCAGCATGATCCACCAGATAATTGTGGGCCCGCAAGTACCCCAGCTACCCGGTGCCGGCTTTAACAACCCCAGACCGCCGCCGGTGATTACCCATTTTTTAAGCGTGTCACTCAAATGCCTTCTGCCTCTCAATGGCTGCCCGGACCGGGATGGCCTGCCATGACATGGTGCCGCCATCTTTGCATACATACTTCGGCCGCCGCGTACCGGTGCTTCAGACGAGCAATTTTCTGGCCATGGAAATATATTGCAACGCTGACAGCACCGTTACCGCCAACGTAAGCCAGATGGCCAGATCGCGGGTGTAAAGCAGCCACTTGAGTGCCGCCAGCGGAAGGCCATAACCCGCCAGCAGGCAAATCATCACCCCGATAACCGCCGCGCATTGCAGCACCATCTTCACCTTGCCCGACCACTGCGCCCGAAAATCAATGCCTCGTGATTCCGCCAGAGACCGAATGCCCGTTACTAAAAATTCACGGGCAATCAGCACAACCGCCATCCACTGTGTGATGCCCGTTGATGAAAGATGAGTATCGCTGATGGCAGGGGGTATGGGCCAAGCCGACCACCCCGGATCAGAAAAGAAAACAAATGCGCCGCAGATTAATATCTTGTCGGCAAAAGGATCAACCACCCGGCCAAAAACGCTTTCCACTTTCCACGCTCGCGCCAGCCGACCATCCACGATATCACTGGCCACCGCAAAGGCAAAAAGTACCAGCGCCAGCACAATCCACGCAATGGCCAGATGAGCTGGTGGGTGCAGATTGATTACCACAAAGAAAAAAGCCGTCACCACCAGCCTTCCAATGGTGATCAAATTTGGAATATGTCGCTGGCTGTATGCAGGTTGAGAGCTATCGGTCGGCACGGCATAACGTCCCATTTCAATGTGCGCCCAGTACTGGCAGGGGCGTGGAAGGCTTTTTTCCAGCTTTGATCGTCTTTACCCGGCGGCCGATCAGGTCGTAACCAGTAAAATCTTCAATGCGCACCTGCATCAATTCTCCAGGCGTCGCCGCTGTGTCCGGGACCAGCACCACGCCATCGATGTCGGGCGCTTGCCCGCTGTAACGCCCCGTCACCGTGCGATCATTGCGATTGACCTGGTCAACGAGTACCGTCAGCTCTTTCCCGATCATCGCGCGGTTTTTCTTCAGCACTACCTGCTGCTGAGCCAGCATCAATTCCTCGCGCCGCGTGGCCATCAACTTGGCATCCACCGCCTTTGTTTCCCACAACCGCCCTGCGGGTGTGCCCGGTTCAGGGGAATATTCAAACACCCCCAAGCAGTCAAAACCAAAATCCGAAACAAATTTAACCAGCTCGGCATGTTGCTCATCGGTCTCACCCGGAAAGCCGGCAATCATGGTGGTGCGAATCACCATACCAGGTATCCATCGCCGCAATTTCTCCAGCAGGGTTTCAATCTGCTTTCGCGTGACCTTGCGCCGCATGGCGTGGAGAATCTCATCGTTGATATGCTGCAGCGGCATATCGATGTATTTCACCAGCCGACCGCTGTCGGCGATCACCTTGATCATGTCATCCGTAAAGCAACTGGGATAGGCATACATCAGTCGCACCCACCCGGCAGTGCAGCCGGTATCCAACGCCCGCAGCAGTCCCGACAACCCCTGGCCTGGGCCGTCATAGCCAATGTCCGTACCGTAGCTGGTAGTGTCCTGACCGATCAGATTTAGCTCAAAAGCACCATCGGCGGTCAGTTCCCGCGCTTCGGTCATAATGGCGTCCAGCGGCTTGGATCGCATTCGCCCCCGAATCGACGGTATCGTGCAGAAGGTGCATCCCTGATTGCACCCCTCGGATATCCGCAAATAGGCGTAATGCCGCGGCGTAAGCCGCAATCGGGAATCATCCGCCTCAAAATACCCCCGGCGGCTGCGATCATGTTTTGAGATAAATTGCGTAACCGCGTGGAACGGACCTAGATTTTTGTCGGTATCTTCCCGCCTTCCGCCACGCACGGCTGCCACGATATTTTCCCGATCAAAAACGCCCACCAGCGCGTCAACACCCGGGGCCTCATCCAGTAACTTGGCCCGCTCTCTTTGTACCAGGCAGCCCGCCACCACCACCCGCTTGGGCCGCCCCTCCGCTTGCGCCTTGGACTTCAATTCCAAGGCAGCGTTGATCACTTCCAGTGCTTCGGTTTTACTTGCCTCCAAAAAACCGCAGGTATTCACCACAATGGTGTCAGCCTGATCATGATCGGCAGTAATGGCAAAACCGTCGGCCGCCAGCAGCCCCAGCATGCGTTCACTGTCGATCAAATTTTTAGGGCAACCCAGCGATACAAACGCCACCATCGGATCGGCAGCGGTTTGCACAGGTGTTCGTGTATGTTTATTTCGCCTGACCAAAATCCATCCTCAATATCAATCCGCGCTTTGCCTTGACCCATCTTATCGCAATTGGGGCTGCGCAAAGTCATTTTACGCTACGTTAGCCGACCAAGGGACTCAAGGCCAGCCCTTGGGCTTTTGCACGCATGAATGTCGGCCCCCTTCTATCGGTCGCCTGCGTGCTGCCCACCCCATTTGCACGCCAGAGTGTTTGCACCTTGCGGTGACTGCTTTATGATGCCGCCTCTTGGCGATGGATGAGCAAAATGCCTAAACGCACCACCGAACCTCAATGGCTTAACTTTGGAAAGGGTGATGATTATTTCAATCTGGTTCATCGTCCCCTGCAATGCCTGATTTTTATCACACCGCTGCTGATTATCTATCAGGTGGGCATCACGCTGCACCCGTGGAATGCCGGCACCACGCATACGCCCAACGTCATTGCATTTATCCTGATGCTGCGGTTCTTCAATCTTTTTGGGGTTGCGGGCAATTATTTTCCCCTGCTGGCAGTTGTAGCGATACTCTTTGCATGGCATTGGGCACGCAAGGACCCGTGGCAATTTCGCCCTTTGCTATATATCGCAATGTATGCCGAAAGCCTTCTCTGGGCCGTCCCCATGCTGGTGGCCGCCATGCTGCTTGCCGACCAGTCACCCGCCATGCGCGCCATTGAATTTTTCGCCCCCGCTCCCACCCATCTCAGTTGGCAAACACAAATGGTGCTCTCTATCGGGGCGGGCGTCTATGAGGAACTGCTTTTTCGGCTGGTGCTGATCACGGTGCTTAATTTCCTGCTGGTGGATGTGTTCAAACTTTCATTGGCCAAGGCCATTCCAATCATCATCATCGCATCGGCCGTGCTGTTTTCGCTTTACCACTACCTGGGTGCTGAAAAGCCCGCGTGGGATACGTTCTTGTTTCGTACGGCGGCGGGTATCTATTTTGCTGCCATTTATATTTTTCGTGGCTTCGGGATCGATGTAGGCTCGCATGCAGCTTACGATGTGATTGTCGTGCTATTGCAGATGAACGGCGGACACGGGCTATAAAACCGCCCCGGTGCTGCGCACTTCGGATATGCGTTGGCGGCGTGATATCTCAACACCACATCGACCATGGCTTTTTCTGCTTGCTCCCACCACATCGCGTTGCCAGCGCACATCCGCCAAGACGCGCCGTGTGCCACCTTTTTTTGCGGCGGCGCATCTTTTTTCGGGGAAAGCAAAGCTTTGCGTTCGATGTATCGACAAGCCCGCCGCTCATCTGCGCCCATCGGGGGTATCCGCGTTTTAATATTTCGTCTGCCGTCGTGCCCGCCAAGGCATTGGGGTGAATCTATTGATGCCGGGCATCTTCTGTGGTTAATTCGCGTGCAGCTGAACCGGCCTGTGACTCACGGCCTGACCGCGTTCTCCCGTCGCCATTTCGGGGGTCGCCGGCTTCCCGCGTCCATCCGCGGCTGAGACCGATCGGCGCACTGGTGAAGCCTGCGGAGCAATGAATGCCCAAACTAGTCCAGAGGTTCGGCTTCAATACCGATATTTTTTTCGCCCGCCGCTTTCTTGGCCAGGTATTTTTCTACCCACGTCTGAAAGCTTTTACCTGTCGCAGTGTCTTTGCCCGTGAACGCAATGGATTTAACTTCGCTGTAAGGTACCGCCACACGCTCTCCACCCGCCGATAGAATCATGCGGCATTTGGATTCCGCGCTGCTGCGTCCTATCTGCCGATCAAACACATACCCTTCAAATGTGCGACCGCTGGTGGTGAGCAGCGTGATATCGCCGCGATAATTGAAGGCACACTCCACCACAGCCTCTACCATGGCGGGAGAACTGATTTCTGGCCTCCAGCCCTCCAGATTTTGAGGTATCTGTCCATTAACTGAAGCAGATTGATTCATCTTAATTTGCTACCTTTTTGGTTTTGCTACACTGCCTGCATGCGAGGATCAGGCAGTGCAGCAAGTCGCGTGTGCGTACCGATTAGACGCCGACATTTTCGCCTTTTATCTGCGGTGATTTGGCGCTTACCGTTACTCCTACCAGCTTTTTATGCAATGGTATCGGTGGTTCCTTCAGCGCCTCCAATGCCTCAGAATTGGGATACACCCCTCCGAACAACGTGGCCCGTACGGTGCGGAAAAAACCCGCCACCGAGCCAAAAGTATCATTAACCGCACTGGCTTCGTAGCCGCTGTGCACCATGCAGTTGGCACATTTCGGGTTGCCCGATTCTGTGCCGTAATTTTTCCATTCCGTGGTGTCCAGCAGTTCCTGAAACGTATCGACGTATCCATCCTGCAGCAGATAGCACGGCTTTTGCCAGCCGTAAATATTGTAGGTGGGCATGCCCCAAGGCGTACAGGCATAATCGCGGCGACCCATTAAAAATTCCAGAAACAGCGGGCTTTGGTTGAACCGCCATTTTTTGGATCGATTGCTCAGAATGGTACTGAAAAGTTTTTTCGTTTTGGCACGTGGCAGGAAATGCTGCTGGTCCGGAGCCTTTTCATAGCTGTATCCCGGCGAAAGCATCATCCCCTCAACACCCAAAGCCATCATTTCATCAAAAAATTGCCGCACGCTTACCGGGTCGGCACCGTCAAAAAGCGTGGTGTTGGTTGTGACGCGGAAGCCTCGCTTCAAAGCTTCCTTAATACCGGCGATGGCAGTTTGAAAAGTTCCCTCGCGGCAGACGGAAAAGTCGTGATGTTCTTCCTGGCCGTCAAGATGCACGCTAAACGTGAGATACTTGGACGGCTTAAATAGATCGATCTTTTTCTCTAAAAGCAAGGCATTGGTGCATAAATAGATGTATTTTTTTCGTGCTACCAGGCCATCGACAATTTCCTTAATCTGAGGATGCAGCAGCGGTTCGCCACCGGGAATGCTGACCATGGGGGCACCGCATTCTTCAACCGCCCGGAAGCATTGCTCTGGTGTAAGCTGCATCTTCAAAATATGGGCTGGGTACTGAATTTTTCCGCAGCCAGCGCACGCCAGATTGCACCGAAACAGCGGTTCAAGCATTAAGACCAGCGGATAGCGTTTACGGCCCTTAAGCCTCTGTCCAATGACATAGCTTGCAACCGTCCACATCTGCGAAATTGGTACGCCCATGATCCCCTTTCTCGTGGTGCCCCCATCACCGTTGACCTATTTATCGGCGGCCGCACGAATACCAAAGTACCGGGTATTCTACTGCACCATCCACCCGATGGCGAGCACCCCAAATGCGGGCGGCAACCGGGGGCCCCGGCATTTTTGCGGGCGGCCACCGGAGTGTCCGGTGTGCCTTTGCAAGTAACGAACAAAAGCGCTTTGGGTGGTGGGGCGCGACAGATGCTTTTAAACCGCCGGGCTTGCATCGGTAAGACGGCCGCGAGCGGCGTTTGCTATTGGGCCGCGTCTCGACCGCGTGTGTGGATGCCACATTTTGGCGAAACCCAACGCGGTAAAAGCCGCATGCGAATGCAGAATCTCGCTGGGGGGCAGGTTTTGCATACGGGCACCCCCACGCATAACGCCCGCCAGCAAGTGACGCGACTGACAATTGGCGGATGCAGTGCCCGGACACTCTGCTTTCGGGTGCATCGGGTTCTCTTGCGGAATTATGGAATATCCCCAGTTCTGCGCTGACGGATGCCCACGAACCTATTTGCTAAAAAATTTCTTGATTGAATACACCGTAGCTGCCCGGCCAATCACGCCGATGCTTTCAGTCAGCGGTATTTCCTTCGGGCAGACTTTGACGCAGTTTTGCGCATTGCCGCAATCGGTAATGCCGCCTTCACCCATTAAAACTTCCATACGGGCATCTTTTTCAGTTTTGCCGTTGGGGTGCATGTTGTAGTACCGGGCAATGGAGAATATCTGTGCGCCGAGGAATTGGTTGTCACGGGTGAACTGCGGGCATGCCTCAAGGCAGGAACCACACGTCATGCAGCGCGAAAGCGGATACATGGTCTGCTGCTCTTCAGGTGTGATCTTGGGCCCCGGCCCAAGATTGAATGACCCATCAATTGGCATCCACGCTTTGATCCGTTTCAGATTTTCAAACATGCGCGAGCGATCCACCACCAGATCGCGAATGACCGGAAATTTGGTCAGCGGCGCGATCGTAATCGGTTCATTGGGTCTATCAGATTGGATTTTACGAACCAATGTGGAGCACGCTTGGCGAACACGTCCGTTAATCAGCATGGTGCAGCTGCCACACACCTCCTCCAGACAACTGGCCTCGTAGGCCGGAGGGGCCACCGTGCTGCCATCTGCGGTTACCGGGTTGGCCGATATACTTCGCAAAAGCGATGTAACGTTGCTGCTTGGCGTGCAGGGCACCTCAAAGTGTTGCCAGTAGGGCTGGGTATCGGGAGAGTCTTGCCGAAGCACATTAAGCTTGACGGTTTTGGTGGTTTCGGCCGGGGCAATCATGGTTCATCCTCTCAAATCAAAATCATGCCGCCGCGCCGGCGGCCGGGGCCGCAGGTGCCTTGGCGGGCGGTGCAGTCACCTTGCCATAGTTGCGTGCACGCGGCGGCACCAGTGATACATCGACTGGCTCATATGACAGCGCCGCCTTGCCATCCACATACGATACCAAGGTGGTCTTGAGCCAGTGCTCGTCGTCGCGCTGCAATGCACGCTCTTCAAGGGGCAGGTCATGGTGATTGATCATGTCATCTGGAATTTTAAAGTGTGAACCGCGCGATTCTTCCCGCGCCAGCGCGGCTGCAGTCACCGCTTCGCCAAGCAGGATCATATCCCAGCACGCTCGGGCAAAGCCCAGGGATTGGTTATTCCACATGCCGGAATCCGGCAGTCCCAGATTATTTTGGAACCGGTCCTTCAGCGATTCAATCAGATTCAGCGTCTGCTTAAGTTTGGAATTGCAGCGGATAATCGTCACGTTATCGCTCATGGCTTTGCCCAGCTCGCGGTGCATCATGTACGGGTTATCTGAACCCTTGGAATTAAGCAATTTCGTCTGCGCCGCCTGCTGCTTCTGCACTGCGCCGTCGTAAAGGGACTGGGCATGTTCAGCGACCGGAGGCTGGGAAGCGATGAATTTTTTTATCCCCGGGGCCATCATCAATCCGGTAAAGATGCATGAAAGCAAAGAATTGGCACCAAGGCGGTTGGCACCATGATACTGGTAGTCAGCTTCGCCGGCGGCGTAGAGTCCGGTGATGTTGGTCATCTGGTTTCGCGGATCGGCCTTCCGCAACCCGCCGGTTTTTTCATCTTTGGCAAAATCCACCCACAGTCCACCCATGGAATAATGGACGGCAGGATAAATCTTCATCGGTTCCAGCAGTGGATCAACACCCACGAACTTTTCATAAGTTTCCAGGATGCCGCCCAGCTTGCGTTTCAGAACATCGTACGGAATGCCGGTCGCCTTTTCGGTCAAGTCCAGGTATACCATCTGCCCGCCGCCGATGCCGTATCCCTGCTCGCAGATGTAAAATATCTCGCGCGTTGCGATGTCACGGGGTACAATATTCTTGTATTTGGGATAAAGCCGCTCCAGAAAATAGTCGCGCTCTTCTTCGGGGATATCGTTGGGGTGGCGGGAGTCGTGGCGCTTCCGGGGCACCCAAAGGCGGCCACCCTCGCCACGGGCTGATTCACTCATCAGACGGCACTTATCTTCGCCAGGAATGGCGGTGGGGTGCACTTGTACAAATTCCGGGTTGCCCAGCCGCGCACCAACCTGGTAGCAGCGGGCTGTGCCCGAACCGGTGCAGATAATGCTCATCGTGCTTTGCCCAAATATCAAACCGTTGCCACCGGTGGCCATCACCACCGCATCGGCACGGAAAGACCGGATCTGCATGGTACGCAGGTCCTGCGCCACAATGCCGCAGCAGCGGCCGTTGTCGTCCAGTATGGGGGCCAAAAATTCCCAAAATTCGTACTTCGTAATGTGGCCTTCCACCTCGTGACGGCGTACCTGTTCGTCCAAGGCGTAAAGCAATTGCTGGCCAGTCGTGGCACCGGCATAAAATGTTCGCTTGTACAACGATCCACCAAAAAGCCGCAGGTCTCTGTTACCCTCTGGGGTGCGGCTGAAAGGGACGCCCATGCGGTCAAGAAGATCAATAATGCCCGGTGCCATGCGGGCCATCTCCAAGACCGGCGGCTGGTTGGCCAGAAAATCGCCACCGAAAACCGTCTCGTCAAAATGCTCCCACTCGCTGTAACCCTGCTGCCGAGCCACATCATTGCATGCGTTGATGCCACCCTGAGCGCAAACGCTGTGCGAACGCTTGACCGGCACCAGCGAGAAAAGATCCACCGCGACGCCTTCTTCCGAAAGTTTCATTGATGTGGAAAGGCCCGCCAATCCGCCGCCAACAACAATCACACGTTTTTGCACCATATGCACAACTCCATCAGCTTCGGCAAAATTTACACCCTTTGCAGGGGTGCTTTTTCGGTGCGTGCCCTCAACGCTAAACTATAGGCATCAGACGTGACTGCGAGGCAAATGGCCTTGGGTTGCTGCTTCGATGCCCCCTGCACCATCACACCTGAATTCTTCTCCATAAGCGGCCCAGGCTTGCCAAGAACCGTCACCCCCAGCCACGCTATGGTACCGATAATGCCCACCACCACGCCGATGCCAACGCAGACGTTACCCCATCGCCGCTGCGATTGGGCTGTGATGGTAAGCCCCCATGCAATTGCTGCAGTCCACAACCCATTGGCCAGATGATAAACGGCTGCCCAGACACCCAGCAGATACAGCGTGTCGGAAAGGACGTTGGCCCAAAACCATGGATTGTGCGAGTAGGGCGTCTTAATGGCGTCTACCGTGCTCGTGTAGGCCTGGTTCATATGAAACCATGGGAACGACGACAGCGCGGACCAATGCGTCAGATCGTAAATCAGCGCCAGGCCCCAGCGGTGCAGTGTCGCCAGGTGATAGGCTAAAAACACCAGCAAAATCAGGCCGCTGATGCGTTGCAGCGTATAGCGGTAGTTGCCGCCGTAATTGTAATGCACGGCATTCCACCTGGCACCCTTGCCAGTGATGTACAACCCGTAAAGCACATGAATTAATAATGGGAGGAAGATGAATGTGAACTCAACAAATCCCAGGTTTGGGCCCAGTGCGTGGATGTCGTTAACTTCCTGCTGGTAAACGACGCTGTTCAGGGTGGTCGCATTGACGGTAAGGTGAAACGCGACAAAACCGCCGAAAGCAATGCCTGCCAGTGAGTGAACTCGCCGCAACCAGAAGTGCATTTGGCTGGGGCGAGACGAATGGTCAGGTGCGGACGGGCCTTTGCTGACTGAACCCTCCATAGCCGTAGTCACAATGGTAGCTCCTATAGTTAAAAAGCGCTTGCCCAACGCCCAAACGTCATGCCGATTCTAGAGGCCAATAGGCGACGCATCAAGGCGGCATTTTGTCGCCAGGTGGAGCGCTGACCTAATGGGCGGCTTTGTAGTGCATCCTGGCCTCAATCTGCTTCATCGAAAACCATGGCACATAAGCCTGCTGCGAGGGGTCGTTAAAGATCGCCTCCTCCGCACCCGCCAGCAGCATCGGGTTCTGCAGGGCGTTGGCCGGTACGGCGTCGTAGCCTCCCAGTTGCATCACCAATGCCAGAAGATACCGATGCAGCACCACACAGGATGCCGGATGGTGTGGCCCGGTCAGGCTTGCTGATGCCATCGCGGCCAATTCCGATTTGGTTAATGACGCGAAGGCCGTTGTCTTGGCTCCGCGTTGGTGCGCCTCGTAGGCCAGGTTAAAAGCTGCACTCACCAACTTCCGACTGCGGAAATGCAGGCCCCTGATCGATGCCGGTACCGCTATTTGCGGCGACTGTTGCATTCCCGGATAGAGTGCTTCGGTGGTAAGCGGATGAAAAATTCCCGAATTCTTCACCCGCAGCGATTGGGCCGAGGCAATTTTGGTCAGGCCGCTTTGTGGGGCAGACTGGGCAAGTTTTGAACCCAGTGCCGTGAGTTTTTTTAACGCCAGATAAAGTCGTGCGGCTCGCAACACCTTGCCTCGCACCTGGCTTATGCTGGTGGGATCATGGGCGGGGCTTACGGCCGTAATGCGGTAAACGTAAACATCGCCAGTGGTGCGGTTGGTCAGCACCGGGCCTTGTCGCCCGACCTGCAGGTGCAGCAGCAGCCCATCTCCCTGCGAATGCGGGTCAAGTGCTCGGACACGCATGGCCAAAAAGGCAACTCCTTCCGATTGCGGCAGGGCACCCGGTGCCGTCAATGCAGATGAAAAATCCAGGTAGTTCGACAATTGTGACGCTGTCGTCCACCGCGTGATGCGGCCAATCTGCGGCTTATAGCCAAAACGGGTCGCCAATTGGTTGACTATGTCGGTGTAACGCACCCACTGCGCTGGCTTGATGCGCTTGCGGTAACCGGTTGCGTCGAACGCTTTCCAGGGACGATTGGCCATATGGTTGGCCGCTGAAGTCATACGCACGAAAAGGGTATGAATTTTCTTATCCACCTGCTGCTTGACCAGTTCCGCCTTGACGCTGTCAAAAGATTTATAGATCGCGGGCTTTTTAACTCCTTTCACCGTTTTGGCGGGTGAAATTTCAAAGTCGGATTTATGCGTTTGGTAATAGGTGTAAGCGGCCGACACGTCATGTAAATTGGGCCGCATGGTTTTGGCAACATCAGCCGCACTGAATTTAATAAATTCCAGCTTGACGCGGTTGGGATAGCGAAAGCCGAATGGGTAGCGGGCACCGGCAATTTTGGGAGGCTTCGCCGTCCGCAGCGGGTTCCAAGGCAAAACCGACTTGTATCGGTTGTAGAGCAGGTTCATGACTGACGTACTGGGAACAATGTGATGGTTCTTCAGCCAATCCCTGGCCCATAGCGGCACATATTGCACTTGCAGGCTGGTGGTAATACGGGTGACGTAGTGCATCACCTGCGGTCGGCTGGGCATGGCCATCTGCGTGGCCAGTTCAAACATGCGGTCAATCATGCTCAGTTGGCCCAGCGCCTGCGCCACATTCTGCACCGCAAAGCTGGAATTTGCCGTGACCGACGCGACTGCCCGCTCAAAGCTTTTGGTGCCCTGCATGTCGTACGGAAAGCTGTTGTCCGGCAGCAAACCATATTGTCTAGCCTCCTTGGCAAGGAGGAAAAATTTCAGGGCCAGGTCTGATCGCGAGCTGTTCCCCTCCCAGTCCATGTATTCCTGTGCAAAACGCGGATCGTTTTGGGCCATGATCTTTAGTACATGTACATCAATCTGGTAAGGCACCAACTCGGTATTCGTAACAGGCGTTTTGCCAAGGTGGCCAATGACCATCGTGGGGGCACCAGACCCGCTGCCGCTGGTATATGCATATCCCAGCAAAAAGGTGATCATCAGCACGACGCCAAAAACCGCCATCAGCGGCTTGCTGTATTTTCGCATTAAGGACATGGACATTGTTCTATACTTTCCACCTAACGCCAACCCTTGGGGCAACTGCCGCCCCATCCCATGGACCAAACCCGAAAGGATACTTCATTCGCTCGATGGCGTAAATTGTGTGCCGCGGCCGAACGTGGCGTTCGCTGCGTGACGACAAAAGCGGGGCTTACGAATGCGTGACCGCGCCAAGGCCCGCGGGGCAGGCGATCCGCCCGTTTGTGCGGCAGGACGATGCCCTCCATTCGAGATAGGCGAAGGTTGGTTCGGTAGCTGCGCGGCGTCGCGGATCAGAATATCGTCGGCGAGACCGATGAAGGCGCCAAGTCAAACTCTGTCGCAGCGCAGGTACTGGACAACCTGCAGCAGCACAGAAAAGGACCCCCGCATAGTATGTCACGCACGCCGCAGGCATTCGCCGAAGTGGCCGCATTGCGCCGGCACTACCGGCGTCCGCCATCATCGGTAAAATAACTCGGCTCTCGGCCCGTAAGTGTGCCGAAAATGGCATGCTTTGGTCGGCAGCCGACCCGCCGTTGAAGAGGTTTTTCAGTGGCGATGCCGCCCAAATATGTTTTTTTGTTGGAGGTCTGCGTCTGATGTCGCGAGTGTGTGTGGTTGTTGTGGCAGGATTTGACGTGAACATGCGGTCGCACATCGGTCAGCGACTCGGTGCGCTGGCGTACCAGGCGTCGCTGGAACCTGTCTTCCCCGCAGTGACCTCTACCTTTCAGGCCAGCCTGACCACCGGGCGATCCGTGGCCGAGCACGGCATCATATGTAACGGCCTTTACACGCGGCGTGAGCCGGAATCGCACAATCTGCTGGATCGCGACAGCTACCCTGAATTTCGGCGCGAAGTCAGCTTTTGGGAGCAGTCCAGTGAACTGGTCAAAGTTCCTCGATTTTGGGCGAAGTGGGGCATTAAAACCGCAATGTTGTTTTTTCAACAATCCATCGGCCACACTGCCGACATCGTGCTCACGCCCAAGCCCACCCATACGCCGGACGGCAAAACAGTCAGTTCCTGCTGGGCAAGGCCGGACGGGCTTTACGACTCACTCGCGGCAGAATTTGGGCCATTTCCATTGCATCACTATTGGGGACCAATCGCGGGCCTGCCCGCATCTGAATGGATTGGCAAAGCCGCTGCCCGCGTGTGGGAAAAAGAGTCGCCCGATTTACAGTTGGTCTACATACCGCATCTGGATTACAACTTGCAGCGACTGGGCCCCAGTGCGCCGGCCATCAGTCAAGATGTACGCCAACTCGACACGATCCTCGATCCGCTCATCAGCACCGTATGGAAGAGCGAAGGCAAAATGCTGGTCATCGGCGACTATGGTATGTCTGACGTGCGCGGAGCGGTGGCCCCCAACCTGGCACTGCGTAAGGCAGGCTTGCTTAAAACAACCATGGACGTAGATGGAAAGTTGCTCATCGACCATGCCGCCAGCAAGGCATTTGTCATGGTGGATCATCAGGTTGGATTTCTTTACGCCATGCCGGGTTCACTGGAATCAGCGGTAAAAGTGCTGCGGGCACTGCCTGGCATTAATCAAATCATTACCGAAGATCAATTGTCAGCTCTTGAGGTCAACACACCGCGTGCCGGCGACGCGCTGCTGCTCACCGCGGCAGATCAATGGCTGATGCACGACTGGTGGGAAAATGATGCTGAAAAGCCGGCCTGGCAGTTTTCTGTCGATATCCATCGCAAGCCGGGATATGACCCTCGCGAGCTATTCTTTGCCGGTGGCAAGCCGGGCAGAATGATTGCCCAGGACCCGCATTTGGTGCTCGGATCTCACGGGCTGGTGAGCAGCGATCCGTCTCACTGTCCCGCGATATGCACAGATATATACCTGTATCCCCGTCGCTACCGCATGACTGATCTGCCGGGCATCATTCGCGGCACGCTCGGGGTGAAGTGAACCGTGATGTGACGCCGGCGGGGCCCGCATGACCCAGCCAGGTGGCATGCCGGCGTGCAACCTGCCGATGCCCCCTGTACCCGGCACCCAGAGCCGGATTGCCGCCGCGGGGTACGGGCGACAGGCTGAAAATGCCTTGACGGATTGACTCTCTGCTGCGGCCATTTATACTGCCGCATTCGGTTTGCCCCGGTGCATTGTGCTTCCGGGCGTGGCGGCTGTGCGTCCGGCTGTCCGTGGTTAAATATTGTTATTGTATTGGGATGCAGCGGAGGTTTTTCTGTGGCTGAAAAGCTGGTTTATTTTTTTGGTAATGGCAAAGCGGAAGGCACCGCCAAAGATAAAGTATTACTCGGAGGCAAGGGGGCTAATCTGGCGGAAATGACCAACATCGGACTGCCGGTTCCCCCCGGCTTCACCATTACAACCGAATGCTGCGCCGCATATTACAAACAGGGGCAGCGGTTCCCCGCCGGGCTGGAAGCTCAAATTGATGAAAACATCGCCAAACTGGAAAAAGCACTGGGCAAAAAGCTTGGCGACCCCGCCAATCCGCTGCTGGTCTCCTGCCGCAGTGGTGCCGCCGTTTCAATGCCTGGCATGATGGACACGGTGCTTAACATCGGCCTGACCCCCAGCATGATTGAGCCGCTGGCCGCATCGAGCGGCAATCCGCGGTTTGTGTGGGATGCGTGGCGGCGACTGATCAACATGTTTGGCGATACCGTCATGGGCGTGGCTCACGAGCATTTTGAACATGAAATGGACGCCGTGAAAAAAGCCCGCAAGGTTAAACTTGATACCGATTTAACCGTCGATGACCTCAAGGAAGTGTGCAAACGGTATTTGAAGGTTTACGAAAAGCATACGAAGCAGAAGTTCCCCGGCGATCCACGTGATCAAATTCTCAAATCGGTACAGGCTGTTTTCCAGTCATGGAACAGCCCACGCGCAATTAAATACCGCGCTATTAATGAAATATCAGGCCTGGCGGGCACGGCCGTCAACGTTCAGGCCATGGTCTTCGGTAACATGGGCGATGACTGCGCCACGGGTGTGTGCTTCACACGCGATCCATCCACCGGTGAAAATGTTTTCTATGGCGAATTTCTCATCAATGCCCAGGGCGAAGATGTGGTGGCCGGCATTCGCACGCCGCAGGAAATTGTCCGCATGGGCGACTATCTGCCCGATGCGTATGCTGAACTTCTACGCGTCAAAGACATCCTGGAAAAACACTTCAAAGATGTGCAGGATATGGAATTTACCGTGGAGCATAACAAGTTCTACATGCTTCAGACGCGCAACGGCAAGCGTACCGGGCCTGCCGCAGTGCGAATTGCAGTGGAAATGGTGAAGGAAAAACTGATCGATCAAAACACGGCCATCCTGCGTGTGGACCCGATGAGCCTTGACCAGCTCCTTCATCCATCTTTTGACCCTAAAGCCAAAAAAGATCAGTTCGCCAAAGGCCTGCCCGCTTCGCCCGGTGCGGCGGTGGGTAAGCTGGCGTTCACGGCGGAAGAAGCCGAAGCACGCCACGCCAAAGGTGAAAAGGTGGTTCTGGTGCGTAAGGAGACATCGCCGGAGGACATCGGCGGCATGCAGACCGCGACCGGCATTCTTACCAGCACGGGCGGTATGACCTCGCACGCGGCGGTGGTGGCCCGTGGTATGGGCAAGCCGTGCGTGGCGGGCTGCGGCGAATTGGACATCGACGCCAAAGCCGGATTGCTTTTGGTTAAAACGGCAGGTGGAAAGCCGCGCAAGTTTACACGCAAGGACACCATCTCGATTGATGGTTCCACCGGCTGTGTCTACGCCGGTGAGGTACCGACCGTTAAACCGAGCGTGTCCGGTGATTTTGGCACCCTGATGAAATGGGCAGATGATGCCCGAAAACTGCTGGTGCGTACCAACGCCGATACACCGCTGGATGCCAAAGTCGCGCGGGAATTTGGTGCTCAGGGTATTGGCCTTTGCCGTACCGAGCATATGTTCTTTGAAGGCGACCGCATCATTGCCGTTCGCGAGATGATTCTGGCAGAGAATGAAAGCGACCGTCGCAAAGCGCTTAAAAAGCTGCTGCCGTATCAAAAGAAAGATTTTGTCGGCATTTTCAAAGCGATGAACGGTTTGCCGGTTACCGTCCGCCTTCTCGATCCCCCCTTGCATGAGTTCCTTCCGCATGAGGAAAAAAATCAGCGCGAGATGGCGCGGCAGTTGAAGGTGCCGCTTGATAAAGTCAAACGCCGCGTGACGGAGTTGCACGAGGCCAACCCGATGCTTGGCTTCCGTGGTTGCCGACTGGCGGTCATTTTCCCGGAAATTCAGGAAATGCAGGTGCGGGCAATTTTCCAAGCCGCCGTTGAGGTGGCGAAAAAGGGCGTCAAGGTTCTGCCGGAAATTATGATCCCCATTGTCAGCACCGTTAAGGAACTTGAATTCCTGCTGCCGAAGGTGCACGCCATCGCTGATGAAACGTTTGCCAAGGCAGGTCAAAAAATCGACTACAAGGTGGGCACGATGATCGAATTGCCGCGTGCCGCCGTTACTGCGGATCAAATTGCCACCCAGGCTGAATTCTTCAGCTTTGGCACCAACGATCTGACGCAGATGACCTTTGGCTTCTCCCGTGATGACGTGGGATCGTTTGTGCCCAAGTACGTTGAGATGGAAATTCTTCCTCGCGATCCGTTCAACGCACTGGATCAAGATGGCGTTGGTCAATTGATTAAAATCGCGATTGAAAAAGGCCGTGGCACAAGACCTGACCTGAAGGTTGGTATTTGTGGTGAGCACGGTGGCGATCCGTCAAGCGTAGAGTTTTGCCATCGCGTCGGGCTGAATTATGTCAGTTGCTCCCCTTATCGAGTGCCGATTGCACGGCTCGCGGCTGCCCAGGCGGCAGTCAAAGAGGCAACCGGTGCGAGTTACTCGACCAAATAACCTCCGGCACATTAAAAACCGTTAAATTGATCAGCGCCCGCGCTTCCCGCGCGGGCGTTTTTTTTGGAGTTGAGTTGTGCCTCAGGCGTCTGCATTCATACTTCGCCCGACAGTGCATCACACCAGATCGGCGCGCCAACCGACCGGCAACCAATTGAAGCCCGACGATGGCTTGCTGGTAAAAATTGGAACAACCGATGTTATGATAAAGCCGTTATCCGGATGAGGTTTATGGGCTGTGAAAGATTTTGACCATCCACCTTTGAAACGCCACGAGAGTTTGCAGCCGTTTTCTCGCGACCATTTTGTCGGTCTGCGTGCCGCCCATCGGCTGATTCTTGCGGCTGACGGTTCACCAGCCGATGCCATCGAGGCTAATAATTATTTCGTGCAGTGCTGGAATGCAGAAATTGCATCGCATTTCAACGAGGAAGAAGAACTGCTTATGCCCCTGATGACGGCACCCGAGATGGATCAGATGCGCCTTGAGCACGCGGCCCTGCGGCACGCCGCGCAGCAGGCCATCTTATGGACGACGGCATCTCCTCCGCCGGCGCAATGGTGCCGCGAAACTGGAACTGCTCTCCATGATCACATCCGGTGGGAGGAACGCGTATTGTTTATGGCAATTCAAAACCGCGCCTCACCTGAGGCATTGGCGGCTATTGGTGTCGTGACGGCGGAGATTGAAAAATCGCGGCCGGGACTGCGCAAACGTTAATGCCGTCGCGGTGGCATATCGCGCCAGCACTGCAGAATCATGGCAATCGGACGTTGGAGACAAGCATTGGCAGCCATCCAAATTAAACGCGTTTATTTGCCTCTTTCGCCGGCGGATGGTCAGCGCATCCTCGTGGAACGTCTTTGGCCGCGCGGGCTGACCAAAGCGGCTGCAAAGATCGATTGCTGGCTGAGGGATATCGCGCCCAGCAAGGAATTGCGTACCTGGTTTGGGCATGACCCCGATAAATGGATGGAATTTAGGCGGCGGTATTGGCGCGAATTGAAACAAAATCCGGAGGCAGTAGCCGCGATTATGCAAATGATTGAAAAAGGTCCGGTAACCCTGGTCTATGCCGCGCACGATCAGGTCCACAACAGTGCCGTGGCCCTGAAAGAGTATTTGGAGCGATCCACATGGCCGCCAGCTTGAAACCCAATATCCGCGCCGTTTCCGGAAGGTCTGCGGTCATCGACCACTGCCTCAGGCCTGATGCGGCCTGGATGGGTACAATATGTGAAGTTAGTTAGCATGGAGCCCTACCCGGCATGAGTAAATTGCAGACCGTTAAACCCGACGCCACCGGCGAAATGAAGGCGCTTATTGAGGCGATGGGGCGCAAAGCGCGTGCCGCTGCCCATCAGTTGGCCGCAACCGCTGGCCGCGTGCGCAACAGCGCGCTGCTGGCAATGGCGGACGGCATTGAAGCGGCCCAGGACCAGTTGCTTGCGGCCAATGGGCTGGATGTGGATCAGGCCCGGCAAGATGAATTGGCACCCGCCATGGTCAGCCGGTTGACACTCTCTCCAAAAAAAATTGCGGCAATGACGCAGTGCGTCCGTGAAGTGGCCTCCCAGGTTGACCCGGTGGGGCAGACCATTGAAGCTTATGATCGTCCCAACGGTCTACGCATTGAAAAACGCCGCGTCCCCATTGGGGTGGTGGGCATCATTTACGAAAGCCGCCCCAACGTCACTACCGATGCGGCGGCACTGTGCCTGAAAAGCGGCAACGCCACCATTTTGCGTGGTGGCAAGGAGGTTATTCATACCAATGGCGTTCTGGCCGATGTGATTGGCAAGGCGCTGGCCTCCGCCGGTTTATCGCCCGATGCAGTGCAAATCGTCGGTACGACTGATCGCAACGCCGTCAAAGCGCTGGTGCAGGCTGAGGGGTTGGTGGACCTGGTCATACCGCGGGGGGGCGAATCTCTGATCCGGGCGGTTGTGGAGCAAGCCACAGTTCCAGTGATTAAACATTACAAGGGCGTTTGCCACGTTTATATCGACCGCGATGCCGACCCGGACATGGCGGTAAAGGTAGCCGTCAGTGCCAAGGTGGACGGTTATATGGTGTGTAACACGGCCGAGTGCATTTTGGTGCATAAGGATGTTGCATCACAGGTGTTACCGCGGATCGCGATGGAATTTCGTAAAGCGGGCGTACAGATGCGGGCCGATTCTCGGTCGCTGGGTCTGCTGCAGAATGCCAAATTAGCCACCGACGCAGACTGGGGACAGGAATTTTTGGATCTGATTGTCGCAATTCGGCAGGTGAATTCGCTGGGTGAGGCCATCACATTTATTAATCAATACGGCTCAGGCCATACCGATGCCATTATCACACGCAACATCACCGCAGCCGATAAATTCACCACCGAAGTGGACTCGGCGAGCGTCATGGTCAACGCCTCAACGCGCTGGGCGGATGGTTACGAATACGGATTGGGAGCCGAAATTGGCATCAGCACGGACAAAATTCACGCCCGTGGCCCGATGGGGGCGGCCGATTTGTGCACCTACAAGTTCATCGTTACCGGCGATGGCCATATTCGCCAGTAGGTCAGGTCGGATACCGATCGAAAACTTGACGTTCATTGTTTTTTCCGCTCCCGGCGCTTGCCAGCGGCTTTTTTCTCGCCCAGTTTAGCCTTAAGCTGCTCCTGAGAAAGCACCGTAAAACCAGCGGCATCGGCCTTAGGTGTGGACGGTGGAGGGGCAGCATCGGCTGCGGGTGTCGCCGAAACAGGTTTTGGCAGGCGTTTTTTGGCTGTATTCTTTGGGTTTAATAAATCTTGAAATTGTCGCCGTGCGATCAGCAGGTGATGGTACCCTTGTGCAAAACGATGGGCCTCATCACGGGCGTGCTGCAACAGCTTGAGTGCGGCGTTGGTGCGCGACAACTTGAACGGCGCGGAGCGATTCTGCACATAAATCTCTTCCTCACGTTTGGCCAGGCTGATCACCATTGGAGGCTTCACGGCAAGTTGTGAAAACGCCTCCAATGCCGCTGATAACTGCCCCTGCCCACCATCAATCAGAATCACATCGGGGTATAACTCCTCACCCGCACCGGCCAGCCGGTATCGGCGCGATACCACTTCCTGAATGCACCGAAAATCATCAATACCTGAGACGGTTTTGATGCGATATCGTCGGTACCCGTCTTTGAACGGTTTGCCATCAATAAAAGCCACCAGCGAGCCTACCGTCGCCTCACCTTGAAAATGCGCAATGTCGATGGCTTCAATGGACCGAACGGGATCCGCCAAGTCCAGCAGTTCCTGCAATTGTCGCACGCCACCGGCGTGATCTTGAAAGAAAAGCTCGGGCTGGAGGGCTTTGGCACCCCGGCCCCGATGGGACAGCGCCCGCAGGGCTTTGATCTGATCCCGCAGCATGGCGGCCCGCTCAAAGTCGCGCACGGATGCGGCCGCCTGCATCTCGGCCGTCATTTGCCGCAGAGCATCCCCCCGGCTGGATTCCAAAAAATGCTTCAGGCGATCAATGTCCGTCGCATAATCCTCCCGGCTGATTTTGCTGGCGCACGGGGCTGAGCATTGATGGATGTTGTACAGGATGCACGGCCGAAAAAACTTTCGGCGGCTGTCCGATTCTAAAATTTCCAGGTGGCAGGTGCGAAACCTAAACGCCCGCTGCATAAAAATCACGGCTTGTTTAAGCGCATAACCGCTGGTGAACGGACCGTACAACTTTGATCGCGTTGCGCGCGGCTGGCGCGTCACAAACACACCCGGAAAATCGTCCCCCGTTGTGATTTCCAGGTAGGGGTAGCTTTTGCCGTCTGTCAGCCGGGCATTAAATCGGGGCTTGGTGTCCTTGATCAGGCGGTTTTCAATCAGCAGGGCTTCAACTTCTGAATCGCACAGCAGCGTGTCAAAATCCACCACGTAATCCAGCAGCCGCTGTTTGACCGGCCCCAAATCAGTCGACGGCTGAAAGTAGCTGCTGACGCGCTGCTTAAGCGACAGCGACTTGCCCACATAGATGACCACACCCCGGCAGTCCTTCAAAAAATATACACCCGGAGATTCTGGCAGGGTAAGTGCCTTTTCATGCAGTCGCGGCAGACGTTTATCGTTGGGCTCTGCGGGCAGCGGCAGGCTTACATCGCCGAGCGGCACCTCCTGCACGATGTTGTCGTCAAAGTCTTCAATCGGGCCAGCGCCTTCCCCGCCAATTTCGCCAGAGGTGGCAACTGCCTCTGTGTCCATTGCATCCGCTGGGGTGATGGCAGGTTTTATCTGGTTTCCGCCCGCAGCAGCACCATCATTCGCGTCCGATGCGTATGATGATGTGGTATCTTGAGGTGGTGTATCTGGTACAGCCATTTCAATTTATTATAGGTCAGCCATTGGGCCGATAAAATGGTTCAAGGTCGTGGAGCTAAAAATGTCCGGTACTTCCGCAATGTCAGATGAAGTGGTTTTTCGCGGTTCACGGGTCAGCATGGCTCTTCGAAAAGTGCAACTGGCAAACGGAAAAGAAATTCAGCGCGAGGTGGTGCTGCACCCCGGTGCCGTCATCATTTTGCCGGTGCTTCCGGATGGCCGGGTGGTGCTTATCAATAACGTTCGCCACACGGTTAACGAAGCGCTGCTGGAATTGCCGGCCGGTACCTTGGAAAAGGGTGAAGACCCTGCCAACTGTGCCCGCCGTGAGTTGGAAGAGGAAACCGGCTACCGTGCGGCTGCCATTGCACCTTTGGGATGGTTTTACACCTCGCCGGGTATCTTGACCGAAAAGATGTTCGCATTTGTGGCCACCGGGCTGACTCCCGGCCCTCAGGCGCTGGAGGAAAATGAAACCATCAGCGTCAGGCCCACGCCAATCAGTGATGCGGTGGCGATGATCCATTCCAATCAGATTGTGGATGGCAAAACCATTGCGGTCATTCTTAAGTATGTGAGTATGATGGATAAGTCTCGGCGGTGAGAGATCAAACGTGCGGTCATGCGATGTGTCGAATGGTGTTCTGCTGGACGTTGTATTTTCGGGGGGCGTGATTAGGTGATAACTTATGGGTTGGCGCGATCGATCATATAACCGGACTGGGCCGGGTGGCTTTGCAACTGATAATCCGTTAAGTAGCGCGGAAGCGTTATTCAATTGGTCCTTCGGCGGTGGCACGTACGGCCCGGTACGTGTACGGCTGCATTTTTGGCTGCTGCTGTTTCTGGTGCTGCAATTTGCCGATGCCATCCATGCCATTGGGCCGCTGGCCTCAGTGCTGCTCACGGTAGCCACACTGGCGGCTTTAGTAGTGCATGAAATTGGTCACATGCTTTTTGCCCGATTTGCCGGTGGTGAACACAATGAGTTTGTCATTGGTCCGTTTGGCAACATGCTACCCCCGTCCCATCCACCGGGGGCGTGGCCGATGTTCATTGCGCACACCGGTGGCATCCTGATGAATTTTGCGGCGGCCTTCTGCACCTACTTCGCGCTGGTCATCATCACCCATAGCGTCGCGATGCCAACATTCATCAACCCGGTGCTGGCACTTTTTTACCTGCCCGGGGGCGGCGCATTTTACGGCGGCAATCTTGCCGTTGGCATGCTGTACTCGTTTTACATCATGAATCTGGTACTGATGTATCTGAATCTGCTGCCATTTTTCTGGTTTGATGGTGGCTACATTTTGCAGGCGGTGCTGGCTCCCGCTACCGGAGCCTATCAGGCCGTGAATATTACTTGCTGGGCGGGCATGATTATTGCCGCTTTGATGTTAACGCTTCAACTGCTCGGTGGGCCGTCCATTTTGGCGATCCTGGTCTGGATTATGCTGTTTTTCAGTTCTCTGACCATGCTTCGGCAATTACGGGCTGATCCAACCGGGTTACTTTCACAGCTTCAACCCAGTGTGGAGCGATCGCGGCAACGCAGCATCAGACAACGCCTGCGATCCGGGGCATGGGGCAAAAAAGTAAAAAAACGGGTTGAAGAAGAACAAAAAGAACAGGACGAAATTGACCGAATCCTGGCAAAAGTAAGCCAGCATGGCCTGGCCAGCCTCACCTGGAAAGAAAAACGCCACCTGCGGCTGGCCACCCAGCGGCAACAGGAACGCGAGCGCCGAAGTAAAATGTAAACCCGTGGCCTCGGTCGGTTTGTTACGGACGCGGTACCACAAAAATACTGATGGCCGGGGCAAGCTGTGCGTTAAGCGGGCGCAATCCATATTTCATCAATGACGCAGCCATCTGCGGTGTGACGACCTTATTAAACCCGTAGGTGTGCCCCAGGCGTGCAATTTCCGACCAGTCAAATACTACCAACCGCACATGTTTTTTCTGCAACCAGTGGATCGTGGCGTGTGCGCCGTGGGCGGCATAGTAACGGGCCAGTTTATTGCGGTTAAAAACCGTGTTGTAAATAATGTGCCCCTGCACATACAGGGGCGCATCAAAACCCTCCAGGTAGATGCGCGATCGGGCACTGGCCAAGTTGTAGGGGGCCAGCACCTGCCCGGGATGGTTGGAGATAAGCCACATGTCGGGCAGTTCAAAGTAGCGCCCGATTACCTGGCTGTAGGGGCCGCCAAGAAATGTCCCATTTTCTGATCGCAGCAGCACCAGTAAAAAGCCCAGCTGCACCACCAGTCCCGCAGTCAGCAATACCATAAATTTAGGGATCGGGCGCAGGGCCATGGCCGTCAGCCAGACGGATGGCAAAATGATTGGCACCAGAAATCGGGCTTGAATCTGTGTAAAGACCAGCCATGTGATCAACTGAACGCTACCCACCAACAGCAACAGCCACGCCTCAACGCCGCAGGTGGCGGCGATGGCGATCCCCACAAACAGTGCCAGCCATATGACGCCAAAGCGCAAAAACCACGGCGTTTTTAGGCCGGGATAGCCCGGATGACGGGCGACGGCATCGGCGATGGCGGCAATTCCTGCGCCAAATTGCCGATCCAAAAACCACTGGTCGGCCATGGCTCGCAAATGGCCCAACAGGCCGTCATCGCGCGCCGGGGCCGTGTGACCACGATCGAATCTCGCCGCCAGAGAGTTGCTCCAATGATCCATCCCCAAGGTGTGGGCAAAAAGCGGAAAAACTGGGTTGCCAATGGACGTCTTGGTGTGGCTCGCGGCCATTGATCGCACCATCCACGGCGCATAAACCGCCGTTGATAGGACCATCACCAGCAGCAAATCACGCCACCGCCGGCGGGCAACCCATACCGCTGCCACTGGCAGCGCAATGGAAATGCCTGCCGTCATTTTCACACCCACCGCCAGACCCAGCAGCAGACCAACCATCCAGTAAACGCGACGGCTGTCACCCGCAATCGCCAATGGCAGCGCTACCGCCGCCAAAAGCAGCACGGCCGGATCGTTATACGCCAGTGAGCCAATCACGATTACCCACGGCGTGCAAATAAAAAGCAACATGGCAACTGCCCGGCCCGGCCACGAAAGTTGCACCGGTGCCAGCCCCACGGCCAGCGTGGTGATGGCGGTAACGGCCACCATCAGAAATTGCGATCCGTAGATCAAACTGTACAAGCCGCCCCAGCCAGGCAGTATCTTCAGCAACTCTCCCATCAGCGTGAAGACCATTTCGATATTTAATGGCAGGTAGGAATAGATATTTCCATGCACGGGTGCCGTGCGGCCCGATGCGATAAATTGCCTGGGCAGTTGTAAATGATATTCCAATACGTCATACCCTTTGCCCTCGGTATGCCACAGCGTACCGGCCGGAAAACAGGCCGCCGTTATCAGCACGGCAACGGGGATGGCAATTGCAAGAGCAAACAGAAGCCAGCGCGAATCAACGGCTTTTTTCACACCACTTAATTTCAATGTTTTCAGATGGCTGCTTAGCGGGGCATAACCCGCAATGACGCTGCCAAGCAGCAGTACGAATGGTGCCCACGGCAGGGCCCCCACGTACCCCAGGCACATGGTCAGCAGGCCCAACGCAGGCAACCCGACTGCCACGGCCATCACCAAAAAATAAATTCCTGGCAGGGGGGTAGAAAGCCGCAGCAGATAGCCCCGTCCAGGCCAAAGAATCAGCGCACCCAGTGCCGCCGATGGAATCAAAATGAACATGGCCAGCGACGCATTGGCCACCGTGCCCAATGCGCTGCCAAATTGCGGTCCTGTCAGCAAGGCGATCACGCTGATCACCGCAGCGACAAATACAGCACCGACCATCCACGCCGGTACTTGACGTTGAGAAGTTTGCCTTTGCGCCGCCAAACGATACATCAGGTAATTTCCACCATCACCGCCAGATTCTCACGACCGCCACGGTTTGCGGGACGGTTGTCGGGCCGTCTGCCGATGGCATCTTTTACTACCGCTTGCCACATGTTTCAAATCACACTGACAGCACGCTGGGCAGTGTCATTGAGACTGATAAATCCATCACCACCGTAAATGTGCCCGCCTCTACACTTAACATGGCAGCGTTTGTAGTTGCCATTAACGGCTTCACCAATGCCATGGCTGATACGCCGCGTAAAATTGCATCGAAATGAAGGTTGGCAGGAAGCCCCCATCAAAGGAATCCCCAAAGCCAAATGGCATTCTAAACATCCATATCCTGCCCGGAGCAAATGTGGCGACGGCCATCCCGATAAAATAATGCAAAAAACCATTATCCGGGCCCGGGGCCGCGTGAAATCGCATAATAACCTTGCTCCGCGCCGGACCGCTGCAAAGCGTCGGGCTTGCACAACGTCGCCTCGAAGAGGTAACCCTGCCGCAGAAGGTTCTTTTTTTCAGGGCATGCCGCCACGCGGGTAACCGTCCGGCCAAGCTTTCAATTACCCACAAGTTCAGTGACGTAATCAGGCGCTGGCTGTTTTCTAAACCTCCGCCCATCGCCGCCAAAAGCGGCCCCGGCACCCAAACGGGGGCAAAAGCGTGGACCATGACTCATGGTTTTCCAATGTCATTTTCGCCCTCACAAATTACCGACGCCGCGAGGTGGACGGCATCTATCTTCGGGCCATTTATCGCGAAAGCACGGTCCGCCGCCAGCATCGCAGTTTGGCCAGCCGTGGCTCCGAACACCCTCCCGCAGCATGCGGGTAGGAATCGATTACCCAAAGAAATTGCGGCAAAGTCAGGATTTCTGCTCCGCTCAGGCCGACGGCCTTTGGCAGCCATCGTTCGATCTCGCAGGTCGCCGCGAAGAGCAATTGTTGGGCAGAATGCAGCCAGCTACTGCCCACCGGCGGCGGCTTCGGCGGAACGAATCTTGACAATCGTTTTTCGAGCCATTGCCGCCGTCGATGGACTGCCGCTTGCCTCTGCCCGTTTTAGCCATTTAATTGCCTTGGCGTAATCCTGCGGTACGCCAAGGCCGTATCGGTAAAGCGCGCCGATGTCGTACATCGCCGACCCGCTGCCCGCCGCCGCACCCTTGCGGTACCACTGCATCGCCTTGGCCGTAATCGCGCGGCGTGCCCAGACCACGCCTGTACAATCCACCGAGGCAGGCCATCGCGGCGGCATTGCCGAGCCGCGCCGCCTTGGCTGCGGAGCCAAACGCTACGCCGTACTGCCCCTCAATGGAACTTATCGCGTAATTGAGCATAAGCGCACGCATATACGCCTTGTCGGTGCCTCGCCGACAACTTGCCAGCGCCACGGCACATAAACGCGCCAAAGCAAACTTGCGGTCATCGCGGGCCACTTTGACCGCGTTGACCCACTTATTGCCCTGCGGTGCCAACGTTGTTGAAATGCCGCCACGGGCGCTATACGTGGCTCCCCAAGAGCCTGATGTGGTCCTGCTTTCATTCGTTCCGTACTCGTGGCTCGCGGATATCTTTACCCCGATGTCCCACAGCCCTGCGTTAGCTTGCAAACCGAGATTGGTTGATCCAGCACTAACATGGGTGGCACTGGTGGATTCTCCGGTTGTACTGGTGCACCCAGCAGCAAGGCAGCGCCTTTGAATTCCTGTATCACACCGCCAACAAACATTTCGCCGGAAAGCTCACCCCGTCGCTCCTTCCTTCAGATCCGTGAACGGATACAAAAAATTATCTGCGAATGACATTACCGAATTCCCGGTGCGACGACAAATCTGCGATGCAAACCGCATTCCGCCGGACACGAAAAGGGGGATGTTGCGCATCGCCTTGGTGCATGCCGTTCCCGCTCGCACGGTCCGCCAGCGGGCAACATGGTTATCTGGCGTGGATTCAGGCGTGGATTCACTGGTCTGATGGATATTCATCGCGGTTACCGCGCCGCAGTAAAATTTGTGGGTAGTTGAGAGATGGCCGGGACCCTGCAATCCCCATGGCCACCGCACGGGGCCCTTGGCTGCTGTTGACAAAAAGTTATACAGGTGTAGACTACCGGGTCTTGCCTGCAGGCGGATACACAGGTAGGCGTTGCGGTACCATCGGTGGTGGGCCTCACGCTTCAATATCCGCCGTGATTCTGGTGTGCTGGCCAAGCCGAGGCTGGCACCACGGAAATCAGCCGCAGGCGGTGGTTTTTATTGAATGGGTCGGCATTAACAACAGCGGCTATTTGGGATAAATATGGCGGGTGCAGCAAACGATAGAATTCGAATCCGTATGGAAGCTTATGATCATCGGTCATTAGACTCCTCGGCTCGCGAGATTGTGGAACATGCCAAGCGGACCAGCGCCAAGGTGCTTGGTCCCATACCGCTGCCCACGCGGGTTGAGCGGTTCACGGTTTTGCGCTCGCCGCACATTGATAAAAAGAGCCGTGAGCAGTTTGAAATTCGCACCCACAAGCGGGTGATTGATATTCTCGAACCGAATCCACGGACGATTGAAGCCTTAAATCGGCTGGTCGTTCCGGCGGGCGTGTTTGTGAAGATAAAGGCCTGACGGCCTTGATAAACTTGGCGGTTATTTTCCGCCGAGTCGGCATGAACAGAAGTTTATTTCCGTTGTTCATCGCCACCTGAGTGATCTCGGATGGGCATGCCCGCAGCAGTGTTTGCTGCAGCTACTGTCCCATCTCGAAGCCGGTTAAAAATGGTGCCGATAAGGCCCCTGAGCGACCGGACGGGATATCCGGGAGAACCTGACACCGCAATCGCTTGCGGAAAACGGGTTCCCAGATGAGCGTAAACGACGGTAGAGGTATGCCATGAGCGAAACTGGTTCCCCATCATCTATTGCCATTGCGGCACTTCTGGGTCGCAAGGTCGGCATGACACGAATTTACGATGAAACCGGCGCAGTTGTTCCGGTGACCGTCGTTCAGGCCGGTCCGTGCGTGGTAACGCAGGTTAAGACAGCGGACGGCCGTGATGGCTACAACGCTGTGCAGCTTGGTTTTGAAGATGTTCGCACCCAGCGGGCGACCAAGCCTATTACGGGCCATTGCCAAAAGACGGGTAATACCACACCTAAAAAGTTTTTCCGTGAAATTCGCCTTAATGATAAGCCCACGGTGGCCACCGGTGCCACCGTCGATGTATCGCAATTTGACGCGATCAAGTTCGTGGATGTGGTTGGTACCAGCAAAGGTAAAGGCTTTCAGGGCGTCATGAAGCGATGGAACTTCGGAGGCCAGCCAGGCTCACATGGTACAGAGCGTAAGCATCGGTCGCCAGGGTCCATCGGTGGCGGTCAGGGTACCCGTGGTCATGGCCGCGGTATTAAAAAAGGTAAGAAGATGGCCGGCCATCTGGGCGATGAGCGGGTAACCGCCCGTAACCTTCGGCTGGTAGGTGTGGATAAAGGCAGGCACCTGCTTTTGATCAAGGGCACCGTGCCGGGTGCGAATGGTGGTTTGCTGTTTGTGCGCAGTGCCAAGACGATCAAGCACGGTGCATAAGGATTTGGTGACTGATCGGTCGGCCGTCGGAAGGCTTATGCCCCTGGCCGCTGAATTATACCGGCAGGTGTCCGGTGTGCAGATGACAAGTCGGCTTGAGGGCTGGCTGAACTAAGCGGAAGTATGAAACCATGATTGAATTGCCAGTGTACAATCAGAGCGGTCAGGAAGTTGACAAGCTGAACATCGATGAAAAGCTGCTGGGCGGGGAAGTAAATGCTGCGCTGCTTAAGCAGGCAGTGGTTATGTATCACGCCAATCTGCGTCAGGGCACGGTAGCGACTCGTGGCCGCGGCGATGTGGAAGGCTCCACCCGCAAGTTGTACAAGCAGAAGCATACGGGCAGTGCCCGCCGCGGCAATATCCGCACCAACGTCATGAAGGGCGGCGGTATGGCCTTTGCAAAACGCCCCCGCGATTTCCGCCAGTCCATGCCAACCCGCCAGCGCCGCCTTGCCCGTAACAATGCCATTCTTGCCAAAATTGAATCCAAACAAATTAAAATTCTTGATCAGCTTTCACTGCCGCAAGCCAAAACAAAAGAGATGGCTCGCGTGCTTTCGGCCCTGAAAATTGATCGCTCGGTGCTGATAGCGCCGTCGAAGACGGATCAGACACTGGTGCTTTCGTCGCGCAATTTACCCCGGGCCAGCATCAAGCCGGCTCTGGAAATGAATGCCTACGACATTTTGAAGGCCAGGACCCTTTTAATGACACGTGATGCCATGGAGTCGCTGTTGCAGGCGGCGGCCAAGCCGGCCGCAGCGGCCAGCCTTTAAGGAATCGGCCCCAGGGCCGTTATGAGGATTGACGATGGAATTGCTTTCAACCGATGTGATCAAACGCCCGTTGATATCTGAAAAGAGTTATCACTACGGTGAGCGTTTCAACGCGTACAGCTTTGAAGTGGATAGCCGGGCCGACAAAAACCAAATTCGCCGTGCCGTGGAAGAAATCTACAAGGTAAAGGTGGATGACGTGCGGACGATCGTGGTGCCGGGCAAGCCCAGGCGAACCAAAAAAGGTGAAAAGACCACTTCGTCCTGGAAAAAGGCGATTGTTAAAGTACATGGCGACCATAAACTGGAAATTTATTAATAGACGCTCGGTACAGCCGGGCCTTTTCAATTAGATGGAATAGTGAGTGCTATATGCCGATCAAACAATACAAGCCAACATCAGCAGGTCGAAGATTTTCGTCGGTCAATGCGTTTACGGAAGTTACCCGCAACTCACCGGAAAAATCGCTCCTGCAGCCCAAAAAGAAAACCGGCGGCCGCAATCATCGCGGATGGATCACCTGCCGTCATATTGGTGGCGGACACAAGCAGCTTTATCGCAAGATCGATTTCAAACGCAACAAAGACGGCGTAAAGGCGATTGTGGAATCCATCGAATATGATCCGAACCGTTCGGCCTTCATCGCTCTTTTGGCATATGCGGACGGTGAAAAGCGATACATTCTGGCACCACAGGGGCTGAAAGTTGGAGCAGAGGTTGAAAGCGGCACAAAAGCTGACATTGAAAAAACCCCTGGCAACGCCATGCCTTTGGAAGTGGTTCCAACCGGTATTGAAATTCACAATATAGAGGCGGTACCCGGCAAGGGTGGCAGTCTGGTACGCAGCGCCGGTGGCGTGGCACGCCTGATCGGTAAAGATAACGGCCTGGCGACGGTGCAGCTGCCCTCCGGTGAAATTCGGCAGTTGAACTGGCATTGCCGGGCGACGATCGGCCAGATTGGTAATCCGGATTGGGCCAATATCCGCTGGGGCAAAGCGGGCAGAACGCGCCATCGAGGTATCCGGCCAACGGTGCGTGGCGTCGCCCAAAACCCGGTAAGCCACCCGCTGGGCGGTGGTGAGGGCCGGTCTGGTGGTGGTCGGCATCCGGTAAGCAAATGGGGCGTTCCAGCGAAGGGTGGCAAGACACGCAACCCCCGCAAAAATTCATCCGACAAGATTATTCGTCGGCGAATGACCGTCCGTTATGGCGAATCAGTGCTGCGTAGGCGTTGATGATTGGGCTGGCCAGGCGAGTGGTGCCGGTCAGTTATTTTGGGATCGAACACTCTGAGGTATTCATGAGTCGCAGTTCAAAAAAAGGTCCGTTTGTGGCTTATCACCTGTTGGAAAAGGTCAACAGGCTTAATGAGTCGCGCAAGAAGGACCCGATTAAAACCTGGTCTCGGGCCAGTACGGTTATACCGGAATTTGTAGGCCATACTTTTATGGTGCACAATGGGCGGCAGCATGTTCGCGTGTTTGTCACCGAAGACATGGTTGGTCACAAGCTTGGTGAATTTGCCCCCACGCGTACTTTCAAGGGGCACACCATGGTGAAGAAGGAAGCCGGCGAATAAGGCCCGGTTGGTGGTTATCCGATGGCGGCTCGCAGTGCCGCATCGGCAATGTAGTTATAGAGGTTGATTTATGTATACATCAACATGGCGGTATGCGAGGATTTCGCCGCGAAAGGCCCGTCTGCTTTCGGACCTGATTCGAGGAAAGTCAGCGGCAGAGGCGCTGTCCATATTAAGTTTTTCCAAGAAACGGGCGGCTATCATGGTGGCCAAGGTGCTGAAAAGTGCCATTGCCAACGCCGATGAAAAGGGGGCTGATGTATCAGACCTCTATGTAAACGCCAGCTTCTGCGATGGCGGTCCGATCATGAAGCGGTTCATGCCCAAAGATCGCGGCAAAAGTTACGCCATCATGAAACGGACCAGTCACATAACGGTATCGGTAGCTGAAGGTGCTCCTGAGAAGAATGAACCCCGAGCCAGGAACAAGCGAGGCAAGGCGGCTGAGGCTTCGTAAAAAGGCTTTGAAGATCGCAAGTAGAATGATGATCGCTTGGGTCATCGCCCATTAGATGGGCTTTTTTGAGGTTACTATGGGTCAGAAAGTTAATCCAGTCGGTTTCCGAACCGGTATCACAGAAGGTTGGTCCAGTCGTTGGTTTGCACCCAAGCGGCTCTTTGGCGAACTGTTGGTCGAAGACCAAAAAATTCGTGCGTATATTGAATCGCGACTCAATGGCGGTGCGTCCACCATTCGCCTCCCAAAGGCCAAGGCCGCAGAAACAACAGCAGCGGCTGCCACCACGGCTGCATCTGGAACCGAAGCAGGCGACGCCGCCAAGGCACCGGCTAAACCGGCACCAGCGCGGCCGGCTCGATCGGCTAATCGCTCGATGGGCAATTATGCTGCTATTTCCCGCATTGAAATTGAACGCACTCGTGAAGAGCTGCGCGTCATTCTGCATACCGGGCGGCCGGGCGTGGTGATCGGGTCCAAGGGGGAAGAAATTAACCGCCTCACCAAAGAACTTGAAGACCTCACCCAGCGCAAAGTAAAAATTGAAACCGTCGATATCGGTAACCCTGATCTCAATGCACGCCTGGTGGCGGATGGCATTGCTGAACAGTTGAAAAAGCGGGCGGCTTTCCGTCGCGTCATGAAGCAAAAGGCGGAGGCCGCCATGAACGCGGGTGCCTTGGGCATCAAAATACAGATTGGTGGCCGCATTGGTGGTGCCGAAATTGCCCGCGTTGAAAAGCAGATTGTCGGAAGCATTCCACTGCACACCCTGCAGGCGGATATCTCTTACGGTTTGGTGCATTGCAATACACCGTTTGGGGTCATTGGTATCAAGGTGTGGATATATCGCGGTTTGTACGCCGATCTTGAAGCCCGCGCTGCGGCGGCAGGGCAGTCGGGCCGTGGTGGGCCCCGGCGACCGCGGCGCCGTTGATGGTCTCTGCAAATGCAGAGCCGAATACCAAGGGCTGCCGCAGGTTATGCTTGATAAAACCTGGTGCAGCAAAGAAAGTTGGCAATCGAATTGATGGATTGCCTTGATGAGGAGTTAAAGCCATGGCAATGATGCCGGCACGAGTGAAATGGCGCAAACAGCAGCGCGGCACGATGAAGGGCAACGCAACGCGGGGCAACCGCATCAGCTTTGGTGAATTTGCCCTGCAATCGCTTGAACCAGGTCGGCTTAATGGACGCCATATTGAGGCAGGCCGTATGGTGATTTCGCACCAGTTGGCTCGCGAAGGGCGGGTTTATATTCGCATCTTCCCGCATAAGAGCTTCTCCAAAAAGCCACTGGAAACTCGTATGGGTACCGGCAAGGGCGAACCGGAATTTTGGGCAGCCGAAGTGAAGCCCGGCACCATCCTCTACGAAGTTGGTGGCGTGGATGAAGTGGCGGCCAAACGGGCGTTTGCCCGGGCGGCGGCCAAAATGCCCGTGCGATGCCGGTTTGTCCGTCGTCGTCACACCCTGTAACGGTAGGTAAATGTCTGGTCTGACACAGGCGGACCGGAAACAGCAAGAGGTTAAAAATGGCCACGAAGCGTAAACAGATGATGGAAGAGCTTAACAAGCTGGACACCGAGCAATTGCGTCTGCGCAGTGCGGAGCTGCGTCGCAAATTGCTGGAACTGCGAACCCAAAAGGCTACCGATAAGGTTTCGGATATCTCGCAGTTCAAAAAAAATCGGCGCGAAGTGGCGCGCATTGAGACGCTGATTCACAAGCACTCGCTTGCCAGCACTGGTAAATCAAACTGAATTGAATTTGTATCGAGGCTGAAATCGTTATGACCAACAGTTCTACAGTTGCCGCATCTCATAAACGTCGTCTGCGACCTCGTATCATCGGTATTGTTACCGGCGATCGGGTCAGCAAGACACGCAAAGTGGTATTTGAATACCTGGCGCGGCATCCCAAGTATAACAAATATGTGAAACGCCAGACCGTCCTGCACGTGCACGATGAACATAACGAAAGCCACCTGGGTGATCATGTTGAGGTGATGGCTTGCCGCCCTTACAGCAAAACCAAAACCCATCGCCTGGTTCGGATTGTCTCGCGGGCGGCTCAGATCGATACATCCATCCTCGCTGGCGAAGCGTCGCAGATGTTTGAAAAGCCGAAGGCAGATAAATCGTTGGAGAAGTCACCCGAGGAAGCGGCTCAGAGTTAATGTGAAGACACGGAAGTTTCGCCGATGGGCGAATGTTTTAAGGATCAGGTGAGATATGATTCAGCAACAGACCCGGCTTGATGTAGCCGACAACACCGGTGCCAAGCAGGTGATGTGCATTAAGGTTTTGGGCGGGTCGTCTGCCCGGGGCAAGTTCACACGCAAGACTGCCAGCGTTGGCGATCTGATTGTGGTGGCTGTTAAAAAAGCCATGCCCAATGGAGATGTGAAGCAGGGCGAAGTGGCCAAGGCCGTTATCGTGCGCACCAAGCAGCCGATCCGTCGGGCGGATGGCAGCTATGTTCGATTTGACCGCAACGCGGCTGTGATCGTTGATGCGGAAGGCAGTCCCCGCGGTACTCGTATTTTTGGTGCAGTGGCGCGAGAACTTCGTGAAAAGAATTTCATGAAGATTGTCTCCTTGGCCAGTGAAGTAGTTTGATTTTTAGGCACTCTGCGGTCAAATCCGCAGCAGCCGCAGGTGAGGATATTATGGCAGCGCGAATTAGAAAAGATGATGTGGTGATTGTGCGGTCCGGCAACAGTCGCGGCATGACCGGCAAGGTACTGTCGGTATTACCCGACAAGCAGCGGGTAATTGTCGAAGGAATCAACATGGTGTGGAAGCACATCAAGCCCACGCAGCAGAATCGCAAAGGCGGCCGTGTGCAAAAGCCCGCGCCCATCCACATCAGCAAGGTGCAGCCCATTGACCCGGATACGGGCCGGGGCACTCGTGTGAAGATTGGCCTGCGCGATGGCCTGAAGGTGCGCTTAAGCAGCAAAGGTAAAGAATTAAGTGTGGTCGGCAAAGCCTGAACGGGGCAGATGTAAGCGTCATCCCCAAGCGAACCGGCTGTTCAAGAGGTTAATGAAAAATGGCTAAATCAGAAAAAGAAGTCAAGGCAAAATCGGAACGAACGCCCGAGCAAATCGAGGCGGAAAAAGCTGCCAAGGCCGCCAAAAAAGCTGAGCACGCTGCCGCTGCCAAGGCAGAGCGTACCAAGTCTGGCGACAGCGGGCGATCCCGTACCAAAGATGCAGCACCGGCAGAGGCAATTAAATTCCCCGCAGGTTACGTGCCACGCCTGTACAAGCGGTATCAGGAGCAAATCGTGCCGCAGTTGGCAAGCGAACTTAATATCAAAAATCGCCTTGCCATTCCACGCATCACCAAGGTGGTGATCAACATGGGACTGGGCAAAGCGATTGCAGAGAAGCCTCGCCTTGAAGCTGCTGTCAAAGAACTCACCGCCATCTCCGGTCAGCGGGCAGTTATCTGCCAGGCACGTAAAAGCGTGTCGAACTTTAAACTGCGGCAGGGAATGGAAATTGGCGTGAAGGTGACGCTTCGCGGACAGCGGATGTGGGAATTTTTAGATCGGCTGATATTTTTGGCCATTCCCCGCGTCAAAGATTTTCGCGGCCTGAATCCCAAGGCTTTTGATGGCCGGGGTAATTACAACCTGGGTCTGACGGAACAGTCGGTATTTCCGGAAGTGCATGGTGATCAGGTGACGTTTCATCAAGGGTTAAACATCACCATTGTCACCACGGCCGAGGACAACGCTGGTGCGTTTGCGTTGCTGCAACATCTGGGCATGCCATTTACCCGCGATCAGGCGGCGGAGAAGGGTGAAGCCCGCAAGGCGGGGTAGGGCCGCCGAAGGCCGTGACACTGGCCGCTCGCGGTGGTGTCAGCATTTTGTAAATTGTTTTGTTATGTGGTTTTTAGTGAGTCGATATGTCTACCAAAGCATGGAAATTGCGGTATCAAAAACGTAAAGAAACCGTGGCTAAATATGCCGAGCAGCGTAAGCGGCTGAAAAAGGAAAAAAACTACATGGCGCTTACCATGCTGCCTCGTGATGCCAGCCCCACCCGGGTGGCCAACCGCTGCGAATTAACCGGTCGCCGCCGCGGTTATTACCGCAAGTTTCGAATGTCGCGTCTGATGCTGCGGCAATTGGCGTTGGAAGGCAAGATACCGGGGCTTAAAAAAGCCTCGTGGTAAGGAATGCGGACTGGAAAGCCTGTAACAGGCAAAGTTTGATTGTTAAATTGGACGGGAACGTACACCCGACCGGAAAGCGAAGAAGAACAACATGACCGACACCATTGCGGACATGCTTACAAGAATCCGAAATGCCGCCCATGCCCGTCACAAGACGGTGGATGTGAAAAATTCGCGCATATGCGAAGGTATTGCCAAAGTTCTCAAGGAAGAAGGTTACATTGAGAACTACCATGTTCTGGATGACGGAACGCGGCAGGGATTGATCCGTATTACAATTAAGTACACGATTGACGGGACGTCTCTCATCCGGCAGGTTGACCGTGTCAGCAAGCCGGGATGCCGCATTTACCGCAGCGTCAAAGAGTTTCCGCGGGTACTCAATGGCATGGGTATTTCGGTATTGTCCACCAGCCGGGGAGTTCTCAGCGACCGCCAGGCAAGAGCCCAGAACATCGGTGGCGAACTGCTGGCGACCATCAGCTGATGGAGAGATGGCAGCTCGCGGACGCTTCGCTGCCGCTGGCGTGTGACGTGGCTGACGTTAGCGATTGGATGTATGAAAGTGGCCGCCCGGTGCGGCCTGAACCACAATGAGGTTGTTATGAGTCGAATTGGAAAAAAGCCCATCATCTTGCCGTCCAATGTGAAGGTAAATGTGCAGGGGCGAGTGATTACGGTGGAAGGCCCCAAGGGCAAATTAACGCTGGAACATCATCCCAACGCCAAAGTAACGGTCGGTGATGCGCCTGCCCCCGCTAAGGCGAGGCAGTTGGTGGTTGAACGGGTAAGCGATGAAAAAATCAGCCGGGCGGTGCACGGCTTGACCCGCGCCCTGGTGGCTAACATGGTGAAGGGCGTCACCGACGGATACACCGCCGAGCTTGAAATTCAGGGCGTTGGCTACAAGGCTGAGCTTCAAGGTAAATCCCTGGTGCTGTCGGTAGGGTTTGCCAATCAGATTACGCACCACGTGCCAGACGGCCTTACCGTGAAATTGGAAGGTCAGGGTACTCGTGTGAATATCTCTGGTATTGACAAGCAGATGGTGGGCCAATTTGCCGCAGAAGTACGCAGCAGCCGTAAGCCAGAGCCTTATCTGGGCAAAGGCATTCGCTATGTCGGCGAAGTGGTCAAGCGTAAGGCTGGTAAGCAATTTGCCGGTGCCGGTGCCAAGTAATACCGGCTGGACAGCATCGGTTTGGCTTTTAACAACGGCGGCCCGTCGGCCGCCACTGGAATGGGAAATCAATCATGAGTACGATTCACAAAGTAAAGTTGGTGCGGCAGAAACGCCGTAAAGCCCGCATGAAGGGTCTGGTGCGAGGCACTTCAGAGCGTCCGCGGCTGCGGGTGTTTCGGTCGATCAAAAACATTTATGCCCAGATTATCGACGACACCACTGGAACCACTCTGGTTTCGGCAAGTTCATCCGAGAAGGCATTTCGCGCATCGGCCAAGCACGGCGGTAACATTTCCGCTGCCACGCAGATCGGCAAAGAAATTGCTCAGCGGGCGGCAGCCAAGGGAATCACGCAGATTGCCTTTGACCGCGGCGGTTACAAATACCATGGACGAATCAAGGCGTTGGCACAGGCAGCACGCGATGGCGGGCTGAAGTTTTAAGGGTTGGCAGATTGGAAACCGCCCAACGGCGGCGAACAATTGTAAAGTTTTAATTTTCAGGACTGGATATGATAGATCGGCAATCAATGGAAGAAGAACGCGGTTTTGACTCCAGCACGGTGGGCGTGTTCCGCAGTGCCAAGGTGGTCAAAGGAGGCAAAAATTTTTCGTTCGAGGCGCTGGTCGCTTCCGGCGATCGCAGTGGTCGTATCGGTCTGGGATATGCCAAGGCCAAAGAGGTACCCGCCGCTGTTGAAAAAGCCACCAAAGACGCGCGTAAGAATATGATTTCCGTTGCGCTTGAAGGCGGTACGATTCCGCATGAAGTTCTTGGGCGATTCGGTGCCAGCCGAATCAAACTGGTGCCCGCGCGGCCAGGCACAGGCGTCAAGGCAGGTCGCTTTGTTCGCCCTCTGCTGGAACTGGTTGGCATTCGCGATGTGCTTACCAAGGCTTACGGTTCCACCAACAAGAAAAATCTCTGTAAGGCCACGCTGGCCGCTCTTGAGTCGCTGCGTTCACGCGAGACCATCAAATCAGATCGTGGCGTCCCGCTGGAATAAACAGCGGCCACCACTTAACATTGGAGAAACATTCTCATGATGATTCATGAAATCACATCAAAAGTCGGTGCCCATAAAAAGCGCAAGCGTGTGGGACGTGGTGAAAGCAGCGGGCATGGCAAAACCTCCGGACGTGGCACCAAGGGAAGCTACTCACGGGCGGGCGGCGGACCAGCCTTCGGCAGTGAAGGTGGAAATCTGCCCCTGTTCCGTCGTTTACCCAAGCGCGGCTTCAACAATAATTATTTCGCCCAGAAGTTCAGCATCGTGAATGTCGGTGATTTAAATCGCTCGTTTGCCGATGGCCAAACTGTCGACGTATCCACATTGATCGAAAAGCATCTGGTACGCGACGAAAAATTACCTGTGAAAATATTGGGTGACGGTGAACTGAACCTGAAGCTGAAAGTGGTGGCATCCAAGGTGTCCGCGCAGGCATCCAAAAAAATTGCCGCGGCCGGTGGCTCAATTGAGCTGCTGGAATTGGACCGCAACAAGGCTAAACTTGACCCCAAGACCGGTAAATTCAAGCCACGAAATGCTTGAATCAACCGCGGCTTATGTCTTGGGGCACGACGTTAAGATGGAGCTGGCCCAGAAACAGCGCGATTTTACTTGTGGTGTCGGCCAGCGACTGGTGGCCGAAGGTATACAATACGGTGGCGTCGTGGTTCTGGCTTTTTTGAGGGTCGGTGTCCGGTTATCATCGAAGGGCACGTGCCTCTGACGGGTGGATGTGTGACCTGTTCGCCAGCACTCGTGGGATCGTTGGCCGGAGGGGCTTTTGATTTGAAAATCAAGAGCGGGGATGGGGATGATGGTGACAAACACTGTCGTCTATCACCAGTTGATCGCGACATTAGGATGAGGAAAATAAATTGTTCCGCACTCTGGCCAACATCTTCAAAATTCCCGAGCTTAGAACCAAGCTGCTTTTCACCGTCGCGATGCTTTGCGTCTATCGCATCGGCTTTTATGTACCGCTGCCCGGTGTGGATACCCACATGGTTTCGCAGTTCGTTAATGGCAACAGCAGCAGCGCGGTAGGGCAGATTTCGAATTACCTCAGCTTGTTTTCCGGCGGCGGCTTGGGTTACAGCACTTTGTTTGGTCTGGGCATCATGCCGTATATCAGTGCGGCTATTATTTTTCAGTTGCTCGGTACAGTAATCCCGTCCCTCGAAAAATTGCAAAAAGAGGGTGAGCCGGGCATGCGGAAAATAAATGAATGGACCCGCTACGCTACTGTGGTCCTGTGCGTGATTCAGGCGTTTGTCTGGTTGCGATATTTAACCACCACGTCGCCAAGCCATCCTCATGGGTTTTTGTATAAATCCATGTTCTACAATCACTTGCTCCTGTTCTGGGTGACCGGCATATGCGCCTTGACTGCGGGAAGCATATTTTTGATGTGGCTGGGTGAACAAATCGACGCCTACGGCATTGGAAATGGTGTCTCGCTGATCATCATGGCCGGTATTGTGTCGCGTATTCCGTCTGCCATTGATGATTTGTGGTCGCATTCCACCTTTCACCTCGGCGGTAACGCGGCGCATCGCTACGGTATCGGCACCATGCTGTTTCTGATCGCGGCGTTTGTCTGTGTATCGGCGGGGGCCGTGATCTTGGAGCAGGCCCAGCGCCGCATCGCCATCCAGCAGGCCAAGCATGTGCGCGGTAATCGCGTCTATGGCGGCCAACTGCAGTATCTGCCCCTGCGGGTTAATCATGGTGGCGTAATGCCCATCATCTTCGCCAGCTCACTGATGCTGATTCCATCGGTGGTGCTGAAACTGAGCTTTTTCACAGTACATTTCGGCCAGTACTCCTGGTTTCAGATTCTGGTTGAAAGTATTCAGATCGGTGCATTCTTCTACATCGTGGCCTACGTGGCCATGATATTTTTCTTCTCTTATTTTTGGAATACGGTCCAGTTTCAACCCAAGGAAATGGCCGAGCAACTGCAGGATTACGGCAGTTTTATCAAGGGATTACGGCCCGGAAAACGCACCGCCGAATACCTCGAAAATGTCATGGCCCGTGTAACCTACTGCGGGGCGGCGTTTTTGGCGGTTATTGCTCTGGTACCCACGGTGGTGTCCAACTATCTGGGAATTAACTTCATGATTACTCAGTTCCTTGGGGGCACAGGGCTGCTGATTACTGTCAGCGTCATGCTTGACTTCATCAACCGCGTGGAAGCCAATTTGGTCATGCGTAACTACGGCGGTCTGACCGACGGTCCATCCGGAATGCCGGCACCGCGCCGGCCATCTGGCGGCAGGGGGTCTGGACAGATTGGTGGCAATATTCGTGAGTCGACCGCATGAGGCTCGCATTGCTCGGGCCTCCAGGAGCGGGCAAGGGCACCCAGGCCGCACGTATATGTGAGGCCTTCGGATTGCCGCATCTCTCCAGCGGTGATCTTCTGCGGGCGGAAAAGCTTAAAAACACCCCCTCGGGCAAAAGAATTCGTGATTACATCGACAGCGGTCGGTTTGTCCCCGACGACTTGATGATCAGCATTATGCGCAGCAAACTGGTATCGGTCGTGCGCCAGGGCTTTGTACTCGATGGATTCCCGCGAACGTTATCACAGGCCGAATCGCTGACGGAAATGCTGGCCAGTCTCGAGAGTCCGTTGACAGGGGTTATTAACCTGGCCGTTGCTCCGGAAGTGCTGACGCGGCGTTTTGAAGGCCGGCGCGTTTGCCCGGTCTGCCTGAGTGTTTACCATGTGGACCTGATGCCTCCCCAGCGAGAAGGTATATGCGATCATGATGGTGCCGCATTGGTTATTCGTCCTGACGACATGCCGGCCGTGGTACGCACGCGTATAGAGACGTATCACTACACCATCAGCCCGCTGTTAGAATATTATCGGAAAGCCAGGCTTCTATGGGATGTGGATGCATCAGGCAGTGTTGAGACTGTCTGGTCGGCAATAGAGGCCCACCTGTTGGAGATTGGGCGATAGGTGGCCGCATGGGTGGTCGCCGTCGCAATCAGGGGCAAAATTTATGGGAATTTCAGTAAAAAGTCAGACCGAAATTGACGCCATGCGGCGCGTCGGTCGCGTCGTGCACCAGACCCTTCAGGCCTGTGCCGCCGCTGCCAGGCCCGGCATGACCACGGCAGAACTGGACCAGCTTGCGTATGATACTTGGACAAAATCCGGAGCCGAGGGGCTATTTAAAAATTATCCAACTTATGAACCGGGTAAGGGTTTTCCCGGCAACACGTGCATCAGCGTAAACGATGAAGTGGTGCATGGCATACCCGGTCCGCGGCTGTTAAAAGATGGGGATGTCGTCAGTATCGATTGTGGCCTGCGGATGGGGGGGTGGTGTGGAGATTCGGCCATCACGGTGGCGGTGGGTAAGCCCAGTGAAGAGGCAGCCAGGCTGATACGGGTTGCCTACGAAACATTGAATTTGGCGATATCGCTTATTCGTCCAGGTCGTCGTTGGAGCGATATCGCCAAGCCCATGCAGCAGCATGTGGAGTCGAACGGTTTTTCATGTGTGCGGGAATTTGTTGGCCATGGGATTGGGCGGCGCATGCACGAAGATCCCAAAGTCCCCAACTTCTTCTCACGTGAATTAGAACGTTTTGGGGATTTTTACCTTCGGGCGGGCATGACTCTGGCTGTGGAACCGATGGTGATCGCCGGTAAGCCCGATGTTGTTGTGTTGGAGGACGGTTGGACAGTCTTGAGCAAAGATTCCACGCTGGCAGCGCACGTTGAGCACACCATTGCGGTTACACCCAATGGTTGCAGCGTGTTGACAGATGGTGCATAAGGCCGGATAATCTCGGGTTTGGCTGACGCTTTGAGCCTTGCAAGCGGGCTCGTCGTACAGGCTTCCGGACACCTCGATATGGATGGTGGCAGGGGGATTATCTCTGTTTTTGGTCCGGTGGGTGGTTGCAGTGGCAGACACAGCTTGCAGAGTGGTTTTTCGGTGAGAATTTAATGCCCAAGGAAGATGCCATACGCCTCGAGGCGGTAGTTTCAGAGGCATTGCCCAACGCAATGTTTCGCGTGAAGCTGGATAACGGGCACGTGCTGCTCGCTCACATTTCCGGAAAAATGCGGGTCAATTACATCCGCATTCTTCCTGGCGATAAGGTGACCGTGGAGCTTTCGCCCTACGATTTGTCTCGCGGTCGCATAATCACCCGCAATTGATGCCCCGTTGGCGCTTGAGCGTAAGGTATGTATACTAACTGGTTTGCGAGGCGGTTGGTAAGGAACCCCGCCCGGTAGGAGTCAATACTATGAAAGTTCGTTCCAGCGTCAAGCGCATTTGCGAGCATTGCATTGTTGTACGGCGCGGTGGTGTGCTGCGTGTTGTTTGTAAGTCTGATGCTCGGCATAAACAGCGTCAAGGTTAATTTTCAGCAATCCCCGGGTCTGCGTGTGGCCTGGATTGCCTGGTATTTAACTGCGTCAGGTTCGCCGATGGTGAGTCGTCATTATTTAAGATCCGTGTAAGGAAATAATATGCCCCGTATTGCAGGTGTGGATATTCCCGCAGATAAGCCCGTCCGGATAAGCCTCCGCTATGTTTATGGCATCGGCCCGGTCAACGCGGTTGAGATCCTGAAAGAAGCGAATATCGATGTGCAGAAGCGTGCCCGGGAATTGACAGAAGACGAAGTAGCCCGGATCACCAACATCATTGACCGCAGTTTTGTGGTCGAAGGTGCACTGCGGCGGCAGGTTCAGCAAAACATCGCACGGTTGAAAGATATTCAGTCGTACCGCGGGTCGCGGCATCGGCGTAGTTTGCCCACGCGTGGCCAGCGCACCCGATCCAATGCCCGTACGCGGAAAGGACCGCGTAAGACGGTGGCCGGTAAGAAGGGTGTTAAGGAATTGCACGGTTAATTGAATCTTTCGGGCCCAGGGAGTCAACTCCTGGCGGTCCGGGTACTTCAGGCGGGTTATCCCGGAGGTTATTGATGGCAAAATCAACTAAGAAAAAAGTTCGTCGCAATGTGCTTCGCGGTATTGCTCACATTCGCGCCAGTTTCAACAATACCCAGGTTACGATCACCGATGTGAACGGTGAAACGCTGGCATGGGATTCAGCCGGGACCGTTGGCTTTAAGGGGGCGCGAAAGAGCACTCCCTTTGCCGCCACCCGCGCGGCCGAAAATTGTGCATCGAAAGCCAAAAAATTCGGCGTGCTTGAATTGGAAGTTCGAGTAAACGGGCCAGGCTCCGGGAGAGAATCCGCTATAACGGCTTTGCAGGCCAGCGGGATGAAAATCACCTCAATCGAGGACAACACTCCCTTGCCACACAACGGTTGCCGCCCGCCGAAAAAGCGGCGCGTCTAGTGGAATGATGTCGCCCGCTGGCTGTTGGCTTCACTGTCGCGCCATGCGGACGTTTGGGAACTCGGGTTAGTTGGACCGATGTTTTGAAGATTTTAGTTTGAATTGATTTCCGTTGCTGTGACAGATGCCTTGTGGCGATAATCCGGCATCGGATGCTTTCTGGAGAATCTGCTATGCGTATGCGTTGGCGTGGGCTTGAACTGCCCACCAAAGTTGAAGTGGATCATGCCGTCCATACATCTACCTATGGCAAATTTATAATTGAGCCGTTTGAACGTGGCTTTGGCACCACGGTGGGTAATTCACTCCGACGTATCCTGCTCAGCTCGCTTGAAGGAGCGGCCGCGGTCAGTGTGCGCATCAGCGGAGCCGACCATGAATTTGCCCAGTTGCCTGGTGTGGTTGAGGATGTAACCGACATCATCCTCAATGTAAAAAGCCTCATCATATCAATGGAAGGGGATCAACCCCGCAAGCTAAACGTTCGTAAGCAGGGGCCTGGTACTGTTACCGGTGCGGATCTGCAGGGCGATGCGTCCATCAATGTGCATAACAAAGACCTGATCATTGCCACCCTGACCGGCGACCAGGTTTTTGATATGGAGCTTGATATCCACAAGGGGCGCGGCTTTGTCATGGCGTCCGAAAATTCTCCCGATGAACAAATCATCGGCACCATACCGATCGATTCAGTTTACAGCCCCGTAAGTCGCGTCAGGTATAAGACTGAAGACACGCGTGTGGGGCAGAAGACCAACTATGACCGCCTGATCCTTGAAATCTGGACCAACGGCACCATCAGCCCGGAATTGGCACTGGTGGAAGCGGCAAAAATTCTGCGTAAGCACCTTAACGCGCTGCTGCAGAAGTTTGATCTCGGCGAATTGGTGGACATCCCGATGGAATCCGATGAGCCCACCGCCACCGCTGTCTTTAGCGATGAACTGGCAGGTAAACTCAAACAGCCCCTCTCATCGCTGGATCTTTCGATTCGTGCGGCCAACTGCCTGGAATCGTCACGTATTCACACCATTGGAGATTTAGTGCGTCTGACAGAGGGGGAACTTCTGAAGGTGCGCAGCTTTGGAAAGACGTCGCTGCGTGAAGTGCGTCGTAAACTTTCCGAGCACGGCTTGTCACTGGGCATGGATGTGCCAGATGATATCGGCGGCGATGACGAGGTGACCGACTCGTCCGCCTCCGCTGCAAGTTGATTCGGCCGGGTTGTTGAGCTGAATCGTATTTAAAATTTAGTGTTTAGTGGCCGGCGGCCTCTGCTGCCGGACTTTGGAAAACCGAGGTTACCATGCGTCATCGTGTAGTAGGTCGAAGGCTCTCAAGAACCGCCTCACATCGCACAGCCATGCTGCGCAATCTGGCCCAGTCACTCATCGAGCATGGGCAGGTAAAGACTACCCTGCCCAAGGCCAAAGAATTGGTCCGGTTTGTTGAGCCGCTCATCACCCTGGCAAAGAAAAATACCCTTGCCTCGCGTCGCCTGGTTATTGCCCGCCTGCGCGACCGTCTGATGACCGATCCAAAGGATCGGGACCTGCTGCTGGATGATTCGGTCGTTCAGAAACTTTTCAAAGACGTGGCACCCAAATGTGCAGGTCGTGCAGGTGGTTACACGCGCATTGTCAAAACAGCCAAATGGCGCGTTGGAGATGCCGGCGATATCGCGATCGTCCAACTGGTGGACATTGCGCCCACCCGTCAAAAATTGGCCAGCACGGAAGAGACCAAGTAAACCGGCTCTCCGAACCAGCCCTCTTAACTTTCACCCGGATGGGATCATTCCCATCCTGGCTGGTGTGCTCTCACGCAGCCGGCAAATACTTTCGCGCTGTCTGAATCTTCACAATTGATTCCAAGACACCGTGCCGCCGCCGCAACGTCTGCCGGGCATCTCTCCACCGCTCCTGGGCGTTCAAATGCCGGCATTCAGGCGTCGTCGTCGTTACCTTCCATGCAACATTTCGACTCTGATCGGGTTATACTTGCGCGGGAGTAGGTGGTGACGTTGTTTTCTTTGGTTCGTTTGGTCAAATTCTTGCTCGGCCGACATCATCAATCAGGTATACAGGAGTCTATTGGTGCGACACAAAAAAGGAACTTGGGTAGCTGGTGCGTGGGCCATCGCAATTGCCTCTATTGCGGTGCCATGCAGCAAAGTATTGTCTGCAAGTCCGATGATCCAATACGTCCCTAAAAATGCCATTCTGTACGTCGGACTCGCTGGCAAATTGCAGCAGTGGCCCGGCTATCAGGGTTCCAATATGCAATTGTTGATCAGCCATAGCCGGCGCTTGCAGAAATTACTGAAAAAGGTGGATGCAAAAACGCTCGAGCAGGGATCGCCGACAAATAGTGATGCCGTATTCCACTATCCAATCGCTTTGTACGTAACCTCATTTAACGGGGTGAAGAACAACAACCCTGAAGGTAATCTCGGGTTGCTGGTAGATGCCGGTACCCATTGGAAGCAGGTGCTAAAGCTGTTTAACAGCAGCAAACTTGCCAATGGGGAAAAAAGAGGGCACGTTGGCGGCATTGTTTACGATATTTACCATGCGACGCCCGCCGAATTGAAGCTTTGTTACGGCGGGGATGTGGCCGATAGTTTGGCAGCCAATCCCCGATATCAGGCCTTGACGCACGGACTTGGGTCGATGTCTGCCAACGCCTGGTATGCCGATATGGCCCAGGTAAGTTCCGATTTGCTCAATGCGAAGTACCATTCCCCCGTCGACCAGGTGCTGCCGCTGCTACGAAAACTTTACGCTGGCCTGAGCCTTTCCAACTATACCGCGATTGCGGGAGGCGGAGGATTTGCCGGCAAAAACTACGTCTATCACATGCGGGCGTCGATGGCAAAGCCATCGAAAAACGATACCGCCGGTCTCAAGCGTTTGCTTTCGTTTGTCCCGCAAAATGCGGTAAGCGTTGCAACCTTCCATTTTGATCTGCAGGCGATTTTCAAAACCGTGCTTAAGGTGGGAAAGCAAGCAGGATTTGAAACCAAAATTAAACAGGGTTTGTCAGAAGCTGGTGCGCTGGCTGGCATCAGCCTTCGGCGCGATTTGATCAATGCACTTGGCGGCCGATGGGTGGATTTCAGCATTCCCGACTCAATGGGTACCTACACCAGCGTGTATGAGGGCATACTTCGCAAACCAACTAAGGTTGCCAATGCCTTGGCCTCCATCGCCCCAATGGCGCTCATGGCGATCAATTCAGGTATGCAGCAATCCAACCCCAACGCCAAGCCCCTCACCCTGACAACGCATACCGTTGGCAATGACACCGTCTACGGCATCCAGGCTTCCCATCTTTACTGGTGTATCGCCGGCCACCGCCTCATCATTGGCTCTGCACTGAATACCATCAAACCCCAGTTGACCCGCCATCTGATGGCCAAAACCATCATGCAAAACAGCAAGTTTGCCGTCGTCTACAAGCAATTTGCCCAAGATCATGGCCTGACGGATATCTCGTGGGTGGAATCTCACAAATTAATGCCACAGTCATACGTTTTCCTGGTTGAAACGCTGCGTGCTCTCGATGCCAAGTATCCCAAGTTGAACAAATTTCTGCGGCCCGGTTTGTTACCAAGGCTTAGTTTACTGCAGAAATATATGCGGTTTTCCAGCAGTGCGCAGTGGTATACGGCGCATCACTGGCAGTTGGCCATACATTCATCTTTGCCGGGGGGTGACCTGCTTACACCGCGTGCCGGGGCGTTTTTAACCGAGGCTCTCAATCCGCTTACGGGGAGACTCTTCGGTATGGTGCTTGTGGCAAGCTTTCTCACGCACGAGACAAACGTATCTCATGCCGCAGCTCATTCTTCGCCACAACCCGCAGCCACACCGGTGGGGGGCCAGTAGTCCAAGCCCAATCGTTTGTCGGCACCGAGAAGCGTCTCTAACGCATTCGTTCATGACCCTTATGGTGATTCCGGGTCGTTGGCGCATCGCTCAATGTGGTCCGCCGGGTAGTGTGGGCCTTGGGTTGCACGCATGCCCGGGCAACGCACAGCGGCGTTGGCCCAACTTTGTTCGCTTTGGATATTTTGTTTCCAGAATGGCCATGTGCGGCACTGCGTAGGGCGTACAGGGTAAATGCTGCACTGGGCTTTACCGCCTGTCCGCACCAAAAAAATGCAGTCATAATTGGAATGCTCGGTAAGGGAGATACCTCCGGGCAACTGCCGCAGATATTTTTTTGCAAAAGCCTCAATCTCCATGCCTAAAAATTGGCTTATTTGCAAAATATCGCGGTCCGACACCCAAACATACCCCGGACCTCCTGAGCAGCAATTGCCGCACTGCGTGCAACTGAAATGCACCCCTTTTTCGTACCACGGCGTTTGAGGTTGGCCAAGAATTCTCAGTCGATGTAACAGCGGCTTCTTCTTCACAAGGGAATCTTAATCCATGCGGCCGAGAGTTAAAAATCGCTCGAGCCTCTCAATCATATCGCCATACAACCGGGCATACGCCACAGCGAGCTGCCACCATCATGCATGTGGTGCGATGCGGTTGCCATGCCTGTCGATGCAGCCAACAAAATAATCAAAATGCGTCCCATCAACGAAAGCCGAACGCCTGACATCAGCCGTGGCACGGGCGCGGTTAAAGGAAGACCGAATGTCATCATCGCACGCTACCTGCACTCGCCCGCAATTGCGCGTAAGCCATGCGATCACCCCGTCAATGACCCCGCCCGGAAAGTGAAGGACGACATCTAATGAATAACGGAACCATAATTGATCTCATCGACACTGCGCCTGCTTGCAACACTTCATTTGCCTCTGGGCCGCACCTGCGGGTACCACCAGCTTGAGGGTCATGGCCATCAGCCCTGGCCTGGCAGGACGGCCATCAAAGTGGCGTTCCGCCACCAGAGCGGTAACATAACTGCCTATGGGGCATGCGGTGGTCGCATCGCCATGAGATCGGCACCTTTTGCGGGGCATTTTTATCATGGGACTTATGTGGACTCTTCTGAGCATTGCCGAAATTATACTGTTTATATACTGTATAATCGATATTATTTCCAAAGGCAAATCCACCGGATGGAAAATCCTGTGGGTGATTGTCATCCTTTTGTTTCCGCTTCTGGGTGCAATCGCATATATTCTACTGGGTAAAAGCTCGTAACGCGGCCGGGCGGCGCGGTTCAGTTTGTTTTGGGTTCCCCTTGTCCGCAAGACTGCAGAAATGGTGACTGAATGCTTCACATGATCTTTTTTCTGCCGTTAATGCTGATCGGCCTGGTCGAACTGCTTATCCAGATCGCGTGCCTCATCAGCGTCGCGTGCAAGCCAAAGGATGCGGGTTGGAAGGTTGTCTGGGCCTTGATTATTCTTTTTTTCCCTTTCCTCGGCTGCCTGATCTATATCATCGTGGGTAGGAACATTTAGCCTCGCGATGGCGACCGTAATCACTCTGAACGCTTCACCATGCCGCGCAAAACTGCCGGCCATATATCGCTAAACCGACGGCGTGCTGGCCGTGTCCTCGGCCACCTTGCCCGAAAGCACGCCGGCATCAAAAAGTCCGGTCAAATACCAGCCGTCCTTGCGCGGTTCTACGATCGTGATCAGGCCATTGGTCAAAGGAAAGCGCCTCGGTGCACCAATCGGTAAACCCAATATATGCCAAATAAGGTGCTTCATCACACCGCCGTGCGACACCACCAAAACATCCGCTCCCGCATGTTTTGTGGCAATGTTGTCAAGCACCGCGGAAACTCTTTGCCAAAGCTGCTCATCGCTTTCAACACCCGCCACGCCGGTCCAATCAGCCAGATCACCATTCTCTACCAGCCGATTTCCATTGGCCGCCCGGGCACTGCGCACCTCTTCCCACGTTTTCCCTTCAAACTGGCCCAGGTCGCGTTCGCGCAGTTGTGAAGTAGTGGATACTGCCAGCCCCAGCCGCTTTCCAATAATGGAGGCAGTCTGGCTGGCTCGCGGCAGATCGCTGGCGTAAATCGCAGCAAAAGGGTGGTGCCGCCGCGTTTGTGCAAGCCATTCCGCCAGAAACGCCGCCTGCATGCGGCCCGCTGAATTAAGCTCTGTCGGCGTGTGGCCTTGTATCCTTCGCTGAGCGTTCCAGTCGGTTTGACCATGCCGTACCACCCAGATACGCGTTACTGAATCGGTCGTCATGGTGTCTGAATCTCCAAGTGCGCAAGTTAAATAAGATGATTGTTCCGCAACCAGTCAATAAATCTTTCCAGCCCCTCGGCCACATTTACTTTAGGCTCGTAACCCAATTCACGCCGCGCGAGCGAAATATCGGCATAGGTAATTTTGGGTTCAGATGCGGGTGCCGGTACCGCGTGAATCCGGGCTGGCTTACCAAGAATTTTTTCCAACGTTTTAACAAACTCGGTATTCTCCACCGGGTTGCCGCAACCCAGATTAAATATCCGGTACCCTTTTGGCGTATCAAGTGCGGAAAGAAATCCGCCCAGAATATCATCGATATAAGTCCAGTCGCGCTTTAGCTTGCCGCCATCAAACAGCGTCAATTCGCGCCCCGAAAGGATGTCAAGCGTCCATTGCCAGGGCATCATGTCCGGGCGGCCGTGCGGGCCATACACATTGAAAAAACGCAGCACTGTTACCGGCATGGCGAATATATGACTGTAGGAGTGGCCAAAAATCTCCATCGCCCGTTTGCTGGCCGGATACGCCGCCAACGGACGATCCGCCGGCGCAGATTCGGCAAATGGCACAGGCGTGGATTGCCCATATACCGATCCTGTTGATGCCAGCAGCATGTGCATCGCACCCTGCTGACGCGCCGCCTCAAAAAGATTTACTGTGCCATGCACATTCACCGTGGAATACACGGCCGGGTTTTTTACGCTGTAACGCACCGATGCCATCGCTCCTATATGGGCAACGGCTGAAAATCGGTGGTGATCAAACACATGGTTCACCGCGGTGGCATCGCAAAAGTCGCAGTGCACGAAAGTAAACTGAGGATGCTGCTTGAGCGCCTTGAGGTTTCGCTGTTTATGTTCGGCAGCGTAGTAATCATTGAGGTTATCGATGCCCACAACTTCATCACCGCGCTGCAATAATTTGACGCTCAGCTGCGAGCCAATAAACCCCGCAACCCCTGTGACCAGAATTTTTGCCATACCGTACCCATCCTTGTTCAATAACGCTATTTGGGCATTTCAGCCCACTGGCGCATGATTTCCAGGCTGGCAGAGCAACCAATTCGGTCGGCACCTGCAGCAAACATTTTGGCCGCGTCGGTGGCCGTGCGAATCCCGCCCGACGCTTTAACCTTCAGCGGGCCGGCATGCTTTTTTAATAGGCGAACAGCCTCCACCGTGGCCCCGCCGGCCGGGTGAAAGCCGGTACTGGTCTTAACAAAATCGGCGCCACCGCTGATCGCCGCCTCACAGCCAACAGCGATTTGCTGTTCGTTAAGTATGGCCGTTTCCAAAATCACCTTAACGATGGTTTTGCTCCATACGCTGCGCGCGGAGCGCACAACTTCCATCACTTCCGCGCGTGCGTCAGCCAAATTACCTTCCAGCAGCAGCGGCAAAAATATGACCATGTCAATTTCATTGCCACCATCTTTTACGCAGTTTGTTGCCTCTACCGCTTTGATGATGGTGCGGCTGGCACCCAACGGAAAACCCACGCAGCCGGCAACAGCAGGCAGATCCGTCTCAGAGACGTGATGCCTGGCAGCAAGCTCGGCCAGTGAATCAGACGCCAGACTCACCCAACGCGGGTTAACGCACACCGCAGCAAAGCGATGTTCAAAAGCCTGCGTTGCCAACTCGCGGATATCCGCCGCCGTTACCTCCGCTTTAAGCAGGGTATGATCAATGCGCTCCGCCAACTGACCGGGCGGCATCGCAGGGGAATTATCACTAAGCTGACCTTGGCTGATACGGTCTCCTTCACCTTGACTGCACTCGGCAGCGTTAAGGTTATAAACGATGCTCGACGGATTTTCCTGCGTCCCTCGCCCGATAATTGCCGCCATCGTTTCCGTTCATCAAAGGCGCGAGGCAGATAATTTTAAAAATGGCAAAATTTCTTTAAGTTTGGGATGCAACTTTCAATCCATCGACTATAATCCATCGACGACGCCTCGAAGATCTGTTTGTTCTGAAAGGTCGGGAGGATTGTGCCATGCGACGACCGATTGAAAAATCCCCAGGACTCGACATTTCTAATTCTTTGGCAGGATGGAATTACCAGCCGGGCGAAGTGAATGTCCGCCTGATTCGTGGTGATGACGGTCGGCAAAAAATTCAATTGCGCCTTGACTTGGGCCTCTTGCAGATGGAAACAATCGGTCGCCCCGATGGCAAACGCCCGCACAATTGTGCAAGCGAATTGAATTATCAACTTAATCGCAAACGCATTTTTGAACGCAAGCATGAATCTGCCGCCCGTTTCCAGCTCTCCCACGCCGATGTCCGCGCGCTTCGCGACGAAACGGGTATGTACTACCACCGGTATGTGTCGTTTTTTGTCCTCGGCAATTATAAAGCCGTCATCCGCGACACTCAGCATAATCTTGATGCGATTGATCTTTGCAAATCGTCGGCCCGAAACCCGCATGATCGGCAGGCCTTGGAACATCATCGTCCGCATGCGCTGATGATGCAGGGCCGTGCTCGCGCCTGTGCCGCCCTGAAGCAGGGTTACTTGGGCTCGGCGTTGGCATTTTTACGCGGTGCACTCAAGCAGATCGAGCAGTGCCTGTCGCAGGATGGACGCCATCCCGTGGACCTGAAGCTCTCGGCCGAGGCTCGCATCCTGATGCATCTGATCCAGGATGTGAAGCGACAACTACCGACCGATCCGCGCGAAGAGTTGCAGCAATTACTTTCCAAAGCCCTCGAGAATGAAAATTTTGAAGAAGCAGCCGCCCTGCGCGATCAGATCATGGCCATGCAGACGATGGTCAGCATGGATCGGCCCGCCGAGCCGGCCAAAACACGCCGCCGCGATCGCAACAACCTACCTCGGCGGTCTGATCATCGGCCACCACAACCCCCGCCGACCGAATGAGACGCAGTCCGCATCAACCTCGTAGAAACTGCGGCACCGATCATCCTGGCGGCGAATGATCTCGTCCGTGATAGCCTGGCGGGGTTACATACGGCCTAACCTTACCCTGACAATCCACCCAACCACAATCCGGCGCACTACCACCCATCAACCCTCTCGGGTCGCGGGCTGCCGCAGCCGGGCGGCCACGCAGCCGGTGGCGTGCAGCACAGCGTAGTACGGGGTGCAAGATTTCCCGCCGTGAAATGCGTACCATAAATCAGAGGATTGTTATGCGCAGCACCGCCAGCATTGAACCACTGGTTATCTCCTGCCCCAGCCTCCCGGCTGACTTTGAAAACATTCGCATCCTGCACATTTCTGACCTGCACCTGACCCGATGGACCCGGCGAGCGGCTGATCTGGCCACCAAACTGAAAGGTATAAAACCGGATCTGTTGGCAATCACAGGCGACCTCGGCCACCGCAGTTGGCGCTGGAAAACATCACTTTCGTCCATCGAACGTTTACTGCAGCCCGTTACAGCACCGTTGGGACGCTACTTTATCCTGGGCAATCATGATGCCAGCGAAATGATTGCGGCCTTAGAACAGCGAGGTTTTACACCACTCATGAACCGCTCACATTGGCTTCGGCGCGGGCGGTCACGCCTTGCGCTTGTCGGCCTGGCCCAGCACAAGCGGATCGATACCGATATCCCGGCTGCCCTGACCAATGTGCCGCCGGATGCATTCAAACTCATGCTGATGCACTACCCCGACTTCATTCACGCCGCTGCCGCTGCTGGCGTGAACATTTGTCTGGCTGGTCACACGCACGGGGGGCAAATTTGCTACCCCGATGGCAAGCCGATCATACGTCACGACGTGCTGCCCAACTACATGTGCACGGGCGTGCATCGCGTCGGCGAAACATGGTTGGTGGTTAACCGCGGCGTCGGCAAAGCGGGCCTGCGCGTGCGCATGTTTTGCCCGCCGCACGTTATTGTCCTGCGGTTGCAGCGCGGGGTTGAAAATGTCCAGCCCGATATCTTAAGCAATCGCGTCAACCATTTTCCTGCAACTACCCACATGGGAAAAGGAGCCACCATTGAGATCACGGTTGGCAGGTAGTCATCAGCCTGCCAATGGCGGAGGCGGGGATGCCGAGGGCGGCAGGCACTCAATGGTCCAAACCGCAGGCTCTCGAACACCGCAGCAGAAGCGGATTACGAACGCGGGTGAGTGCAAAGAATGCACATTTAATCTGAACTGGCTTCGCGCCATCAAAGGGCCCCCAACTGGAGGGATGGACGTGGTACCCCCCCAAAAGAAGGGCGGACATTCATTTGCACCTTTATCCTTTGCGGCGCTCGTTTGCCGCTCCCGCAGCGACTCCTGCATGCTTTCTGGCACTTGACAAATTACCAATATCGCGTATAACAATTTTTTACTTAGTGCATCGGGTCTTACACACAACTACCCCTGCCTTTCAGGGAAGTTGTCGGCCGTCTTGTGGAAATCAGACTCTGGACCGTGCAATCGCTTGCAGAAGGGGTCAATTTTATGGATGCCGCCGCTGTAATCCTCGTGATTTTCATTGCTATGCTGCTTCTGGACATAAACGAACTCCTAAAAATCGGCACCAGTTTATCCCTTATGCCAATAGCCCGTAACTCCATTTCCGACTGAAGCAATACAACCACGCCCGGGTAGGACTTGCTGGATACCTGGCTGTCGGGTCGCAACTGGCCCCTTGCGGCCTCCGTGGTTCCTCCCCCTTGGCCCGAGCCGCCTGATGCATCGCCCGAATTCATTGCTGCCCCGCACCTGCCGCAAAAAGCACGGGCCCAACGCTCCTCCACGCCGCATTTCGGGCATGAAGCCACAATTCCGTATTGCAAATCGGGTTTCGCCTTGTCGTTGGTGTCGCTCATGTTTCGCTCCTGTTTTACTTTTGAGAACGGCCTAGGCCAGCGGAGTTTCAGTTGCCACCGGCGGGAATGAGATATTGTCAAATGTTGTGGATTGGCTCAATCAGGCGGCTGATTTTTTGACTCCATTTTCGAATTGGATTCCTGCCAATACATCTGGAATTAATTCCGAGCCATTAAGTCTCTGAAAACCCATCTCTGCACTCTGGCAGAGTTTGTGCACCATCGCCAAGCAGGCCTTCCGACTGCCATTATTCCGCGTCTTGTCGTGGCGTAACCGCACGGTTGAAAAAATACTTTCGATTGGGTTGCTGGTGCGGATATGCACCCAATGCTCGGCTGGGAAATCGTAAAACGCCAACAGCGCTTCACGATCTTTACTTAAACATTCCACCGCTTTGTGATATTTAGCCTGGTAAGTCTCTACAAACAGGTCAAA
>Ga0209012_1000283_pt1 | contig 77408 bp, 78 predicted proteins | sample RS3BMetagenome_FD_184735 | JGI IMG/M metagenome (GOLD analysis project Ga0209012, IMG submission 184735) | Ferric oxide microbial mat and aquatic microbial communities from Rainbow Spring, Yellowstone National Park, USA - RS3B (SPAdes) (version 3) ... | reverse complement strand
GCCAATATCTTGGCTGACTTTACTGTCTTTCTTGTGAGATAATGAAGCAATGAAACGCCAGGCTTTGTATCATGAGAAGAGAGGTTTTCCGGTCTAAACCATTCGCTTGCCCACAAAACATCAGTATGACGAGAAAGCACGCTGATATTGAATGTTGGGCGACGCGGAGGCCTTTTAAAATAAAAACCAGATACACGTGATATAATGCCTCCATGCGATGTTCTCTGTGGATCTGGCACATAAATCTCTGTTTTACCATCCAGCAATTGCAACCTTTCTGCTGTCTCGTTGAAGTGGTCTGTTATGTGTTTGTGTCCGCACTCAACCCAATATTTGTATGAAATTGTGCTAATCATAAATTTAACGCATCTGACGACTTAGCATATGAAAATGCTAACGGACCAATTATCAATTCGCGAGAATAACTTGCCAGAAATAGAATAAATTCATATAAAATTAAAAAGGTTGATCCATACTGTGTTTATCCTGATCTCCTTTATGATACTCTCCTGGAATCTCACTGAGCCCCAAATAACACCAGATTCTTTCTGGAATGTCGACGTAAATAGGATTGCAATAATATGAAGCTAGGTCTATTATAAATTCAAGAGAATGAGATATAACACATATGTTGTGATAGTTAAGTAGGCAAAGTCGCAAATGTATGCTGAAAGGCGCACCTTTCTTATGATGAATGTTTTTACGAGAAGGAGTATTTTCACTCAAGAGGGTATACAGCCATCGGACTTGCTTCCTGCAGAATCGGTGTTTTGATATATTTCGATTTTAATTAATTGACTGTATGAGGCCCAGGGCTTTGGAGATCGATGAACTCATCACACTGCTCGAAACGGAGCATGAGAAGATTCGTTCAGCTCTTGTAGAATTGCATAGGTTGCTGGAGGCTGGAAAGCTGGCTGAGGCTACAGATATTATAAAGGCAATGGACGAGACGCTAATCCAGCATATGCTCGACGAGGAGGCGACACTGCTAAGAGCTGTTATCGAGGCATTTGGACGGGAAGGTGCTAGGGAATCCATTGAAGTCTTTCAGGAGCATGTTGAAATTGACAGTCTTATAAAGGAAATGAAGAGATCAATTACAGCCGTTGATGTTGATCCCATAGCTATTTCACACGAACTCTCATTACTATTGAATAGCCATTTCCTGAAAGAGCATGCGAGTGTTTTTCCATGCGTAAGGGAAGCGGAAAGAAGGCTTGCCATGTAGTTGACTTTTAAACGCTTAGAAATAACATTTTGTATCGTCAATTTTACTCCTCTGATTAATATTAGAAGTATTTAGCAAAATATCTACATATTCTAAATGTAAATTGCGACGGTATTATTATTTTTTAATTATTAAATTAATAGCTATGACAATAATTGCCAATGCAAGAAAATTAGCAGTTGATGATATAAATTATAATTAATTAGTGATACAGGTATAGATGTGAAAGACTTAAAGTAAATAAACGCCTTACAGGAGCGCCACCTCACATGCGGTTAGCTTATAAAGCCCTTGAAGAGTTTGCAGGAGGAATGTTCAGTAACGGTTGTAAACAAGAAAATTGAGTACATGTAAATCCAAAGGAGTGAAAATTTCAAAGACATGCGTTGACAGTATTGAAATAAATATGTGACAATCTAAGCCCATAATTTCATTCCATCACTATTTCGCGTCTTGCCTTTCCCTCATACCTGGGAAGAGAGCCATATGGAACGAATTCAACTTCTGGGGTAACAAATGAAACAGAAGCCACAGCTGATGCTATTCTTGAGGCCAGCTCCTCTGAGGGTTCCTTTGTCTCTACTTTTAGCTTGAATGAATGAAATGCCCTGGTCTTATCAATAACTATCTGAAATTCACCAACCTCAGGAAAACTCAAAACTGCCTCATGAACAGCTGAGGGAAATATCTTTGCACCTTTGAAGAATATAACATCATCAATTCTTCCCTTTATTAGTGAGATACGAGGAAATGGGATTTCATCTTCTGTTTCACTTAGCGAAGTTATGTCTCTGGTGCGGTAACGGATCAGGGGCATCGCCTTCTTTGTAAGGGTTGTGATCACAAGTTCGCCCTCTTCTCCGAAACCAAGAACCTCATCGGAATCTGGCTTCACAATTTCTGCTATAAAATGATCCGTCCATATGTGCATACCTGAGTGATGGTCATCTGGACACTCCTGTGCTACACCTGGACCCATAGCCTCTGTGAGACCATAGATCACGCGTGCACCGCCACCTCTCTTATCCAAAGCAAAGCCGCTCTCTATTCTATCAAGCATAGGTGCAGTCATTACCTCTGCACCAGGTATGGAAAGGCGCAGGGAAAGGTCATCTGGACTAATACCGAGACGGCTGAGTGTTTCAGAAACTAGGAGCTGAAAGGATGGTGTACCGGTAAAAACAGTCGCTTTGAAGTCCTTTAGAGCTCGTGCGAGGGCTTCGCTTCGCCCTGAACCCCAGGGTATTACTCTGGAACCTGCGTACTGACATCCCAGATGAAAACCCATGCCCCCCGTGAAAAGACCGTAACCATAACCGTTAGCAACAATATCGGAAGAAGTGACACCTGCAGTCTTCAGACATCTTGCCATTAACCTGGACCATGTCCTAACATCCTCCCTTGTATATGCACCGACAGTTGGAACACCCGTGCTGCCACTGGTCATATGCCACCATGCTATGCGCCGTAGAGGCACAGAGAGAAAATCACCGCCATAGGGATAGCTATTAAGGCGCAAATCATCCTTGGTTGTAAAAGGAAAACGTTGCAGATCTGAAAGGTCGTGAAAGTCATCTGCAGCCAGTCCCAGCTTTTTCATCATCTTTGAATAGAACGGACTTGAGTTCCATACTCTCCTTATAAGTTCCCTGAACCTGTATCTCTGTATTTCAGGGAGTCGTTGCCTGTGCAATGACCTGGGGTCTGTCTCATCGTATGCAATTGACAGAAAACTCAGCCCCTGTACCATTTTATGAGATTCGCTTCGTAGATTAAAATAATTTATATTTTGCCTTATAGCCGTGTTTCACAGAGTGAAACCACTGGCAAAAGAAACTGTCATCCCGCTAAAATTATTGAGGTGGAACCAAATGTTACAATTTAGCAAAGAATATAATAGATAAGAACACAATAACACTATGGGGAAAATTGATGGGGGGGCGTTGGTAACGTTTCTACTGCTGAGCAGATAATCGCAAGACTTGACAGAATACCGATATGGTCTCTATCTTATCTATTCATAGGAATAATAGGTATAGGCTATGTGTTTACCTTCTTTGATATATTTGACATTAATGTTTCATTCATTCAGACTGCAATCACCACATTCCATGCGGTTTCGCCTCCAGCGGCTAATGCACTCATAGGTCTTCCAGTGGAATTTAACCTGCTTGGGTATATTGTAGGCGCACTATTGCCGCACTATTGCTCAGTCCTTTCTCTGATTCGATTGGCAGAAGAAATATGCTTCTGATTACACTGCTCATCACAGGCATTGGTTCTCTCGCTACTTCGTTCGTGACAAACTATCCTGAATTCATAGCAGGAAGGTTTGTTACTGGAATAGGAATAGGAGCAGATCTCGCTATAGTTAACACTTACATATCAGAGGCGGCACCTGTAAATGGACGTGCGCGCTACACATCGATTCTCTTCATACTTGCAGGTGTTGGTGTCTTCGCAGCTGTATGGCTGGGGCTTTATCTAACAACACCCGCTGCACCTTTTCCATATGGGTTACCAGTGGCAATAGGCGGTTCTGGCTTCATGGCTCACAATGGATGGAGGGTAATGTACGGTATAGGAGCAGTGCTGGCCTTCGTTGGCGTCATACTGAGACTCGAGATGCCAGAATCGCCCAGATGGCTCATATCTAAAGAAAGATTGTCTGATGCAGATTCAATAGTCAGAGATATGGAACAGAGGGCTGCAAAGAAGCTTACACAGCTTCCGCCGGTTCCAGAGACAATCCCATATCAGCGACCGGCAGGGCGAGTTCCCTACTCTGAGATATTTAGAGACAGGATATACAGAAAGAGAATGGCCATTCTTCTTGCAGTCTGGTTCTTTGGATACATTACACTGTATACAGTTGCTGCAGGTCTTACAACACTATTGGTGGGGGTTGGTTTTCCATTCCCTGAGAATGGAATAATTGTTGCTGTTGGCATCGTGGGGTTCATAGTGGCTGGGATTGCTGCCAAATTCATCGGAGATAGATGGGAGAGAAAATACTGGATATCTGTAGCTGCACTGATAACGCTCATAGGCGGTATATCGATAGCAGAAGGGTTGCACGATCTAACACTTGCCATACTTGGCTCATTCCTCATCTTCTTTGGCATGGACCTGTGGGTACCTGTCGGCTATGCCTGGTCAGCAGAAAGCTTTCCAACGCGGGCGAGGACGAGCGGTTTTGCAATGGTTGACGGGATAGGACATGCGGGAGGTGGTCTTGCACTTATTTTTGCAGCTTCGATAATTGCAGCACTCCCAATACTTGGCGTATTCGTGCTGATTGCAGGTTTTCTAATAATTGCGGCCATCATTGCTGTCTTTGGGCAGGTAACTGCAAAAAGAAGACTTGATGAAATTTCCCCCTGAATATGACCGCTCTTAATCCTGAAACAGAAAGTCAAACGGCGTTGTCCGGGCTATGCGTCTAATTTGTATATTGGGATGAAACTGCTTCTATCCACCTGAATAGGGGTATAAGATTTTCCCTGAGCCTTGCCCCTTTCTCTGTCAGCGAATATTCAACACTGATTGGCCTGGTGCTGATAACTCTTCGTTCAATGAGACCGAGCTCCTCCATCTCCTTGAAGCGCTGAGATAGAAGGTTCGCCCTGGGATTTCCAATACTTTTACGTATTTTGTTGAAACTCATCGTCTTCTCATTGCCCAGCAATCCTATTATTAAAATGGTGTATTTCTTACCTATAATTCTCAGGAAGGGTTCTGAAGGAAAGAGGCAGATCCTGCCTTCCTGGTGCAGTATCATGCAGGCTTTATCCGCAATTCTTTTCATCGATGAGGATCATTGCTTCGATTATAAATTATCTTTTAAATCCAGATCTTTAAAGCTAATTTAAAATTTTGTCATCGATTGCCATGCCAAAAGCAACGATGACATCAATCATTTTACACAGAGATTCCGAACCTTCCGACATAATAAGATTTGACAATAATTCGCTCTATTTTCATAAATGTGAAATGAGTTAAAAGTGTACGGAATTGTGTTTCCCTGGCTTATACCGACAGACATCGATGTAATTCCCTCCCTGGGAAAAGGAGTGCTGGAAGATGCAGATACGCGAGCTATAATCCAGTTTTGTTTGACTGAGGCTGAAATTCCCAATTTATTTTAGCGAAAAATGAATCTGTAAATTTCGTTTCGTTGAAGGAACTTAAACTTAACCACAGGGCACTATGAGAACTGTTCAAGACGGAAAATGAAATGACAGCGTAAAGGATATCCTCTGAATCTGGTGGAATTAAAGGTGCTAAAATGGGATTCGGAATGTCCGAAAAGAATGAGCTTGCCAATAGATGATTGTGCGTACAGAAGTATGACGCTGCCTGTGATTACGGTAACCTGAAGTTTTATTGCAAGACAAAAATGAACAGTGCTCAGTTGTCCCAACGCTGTCAACAGAAAATAACAGATACGGCGTGTCCTAGCTACCTGTTCGCATTTATTTTGTTCTTTAAAGCTGGTTCATTACATTATACTGCATCGTTTATTACAATAAGATCGGATAATCAAAAATATGGAAGAAAAAATAGCCAAACTGTCGATATCCGGTATGTCCTGTGAGGACTGTGCGCGAACAATAGAAAAGGCAGTTAAACAGATTGACGGAGTGATTGATCTTAAAGTAGATTATAGAAGCAGCTCAGCTTTACTGAGGTACGATGAGAAAAGGATATCACCTGAACAGATTGTTGCGCTTTCGATATTCAGATCTCCTTCCCAATACAAAGCAAGAGTAGATAGAATGGACTAAAGAATGCTCTGTCCGCCGGGGCGGTGATGACCTGTATTCGAAAAAAATCGCGCTCTTAGTCTCAATTTCCTACTGGTTTATCTTTGCGGTTGCATCTGGGATGATAAAATACTTCAATTTTAATGTGCTATCACTACTGCTTTCGACAGGGGGAACAAATCCACAGATTTACAACTTTCTTCCATACTACATGTATTACCCAAACATCTACTATTCAGGTATAGTATGGTATCCTGAATCGCATCTTCAGCTGAGTTTCCTCATAGGACCAACAGTTTTTTCAGTGCTATTTTCATATCTTTTTGGAAAGAACATATCTTTATCGCTGAACAATGCCAGAGGCACAGGAACAGGAACAGTTCTTTCAATACTTCAACTGTTCTTAGCTGCAGGAGGGTGCTGTATTGCCCCTCTATGGCTGGCGATTGTGTCGCTTTTTGAATTTCCATTGTTCAAACTTTCCCAGTCCCTCTATTCATTTCAGAATGAATTTGCAATACCACTGGAAACACTGCTTGCGGTGTGCATGATATTGATCACAGTAAATAGGAGGAAAAGGGGGTGCAATGGATGCTGAGAAACACCGGGATTCAAGAAGGAATGCATGGGGAATAAAGATGCATTAAGCTACTGAAAATATTGATGACTGCTTTAACGCTTAGATATATGCTGTTTTTTTTCAGGCTCTCAATTAAATATACTGGCCATTTATTTCTGTAAGGATGATAGAAGAAGCGATTACTTCTCTTGTGGTGAATTCAAAGTATTCAGAACTTGGCGAAGAGATTGTGACTGAAGTCAAGAGACGCGTTCTTGATGCTGCAGGCGTTGCACTTGCATCGCTAAATTCTCCACCTGCTGGGGTTATGAAGCGCATGAGAGAAGAGTTTGATGGAAATGCACCAATAATTGGAGGGGGTACTGCCTCACCTGATTTTTCTTCATTTTACAACACGTTGCTCATAAGATATCTTGATTTCAATGATACCTACCTTTCGCGCGAGCCGCTTCATCCAAGCGACATGATAGGCCCAATATATTCCATTGCTAAACTCAAGAAATCAAGCGTTCGCGATCTCATACTTGCAATTGCGGTGGGATATGAGATAGGTACAAGGCTATGTGACGCAGCTTCATTAAGATCGCTGGGCTTTGATCATGTAAATTTTCTTGGCATAGCAGCTTCTGCAGCTCTTTCGAAGTTGCTGCATATGGATGAAAAGAAGACGCTCAATGCGATATCGATTGCCACTGTTCCAAATGTTGCGCTCAGGGAGACCAGGGTAGGGGAACTATCAATGTGGAAGGCAGGAGCTGCTGCCGATGCTGCAAGGAATGCTGCTTTTGCAGCCCTCGCTGCATCAAAGGGGTTCACAGCACCAGCGAAGCCGTTCAGTGGTAAATATGGATTTGCAAATCTCATATGCAGGGATGTGCTCAATTTCGATGAGAGAGGAATTGAGAAGATGCAGGGCATTTTGAAAACGCACATCAAAAAATACCCTGTGGAATATCACGCTCAGTCTGTTGCTGAGATGGGCATACAGATTGCAAATGGGGTAAGGGGAAGAGAAATAAGGAGAATAGTTATTGAGACATATGAGGCTGGCAGATCTATACTCGCAGATGATGAGAAGTGGCATCCTAAAAACAGGGAGACTGCAGATCACAGCCTTCCATTTATAGCTTCAGCCTCAATCGCTACAGGCGACATGTGGCTCGAAACTTACAAATTGATAGGGAATAGAAAAATAACTGAGTTGATAAAAAAGGTAGAAGTCGTAGAAAGAGAAGATTATACAGCCGCTTATCCACGCAAACTACCCACACGTATTATAGTGGAAACAGATAAAGGGACTGTATCCAGAGAGATGGAGATCCCCAGTGGTCATGCGATGCACCCTCTGACGCAGGAAGAAATTGAAGCCAAATTCATGAGGTTGACGGGAAAAAGAAGATTGATGGAGAAATTAAGAGAATTGAAGGAGGTGCCATTAATTGCCTAACGCACTGGATGAGATTGACTTTGCTGTCGTTCCAGGAATATACAATCCCTTTACAGCATTACTTGCAGAACGAGCGGGTGCAAAGGCCATTTACCTTTCAGGTGCATCTCTCACAAGCTCGCTCGGGATCCCTGATATAGGTCTGATAACGCTTGACGAACTTGAATTCATGGTAAGAAGGATAAAAGAGGTGTGCCAGCTACCATTAATTGTAGATGCAGACACAGGTTTCGGAGAGGCTCTCGGTGTTCACAGGGCTGTAATGAGGCTGGAAAGGGCCGGCGCAGATGCCATCCAGATAGAGGACCAAAGCATGCCAAAGAAGTGCGGCCATCTGGATGGGAAGGTGCTGGTGGAGGAGCGTGAGATGCTTCAGAAGATAAGGGCTGCAATAGACGCACGCAAGGAGGCACTCATAATTGCGAGGACTGACGCAAGAGCAGTGGAGGGGGTTGAGGCAGCGCTGAGAAGGGCCAGGGCATATGCAGAGGCAGGGGCAGACATAGTATTTCCTGAGGCATTGCTTTCAGAAGAGGAGTTCGCGTTATTCCCTAAAAATGTAGGCAGGAGATGTCTTGCAAACATGACAGAGTTTGGTAAGACACCGTACATAGAAGCGGAAAAGTTCAGAGGTATGGGCTATTCCTTTGTCATATTTCCAGTGACGCTGCTCAGGGTCAGCGCAAGAGCAGAGATGAACGCACTTGAAGAGCTGCTGAGCAGGGGTACTCAAAAGGGACTGCTGTGGAGCATGATAACGAGGGCAGAGCAATATGAGATAATAAGATACAATGATTACAGGAAGAGAGATGACAGGTTTGCAGGAATCATTTAATGGAATACAGAGAATGATTAAAACAGCATTAATAGGTGGAAACTGATTGAGTATCTAATAAACAATTAGGAGTTGAGCCTTGATGGAAATAAGCAGTGGTTTGGAAGATGTTTACATAAAGCACACAGCACTCACATGGATAGACGGGGAAAAAGGAGAGCTTCGATACAGGGGATATGACATAAACGACCTTGTTGAGCATTCAACCTTCGAAGAGGTAGCGTACCTTATGCTCAACGGTGAGATGCCAGACAGCTCTCAGATTTCGGACTTTAGAAGGAAAATACAGAAGGGGTATTTGCTTCCTGAATTTACAAATAAGATAATTGCGCAACTGCCCACAGATGCAGATCCGCTCTCAATCTACATGACTGCACTTTCAGCACTATCATCGCTTGAGAAGAACTACACTTACAGCAAGTCCAGTGATATAGAGAAGGCAGCAGCAATTATAGGTAACGCCGGTGCGATAATTGCCCAGGCTTACAGGCATATAAGCGGCAAGCCTCCAATTGATGCGCAGCCTTCAGATAATTTTGCAAGGAGCTTTCTGAGGGCTTCTTTTGGTGAAGAACCGGATGGAAAAAATGTGTCGCTTATGGATAAAGCAATGATACTCTATCTTGACCATGAGGTGCCTGCATCAACCACTGCAGCGCTTGTGGCCTGTTCCACACTTTCGGATATGTATTCCTCAATAGCTGCGGCTGTGGCTGCTTTGAAGGGACCGCTTCACGGTGGCGCTGCTGAAGCTGCTTTCAGGCAGTTCCTTGAGATAGGAGACCCTTCAAAAGCAGAGGAATGGTTCAGAAAGAACATAATTGAAGGGAAGAAGAAGCTGATGGGCTTTGGTCATAGAGTTTATAGAACATACGATCCAAGGATGTTGATATTCAAAAAACTGGCTTCAGAGATGCTGCGGACTGAAGAACAGAGGCGCATATTTGCCATAGCGCAGAAGATAGAGGAACTCGGGGTCAAGCAGTTCTCTCAAAAGCACGTATATCCAAATACAGATTTCTATTCAGGCATTGCCTTCAGCGCACTCGGATTCCCTGTTAACATGTTTACTGCATTATTTGCACTCAGCAGGACTGTTGGATGGCTCGCACACATTTCAGAATACAATGAAACAGAGCCAAGGCTGATAAGACCTAGAGCAATATACAGTGGCCCTGGACCGAGGAAGCTTGTTTCTGTATCTGAAAGAAAGTAACTGAGTGCATGTGCGACAGGTTGCTGCTCATCAGACATGGGCATTACAATCCTGATGGGAGATTGAGCAGCACTGGAAGGGAGCAGATGAGAATATGCGCCTCATATATCTCCAAGACAGAAGGTCTTCCTTCCGCCATATACAGCTCTCCGCTCCCTAGGGCAGTGGCTTCAGCAAGGGTGATGGGAAGATGCTGGAGCTCAGAACCAGGGCTACTCACCAGCTTCTGCCTGAATCTGATGCAAGAGAAGCAATGCGATTTGCAGAGAGCTTGAGTGGAAGGGTGATATTCATCACTCACAAGCCACTGATATTGAATATTGCCTCAATGGGAAAAGGAAAGCTCAGGTGCGACATAGGAAATGGCTCTATTGTTACCATGGACAGGGAATGGAATATAATCTCCTGTCTGGACAATGATGAAATAGCTGCACTGGTTAATAAGCGATATTGATTTAACCGATATTTCCATTTCTTTCCCTGTTAAATCCCACATGGGGGTTTACATGGCAGAGAAAATCAACGAAGTGCTTCCAACGGAACAGAGGATCAGTCCAGGTCTACTGAACATCAATGAGCAAAGAAGTAGAGCAAAGACTGACCCTGATGCGTTCTGGAAGGAAATTGCGAATGAACTGTACTGGTTTGAAAAGAAGGACACAGTTTTTGAGGAAACATCCAAACCACCATACGGTCGGTGGTTCAGTGGCTGGAAGACAAACATCTCATACAATGCGCTTGACCGTTTCAGTCATACTGACTTTGCCAACAAGGTTGCATTCCACTGGATAGGCGAACAGGGGGAAAGAAGAAGTTATACGTACTCCATGCTTCTGGATGAAGTGGAGCGCTTCGCTTACGCCCTTGCTAAACTTGGAGTGAGGAAGGGGGACAGGGTCACAATATACATGCCCCTTATACCAGAGGCAGTTGTGAGCATGCTTGCCTGCACAAGGCTTGGCGCACCCCATTCTGTTGTCTTCGGAGGTTTCACAAGCAATTCGCTGATAGAAAGGATAAATGATTCTGAATCCAAGGTGTTGATAACAGCTGATGGAGGTTACAGAAGAGGAAAGATTGTTGAATTGAAAAAGATAGTCGATGCATCCCTTGAACACTGCCGCAGTGTAAAGCACGTGATAGTGGTCCGCAGGGCAGGCAATGAAGTTGAGATGAAGGAAGGCAGGGACATATTCTATTCTGAGCTTCTGAGGGAGAACGGGAGGCATCGCGTTGAAGCTGCACATGTTGAAGGGAACGAACCCAGCTTTATACTGTATACATCAGGAACCACGGGCAAACCCAAGGGCGTTGTCCATGGCACAGCGGGGTATATGGTATGGGCATACTACACAACGAAGGCAGTCTTCGGCATAAGGGCAGAGGATGTCTACTGGTGCACTGCAGACATAGGATGGATAACAGGGCACACCTATGTTGTGTATGGACCACTCCTAAATGGAGCAACATGTGTCCTGTATGAAGGTGCACCAGATTACCCCGCACCTGACAGATGGTGGCAGATAGTGGAGGAGATGCGTGTCACCATTCTCTATACCGCACCTACAGCCATACGCTCCTTTATGAAAAGCGGGAACGAATGGCCACAGCGCCATGATCTTTCCTCCCTGCGACTTCTTGGAACTGTCGGGGAGCCAATAAACCCTGAGGCATGGCGCTGGTATTTTTCAGTCATAGGTTCGGAAAGATGCCCCATAGTTGATACATGGTGGCAGACTGAGACAGGAGGAATAATGATAAGTGCGCAGCCAGGGATAGCCGATATCCCGCTGAAGCCTGGTTCAGCATGCATTCCTCTTCCTGGAGTTGAGGCGGCAGTGGTTGACGAAAATGGAAATGATGTCTCCGAAGGAAAGAAGGGGTTTATAGTGATAAAAAAGCCATGGCCCGGGGAATTTCTTTCTCTCTGGAATGATGAAGAAAGGTATGTGAAGACATACTTTTCGAGATTCAAGGGGATGTACTATCCTGCAGACTACGCACTCATAGACAGGGATGGTTATTTCTGGTTCCTTGGAAGGGCAGATGAAGTGCTGAAGATTGCTGGGCACAGAATAGGAACTATAGAACTCGAAGATGCACTGATTGCGCACAGGAGTGTTGCAGAATCGGCTGTGGCTGGAAAGAAAGATAGTATAAAGGGAGAGACGCCCGTTGCTTTCGTTGTGCTTAGACCTGGATATAGCCCATCGGAGCAGCTGAGATCTGAGCTGATAAAGCACGTGCGGGATTATGTCGGTCCAATTGCCGAACCTTCCTATCTCTATTTTGTCGAAAAGCTACCGAAGACAAGGAGTGGCAAGATAATGCGAAGGGTCATACGTGCAGTTATAGAGGAAAGTCCGCTTGGAGATATCAGCACACTCGAAGACGAAACATCTGTTGAAGAAGCGGTCAGGGCCTATGATGAATTCAGGCGCGAGCTGCAGAGGAGCCCATGACGCCAAGAAATGGACCGAGGACTTCTGGCCTGTTGGAAGAGATGCTTTCAGGGGAAAGTGACAGTACCTTGCGTGCATCTTCTACAGTATCAAGCACCCATGGATGAACACTGTATCCAGAGGAATGCAGAGATTTTACAGCATTTGCTGTAAGTTTCTCCCACTTGGGGAAAAGTGCATCTGCATGGCATTCACGCAGTAGCTCCATGTATTCCTCCGCAGCATCAGCTATGAGCAGGCCGGTGCGTACATGCCTGTTGCTCTTCAACTTTTCAAGCACTGTTGGATCAAATGAAATAAGCACGGAGCGCTCCATCCACCTTTCATGTCTTGTGAGCAAGGAAAGTACATGTTCCTCTATTCCCCTGTAGAAGTCACTACCGTGCTTTATTTCTATTACAGCAAGTGCGGAAGGTGTGATGAAGGAAAGCGCCTCTTCAAGGGTGGGTATCGGTTCCCCTTTGAATGAAGGGCTGAACCAGCTACCTGCGTCAAGTCGCTTGAGTTCTTCAAGCGTCATGTCTGCTATGAGCCTGTCAACACTGGCAGTGCGCTGAAGTGATTCGTCATGCATTACAATAAGCGCACCATCATGGCTCTGGTGCACATCCAGTTCCACTGCGTCGCACCCTGCATCCAGCGCTGCCCTGAAGGAGGCTATTGTGTTCTCGGGCGCAAGTGAAGGGGCACCCCTGTGCCCTATAAGCAGTGCTCTCTGCCCGTTCTTCCTTATCGAGAGGAAATCTGAGGCTGTAAATGCCTTCGGAACCATCAGAACACATGGCGCCTAACAGGTCAAAATAAATATTATTTTCGAGTCCACGCTTCATTCAGTAAGTTGGCGTCCTTCCATAATACTGACTGAGACATTATCTATAAATGCAAAGAGGAACTAATCCCATATTGAATAGACAGAAAGGTGGAAATGATGAACCTTGATATTCCGGAATTCTTCTCAGACATATACGAAAGGGACAGCGCTGGTATTCCATGCTTCAAAATATTTTCTGGTGGCAGGTGGTATTTTCCTGAGAAAAGGGAGTTCATGGATGTGAGGAGCCCCATAGACAATAGTGTCATTGCCCGTATCTCAAAGGCATCAAGGTCAGATGCTGACAAGGTGCTCCAAGAAGCTTATAAGGCAAGGCCGCTCATCAGACGCATGCCCGCAGTGGAGAGAGCAGGTGTCATGTCAAGGGCCGCACAGCTACTTGACAAATACGCGGATGCCATGAGAAATGCCATTGTAATAAACAATGGCAAGACTGTGGCTGATGCAGATGGAGAAATAAAATCTACAGCGCACAGACTTGCGCTTGTGTTTGAGGAAGCGCGGAAGATCTATGGCGATTATCTTCCTGGTGACTGGGCCGAAGAGAATGTGGGAAAGTTTGCACTCATCATAAGGGAGCCTGTTGGGGTGGTGCTGGCCATATCCCCTTTCAATTACCCGCTTTTCATAACCTTCACAAAGGCAATACCCGCACTGCTTGCCGGCAATTCGGTGATAATAAAACCCCCCAGCGCCGATCCAGTGCCTGCAATACTGATGACAAGAATAATGCAGGAGGCAGGCCTCCCTTCAGGTTCGCTTAGCCTCATAACTGGACCAGGTAGCCTGGGAAGCTATATGGCTGAGAGCGCCGTCATCGATATGGTCACTTTCACTGGAAGTACTGCGGTTGGAAAGGAGCTTACTAAAATCTCTGGCATCAAGAAGATACATCTTGAACTTGGCGGGAAAGGCGTTGCCATCGTTCTCAGGGATGCCGACCTTGAAAACGCGTCAGATAAGGTTCTTGCAGGCGCACTGAAGAACGCCGGACAGAGATGCGATGCAATAAGCCGCGTGCTTGTGCAGAAGGACATAGCGCCTGAACTCTATGGTATGCTGACTGAAAAGATAAAGAGCTGGAAGGCAGGAGACCCGAGAGATGCAGCAAACAAAATAGGCCCACTGATAGATGGTGATGCAGTTCAGAGAGTGACGTCGCTCATAAAGGACGCGGTGGACAAAGGGGCGAAGCTTGTTCACGGAGGCAAGAGTTGGGGAAATTATGTTGAGCCGACACTTTTGCTGGATGTTCCACTTGATGCACGCATCATGTGGGAAGAAACCTTTGGTCCAGTTGTGCCCGTCGCTACATTTGGAACAATAGATGAAGCAATAGAAATAGCGAACAACTCTGAATATGGTCTCGACTCAGCTGTCTTCACAAGAGATTTGAACAACGCCTGGAAGATAGCCAAAAGGCTTGAGGTAGGTGAGATTACAATAAACAGCTTCCCTTCACATGGTGTTGGCTTCTTCCCATTCGGAGGGGTGAAGGACAGTGGACTGGGCAGAGAGGGAATAGGCTACAGCATCGAAGAGTTCACAAATATGAAGACAATTGTTTTCGATACGTCTGCAGCTCGCATATGGGAGGAGGAGAGGGGAAAGGAGTTCGCTTCCACAGCTATAAGACGAGAGCAGTAGCCATTTCTCTGATAAGCTCACGCCTTCTTTTAGAATGGACAATGGCTGACGCTACAAGCGCACCATTGGCGCCCAGTTCCCTCGCTCTGCGCACATCCGCGGCATCCACAATGCCTGCACCAGCTATGAGCGGTATATTGCCAGCAGAGGCGACTGAATTCACAGCCTCTACAATGAGCTCAGGCTTTGCCCTTGAAACTGAGATGCCCGTGCCAATGAGCTCTGGGGGTTCGACTGCAATGAAATCCGGATTGAGCTTTGCGAGAGATGATGCAGAGTCAGCTGTCTCAGCACATAGGAGCGTGTGCATTCCCAGCTCTCTCATTTTATGCACAAGGAATTTTATTTGTTCCATACCTATCCTGTGTTCGCTGTGATTAAGTATACTTCCAGAGGCACCAGCATGCCTGAGTAGCTCAGGAGGCATGAAGCCAGTTTTTGCCCCTGCATCCACAGCATCTGCGTGCTGAGCATAAACAACAGCTCCCGATGAGGCTGCAGCCTGTATCCAGGTATACGGGGGGCAAACAACAACCTGAACTCCTGTCTCCTCAGTTACTTCAACAGCATATGCTGCAACCTGTTCACAGAAAGGACCGTCCACCTCACTGTACGCCTTGAGGTTCAGGAAGAGATATTCCGTACACATTGCAAGAAGCAATATGAACTTGTAATTAAAAGAGTCAGTGCCGTGCAAGTTCCATTATAAAGTCCCACAGTTCCTGGGTGACAGGCATCACTGAAAGCCTCGGCTGCCTTACGAGTGGATGATTATCGAACCTGTGAGATCCCTTTATCTCATAGAGACTCACTGGCCGCTTAAGCGGCATTTCAGGCTTGATGCGAACTGAAGGATATTTTCCTTCCTTGAAATCGGAAACTACAGCGACACCGACAATGCATTTTTCATCTCCAGTATGATAATAGAGCACTTTATCTCCCGTTCTCACATTTTTGAGATATTTTATTGCCTGACTGTTCCTGACGCCATCCCACAAAGTTTCACCATCCAGCTGTAGCTGCTCAAAGCTGTAGTGCGACGGCTCTTCCTTAAATAGCCATAGACCCAAGATATATGCACCTCACTTACTATTTAATCCGCTCATTGAGTACTGTGAGCCTTGCTGCAAGCGCTATGATGCCGGCAATCATAGCTGTTGTGCCCCCAATTTCTTCAGGGAACTGGAAGGGTTGAATCTGATAGAATTCTGAATATACAGACACTCTCCCTTGTGCAGGATATTCCGATGTCCCTGTAAGGTTGAGGAAGTAGTTCATATCCACATATCTGTACTGTTGAGGAAGGTAGACACTCATATTACCTTTAACCGTTCCCTGCATAACAAGATCCTGGACATATTTGTATCCGAAAAAAGTCTGAATGTAGGCGTATGCGTACACCCAGTAATATGCTGTAACTCCTGAAGGAAGCATAAAATCAATTACAGACTGATCTCCTGCAATGTTTGAAAAGTATACAGTGGAATTCCTGCCAGCCTCGATAGATACAAATGCGTTGCCAGCGGGCACCTTTTCAAGTATCCTGAGCGGGGTGATGGAGGATATTTGAAACAAAATGAGTCCAGAAATAATCATGGCAATGAAGGCAATCACATATTTGTCGCGGAACAGGAACTGAAGCCGCCTCGAAAATCTGACAATGCGAGGTACCTTCCTGTGCCTTATCAGTGCCACAGTACATTAAAGCGAGGGATAAACTTATATTGTTTTGCATTGGCAAAAATGTGACACTGTTATATGTGATACATTGAGTGTTGCCTGCTGTTTAGATTGAGACAATGAAGATATTATTCAGGGGCTGTTGCCCTCATTCCGATGCAGGCGCAGTTCGACGTGGGCATCTATGGCGTTACGGGCTATACAGGGGTAGAGCTGCTCAAGCTAATGGAGCACACGGCAGAGTATAGAATTGTCCTGGCACAATCAAAGAGCGCTGCAGGCACAAGATTGGGAGATGCCTTCCCAATGCTGAGAAAGAGCGCAGATTTACGCATAGTGGAAAGAGGGGAGGTGGTGCCAGACATAGCATTCCTCTGTCTTCCTGCGGGAAGCAGTATGAAGATTGCCCCGGAGCTTATAGCGTCAGGATGCAGGGTCATTGATCTCTCTCCCGATTACAGGCTTCCAGTGGATACGTATGAAACAACCTACGGAATGAAACATCTTGATGCAGGTTACATTGAAAAATCAGCTTACGGTTTGAGCGAGTTGAACAGGGGAAGGATAGCTGAAGCGTCCCTTGTTGCAAATCCAGGCTGCTATGCCACTGCTGTACTGCTTGCTATTGCCCCGCTTTCAGGCCTTGTGTGGGGAACGGTATACATAGATGCCAAGAGCGGTACATCCGGGAGTGGGAGGGAAGCGAGTTCATTCAATCATCACTCAGAGGTTGCAGAAAATATAAGGCCATATAATGTAAACAGGCACAGGCACATGCCTGAGATACGGAGTTTTCTGCGCTCAAGGGGATGTGATGCAAATATAGTCTTTGTTCCTCACCTTATCCCCATTGTCAGAGGGATGCTCGCAACTATATTCATTCCTTCTGTTTCAGCTGAGCAGGCGATGTCACAGCTCGCTCAGACATACGAGGAAAGCGAATTCGTTCATCTCGTTAAAATTGCAAACTTGAAATCAGTTATAGGCACAAATCACTGCCTCATACAGGTGGAAAGCGCTGAAAGAGGGTGCATCATTATTGTATGCATAGATAATCTCCTGAAAGGTGCAAGTGGCCAGGCGTTGCAGAATGCAAACATAATGCTGGGCCTTCCTGAGGAAACTGGCCTTAGACTTCTCTCTGCAGGAGTGGGTATCTGAATTGAAATTCATTGAAGGTGGAATCACAGCTCCAGAGGGGTTTATGGCGGCTGTCGCCAGGGCAGGATTGAGGCGGGCCAGCAGGAAGGACATTGCAGTCATCTATTCTCAGAAGGAGTGTAACGCGGCAGCTGCCTTTACCACAAACAGACTGAGAGCTGCATGCATTGAGGTAACGGAGAAACATCTGCGTGCTTCGGGGGGCAGACTGAACTGCATTGTTGTGAACAGTGGAAATGCCAATGCGCTCACTGGCAAAGAGGGGATAAGGAATGCAGAAAGGATGTGTGCAGAGGCTGCAAGGCTGCTGGGCATAAGAAGGGAAATGGTGGCTGTGGCATCCACAGGCATAATAGGCGTGCAGCTGCCTATCGAGAAGGTTCTCAAGGGATTGAGGGACGCCATTCCCCGTCTCTCTGATTCCACTATCGCAGGTACTCAGGCAGCAGAGGCAATAATGACCACAGATAGAGTCAGGAAGGAGTGTGCCATCGAGACTGAGCTGCATGATGGAAGAAAAATCAAACTGGGAGGTATGACCAAGGGGTCTGGCATGATAGCCCCCAGAATGAGAGGATTGCATGCAACAACGCTGACGTTCATCACAACAGATGCACCAGTTCAAAGGACGTATCTTCAGCACTGTCTCGATATGTGCGTGGAGGATACATTCAACCTCATCTCCATTGATGGGGATATGAGCACCAACGACTGCATTATACTCGCTGCCAATGGTGCAGCCCTGGGTCCCACGATTAGGAAGGACACAGAGTTTGAGGAAGCGTTGCATGCGATGCTCGCATCCCTCGCAAAAAAGGTTGCGATGGACGGAGAAGGGGAGACCAAACTCATAGTTGTTGAGGTGAGAAACGCAAAGAGTAATGAGGACGCAAGGAACGCAGCACTTTCAGTTGTCAATTCAAACCTTGTGAAATGCGCCATCTTCGGCTCTGACCCAAACATTGGAAGGATTGCAGCAGCACTGGGAGCAAGCGGCTGCAGCGTAAATTTCTCGTGCGTTGACATATCACTTTGTGGTGAAAAGGTTGTTTCTGGGGGAATTGTTGAAATGGACAGACAGAAGGTTGTGAAGAAGATGCGTGCAAGAGAGATTCTCATTGAGGTGGATCTTCATGCTGGAAAATACAGCGCAACTGCAATGGGGAGTGATCTGAGCTATGATTATATCAGAATCAACTCGGCCTATTCAACGTAGTCTCACAGTTATAAAAACTGGTGGCTCCCTAGAGGGGGGGGAGTTCTACCGCGAGGTTGCAGAGCAGCTTTCAAAGCTTGATGGAAATGCAGTAATAGTGAACGGTGGGGGGAGGGAAATAGACCAGCTGTGCTCAAGATTGTCAGTAAGGAGTGAGAAGAAAAACGGCCTGCGTATAACCACGCCGGAGGTGCTTGAGGCTGTCACAATGGCCCTGGCAAAGAAGGCAATGGAGTTCGCCTCAGTGCTGTGCAGTGGAGGTATAACTGCAATCCCAATGCCTGCACTTTCCTTTTGCACATCTGAAAGAAGAAAGGAATACGGACTTGTTGGAGGTAAAAGCTCTGTAGATGTTGAGCTTCTTATGCATCTTGTTTCAAAGGCAGTGCCTGTAATATACCCTATCTCAAGGGGTGGTGAACAGCTGCTCAATGTCAATGCAGATGAGCTAGCTGCAGATATCGCAGTTGCAGCAGGTGCTTCGGCACTCATATTGCTCACAGATGTCGATGGTGTCATACTCAATGGCAAGGTTGTGGAAAGCATAAGTGCAGGAGACAGCACGATCAGCCAGGAAATTGAGGGTGGAATGATACCCAAGCTCAGGGCGGGATTTGAGGCGAAGAAAGGAGGAGTGAAAAAGGTGTATATTGCAAATGGAAGAGAAAGGAATGTGCTTTTGAAGATAAGGGAGGGGATGCGCGCTGGCACTGAAATTGAAGAATAGCATTCATGGAAATTCCCATCTCCTTGGCAATTACAGGCGGCTGCCTGTAAACTTCATCTCAGGAAAAGGATGCACACTTGTAGATTCAACCGGAAGAAAATATCTTGATATGGTTGCTGGCATTGCAGTCAATATTCTGGGCTACTCCAATCCGAGGCTTGTTTCAGCCATCTGTAATCAGGCTGGAAATCTGATACATGTCTCGAATCTGTATGAGATTGATTTGCAGGAAAAGGTTGCCTCCAGACTGATCGAGTATCTCGGTTCGGAAGCATTTGCATTCTACTGCAACAGCGGGGCCGAGGCGAATGAAGCAGCAATAAAGTTTGCAGTCAAGCACACGGGAAGAAATACAATACTCACGGCAGAGAATTCGTTTCATGGACGTACCGCATTAACGCTCTCAGTCACAGGGCAGAGTAAATACTGGAAGGGATTTGAGCCACTGATATACAGAAATGTGAGATTTTCAGAATTCGGGAATGCAGACGATTTCATTGAAAAGCTTGATGGTGATGTTGCAGCGCTCATCATAGAACCTGTGCAGGGGGAGGGGGGTGTTATAGTGCCCCCAGCAGGATTCCTGAAAGAGCTTCGGAATGCATGCAGAAAGAACGGGACAGTACTCATAGTGGATGAAGTGCAGACAGGGATGGGAAGAACTGGAAGGTTCTTTGCGCATCAGCACGAAGGGATTGAGGCAGATATTATCACACTGGCCAAAGGGCTCGCAGGCGGTGTCCCTGCGGGGGCAGTATTGCTAAGAAAGGAGATTGCATCTTCCATTCAGCCAGGGGATCATGGAAGTACATTCGGTGGCAATCCGCTTGCAATGGCTGCATCCCTTGCAGTGCTGGAAGAGATAAAAGCGTGCAGATTGATGGATAATGCGGTGGAAAGGGGCAGGCAGCTGATGGAAGGGCTGAAAGATGCTTTTGGTGGCACAGCCAGGGAGATAAGAGGGCTGGGACTCATGATAGGCATCGAACTGAGTGCAGAGGAAGCAGAACGTTTCAGGCGCTTTGCATTTGAAAGAGGGTTCATAGTGAATGTGACCCATGAGACTACAGTGAGGCTCCTCCCGCCTTTGATAATAAACGAGGAAGAGGTTGCATCCTTCATAAAGATGGCACGTGCATTCGCACGGGATGTGTGAACTCTAAAGACTCACGGGATTAAAGATGCCATCTGCATTGCCCATCAGTGATCTTTTTATTTGAAATGGATATAAGGCGCCGTGGTACGCAACCTGCACGAACGCAGCGCAGCTGAAATAACAAGGGATTACATACTTCAACACCCAAGCATACTGGATTGCCTTTCCTATGACATAGTCAACTTCTCCGCGCTTGCAAGGAAGATAATGGAGGAGACAGGCATCAGGAATGAGGAGGCAGTGATGATGGCCTGCAGGCGCTTTCAGATGGAACTGAACAGCAAGAAGACAAGGGAACAGGAAATCATTTCAATAATAAAGAATAGCAGGGTAAAACTGAAGTCGAAGGTTGCACTCATAAATGCCAGGAATGAGCCGAGGACGCTCCAGATTTTGCAGAGGCTTCAGCAGCATGTTGTTTCAAAGAATAACTCGATGCTCACTGTACAGCAGGGAACAAAGATATTGACAATCATAGTGGATGAGGAGTTTCTACCCGAAGCGCTGGATGCGCTCGGACAGGAGCTAGTTGTCAAAACGCAGAGCAGGCTTGGAGAGATAACAGTTGAGAGCCCTGAAACAATAGTGGAGACGCCAGGTGTACTCACGCGTCTGGCTGCGTCACTTTCAGAGGCTGGCATAAACTGCCTGGAGATGGTGAGCTGCAATACTGAGACGACCTTTGTTGTTGAGGAATCTGAGATGGTGAGGGCATATAACATACTGAGTGCCTTAGTGAGATAGAATAGCGACCGCTGTGAAGAGCATATCTGCACTTAATCTTGTAAGTATTCCGACATGAAAGTAAGTCAAAGTATGAAAATTTACAGCAGAATTAACTCATACCTCCATCTGCTCTCCTGCGGTGCTGTAGATTGACGTTACAGAAACTCCCTGGAGAGACAGCAGTGCTTGCATATTCAGGTGGACTGGATACCTCTGTTGCAATAAACTGGATAAAGGAAAGGTATTCAGTGGACGTCGTCACTGCAACAGTGGATGTTGGACAGGAAGAGAATCTGGAGGAGGCAACTGAAAGGGCCCTGCTGAACGGGGCATTGCGCTCCTATCTCATAGATGCAAAGGATGAGTTCGCAGAGAGGTTCATAGCTCCTGCACTGAAGGCCAATGCACTCTATGAAGGAAAATATCCCCTGAGCACTGCGCTTGCCAGACCACTAATAGCAGCGAAGGTAGCAGCACTCGCACATGCACTGGGTGCAAGGTATGTTGCACACGGTTGCACCGGAAAAGGAAATGATCAGGTCAGGTTCGAACTCACATTCAGGGCGCTGAAGCCAGACCTGGAAATCATTGCTCCCATAAGGGAGTGGAAGATGAACAGGGGGGAGGAACTGGAATATGCAAGGGCGCACGGCATAAAGCTAAAGCGCACTGTCCCTTCAAGATACAGCACAGATGAAAACCTGTGGGGGAGGAGCATAGAGGGCGGGGAGCTGGAAGACGAGGGAAATGAGCCACCTGAGGAGATATATGAGTGGACCTCCCATCCAGACAGATGGCCAAAGGAGCCTGAATACGTAACAGTTCTGTTTGAAAAAGGTGTGCCCGTCTCCCTGAACGGAGAGAAGATGAAGCTTGCAGAACTCATAACAAGACTGAATAAAATTGCAGGTTCGCACGGTGTGGGAAGAATAGATCACATAGAGGACAGGGTGGTGGGCATAAAATCAAGGGAGAACTATGAGTGCCCTGCTGCCATCACACTCATAAATGCGCACCGGGCTCTTGAGTCGCTTGTGCTATCCAGAGAACTTCTGTCATTCAAGCAGCTTGTGGAACAGCGCTTCGCCGAGCTTGTTTATGCAGGTATGTGGTACTCAGACATAATGAAGGCACTGCTCAGCTTCCTGGACACCACGCAGGAGGACGTGAGTGGTGAAGTAAAGGTCAAGCTCTTCTCTGGGGTAGCTGCCGTTGCATCGCTTCGCTCCGAAAGGAGCAGGTATTCCAGACAGCTATCAACTTACGGAAAAGGGGATGTGTTTGATCAGAAGGCAGCGGAAGGTTTCATCTATATACTTTCACTCCCCCTGAGAAGTGAAGGGAATCTTTCACAGGAGCTGTCTCTTTCAAATGTCAAGGAAAGAACTCTGGAGCGGAAGGTTCAGGGAAGCAATTGACCCATTATTCAGGGAATACTCTTCTTCCCCTGAAGACGCGAAGCTCCTAAAATACGATGTTGCAGGGAGCATCGCGCACGTGCGCATGCTCGGTACAACTGGCATAATTGAAAAGAAAGAAGCCGCTGCGATAGAAGAGGAGCTACGCAACATATACATTTCAAACGCTGAAAAACCAGAGCAGCTGCTTGAGGGGGAAGAGGATATACATCTTGCTGTTGAACGAATGCTCATCTCCAAATTAGGAGATGCGGCTGCAAGGCTGCACACTGCACGCAGCAGAAATGATCAGATAGCACTTGATCTCAGGCTTTATTGCAGGGACAGCTTGCTATCAATAGCACGTGAACTCGAGGATCTGGAAAGAGTGCTGCTTAAAAATGCAAGAAAATACTCATCGTGCCCTATTCCCTCATATACACACCTTCAGAGGGCCCAGCCTGTATACCTGGCACATTACTTATTGGCACATTTCTGGAGGTTCGAGAGGGACCTTACAAACATGCGCTGTGTATTTGATGAAATAAATGTTTCACCACTGGGTGCAGGCGCAGCGGCAGGGACATCGCATCAGATAGATGTCTCCATGACAGCAAGACTTCTTGGCTTCGATTCACACTTTGAAAATTCGCTAGATGCTGTATCTGATAGAGATTTCATACTCAGCCTCCTCTTCATGCTCTCGCGCATTGCATTGCACCTCTCTTCATTTGCTGAAGAGTTAGTCCTCTGGTCCACCTCAGAATTCAGCTTTGCAATGCTCCCCGACAGTATAGCGACCGGGAGCAGCATAATGCCTCATAAGAAAAACCCTGACATTGCTGAGCTACTGAGGGGACAGAGCGCTGCAATAATCTCACATCTTTTCGGCGCAATGTCCATTGTGAGAACACTGCCCATGGGCTATTCCAGAGACCTTCAGCTTCAGAAGAAAATGCTTTTTAATTCAGCTGAGGAGCTCATGGCCTCTCTCAAGGCAGCGAAACTGCTGCTTTCTTCTGTGCGCTTTTCAGCTGAAAATATGAAGAAAGCTGCATCCGATGTTCTGACTTATTCGGTAGAATTAGCCGATGAGCTGGTTCGGAACGGAGTACCTTTCAGGAAGGCGCATGAAGCTGTTGGAAAAATTGTGCTGGAATCAATATCCAGTGGAAGAGACTTTCTCTCCATTGTGAGAGAAAAGTATCCGTCACTCAAAATCCCATCATCTGTAATTGAGGATATAGAAATGCGCTCCTCTTATGGCAGTAGCTCTGGAAAAAACATTGCTTTACAGCTGACGGAAGCTCACAACAGGCTTGAGAGGCTGAAGAAGTGGAGGCAGAGGGCAGAGGCAAAGAACAGGGCTGTAGAGAGATTGCTGCGCATCAATGGGAGAGATCGTGCCTGACGATCTCTGTTTTCAGAAGCTGAATTGCAAAGGCAGGGTCGACCCCTTTGGGGCACACAAGGGAGCATGCACCTGCAAATTCGCAATCCCATACATAGAAGAGTTTGTCCACCATCTCCAGTCTCTTTTCCTTCATTTCATCTCTTGAATCAGCATAGTATCTTTGAACCTGTGAGAGTGCCTGTGGACCTATGAATCCGGGGTTTGTATTCACAACTGGGCAGGCGTCCACGCAGAGGCCACACATTATGCAGTAGGAGAAAGGAAGGAATTTGCTGAGCTCTTCCTTCGACTGCATGTATTCTTTGGGCGCATTGTACTTTTCCTCCACATCCCGTCTGTAAAGGTGGGGGGAGATAGATATGTGCCTCGTGAAAAAATCACCAAAGTCTGTCACAAGATCCTTTATCAGTGGATGGCCCAGCATGGGGGAAACCTCTATCCTCCCATTCTTTGCCGCGGAAAGCGCATTGGACTCGCATGCAAGCGATGGCTTGCCGTTGATCACGATGCCACAGGAACCGCAAATTCCCATCCTGCAACTGTAACGGATTGCAAGCGTATTATCCTGTGAATGCTTCACTGAAAGAAGGGCATCGAGCACACTAGCATATCTGTCAACTGCCACTGTGAACTCATCTGTGATGAAGGCATTGCGCGTAGGATCAAAACGCCTTATGCTCAGGAGCAGCTTCCCTTTCTCAGGTGAGGATCCCCTTCCCTTCATTTCACGGGGAACGGAGAAGCCCTGCGGCTTCATACGCTCTATGAATACATCGCGCACACTCATCACACCAAAGACCAGGAGACCAACCATTGAGAGATAGAGAAAGACGAGCGAAACTACAGTTATGTGGAGTATGTGGAAAATGAGAAATAGATAGAGTAAGACAGGTACTCCCATCATGGGAGTATATACTGTGAACATAGAAATCCACGATCGCCTCATATCAGCACCACTCCTATGTAAACACCCAGACCAACTAACCAGATTGCGAGTAGCACATAGGGTATCGACCTGTAAAAGGAAGTGTGACTAGAAGGCAGCATTGAGCTGACAAAAGATGGATTAAGACGACCGAATGCAGCACCATTGCTCCCAGTAAGGCTCAGCCCTTTTGAAGTTTCAAAGACCTGTGTGGTAAAGAATAGCCAGTCAATTGCAATCATTATCTCCCATGCATAGTCCAACGAGGAGAATAAAAGGCTCGCTGCAAATATGACCACAGTGATGAGCGAAGAAATTATCAGTGCTCTGTAAAACAGGAGATGTACAAAGGCTTCTCGGTCGAACTCAAGCAATCTGCCAAGCAGGGAGAGACGCCCTCTAACATCATGCACATTCGTCTTCTGCATCAGTACACCCTCGCCTCCGGTTTCCATTTGGTCATACGAACAGGTATGTAACGTATGCTGACACCGTCTGCTTTCTTCATGGCTATAGTGTGTTTCAGATAATTCACATCATCCCTGTTTGGATATTCTTCCATAAAATGAGCCCCCCTGCTCTCCTTTCTGTTCAACGCGCACTCTATTATAACCTGCGAAAGCTCAAGCAGATTGCCAATTTCCAGCGCATCTCTCAAATTTGTGTTGAAAGGTTTCCCTTTATCCTTTATCTCTATATCCCTATACATTGAGCGGAGCTTCATTATTTCCTCCCTTGCCTTAATGAGCTCCTGCGTTTTCCTGAAAACATATACAAGATTGTCCATTGTAGACTGCATTCTCGACTGCAGCTCGTATGGATTGACGTTTCCGCTTCCTGAAAGGATTGAATTCAAGCGTTTTTCCTCTTCTTCCGCCTTCCCTGTAGCATAGGCCCTGTCCACGTTCTGGGCTGAGGCAACGTACCTGGCAATTGCATTGCCTGCTATCCTGCCCCAGACAGAGCACTGGCTCAGAGAATTGCTTCCAAGCCTGTTGGAGCCATGAACACTGACGCAGCCACATTCGCCAACGGCCCACAACCCCTTTGAGGGCTCATTCTCATTCTTCATCACTTCTCCATTTATATTCACATGAATGCCGCCCATTGTAAAATGTGCGCCTGGCCTTATAGGGAGTGGCTCCTTATGGGGATCTATGTTCAGTGTTTTAATTGAGAGTTCCTTTATCATTGGAAGGCGCTCATCCAGCAATTTTGCGTCGAGATGGGTGAGATCAAGATGAACATAACCCATGTCCGTCTCCTCGTGCCTGTAGCCTCTCCCTTCCCTTATCTCAGTGACAATTGCCCTTGAAACAATATCCCTGGGGGCCAGCTCCATCTTGCTCTTTGCATACCTTTCCATGAAGCGCTCGCCCTTGTTATTGCGCAGATAGCCACCCTCACCCCTTGCAGCTTCTGTGATCAATATACCGCTCGGTACAAGTGCAGTGGGATGGAACTGCACAAACTCCATATCCTTGAGAGGAAGACCTGCGTTGTAAGCAAGCGCGATCCCATCTCCTGTGCTCGAATGAGCAGTGGTGGTAAAGCCATAGACCCTCGAACAGCCTCCTGTTGCTATGGCGCATGCCTTCGCAATGAAAAGCTTCAGTTCACCTGTTGCAATATCAATGGCGGTTAAACCTGAGAACGTGTCGCCCTGCATGATCAGGGATGTTGCAAAATGCTCGTGGTAGATGTCCACATTCTGAAGACCTGTCACTTCATCATACAGTGCACGCATCATGAAGAAGCCTGTTTTATCAGCTGCGAAGGCGGTCCTGGGAATTGACATGCCACCAAATGGGCGCTGCTGTATCCTGCCATCTTCAGTTCTGTTCCATGGAACGCCAAGATGGTCATAGAACCTGATTTCTGCAGGGGCCTGATTGACAAGTACCTCAACTGCATCCTGGTCTGCCAGATAATCTGAACCTTTCACCGTATCATAGGCATGGAGTTCTATGGAATCCTGTGTGACATCTGGATAAAGAACCCCTGAGATACCTCCTTCAGCAGAGACGGAGTGGCTACGCATTGCATGCAATTTTGTAACTATTGCAATTCTCAATGTACCTCCGCTTGCATGCGAGGCATGAATTGCTGTTGTTAACCCTGCAAGGCCGCTTCCGAGAATAATTGCATCATATTCGAGTGTCTGCATTGCAGTCGAGCAAATGATAGTATAATTACATTTAAGCTTAATCAAAGTTGAGAGACTGATCAAGCAAAACATAATGCAGCATGGAAAGACTTTACTCTTCAATAGAGCCAAAGGTATGAAATCGATTATGAGCCTTTGTAAGTAATGATGGATGTGGTTTATAATTCGCAATAAAAAATGGATGAAGACTAGACAGGTTGGAGGAACTCTCACAATTTGATTGAGCTCAATATGCGAAAGAATTTATAGTCCAATGGGCGTGATTAAGTGAGGGTGTTTCAGTGGGCACTGAGGTTCGTAAGAAATGTGTGAGATGCGGTCAGCTTAAGGATGACGAACACCCCAAGGGAAAGTTTTTCCATACAGAAAATCTCTACATCCTTGGATGGTGGTGTGCCGATTGCCTTAAAAATACACCCAAAGAACAGATAGATGAGTGGGTGAAGAAGCGGACTGAAGAGGTTGAAGGAAAATACGACATGGTGTTTGAGCACTACAGGAAGCATCTTATGCCCTATCAGGACGACTGAGTTCCAATGTTGTTTATTTTTATCATGTAATCCACTTTTATTTCAGGTCTGAGCATTCCGCGTACAGAGCAGTATTTCTCCATAGAAAGCCTGATAGCCCTGTCCACATCATCATGGGTTGCATCTGTCTGCAGCTCGTAGGTTAGCTTAATCTCAGTGAATATCTGAGGATATTCCTTCCTCCTTTTCCCTTCAGCTGTGACTGAAAAACTGCGCAATTCCTTCCTCATTTTCTTGATGATTTCAATAACATCAACACCTGTGCAACAGGAAAGTGCTGAGAGAAAAAGCTCCATGGGTGAAGGGTTCTTCCTTCCTTCACCCCATTCAGTTATTACATTGTTGCTGCTTTCAAACTCCACTTTGAAACCGTTAGAGCCATTCCAGCTGGCCTGAGCCCTCATGGGATGCAGTACAAACAGGAAGAACATATAAAATTCTGTATCAGAATGCCTGCAGTCACCAATATCCAGGCAAATGCCAAAATTAATAAATATTTTTTAGAGAATCTTAACTCAAATTAGACAAAGGACACATTATCTTATATATTGATGCACGATATCCATATTCGAAAAATGAACATATATTTCGAATTTAAATTGAGCCGCTGTGCCTGCATACATTAGATAAATAAACCCTTCTACGCATGTTATCAACAATCAGGCAACGATTATATACAACTCCGCGAAGGGAAGAGCGGTCCGGGCCGCAGATATCGGTCTGGTCAGGTGAAATTTTGGAAGTACTGCTTGTGGGAACAGGCGGAGTGGGAACCGTAATAGCAAGGCATCTTGCCTCAAGTGAGCTTGTGGATGAGATCGTGCTGGCAGATATAGACATTGAGCAGGCCAGAAAGGTAGCCAAAAAGGTGGGAAAGAAGGGAAAGGCGCTGAAACTTGATGCATCCAATAAGAAGCATTTGGAGAAAGCATTGAAGTCCAAGTCCCTGGTAATTAATGCATCCCTGCCAAGATTTAATGAAAATATAATGAAGGCAGCATACAGTCTGAAAGTGAACTATGTTGATCTTGCACTCGAAGACGCGGCGTCCCCATACAAGCTTGATAGTGCATGGAAAAAGAAAGGACTCACAGCTGTGCTGGGTCTTGGAGAAGACCCTGGCATAAGCAATGTTGCTGCAAGACTTGCGGCTGACGAGATGGAGAAGGTGAATTCAATAAAGATAAGGGATGGCGAGACTGCGGAGAGCGATAAATATCCTTTCATCTGCCTTTTCTCCCCAGCGACGTTCATTAAAGAGACAATGGAAGAGCCTGTAATATTCTCAGAGGGTAAGCTGAAGAAGATACCAAGACTGAGCGATAAGGAAATTTTCGATTTTCCAGAGGGCATTGGACCACTTCCAGTATACAGCGTCAATCATGAGGAGGTGTACAGTCTTCCCAGGAACATAGGAAAGGGCGTGAGTTATGTGGATTTCAAATTAGCGCTCACTGACGAGACACTGAAGTACCTTGAAGTGCTCAATGGTATGGGGTTCATGTCAGAAGAAGAGGTCTCTGTCCATGGAAAAAAAATAAGGCCCATAGACCTTACGCTTCAGTTGATACCGCAACCTGCAGGACTTGGCAAGGGAATAAGAGGAAAGGCAATTGTGCTAATTCAGGTAGAAGGCACAAAGGATGGAAAGAACGTGAGGCACACAATATACGTTGCTATGAGCCACGAAGAAGCGTACAGAAAATATGGTGTAACAGCCACCTCATTCCTGACAGGTTCAGGTGCCGCAGCTGGAGCTTTACAGCTGCTTGAAGATGGGAACATACCTGCAGGCGTTATTTCGCCTGAGCAACTTGATCCAAAGAGATATTTCGAAATACTCGAAGGGCTGGGGGTAAGAAGCGTGCACAGTATTGAGAATTAGCTATACATGGAATTCATAAGTGCGCGTCCCTTTTCCTTCCTTATTTCCTTTGCCACACCTATATGATCAGATCCCAGTTCTATAGCAGCCCTGCATATGGGACCACAGTCAAGGTCATAGTGAAGGCAGAGTTTATCGATTGCATGTACCATAAGTGCGGCCGCACCTGCATCTCTATCAACCTCGTTCACTTCAACAAGCAGCGCAATGACATTTTTCCTCTCTGAAATGCCATGACAAAGCAAAAGACCGGGAATACCAGTAACCATCCCCTCTTCGAAAACTTCTATACCTGCAGAGATCAACATCTTCCTGCCCTTTTGAGAGGAAGCTACCCCATAAATGGAAACAGCATGATTGTCCGATTCATCATCAACGACCATCCCGTGAGGGGAAATGACTACAGATGCGTTTATTCTGTGAGACCAGCGCATTATCTCAGCGGCAACTGAATCCACTGCCTCCTTTGGTGGGGGTAGCTCCGAAGTTATGACTGCCAGATCTGTTCCGTCTGGAAGCGTGCCTGCATAGACGGACGCAGGTGGAACAGGTTTGTGATGCCTTACGACTGCCACTGGAGGTAGACCCTTTGCCGAAAATGAAGAATGGTACCTAAGGTTGAAGAATGCTGCAATGTATTTACCTGCAAGTGATGAGACCTGTCCTATTCCAGGAAAAGCTTCAATTAACACAGCCCTTTTGCGTGCCACAGTGCTACATGTGTGCATCGCGAATAAAAAAGGAATACATGAAAAGACTTGAATTGATAATTTTAAAGATTACAAAATCGAGAGAACTCTGAAATAGGAGAGTAATTCAGTAGATCAAGTGTAATGAAATGAAAGAGAGCAGCGAAACATATCTGTCTCATCACACTGGCTCAGCGTTCACAGGTTACTTCAAAAGATTGATCCACACATTCTACCTACCTGGAAATGCGTGGATACTGACGATAACATCCACAATATGGAGTATAGGAGGCTCCATGGCAAGCCCCTATCAATCGCTGCTTTTCTATAGCCTTGGTGCCTCACCAGTACTCATAGGTTACTTTGCTGCAATCACATCCGTAATCACAGCACTGGCTCAGCTAATTGGAGGTTATGTTGGGGACGTGTGGGGAAGAAAGAGGGCCATAATAATGTTCAGTTTTGTAGGTGTCGCTAATAATTTCATACTCTTTCTCACCCCCTCAGTCACCTTTCTCATAATACCAGTACTCGTGGGGGCAATAGCTGGCATATATGGGCCACTGTTCAGCACAGCACTCACTGAATCCATGGACCCCAAGATGAGACCGAGAGGGATTGCGTCGTATTCCTTTATTAATACAATCCCTTCAGTATTTGGCCCATACGCAGGGGGACTTCTGATAGCTCATTTTGGTTTCGTAGAGGGAATCAGAATAGCGTTCCTCGCCTCAGGCACCTTCGGCATCCTAGGTATCTCCTACAGGGCGCTGAGGCTGAAGGAAACCTACAGACCCAAAAATGTCACGAGGTTCAGAGACTTTTGGCACGACCTGATCACCGAAAGCACAAGGGCATATTTCAGGGCGGAGAGGGACGTCAAACTCCTGATGTATTACGCTGTTCTGGCTGCTTTCGGCGTGGGTCTAACATCCTCATTTTCAGTGCTCTACTTCATTCAGGCTCTTCATTTTCCAGCTTATCTGTATGGAGCTCTCGTTGGAATCACGTCGCTCATAGTCATGCTTCTTCTATTCCCGGCAGCAAAAATGGCAGAACGCATAGGACTGAAGAAATCAGTGCTCTACTCCTCTCTTTCAGTGCCCATTAATCAGTTCTTCTTCACCTATGCAAAGGACATTTCAGAACTTGTCACATGGAGCGTGGTAGGAGGCATGGGATCGGGTCTGCTTGGTCCGCCGCTCACTTCTCTCCAGTCTGATCTTGTCCCGAAGTATATGAGGGGAAGGATCATGGCAATGTTCAGCGCAATTCCTATGCTTCTTGCAATCCCGGCACAGATACTAGGAGGTTATCTGTATTCTGTGAGGCCCATCGTTCCCTTTGTGCTTTCAATCCCAATATTCGCCGTTTCAGTCTTCATCCTCTCAAGAATACACGAGCCTTCTAGGCTCGAGGCGTGAGAAATGTACTTATAAGAGCGCCTTTTAATTGCAAAACATGAACTATTCTCCCTATCTTCCAGTGCTGATATTTGCAGTGATTTCAGTGCTCTTCGTTCTTTTCGGTTTATTCCTCTCAGCGCTGCTTCGTCCAACAAAGAGGGAGCCGCTTAAGGAAACGACATATGAGTGTGGAGAGGTTCCGATAGGGGACACAAGGATACAGTTTCATTTTCAGTATTATATGTTCGCACTTATTTTCGTAATAGCAGATGTGCTCACAGTCTTTCTTGCGCTCTGGGTACTTGATTTTTCCCCTGGTCTGGGACCTGTGAATTTACTGATGTTTCTCTTCACCGCGATACTTGTAATAGGCATCCTTTACGCTCTAAAGAAGGAGGAGATCATATGGATATAGAGAGGGCAAGGATGAGGGCTGAAGGGAATGCCCCCAGCGCTATAGCGATGTCGCAGGATACATTCATGACCTGGAGCACTGAAGTTTCTGAGATGATAAAGAAGAGACTGGCTGTCAGGCAGATAAAGCCTGGAAAAAGGACTGGCGAGGTCTTCAACTGGGCTGCCAGGAATGCGCTGTATCCGCTTCATCTGGGCATTGCATGTTGTGCCATAGAGATGGCTGCTGCTGCTGCACCCCGTTTTGACATAGAAAGGCTTGGGGTTGTGTTCTGGAATTCTCCAAGACAATGTGACGTGCTTCTTCTCAACGGCTGGATTTCAATGAAGCTCAGGCCGGTGCTGATAAGGCTCTACGAACAGATGCCTTATCCAAAATGGGTCATATGCATGGGAGAATGCACAATCTCAGGCGGGCCGTGGTGGGATTCATACAATATAGTCAGGGGGGCAGATACCTTCCTGCCTGTGGACATATACATTCCTGGATGTCCACCGAGACCTGAGGCGCTGCTTGATGGGATAATAAAGCTCCAGCAGAAGATAAGGGAACAGAAAGAGAAAATACTCATACCGCAGTGAGGTGCTCTTTTGGCAGGTATCCCCACTATTGTGGCTAGAAGGGAGGAAAGGGATTATTCGACGCTTGGCCTTTCAGAGGGGAGACCCCCTGAAGAGCTTGCATCAGCCATAAAGAACAAGTTCCAGATAGATGTTAAGGTTAAACCCAGGAGAAGGCTGGATGCTGGTAAGATACCCAGGGAAAAACTGCTGGAATTCTGCACTTTCCTTAAGGAGGAGCTGTCTTTTGAACATGCAACCTGTGTTGCAGGAAATGATCTGCGCAGGAGCTTTGAAGTAATATATCACCTTTCCTCCTACAGCAACAGATGCATGATACAGTTCAGGGTGGAGTTGCCCAGGGATGATCCTTCTGTGGATTCAATAAGCTACCTGTGGGGAGGTGCGAACTGGCATGAGAGGGAGACATACGACATGTACGGCATCATATTCAAGAACCATCCGAAACTGGAGCGTGTTCTGATGCCCGAAGGCACAGATTTCTTCCCATTCAGAAAGGATTTCAAGCTGCTTGATCACTGGAAGATAGATTGGGAATACAAAGGAAAGAGACCACCGCCACAGCCCATGATAGGGGAAAAGCCGAGGGATGCAAATGGCTGAAATGTGGATCAATATGGGACCGCAGCACCCATTCACGCACGGTCTCTGGACCTTAAGAGTGAAGGTAGACGGTGAAACAATAGTGGATGCAGAGCCTATAATAGGCTATCTTCACAGGGGTTTTGAAAAGCTATGCGAGAACAGAACATATCCACAGATAATTCCAATATGCGATAGACTCTGTTATGTGGCTGCAATGAGCTGGGACCATGTATATGTATCAGCAGTGGAAAATATGCTTGATTTGGAGGTACCACTGAGGGCTGAGTACATCAGAGTAATAGCGCTGGAGATACAGCGCATCGCCTCCCACCTCGTATGGCTGTCTTCCTTCATGACAGACCTTGGGAATCTCACTGCTTTCCTGTATGCAATGAGGGAAAGGGAGATGTTCATTGACCTGCTTCAGGCTCTCTGCGGCGCCCGAATGACATACAATTATCCGCGCATAGGCGGTCTATCCCAGGATATGCCAAGGGATTTTCCACAACAGTGCCTTAAGATACTGGATCTCTTTGAAAGGAGATTGAAGGAATACGAATATCTTATAGAGGAAAGTGAGGTGTTCAGAATAAGAACACAGGGCGTAGGGTATCTTTCGCCCTCAGATGCTATAAATCTCGGAGTAACAGGGCCTGCACTGCGTGGTTCTGGCGTTCCTGTTGACCTGCGTAAGACAGATCCTTATTCAGCATATCCAGATTTTGACTTTGAGGTATGTGTCGAAAAGGACTGCGATGTTTATGCAAGGTACAGAGTGAGAATAAATGAAATGTATGAAAGCTGCAAGATAATAAGACAGGCACTGAAAAAAATGCCGCCTGGACCTGTGCTGGGAAAGGTCCCACATCATTATCCGAAGGGAGAAGGATACGCAAGAACAGAAGACCCGAGAGGGGAGGCATTCTTTTACGTTCAGGGCGATGGCACTGACCGGCCGTACAGGGTTAAGATAAGGAGCCCCATCTTTGTCACAGTGTCAGCAGCCCCCAAGATGCTTAAGGGATACAAGGTTGCGGATGTCCCTTCAATCATGGGTAGCCTGGACATGTGCCTGGGCGAATCAGATAGGTGATATCTCTGAATTACATGTACTCCATATCTAACACGATTGCCACGGCCATACTCAATGCGCTGCACATAAACTATCCGTTGCTGGACTACCTGCTCACCTGGGTCATTGCTTCAATAGCGTTGCTAATAATCATAGTAATCAATGTCATAGTTCTAATATATGTTGAGAGGAAGGAGCTTGGCCGCTTCATGGACAGGAGAGGGCCATTCGTTGTGGGCCCAGCAGGTGTATTTCAGAACTTTGCGGACATGTTCAAATTCCTGATAAAGGAGATGATACTTCCAGAGAATGCAGATGGACTTGGCTTCAATTCAACGCTTGTAATAATAGTTGCCTCCTCCCTTCTCATCGTGGCAGTGGTGCCTGAGGCACCTTATTTCTTTTACACAAATCCGGACCTCGGGCTTTTGCTTGCCTTTGCCATATTTGCCATAGAGCCATTCGCTGTTGTGATTGCCGGCTGGGCATCAAACAATAAGTATTCTTTGCTTGGTGGATTCCGTTCCACTGCACAGATGATGAGCTATGAGGTTCCATTGCTCATCACAGTCATTTCAGTGGCGCTCGTCGCGGGTACATTCAATTTTTCTTCTATCGTCACATTCCAGGAAAAACATGTATGGCTTGTAGGACCACTGTTCATAGGGTTCATTGTGTTCCTTATAGCTATTGTGGCTGAAATTGAAAGAATACCATTCGATACTCCAGATGCTGAAGCTGAGCTGGTGCATGGATGGATGACAGAATATGCAGGTGTCAAATTTGCACTGTTCCAGCTGACATCATATGTCCGTTCCTTCGCAGGTGCAGCAATCATGGTCCTTCTCTTTCTCGGAGGATGGGAAGGTCCGTTCCTGCCTGCAATAGTCTGGTTCTACATCAAGGTGTATGCTGTCTTTACACTCTTTGTCTGGGTCAGGGGTTCGCTTCCAAGAGTCAGGATAGACCAAGTTCTGAATATTGGATGGAGGAGCCTGCTTCCGCTCGCACTCATTAATATAGTCATTGCGGCTTTGTTCAAAATGAGCGGGGTGATATGATGGTTGAAGTGCAGACAACTAAGAAGAAAAGAGTAGGGCTGATGGGGTACGCTTTCAAACCGATGTGGATATCGCTCAGAACACTGATAAGAACATCCATAGCAGGCGGAAAGCCCAACACTCTGCTGTACCCTGAAGAAAAGATGGAGCTTGCAGACGATTTTAGAGGAGAGCTGGGCCTTGTAATGGACAGGTGTGTCGGCTGTGAATCATGTGCTCGCATCTGCCCAAATAAGTGCCTTAACATGATGCTGGACGATGCTGGCAATGGAATAATGAAATGGATGCCTGCTCTGGACCTCGCTCAGTGCATGTTCTGCGGTCTATGCGTTGAGGTTTGCCCCTCAACTGCACTTCACATGACAAATAATTATGAGACGGCAACGAAGGATAGGTTTGAAAAGATATTCCTCCCACACGAATGGGCAATTAAGCCTGAAGAGGCACCTGATCAGAGGCCTTTCCCCTATCCTGAACTGTATGAGATCAACTGCACGGGATGTGGTGCATGTGACAGGGCGTGCCCGCATGATGTGATAGACATGGTAAGCATCCCTGGAACTGCAAAGCGCAGACCAAACGGAACACTTGGGCCGGAGAAGAAGCTGCCTATGTTCAACTATGAACTCTGTGTCAGCTGCGCACTTTGCGTCGATGCATGTCCATTCGATGCGCTTGATATGCTTCCGAGGACAACCACAGCATCAGATCCTGTTGTCAGGGTGGAGGAGGTGACATCTGTTTGAGCCTTGACCTCGTGGGCTTCCTCATAGTTGCCGCTGCAACAATAGTGCTTGCATTAATGATGGTGCTTGCAAGGGAAATAGTGCACAGTGCGCTTTATTTCGCAGGTGTGCTGATAGGAGTTGGCGTGATATTTTTTGTTCTCAATGCAGTGTATGTGGGCATAATACAGATACTGATATACGTCGGAGCGGTTGTTGTGCTCATTCTCTTTGGTATAATGCTCACACGACGTAACATACTGCTTGGATAGGTGGTGGTATATTGGACAGGCAGCTGCTCACCTCAGGGATAATTTCCTTTGTGCTTCTCATCGTGATGCTGTTCGCATTTGCAAGGGTTAACTGGTACTACGCGGGAAAAATGATAGCTGCAACATCACAGGTGGCGCATCAGATGTTCGATCCCACAGGGTACGGAATAACGCTGCTTATATTGGGTGTGCTTCTTGGAGCCTCAATGATAGGCGGTGTTTATCTTGCCAAGGAGGAGTGAAAATGATACCTATTGTCTATGTTCTGGGTTTCTCGGCAGTGCTATTCTGCATAGGGGTATTCGGTGTTCTCTACAGACGCAATGCAATCATGGTTCTGCTGGCGATTGAGTTAATGCTCAATGCAGCCAATGTCAACTTTGTTGCATTTTCAAACGACGCACCCAACCCTGTGCTTGCGGCAGATGGACAGGTCTATGCGCTCATATCCATAGCTGTGGCTGCCGCTGAAGTAGCGGTTGGACTTGCAATACTGCTTGTCCTCTGGAAGTCGAGCGATACAATTGAGGTCAACGAAGTTGCAATACTGAGGTGGTGAGCCTGGACCCACTTCTTCAGTACGCTTCTCTTGTCTTTATTCTACCCTTTGTTGGTTTCGCTGTAATCTCTGCACTTCCATCATCAAGGAGCAGGATTGCAGAAATTGTGAGTGTAGCAACTGTTGGAGCGTCCTCTGCCATTGCGCTGCTGATCCTTTTCTCTGAGTTTACACAGAACGGTGCGGGCATTTACCCTAAAGCGTTCCAGCAGCAGGTCCAGTTTCTGCGCTTTGGGACGGGAGCAGGTGCAGTCAGCGTCACGGCTGGCATCTACATAGACTGGCTTGCAGTTGTGATGATGTCAGTGGTCTCATTTGTGAGTTTACTCATCATCATATACAGCGTCGGCTACATGCACGAGGAGGGAAGGAGAAGAAAGAGATATTTTGGCGTTATAAGCATGTTCGTCGGTGCAATGTTGGGCCTGGTCATGGCCAGCAATCTAGTGGAACTCTACATCTTCTGGGAGCTGGTTGGGCTTGGCTCCTATCTACTCATTGGTTTCTGGTATGAGAAGCCGTCTGCGGCAAAGGCAGCAAAGAAGGCATTTGTAGTAACACGCTTCGGCGATATGTTCCTGTTGTTCGGCATAGTGCTCCTTTTGAATATAGGGAAGCACACTGTTACGTACAGCACTTTATTCAGCAACAGCTCTGTGAGCGCACTGAGCAGCAGTGGTCTGCTCACAATTGCTACGCTTGCGATATTTGGTGGAGCGATGGGTAAGAGCGCTCAGTTCCCGCTTCACGACTGGCTTGTGGATGCAATGGAAGGACCTACGCCCGTATCAGCCATGATACATGGTGCTACCATGGTCAATGCAGGTGTGTATCTTGTAGGAAGGATGTACCCTCTTTACACACACGCCCCATTCAGTTCTCTCTTTGTCGCATTCATAGGTGCTTTCACTGCCTTCTTCGCTGCCACTATGGCTCTTGCAACATATGACATAAAGAGGGTGCTTGCCTTCTCCACTATAAGCCAGCTTGGCTACATGTTTATGGCCCTCGGAACTGGTGCCTATGTGCTCAGCATCATTGGCCCTGGCACAGCCATATCTCCCCACTATTCCCTGGGATACTCTGCTGGTTTCTTCCATCTTGTCAATCAGGCTATCTTCAAGGCGCTGCTCTTCCTCGCTGCAGGCAGCGTGATGCATGCACTCGGTGGCATACAGGATATGAGGCAGATGGGAGGACTGAGGAAAAAGCTGCCCATTACCTCAATGACAATGCTCTTCGGCGCCATATCGCTTGCAGCCATCTTCCCATTCAGCGGCTTCTTCAGCAAAGAGGAGGTAATTGCTTCAGCATTCAATGCCTTCCGTTATTCGCCACTGTTCGTCCTGATATGGTTATTCGGAATAGCGACAGCCTTTCTCACAGCGCTCTACATCTTCCGCCTGTGGTTCTACACCTTCTACGGTAAGTCGAGGGTGCCAGAGGGTGTGGTGCCACACGAATCCCCTGCAGTGATGACTGGCCCCATGATAATCCTGGCAGCACTCACACTTCTGGTTGGTTTCGTAGTTCTTGGTACGCCAGGATTTGCCATGGCTGTCCATTATCCCATAATCCTGGGGAGATTGACGCCATACACAGCATTCCATGGTTTCACAGGCATATTTGTTGACCCGGAGACATACATATCCCTGCTGCTCGCAATTGCAGGAGTTTACATTGCCTACACCGTCTGGTATGCTGGCAGAGACATCTCCACCTTCATGAGCAGACCAGCGGTGAGCAGAACATACCATGTGCTGGCAGAGCGATACTACTTCCCCCAGGCCTACGATGCCATAGGCTGGTATCTTGGCTACGGCATAGCCAGGGGTCTTGACTGGTTTGACAGAAAGATCATTGATGGCTTTGTGAATGGAGTGGGCGCCTTCTTCCTTGCGGCAGCACAGAGATTGAGAAAGACAGAGACAGGGTTCCTCCAGAACTACGCCTCTGTCATCATAGCTGCGGTTGTGATCATCGCTGCACTCCTTTATCTAATGGCGGGGATGGGAATATGAACTTCATTGTCTCCCTGATGATACTGTTTTCTCTCATTGGCTTCTTTGTACTCCTCGCTACCCCGGCGAAGCTAAGGATCGTGCGCTCAATCTCTCTCTTCTTCACAGCTGTACCCCTTCTGCTCAGCTTCTACCTTCTGTACGCATTCAACTATACCTCTGGCGCGTATCAGTTTACAGAGCATTATGTCTGGATAAACACCACTTACTTTCCAATTACATACAGCGTGGGCATTGACGGCATCTCCCTACCAATGGTCTTCCTTACTGTGCTTCTCAGCTTCCTGGTTGTGCTCTTCTCCTGGGATGTGGAACACAGGTGCAATCAGTACTTTGCCCTCATATTGCTCACAGAGGTTGGAGTGCTTGGCGTTTTCACAGTTACCAACTACTTCCTCTTCTACATCTTCTGGGAAGTAGTGCTCATCCCCATGTACTTCATAATACTTGTCTGGGGTACATCCAGGAGGGTATACAGCGCAACCAAGTTCTTCATCTACACACATGCCTCAAGCCTTGTTATGCTACTTGCATTCTTTGCGCTTTATTTCCAGTACCACCAGGTGACTGGGATATGGTCCTTCTCTATGACTGCGATAAACAGTGTGAGTCCCACCTTTTCAAAATTATTCCAGCTTATAGTGTTCATAGCCCTCTTCTTCGGTTTCATGGTGAAGATGCCCGTATTCCCATTCCACACATGGCTGCCTGATGCTCACACTGATGCTCCAACAGGTGGAAGTGTCATGCTAGCAGGACTGCTAATTAAACTTGGTTCATACGGCATTATAAGAATTGCACTGCCAGCAGCTCCCCTTGGCGCAAAGATGGTGGAGGACTGGATTGTAGTGCTTGCTGTCATAAGCATACTTTATGGTGCATGGGTCAGCATGGCACAGAAGGATGTAAAGCGCATGATAGCAAATTCATCAATATCGCACATGGGTCTGGTGCTTCTTGCAATTGCCGCATCTGTCTTCACACTGAATACGCGAACAATGACGATGAACATGATAGGTATCTCTGTCGCCGATCTGCAGATGTTCGCACATGGCCTGATCACAGCTGTGCTCTTCATGTCTGCAGGGGTCATCCAGCATCATGCAGGCACCAGAGATATGGATATGCTTGGGGGGCTTGGAAGGCGCATGCCCCGCCTCTTCACCTTCATGATGGCGGGTTTTCTTGCATCGGTTGGTCTGCCAGGGATGGTCGGGTTTGCTGCAGAATTCAGCGTATTCTATGTAACATACAACAGCTTCGGCATATATCTCATCATACCCATATTCACCATGATCATCACAGTTGGCTATTACCTCTGGAGCATACAGAGAACAATGTTTGGAAAGGAAAGCGACAAACTGGATATGGGCAGCATACACGATGCCAACTGGTATGAGCTCATCCCCATGGCGTCGCTGGTCATAGTGATAATAATATTCGGGATTGTCCCGTGGTTTGTGCTGAATCCAATTACTGCAGCCACGCTCAGCTGGTATCACATAGGAGGGATAGTGTGATACAGTTCTTCGATTCAGGGATGTCGCCCATCATAGTCCTTGGCATCTCTGCCTTCCTTTCCGCAGGATTTTCTTTCTGGCTTTCAAACAGGGTGCTGGCAGCCATCACTGTGGCCGCAATGCTACTTTCCTTTGTGCTGCTCACCCTCATACTCTTCAACATAATACCACTGAATCAGACATATTATGCTGCATTGCAGGAGAACACTTTTGCAGTGATATTTCAATATATATTCCTGGCAGTTGGATTCATAGCCGCGCTTTCTGCAGTCAAATACATAAGCGAGGACAGGAACCAGGGGGAGTTTTATTCTCTCCTCACCCTGTCCGTTGTGGGTATGATGCTTGTTGCCGCAGCCATTGATCTCCTCACCATATTTGTTGGCCTGGCGCTCACAGCTCTCGCCGGCGCATCGATCACAGCATTCAGGAAGAAGGACAGGACTGCATCAGAAGCTGCGATGAAATTTTACATAATAAGTGCACTGAGTGCAGGACTTGCACTCTATGGCATATCGCTTCTTTATGGATTGACACACACGCTGAACCTTCAGGGCATAAATGCATCGCTGTCAGGGATGAACACAAGCAGTCCAGAGTTCCCAACTGCATTGTTGGCAATAGCGCTCATAGTTGCAGGATTTGGATTCGAAATAGCACTCGTGCCGTTTCACATGTGGGCACCTGATGTATATGAGGGAAGCCCAACACCTGTCTCAGGGCTTCTCACTTCAGGTTCAAAGAAGGTGGGCTTTGCTGCACTGTTCAAGGTGTTCATCATTGCACTTTTCGTCTTCAAGGCAGACTGGGGCCCACTGTTTGGAGTTCTGGCGATACTGACCATGACTGTGGGCAATGTTGTTGCGTTGAGGCAGGAGAACGTAAAGAGGATGCTGGCCTATTCGAGCATAGGGCAGGCAGGATACATGCTCATCTCCTTCCCTGTGTTCAGTGCTTCAATTTCCTCTGGCAACTTTACTCAGCTTTCCTATCTTTCCATCTCTTATGGTATATTCCAGATACTCACACATTCAATAGCAACGGTGGGTGCATTCGCAGTGGTTGCTGCAATGTCGACATCTGTGCTTGGCCTTGAATATGAGGACTTTAAGGGGCTGTTCAAAAAAAGCAGGACACTCGCAATCTCCATGACCCTCTTCCTCTTTTCGCTGCTAGGCATTCCTCTTCTCGCAGGCTTTGACAGTAAATTGTTGATATTCTCAGCAGCAGTTGGCGGCTCGCTGGTCAGTGGTTATGGATGGCTTATCTGGCTCGCAATCTTCGGCATAATAAACAGTGCTGTCTCACTTATTTACTATGTAAGACTGGTGCGCAATATGTTTATGGACACTGAGCCGCACTTCAACAGCACAGTGCCAAGGAGCGCTATGGCAGGTATAGTCATAGCTGCAGCAGCCACCATACTGATTGGTGTCTATCCAGGCCCGTTCATAAGCATATGTAATCAGGCAGCCCATGCGCTCCTGGCTGGAGCTTAAGGAATACATTAAATAGATAGAGTTTTTTTGCAAAGATGGATTATGAGGTTGATGATGTTTGGCAGGAACTGAAGCACCTCCAAAGGACTTTCACTTTGTCGTGCATATCGCAAATACTGACCTAGATGGCAATAGAAAGTCAGTCGTCGCACTGATGCGCATCAAGGGTCTGGGGAAGAGGATGGCTGAAAAGGTAGTCGAGCTTGCAGGTCTGGATAGGAACCAGAAGCTTGGCGCTTATGATGAAAAGAAGTATGCCGAGATAGAGGAATTGATATCATCCCTGGACAAATATTTTCCTGAATGGATGATGAACAGGCAGAGGGAATTCGAGACTGGTCTGAGCAGACATGCTATTGGCGCTGATGTAGATCTGGCGGTGAAAGAGGACATCAACAGAATGAAAATGATACGCTGTTACAAGGGCATAAGGCACGAAACAGGCCAGAAGGTCAGGGGGCAGAGGACAAGGTCAAACGGAAGGACAGGACTGACGATGGGTGTCACAAAGGCAAAGGGTGCTCAGCCAGCTGCTGCACCTGCTGAAGGGGAAAAGCCTGCTGCAAAGCCATCTAAGCCCGCAGAAAAGAAAGAGGGCAAGGCAAAGTAAGGTGCGCCTATGGGAGATCCAAAGTTTCCTGACAGGAAGTATGAAAGACCTTCCCATCCGTGGGAAGGGGAGAGGATAAAGAGGGAAACAAACCTCGTGATAAAATACGGCCTGAGAAATAAGCGCGAGCTATGGCGTGTGCAATCGATGCTGAGGGAGATCAGACGTCAGGCAAGGATACTGCAGGCAAGAAACAGGACGGGGGATGAGCAGAGTCTCAAAGAGACGCAGGCGCTTTTGAGACGATGTCAGCGTCTTGGACTCGTCGGTGACACTGCAGACCTGAATGATCTGCTGCTCATAACTGTGGAAGATCTGCTTGGAAGGCGACTACAGACAGTTGCCTTCAAAAAGGGGCTCGCCAGAACAATAGTGCAGGCGAGACAGTTCATAGTTCACGGCCACATAAGCCTCGGAGGACGGAGGCTTACCATACCTGGCTATCTACTGAGGAGGGGGGAGGAGGAACTTGTTTCCTACACTCCATCCTCTCCTCTGTCGAATGATATGCACCCCATGAGGCCGGAGCCAGGATTCGTGGGTGTGCTGAAAGAGCCTGAGAGAAAGGAACAGGAACGCTTTACACCTGTAAAGAAGATAGAGAAGAAGGTGGCAGAAAAGGTGATCGAGGTCGCTGAAAAGTCGGCTGTTGATGTAGCAGATGTTGTTCCTGATGCTGAGGATAGAGAGAAGGAGGAATGAGTATGGGTAAGGTAGGGATAGCGAATATATATGCGAGCTACAACAACATACTCATCACAGTGACAGACATCACTGGCGCGGAGACACTGGCGAAATGCACCGGTGGCATGGTGGTGAAGGCAGCAAAGGATGAATCCTCGCCATATGCCGCAATGAGGGCCGCAGAGAAGGTTGCAGAACAGATAAAGGAAAAGGGGATCGACACAGTGCATGTCAGGGTTCGCGCACCCGGTGGTAACAAATCACCCTCCCCAGGGCCAGGTGCACAGGCTGCCATAAGAGCGCTTGCAAGGGCAGGGCTGAAGATAGGAAGGATAGAAGATGTGACCCCCATACCACATGATGGAACCAAGAAGAAGGGTGGTAGGAGGGGAAGAAGGGTCTGAGATGGTGCACATATGAATGTTGAGATAAGGGAGCTTAAGGAAAATTACGCTCGTTTTATACTATCAGATGCGAATCCACAGCTTGCCAATGCATTGCGCAGGACATTGCTTGCAGATGTTCCTAAACTTGCAATACAGACAGTTGAATTCCACCTGGGCCCCATCATGGGGGAGGATGGAAAGGAATATGAAAGCGCTGCACCGCTCTTTGATGAAATCATAGCTCACAGGCTCTCAATGATACCTCTTCCCACATACCTGGATGAGCTGAATTTCAGGAATGAATGCACGTGTAAGGGGGAAGGATGTCCTAACTGTACCGTGATGTATTCCATCAACAAGAAAGGCCCTGGCATGGTTTATTCAGGAGATATGGAACCACTCGGAAGTGAAAAGTACAGGGTAAAAGATGAGTTCATACCCATAGTCAAGCTTGCGCCAAACCAGGCTATGCTCATATATGCAACTGCAGAATTGGGCACAGGGAAGGAACATGCAAAGTTTCAGGCAGTTCAGGCCCCTGCATATAAATATTATCCTGAGATAAATTTTGATTATAAGAAGCTCGATGTTTCATCATTCGATGTCAACTGCTGCCCTGTACACATACTTGAGAAGAGGCAGGGAAAGATAGTTGTTACTGACGTGGAAAAGTGCACGCTGTGCAGGGCATGCGAAGACGCTGCCCCAAAGGGTGCGGTGGAGGTAAGGGGTGATGAGACAAAGTTCATCTTCCAGTTTGAGACAGACCTATCGCTAACTGCTGCGCAGGCACTGCTCAAGGCAGCCGAGATACTTGAGAAGAAATCCAAGGAACTCGTTCAAGCCCTTAGCGTTTCATTTGAAATAAGTGCCTAGAATTCTGATAGTTTCATCAGCCTTCTCTCTCCCTCGAACATACTCTCTATTGACTGTTCTATGAGTTCTATCCTCTGCACAGTATATTGAGGCAGACCGAACTCTTTCATTATCCTCTTCGTGACCTCAAGGTATTTCTTCACTGAGGCCTCATGCACTGTGAGTGTCAGTGCATGGCCACAGTAGCACCTGCCTCTCAGTGGTATACGCCTGTACTTCGCGCCGCATGCAGTGCAGCGCAGCTCCTGTCCTGAAAAGCTCTTGAGATTTCCTATTATGTCGGGCAGGAAATGTCTGGTGACGACTCTATATGCAACGTCCCCTGCATCCACAGCTTTTATTTTCCTTGCAAGCGAGAGCTGGGCCTTCAGCTTCTCTTCCATCGTCTCAAGCCGTGTGTAGGAGGAGACAAGTGGACCATCATTTATTGAGGAAGCCTCATGAGTGAAACCAAACCCCTCATACTGCGCCTCTGTGTTGAGCCTTGGTCCAACTGTATTCATTATTTTCTCAACCTCCTTTGGCCTGGCAAAGCGCTGTGCAGCTTCGAAGAACTCGAGTGGATATGCGGTGCATGTATCCATGCTGTGCGCCTCTTTGTCTATCTCCCCTGGATCTATGAGGGTTGAGAGCACAAGTGGTGCGTCCATGAGCCCTCCTCTCGACGATGGAAGATAGGATCTGGAGAAGTTCAGGAGTGCATCAAGCAGCAGCATCATTGTATCCTCATCCCCATCTGCATTCCTCCTCTTTGCAGCATGGAAGAAAGGATGACCATAGCCCACGTTTGCGTCAGTGAAGCCTATAATCCTGCAGAGAATGCCGCCTGAGGTGTGCGGTGCCAGGCCAACAGCAAGATGGCCTATGAGGTCCTCTTCAGTTCGAAGGCGGTAATAGGGCTCAAGTCCGTAAAGCTTCACGAGCAATTCATCCAGAAAATCTGCAGTTCTCTTCATATAAGATGCAAACTTCCTTGATGGGATTACATCCTGTACCTTCAGCTCGCACAGCTGCATTGGATCCTTCAGTTCAGCACCGTTTACATCCCTTGTGTATCCCAGCTCCCTTGCACGTTCGACGCTCAGACCTATTTCTGCAGGTCTGAAGTGAGTGAGCGGTGCATCTGTCATATCAAATCGAACTGTTCCATCTCTGAATACACTTATATCGTGCTTTGCCCTGAGCACTCCCTTCTCCAGAGGCTCAGGGGTTCTGTATCTGGAGATGAGACCCTGCACACCCTTGATTTCATACTGTTTTGTCTCTCCGAGCCTGGCAAGTGCCTCTGATAGCAGAGACTGAATATTTATCTCAAATTCAGCTGTTCCCTTCTCAGGATAAGTGTGATTACCACATTCGCATCTGGCACGAAATGTATGTCTGCCGCATCCTGGACAAAGGCGCTCATTCAGCTCCACGCGCACTGACTGCTTCTTTGCAGCTTCAGACATAAGTCGCTGCATTCCGCCAGAGGCGCCAACGGGGAAGAGGACATGGGGAGGTGGCCTCATCCTGCGTTCAGCTGCCTTCTCTGGCCTGGCCATCCTCGCACCTATCCTTGTGACTGCACGGGGCATCACAGTGATCCCTGAAATATAGGAAACTGCTTCCAGCACAGAAGATGAGATAGGGGGCTGCTTCTTTATTCTCAGCTTCCCTTCAGAAATACTGAGACCGAGGCAGTGAATGAGTGGAAGAGCATAATCCCTCACGACTATTGTTTCACCTTGCATTTCATGAGTAACTCCGAGCTTCTCCAGAATGTGCTTCACGTCTGATTTGGGGAGCAGCAGGGCATCATTCTCGAATCTTCCATATTTCGAAACGAAGTCCAGAAGCAAATAAAACTCTTCGAGTGTAAGATCGCTCCAGAAGAGGTTGAATTTAGGGTGAAGCGGTACACCGTATCTGATGGACATCTCAATCGCTTCGTCCCATGAGGGATCGAAGAAATTATCTGGAAGAAATCCAGCAGCGTGTTTCATCTTTTCTCTGTGCCATTCAATTGAATAACCCGCAGGGACGAGAGGATGATTGTTTTCAAGGAATTCTCCATATGATATTAGAATCTCGCCAAGATCAATTATCTCCCTGATGTGAGGGAGATATTTTTTTGCATCCTCCACTGTGTTCAGCTGCCTGACCTCTCCATCCTCAAGCAGTACTATAGGACCTTCAATGCTGCTGCAGGGGGTCACTGCACCTGCCTTTCCAGGACGTTCGAGCTTCAGCTGTGTTCCTATGGCTATGAATGAGTCAAGCACATACATTGTGGCCGGATTGAGGCCAACTGCTGCAAGTCCGGTTGCCCTGGAACGTCCGTATCTCAGACGAAAACCGCCTATCTTTGATGGATGGCAGAAGACTGGCCTCCCCGCCACGATATCCTTAAGATATTTATCGCTTGGTTCAACACCCATCTCATCTCGATCTGATTTCACATTCGATGACAGTGCAGAAAGGAAATCCCATCCATCAAGGGATAAAGAGGTTATGTGCTTCATCAGCTTGGATGCCTTCTGGCACAGACCATCGGCTATGACTATGCAGGCACCACCCCTCAGCCTGTTCGTCGCTACACGCTCCAGATCCCTGTACCCTGAGACTTCTTCATCTTCTGTTCCTTCACCGTCTATGCATACGGGACAGTTGGAGACTATAAGTTCAATTTCCTCAGGAGACGGTAGATACTGCAGATGTTGCTTTTGCTTATAAAGGGGGATTTCCTCCTTGTAGCGCTCAATCTCCTCCTCTGTAGGAATATATCTGCCGATACCAAGCTTCCTTCTCACAACGTCCGCTACGAGCACGCTCATTGCCTGGCCTGTTCCACCTGCAGAACGAATGGGGCCGGAAAAGTAGAGTGCAACATAATCGCTGCCGTCCCTATTCCTCCCAATGCGCACATCAGCAATCCCTTCAAGTGGTGCGACGAGAATGCCCTCTGTGAGTATAGCAAGCCCCGTCCTCACCGCCTTTTCAACCAGCTCCCGCTTGTCCCCATTCCCCTGTCCTGCAATCTCAAGTGCAATTAGGATGGATACCTCCTCTCTGTTATGTGTTGCAGACAGTTCCCTTATTCTGGAGGCGATACCTGCCAGGCCGTAATCTGAGAGTAGCTGTTCTACCCTTCCAGCCATGTCGACAGCAAATGGTATTTCAACATGTCCCTGGGGATCGAACCCTTTAGACCTCGCAGCCTTTGCTATCTCATAGCATCTGGTTGCTTCAGAGCTGAGTGCGTCGAAATACGCATGCATTTCCCCTGACATTGCAGGACGCTCGCCCCTCACAGCCATCCTGAGGCAAAGTGCTGGCCATGAAATTAATCTTTTGCAAATTCAATGCGACAAAAATTCGCCGCAGGCGACGCAAACCACAAGCCTGCCGTCTACCACTGCACCACAGGATGGACAGACAACATAACCCTTCTGCTGAACAGCATTTCTATCATCGACCTTCTTTGCCCTGACTGCTGGTATCTCCCCTGTATCTATCGCCTTGATTGTCAGGTTTTTCTTAGAAGGGGGTGTGCTCTCCTCTCTTGCTATTTCCTGGGGCTTATCATCCTCCAGCTCCACCTTCTTATTGTTCTCCGATGTGTGTAGCAGCTGGGATATCTCTCTATCCATAGGACTGAGGGGACTTTCATCTTCTTGTTCAAACTGCCTGATAAGTTTGAGCGCATTATCTATCTCCTCACCGAGCCTGTCGAGTTCCCTGCGGAGTGCAGACGTTAGTTCTTCAATAGTCTGATTGGGAGGCAGCTGAACCACCAGGATGTTCTTTATATGGCATTGTATATTATACAAAATAATTGGTAATAGGTTACTTATTTTGATAATTAACAGAGTGCAGTGCTTTATCTATTATGGAAACTAACTCATCCATACCCTTTCCTGTCAGTGCAGATACACCAGGACCTGGCGGCTCGTATAGATCCACCTTGCTATAAACAAGAAGTGCTGGCCTGGGGCTCACGAGCTCTTTGAGTTTCTCATATAAAACAAGTTGATCCTGCACAGTATAACCACATGTCCCTGAAGCGTCCACCAGAAACACAAGCACCCTGGCAAGGTGCTTAATTGCAGCAACGGACTTTCTTTCGTATGCATTTGTTGTCAGCAGACCCCCTGGTGTAAGGCCAGGCGCATCGAACACAATCTCCTCGCTCCCCTTCATCCTTCCCGGAATGACTGTCTTTGTTGTAAATGGATAGATATCCACTTTTGTTCTAGCATTGGAGAGTTTTGTCATGAGCATACTCTTTCCAACGTTGGGAAAGCCAGCGATCACAATGCCTGGTTTTGCATCAGGGATCTCCCTGAGACTGGTTGCTGCAGCGCGCAGGAAACGAAGCTGTGGGTCTATCCCCCTGAGCATTGAAGCAATCCTACCATAGGCCTGATCGCGAAGCCTGTGTATCTCCTGTGCGTCGGAAGATTTGGCTATGGCCCTGGCTGTTCTGTTCGCAATGGACACTATATTGTTCCTGCAGCCGTGAACACTTGCGATGCTCTTCTTAATCCTGGATGCCCCTGAGATTATGTCGGCCATTTCATAGGCAAAACTCCCTTCCATGAGGGAGGGGAAGCCTGTAACGTATGAGGAAAGTTCCCTATCTGCCTTTTCGGCTATCCTGTGCAACTTCTTGATTGCCCTTGATCTCACCGCTTCTATTGCGTTGCCTTTCTTCCCCTGTACCTTGGAGGCTGAATGAAAAAGCATGTCTGTTATCTCGTCAGCAGTCTTTATCTGTGGCAGACCTTTATCCATAATACTGTAGTTTAGTTAGACTGCAGTGAAATATTTTTGCATGGTCTAACATCAACACATATGTATCAGGACAGTGAGTATTTCAGTCTCGCAGCACATTTCGAACTTCTTTACAGGGGAAGACCTCTTCTCACAGAAGAAGAGGCGGAGGCCATCATAGAAAAGAGGGCTGACGAAGAGATGATTAGGAGGGTAGAGCACAGGTTTGAGGCTGCAGGTGAGAAGTTACACGATGGCGAGGCCCTCTCTGCATTTGCACTGAGAGCAATTGAAATTCTGAAAATCAAGGCAAACCTTTCAAGAGAGCAGCTTGAACACAGATGGAAAAGCCCGAGTGTCGCAGCAGATTCAATTGTATATTCAAGGGGAAGGATACTGCTTGTGAAAAGGAAAAAGGATCCTTACAGGGGCTATTTTGCCTTGCCTGGAGGGATACTTGAAGAGCACGAAACACTCGAACAGTGTGCCCTGAGGGAACTTAAGGAAGAAACAGGGATAGATGGAGAAATCATATCGCTGCTCAACGTGTTCTCAGACCCCTCCAGAGATCCAAGGGTCAGGATGATATCCGCCGTTTATGTTGTAAGGCCTCTTACAGAACAGGTCACACCAGGGGATGATGCAATTGAGGCTGAATTTGTTCCGATAGAAAGACTGCCAACGCTTGCCTTCGATCATTCCATTGCAGTTGAACAGTTTCTTCATTCAGAGATATTCAGACGGCTGGCCTGAATGCATCGCCTGACCTGTAGCACGGAATATAGACAAGCTTCTCTGTAGAAGGCTCAACGCTGAAACCATCCCTGAGATCTGCAACTCTGCCTTCAGCTGTTTCGGCAGCAAGAAAATAGTATTCCACTTCTCTTCTTGCTGTGCTGCTTAGTTTTGTGCAGAGGAGTCTCTTAACATCCCCGAAGCTCACAGCTGTGGAATATGAGGGGCTCATAGCAGTCATATATGCACCCAGCTCCAGTGCGTTTTTAGGACCTATATCGGCAGATGGCACATAGACGAACATGCGCCCCCTGTTCTCATCCGTAAGAAAGTTAATTATATTCTTGTGCTCCACATTTCCGCTAACTTTGAAGCTGCAGAAGTAACGCCAGAAAGGAACGTATACTCGCTCCCCTTCAGCAACGATGCTGAATTTTGCGATTTCCACATCCACGTTCCCCCTCTCTCCAGGTTCATGAAGCGATTTACATGATCTGCAGTATGCAAGTGATTCGCCTGATTCCATGACGCATGTCTTTCCGCATCTTGGACATCGTTCCGAGACAGGATTCATGCACCAGCCCTCCCAGGTTTTGCACGTGGCCTTGAATGCTCAGCCCTGAGTATGAAGCGCAGGGCATTCACTGCAACAAAGAGGCCTATACCTGAAACAATGAGACCGACTGCCAGGCCATGCCATCCTGAAGCAGCCCCAATGGCTACGCCGGAAGCAGCAATTATTCCGCAGCTGACAGCCAGGACAGTTTCGGCAAGCTGTTTCTCATCCCTCAGTCTTATGTCCAGGTGATTGATCTCTGCACCCGTAAGGCCGTCAAGGACCAGCGTATGTTCCCCGTTTTTTGTCCTGAAGCGCATGACCCAGGCAGGGTGTAAGCATAGGACAGGTTCTTCAGCAGTGTATTTGATCCGTCCAGCTGAGCCCCCTGTTGCATGCTCCACCTCCTTCTGCATCAATTCTTCTGTTTTCTGCTCCAGGACATCGGGTTTCAGCTTCACCTGAAGTGAAGGAAAACATGTTTCGGATGAGATCACAGCATGCGTTCCCTCATGAAATTCAGGGAAACCTATGTAAGAGGTATCATACCCTGGCACACGCACATGCTTCTCTATGTCCAGAGGCAACGTCCTTCCATCTTTTGCTATGAACCATCCCTGGGCTCTTGCGGTAAACTTCCATACAGGGAGGTATAGCGGATAGCGCTCTATGATATCGAAATCGGCCTTTCTTGCACCCCCCAGCTTTCTGCATATAAGCGCTGTTGCTGCTCCTGTTGCCTGAATGATATCAAGGTTGTAGGAATAGGTGGCAATCCATACGCCTGATGCATCGCGTGGAAGTCTATGGGCTGCCCCACATTTTGGACAGGTGGAGCTGAATCCAAACTCTTCGAATTGTATAGGCGTTCCACATTCCATGCATCCGCTCCTGGCCATCATTCCTTAACACCCCATTCACGGGATGTATAGATGAAAAATGCTCCAGTTACTGTTATTGCTGTAAGCGCAAAGAGCCAGTTAAAGTATGCCAGTGCACCCTCAAGTGTTATGGCAACGAGTGAAGCAGCAGCTGCTGGCAGAGGGTTTCTCTTTTCTATCTCAACGTTGAGATCTCCGGATACATACCCATTGCATGCATCTATTGTCACCTTACTCAGCTTTCCCCTGTACACATATTGAGTGCACCAGAAGGGATAAAAGACAAGTGCCCTGGAGGAGGGATCCACATTCATTATTTTGCCATAGGAGGCAGGACTGATCTTTGGTGGAGTGAAATTTGACCAGTCGACAGCTTCTTTCAATGAAGGCGGAATTACATTTACAGATGTGATGCCTGGTTCGCAGTCAGGGACAGCAGAGGCAACAATCCTCACCGGAGATCCGTTCTGTGCCCTGCTGAATACGAAAAGGGGATAATATCGGAGCTCCATCCGTGCAAGCTCGAAATGTCTTGAAAACTCTTTCCCGCCCTTGACTGTTGCAGCCCATTCCCTTACGCGTGCGGTTGCGTCTGATTCGTTGAGAGAACATTCAGCCACATGCGGCACAAGAGAGCCGAATTCATCGAAATAGAAACGTACACCACAGCGAGTGCAGACAGCGGGTAGCGCATACTCACCGCTGAAGGGTGTTCCGCAGGCCGGGCATCTCACACCCTGAGGCATATACTTTCACCACCATAGAGCTTCGTCAAAGGCATCCCATCCGTCAGACGAATTGTCATACAATTATATTTAAATTTGCTTCTGTTTCGCCTGAATATGAAGGCCTGGAGGTTCGCTGAATTTGGAGGGGCGGAAAAACTGGAACTGCAGGAAATAGATTCAATGGAGCCAGGAAGTGGAGAAGTCTCTGTTAAGGTCGCATACGCTGGCGTGAATCACGTGGATAGATTGGTAATAGGAGGCAGGTTGAGATGGATAGACATGCCACACATACCAGGGGCTGAATATGTTGGAACAGTACTGGATGTGGGGAAAGATGTAAAGGGCATTGATAGTGGCGACAGGGTTGCCATCCACCCCAAAATATTCTGCGGTGAATGCAGATACTGCAGGAGCGGTGAAGAGGGGGTATGCCTCATGTCATGGAATCCATCCCAGGCTCCTGTGGATCTTTCCACCTATATGCTTCCAGCTGCAAGAAATGGAGGATGGGCTGAAGAGGCACTGATATATGCAAGAAACATAGTGAAACTTCCTGATTCAATACATTTCAAGGATGCTGCATCGCTACCCCTGAGTGCCATGACAGCCAATCATATGATAAGACGGGTATCCCCCAAAAGTGGAGAAGAGGCGCTTGTCATGGGTGCAGCAGGGAGTGTGGGGATATATGCCATGCAGCTCCTGAGGGAAAGGGGATGCGCTGTAACAGCTGTGGTGAGACACGAACCTCAGGCCAGAGTTATTGAAAAATACTGTGACAGTGTCATACTTTTTCAGGAGGCGTTTAAATCCATTGCAGAGAAAAGCAGAAGCGGCAAGGGGTTTGATATTGTAATAGACCCGCTTGGGCAGGCAACATTTGATTTTTCCAGCTCTGCACTATCACCATGTGGCAGATATGTCACATGCGGCACACTCACAGGGGCGAGCGCCACGCTGGACCTCATGGCACTGTATTCGAGGGAAAGATCGTTCATAGGTTCAACAACAGGCTCCCCTCAGGACCTAAAAGAGGTCATTCAGCTTATGGATGAGGGGCGTATAGAGGCAATTCCCTCGACTGTTTTCGAATTCAAACAGGCAAGGGAAGCAATTGCAGAGCTTCAAAGAGCGGGAAGGATAGGAAAGGTGCTCCTTAGGGTCAACGCCAGCTCTTAAGGGTGAAAATAGACTTACATTTGATTACCTTTGCAAGCCCTCCGACGCCTGCAATCCTGAAGAGTGCGGAGAGTGCAAGGTCACTGCTGAATGTGACAGAGGCATAGGACATCATGCGCCTGGCGGTTTCGAGATCCTTGCCTATTATTCGCCTCCATTCCCTCTCATATCTCTGCAAAGGCTCACCTTTCTTTATATGAAGCGCAGCTGTCCTGCCTGCAACACGCCCGCAAATCATGGCAATCTGTATCCCGCCGCCATTTGTGGCCATAACATGCCCTGCCGCATCTCCAACCAGCATTGCATTGCCCTTTACAGTTTCGTGCACCGGTCCAGACATGGGAACCCAGCCTCCGGCAATGATGCGCGATGGCGCTGTGCTGTACCTGGAGGCTGTCTCTGAGATGAAACGTTTTGCGTAGTGACCCACTGGCTCATTCGTCCTACCGGGGTCTGCTCCAAGGCCGACGTTGGCACCGCCTTCCTTGGGTATTATCCATGCATAGCCCGCAGGTGCAACATGACCGAAATACATCTCAACCGCATCCCCGAAGTTTCCAGGCATTGTTGTTGAAATTGCAGGATATAGCTGCTCAGGGCCATCAAGGCCCAGTGATTTTCGGACAATTGAAAATGGGCCGTCTGCACCTATTATCACCTTTGCTGTGAAATCGCCCTTTGTTGTGTGGACAGCACTGTCTTCAATGCCTGTGCATCGTGTCTCAGTCATCAGCTCTGCACCAGCAGAGGTTGCCAGGGATGCCAGGTACTTGTCATAATCCCTGCGCTCAGTTGAATAACAGAGGAAAGGTATATCATAACGCCTCATGGAGGGGGAAAACATGCTGATTGTATCCATATCCTTCGAATGATATTTCGAAGGAATGTCAAAGAGCTCTTCCTGATTCTCGACAAGCGGAAATATACGCTTCATCTCATCAATTTCGCCCAGAAGCTCACCGCATTGCACGGGCCATCCTATCTCTCTTCTGCTGTCAATGAAAAGCACACTGACCCCTGCTTCAGCGGCAAAGCGTGCCGCAGTGCTCCCTCCCGGGCCAGCGCCAATCACAATAACATCATATTTTTCCAAGCACAATGCACCATCAGTATTTTCTGGTTGCAACTGAATCTGCAAGGCGCATAAGCTGCTCCTTATATACAGACTGGCGCAGCGGCTCTATATCCTCCTTGGCCTTTCTGACAAAATATTGAGCTCTTTCAATTGAACGCCTCACTCCGCTGCTCTTTCTCACCATCTCCATGGCGCTCCTGATGAGCTCAGGTGGCTTATTCTTCCTGCTTATTATCTGCGCAAGCAGTTCTCTATCAACACCATCCTGCATTGCATAGATAAGTGGAAGTGTCATGTTCCCCTCCTTCAGGTCATTGCCCACGCTCTTGCCAATTTCATGCTCATCTGAGATTATATCGAGCACATCATCCACTATCTGAAAAGCTATACCAATATTAGTTCCATACTCCCCAAGCATGAAAATCTCATCATCTGTGCCTCCTCCGTGAAATGCACCGAGCTGCGCGCTCGCAGAAAATACTGATGCTGTCTTTCCACTTATGATCTTCAGATATTCTTCCTCAGGCACTGAGACACTGTTCTTCCACTGCTCCTGAAGCATTTCGCCCTCCGCGAGGCGCTCATAGGCTTCAGCGGCAATGCGAATTGAATCTGGGTGCAGGAACTGTCCGTACTTGAAACCCTGAACAAAAAGGAAATCGCCTGCAACCAGCGCATTGTGCACACCGTACTTTCTGTATGCAGTGACCCTTCCTCTCCTGGTCTCCCCTTCATCTGTTATGTCATCATGTATCAGCGTAGCGCTGTGTATGAGTTCAACAGCAACAGCAGCATCTATGGCTGCGCGGAGCTTCTCATCCCTGCCACCAACAGCGCGAAAAGCAAGGATGCATATGGCTGGGCGAATGCGCTTGCCGCCCGCCTCAATGACATGCATGGCAATCTCGGTCAGAAGTGGACTTTCTGACCTAACACTACGCCTGAGTGTATCTTCGACAACAGATAACTCACGCGCAATGCCAAAATCGTTTGCCAGGATGTCATTCATGTGTTTTGTTACCCTTGAACAAATACTTTAATCTATTCTAAGTGTAAAATGGTCATACTAAAAGGTTTGAAAATCAATTTCACTGCACTATTAAGCTAACATTCGGTGTCATCGTGAAACCAGTCATGGGTGAACCGTGAATGGCTGCCGCACTATCGAAATCAAGCACTATTGTTGTTGTTTGCATATTGCTTATTGTGAATTGACCAGGCATGTCAACAGAGCCGTTTAACACTGAAATCTCGTACGTCTTCCCATTGTAAACGCCATAGGCAGATGCAACAGTAAGTCTGACCATCTGGTAATGCCCTGCAGGTAGTTTCAAAGACGTGAGGAACTGCTCACTGTTCACAGCATTCGCAAGATTCACCTCAATGGCAGGGCTGAAGCTCCTGGTATAGCCATGAGAGCTCTGGGCGGTGGAGTTATGTATGGATATGGAAGTTATATTCACATAAACCGCGCTCCAGCCTGCAGGTAACGGATCCTTCACCATAACATTGAGGTTTCCACCTGTCGCATAGAACCCGAAGTAGAATACAAGTCCGCCTACTACTACCACGGCAATCGCAACCGCAATTGCTGCGTGTTTCATGCCTCTTTTTTCTGCTCATGGTATATAATAAGCTTTCTTAACAAACTTCGAAAAAAAGTAGATTGAGGAGCATCAGCGCTCCTCATCGCCTGTTCCGCCTGTGATATTCATACGCTGCATCCCAGGGAGATTCTCAAGCTTTATCTCATCATATTCCTGCGGATATGCAACATAATCCCAGAGCCTGAGGGCGTAACTGAACATGAGCAGAATAATGCCAGTTCCTATTCCCCAGTAAGTGGCAGGCTGACCGGTCACGGGGAACTGAACTAGTATGCCAAGAATGCCCAAGGAGAGCACAAAGAGCACTGAAATTATTACAAGAGGCAGTGTTTTTCCCATCCCGGTTTTTCTTTCAACTACCTCAATCTGTGCCGATTCTCTAAGACTTGACCAGAACAGACCTGTAGTTAGTATTATTGGAAGTATAATGCCAATGGCATATACTACTGGTTGAGACAGAAGGGTGCTGAATGTCCCGGCAATTGTCAGTATCAGCACAGCCAAAAGCGCTGCTGTTACAGGCGAGAAGCGAAGCGGTCTGACGTGTTCAAGCAGCTTGGGTATTGTATAGACACAGAGGAAAGCGACTATAAGTGGAGGAAGCATGATGCCAACCTGAACGGAGAAAGGTTCAGGAACGCCAGGCGCAAGGTAAGCCCAAACAGAAAGCTGAACAAGGTATGTTATGAGCAGTATTCCTATACCTGCCCAGAGTGATCTTTTGTGGAGGAGCGTTTCATCAGATCTGTCCAGCCAGGGCAGGGCTATAAGGTAAAGTGCGGGGATACCTGCAACCATCAGAGAGATAACTGCTGGGTTGTAAGGAGTGCCCGATGGAGTGAAGAAATCTATAGCCTTGTAGAGGAAGAGGAAGAACCAAGGAGGTTCAGGGGGCACTGAAGAAGCAAGAGGGTTAGAGGGAGATGGGGCTGGGGTTGGCTGGAATATGAACGGAACACCGTTTATGTTGGCAAGTACATTTGGCACTATCAGTATCAACCCCCAGACAAATGTCAGAAGCATCAGAGTGTACACAAAATTCCTGGGCCACCACGGATTGAAAGAGGACCATGCCTCCTTTGGATAGACAGCCGGTACCTTGCTCCTCACCCTCTTGGATGGGAGCACACCTGACTGTTCAAAAAGCAGGAAATGAACGACAAGGAATACACCTATAAGTGCAGTGAGAATTATATGCCACGCAAGCAATTTTGTATACATATCGAGCATTGTTCCATTTCCGAAGAATATGACATCAAGTGTTCTACCAAATGGCATTCCTGCCAGAATGCCATTGCCAACGCCATCTGCGTCCACACCGAGTATATCAGCTGGAAGCGAATATCCTGTGAAGGCCACACCCAGAGTCAGTGCGAACATGATAAGTCCAACTACCCAGAGAAGCTGCCTTGGCTTCTTGTATGCTCCATCAAAGTAATTGCGGAAAAAATGAAGGTAGACCAGAACAATCATGAAATAAGCGCCGTAAAAATGGCTGAAAAGTATTGGCTCACCAAACGGGATGTAATTCATTATGTATATCGTCTGGCTGTATGGGTTGGAAGGATAGTAATTTAGTAAAAGAAACAGACCAGTTATCACCTCAAACATGAAGGCTGAGGCAACCATTGCACCCAGCCAGTATTTCATGCGGTACATGTAGTTGGGAAGTCTAAAAAGTGGCTGCTCATTTATGTCAATTATTGATTTTATTGAGAAACGCGATGTCAATCTGTTTATCCGCTCGTTCATCTTTTCCCCTGCGTTCATATAAAAACCTCACGATGGGAATGGATTGATTGTCTTCGATACCACAGTGGATGAACCGCTAACCGGGTTACCCCCAGTAAGTGTGCTCGAGTGACCGTAGACTGGAACGCCTACAGACTCTGTCGCGTAAAGATAATCTGTGGATGAATCCCATTCAAGCACAGTCGTGGGCAATGGTCTCTGCGTTGGACCGGTGAGCACCGCAGCTCCATGATACGGGTCATAAGTGGAGCCGTGGCAATCACAGTGTATCACAGCAGGGACGCCGGCACTCTGGGCAGCAGTGATAGCATCCGTAGGCAGGAAGGCTGGAGGTGCCATGCCTGTCTTCATTTCATCCGGCGGATAAAAATGTATCTCAGGAGGCTTACAACCCAGATGCTGGCATATAGCACTGTAGGAAACAATTGATTTGTACGGTCCAACACCTCCTGGAAAATTGTACTTACTGCCTGTTTGAGGGACAGTGACAGTTGAAGCGGGAACTGCTACAGGTTTACCGCTTGCGTCGCCGAGATTCAGCAGGAAATTTATCTCATTCTGTAGAGGATATTCATAAAGGACAATTGTGGGATAATTCACCTGTACTGTGGATGCTTTAATTGGATTGCCGCTTGAATCGACCAGTAGCATTTTCGGATATGAAGTGAGACCTACCACAGGCACCTTCAGTCCACGCAGCGCATCCAGAACACTTGCAGCCGCGATAGCCCCTATTCCCCACATCATTCCCTTAATGAAGCGTCTCCTTGTCTCATCCACGGGGCCGACCTTGCTTTCAAGATACCAGAAGAGGTAATCTTCCCCTTGCCTGAGAAATCGAACATCGTCAAACCTTGTCTTAGGATTTTTCATAGCCCCAGATGTCTTGCGCAGGTAGTAGAAATCTGCACCAGATAGAGGTCTGATGATTCCCATCTGAACACCATACAGAAGCTTAATTTTTGTAGAACTGACCAATATATGTAATTTTCCGATTTCAGAAAGTTTACTGTAATATACTTTTTATAAAAAATGAGTCTTGATTCCATTTACGGTTCGCATTTCTGATTTGATGGAAGTGATGAAGGTAAGGCTGATATCAGCTGAGCTGCTGCTTGCAATAGCGACGCTCTTCATGGCAGGTGGTACCCATGTGCCACTGAATCTCTTTCTCTATCTCCTTATCTTCGGCTTTCTTGGACTGGCAGGTTCAGCCACGCTCAATTCATACATAGACAGGGATATAGATGCAATGATGAGCAGGACAGCTGACAGGCCGATACCTGCAGGGAGGATAAAGGCAGTACATGCCTTAATCATGGGCATTACAATGGTGGCTGCAGGAGTGGCAGGCAGTGCTCTGCTGATAAATTATTTGACGGCAACAATCATAGGTCTTGGTTCTGCCCTCTATCTTCTGCTTTATACCATGGTTGTAAAGAGGAATACACCGGCAGCTGTCATACTCGGAGGCTTTGCAGGTGCCATACCAGCATACGGTGGCTGGGCTGCTTATGGAGGTGCAAATTACATAATACCCACTATTGTATTTCTGATTGTATTCTTCTGGCAACCTGCGCACTTCTGGTACCTTGCAACATTTTACAGTGAAGATTACAGGTCAGCTGACATACCGGTGCTTCCTGTTCTTATGGGACGCAGGGGAGTCATGAAAAGAGCGCTTGCGTATAACCTTGCTGTTATAGCACTCACATATTTGCTTGCCTTTGAGTTCTCCCTGTCACCCGCCTTTCTTGCAGCGCTTACACTAATCAATGCACTGCTCCTCTTCTTCTCAATAAGGACATTATATTCTGTTAACATGCACACATTCAGAACTGCATTTCACTATACAGTTTCATATATGGTGCTATTCCTTATAATCCTGATAGTGCTGAGTCTCACCAGGACAGCATACATTTTAAGATTATAGGTGTAAAAAATGCGCGGTGTTTTTGTCAGGGATGCTTCAATTGCGAGGTTCGGTAAGAGAAACAGCATGATTGAAATGCTGGAGGAATGTACATCAGGCATAAATGCAAGACCGGATCTGATAATCTTTGGCAGCATGAGCTTCAGTGCTACTGAGATGCAGCAGAATACGGCATCAGCTGTGTCCCAGTGTATAGGTTTTCCGAGGGTGAAGTGTTTGTGCTTTGATACCTCATCATCCACAGGTGCAGCCCTAGTCCACTATGGCTCACAGCTCATTGCAACAGGCAGATACAGGGAGATACTTGTAATCGCTGCCGACAGGCTTTCAGCGTTTGATACACAGCATGCGACTGGAGTCTTCGCTTCAGTATTGCCACGACATGAGAGGGAGGCAGGGTGCACAATGCCTTCTATTGCAGCGCTGCTCTGGAATATGTATGCTGAGAGGTACCACGCAAATCAGGATGCCCTCATGCATGTCGCTATAAAGAATCACAGGAATGGATACAGAAACCCTGCAGCCCACATAAGGAAGATAATTTCGGAAACGGATTATCTCAGTTCCAGGCTGGTTTCAACTCCCCTCAGGGTGCTTGACTGTGCACCTGTCAGTGACGGTGCTGCTGCAGCACTTTTAGCAAATCAAGGAAGCGTAAGGATTGCGGGCATAGGACACGCCTGTGATACATTGGGCATCACAAGCAGGCTCAGCGATCCATTCCGTGCCGTCAGGGAAGCGGCGCAGGAGGCGTACAGCATGTGTTCTGTTAAACCCTCTGATATTGATCTTGCAGAGCTGCATGATGCCTTTACCCCATTTGAAATAATGGAAACAGAGGCGTGTGGTTTCTTTGAGGTGGGCAAGGGTGCAGAGGCAGTCCTTCAAGGTGCAACTGATGAGAACGGAGAAATCCCCGTAAATCTCTCGGGCGGCCTGAAGTCAAGGGGACATCCAGTTAGTGTTTCAGGCCTCGCTCAGATTGTCGAGATATTCAAATTACTTAATGATGAGAGCAAAAGGAAGGCACTGGCGGTTAGCATCGGTGGTGCTGCATCAAACAATTTTGTTACGGTGCTGGAAACATGATTGAGATATCGAGATGCACCTGTGGACATATATCTCTTCCCCCTGAGATTATATGTCCTGAATGCAGAAAGAAAATGGTGAGGGAAAAGGTGGATGGAGAAGGAAATGTGCTTTCAACCACAGTGCTTTATTCAACTGCTGCGGGATTTCAGTCTCCTGTTTATCTGGCCATCGTATCGCTCGATATAGGTTGTGCGGTGATATGTCGCGCTGAAGCTGAACTGCACGAGGGGGCACGTGTCAGAGTGGAGCTCTCGGGCAACTTCTACAGCATCAGAATGAATGCGCCATGAGCGATGTGACCTGGCCGACTGTAGCACCCTTATTGAATAGCTGCATCAATGTTTCGATATACTCGTTGCTTTCAGGCTGCGGCAATTGACCCAGGAACTGATATCTCTGTTTCCTGATATAATCTCTGTAATCCTTCATTCTTTTTCTCTCCCAGCTAACTGTCCTCTTTTCACCCAATCTGAACATGTTGACGCCGACAACTATCTTTTCTCGTGTAGCTAGCTGCCTTCTTTCCTCAAACATCCTGCTCCTGATGAAAGGTAGAAAAACATGAAAGCTTCTTCTCGCATCCATTCCCTTCACCATTTCAAGCAGACGCTGCGCCCTCGTTTCAAGCTCATCCGTCATGTGCTCTATATAGTAAGAGCCTGCAACCGGATCTACAGTATCACCAATATTGGCTTCATGTGCCGCTATGGCATGTGCCCTGAGCACCGCCTTAAGCTCCTTTTCTCCTGCAATCCCCACTGGAGCAGTAGCTTCGTTAAGCGCTATGCCCTCTGCCCCGCCGAGAGCTGCACCAAGACACTGCACCGTGAATCTCACTGCATTGTTCTCATCCTGCTCCTCAGTCAGTTCACGCATACTGCCTCTGGCAACGATGTGGGGAACAGCCTCGCCATAGTCATCACCAAAGTGCCTGTACCAGAGCCTTCTGAAAGCGCGAAACTTTGCCACCTGATTTGGAAGCTGCTCAGTGGCAGAAAGTTCGACCTGAAGCGGCTGCATAGGTTCAGCGGGCCAGTCAAGTGAGGAGAGCAGCATTTCAGCCAGCTTTACAGCATAGGCCATTTCCATCTCAGGGTACTCTGTTGCTTCCGCTATCCTGTAGGAACTGACTGCAATGCGCCTGCATATTTTCCTATCAAGAAGATAGCGTAATGCTGCAATGGAAGAGCGCATTCTTAGCTCATCCTTCAACACCTGTTCTCTGAACAGCTCATCAGTGAAGGGGTCAAAAACAGGAATGATTTGCGAATTGCCAGATGCAAGAAACATGGACGAAAGTTGCGCAAGTGAAGCGCCGCCATCAATTCTGAACTCATCATTGTTTTTCAATTCTCGCACATCGAATGAAGAGAAAAGAGATACACCATCCCTTCCTGCACCTTCCGTGGGGTCTATACCACTCCTGGTGAGCACATCAGGCACAATCCCTGCGGATGCGCCTTCCTTTCGCAGAAGCTTAAGCAATGGGGCGTTGTGAGAGGGTACAGCTGCCCTGAGGTAGTGTATGATCTCCCAAAGCGAGCTCCTGTACATGGATGCAGTGCTCCCCCTTGTATAGGGAGGCATGCCGGGAAAGCCGATATCTGTGAAATAGTCAGAGCGGACATCTTCTGGTCTGAAATACAGCTTTTCGCGCCCTGGCACCCTGGTGGGTACATCTTCAGGGAGTGCCTGACGCTGCACCCTCCTATGCTTCTTGACCATTCAGAATACACCGTATTTCCTGAAGGCGTCAGTGACGCTCATTCCCTTTCTGACTGATGCTCTGAATGAACTTTCACTCTTTACCCTCTTTTCTGCGCTCGTAACAACATCCTCTGCAATATCACGGGGGACAATGACTACGCCATCGTCATCTGCAAAGGCAAAATCGCCTGGTTGCACATCAACACCACCACATTTTACAGGGACATTGTAATCTGTGAACTGCATTCTTCCCTTCGCATCCCTGGGTGTAGTTGAAGAGGCAAAAACCTGGAAAGGCGGCTTTATTTCCAAAATTTTGGGTGTGTCCCTTGCAGCACCATCTGTGATTGCACCCACAGCGCCCTTTGCCCTGGCTGCATTGCTCATGAGTTCTCCCCAGGATGCTATTTCCCTGTTGCCTTCAGTCTCCACGACATACACATAACCTTTCTTTGAATCTTCAAGCATTTTGAGCATTACCTTGAGCCATTCCTCGAGCTTCACTGGCCTGTAGCTTTCAAATATCTCAGCCTTTGCGGTTATTACAGGTCCTGCCATCTTGTACCCTTTTTTCAATGGTTTAACAGAACTCTCAAGCGAAGAATTGACATATCCCATTTCGTCCAGCGTATCAGATATTGCAGGTGTATAAAGTTTCATCATTCTCTGGGCAATCCTTAATTCTTTCAATCTAAACCCTCCTCTCTCTGTATGATGAACCAATATTCAGTGCTTTGCGTTTCTAACAGGGACAGTCCCACGGACTGCCCATATTATCGGTGCATCTGGTATCTTATCTTCGCATGGCACTTTGAGCTCATCTAAAAGCCGTTCATTGATATTTATCCCAAGACCTGGACCCGAAGGAATAACCATCCTGCCATGTTCAATGCGCATCGCGCCCTGTATCAGTTTTCTCTTCCATCCAGACATAAATTCATAGAATGACTCCTGGATTGTGAAGTTGTCCATTGCAGCATCCACCTGAAGTGTTGCAGCGTTTTGAACCGGACCGTGGGCATTGTGCAGCGTCGGGACAACCCCATTGGCTTCGGCGATTCTGCAGACCTCAATGGCTTCACTTATACCACCTATATTGCATACGTCGGGCTGTATGAAATCCACAAGGTGATCACTCAGGAAATCTATTGACTCATCTAAGGAACAGATTCTCTCACCAACAGCCACACTCACTAACCCCCTGGTTGCCTCTCTGTATCTTCTCAAGAGCTCAAGGCTGGATTGATGGACAGGCTCCTCAACAAAATAGGGTGCGATGTGAGCTATAGCTCTTGCCACATTCACAGCTGCCCTGAGTGAAAAACGACCATGATGTTCCACCAAAATCTTGACCCTATCACCAACTGCATTTCTTATTGCTTCAAGCACTGCAACACTGGATGCAAGCTGTTCGTCTGTGATTGTATCGAATGCATCTCCAAAAGGATCAAGTTTGATTGCACTGTAACCGCGTCGAATGACATCTCTTGCACGCTCTGCATATTGCTCAGGTGAAATGCATCCTGAATACCATCCATTTGCGTATAGTTCCACCTCCTTTCTCCTGGTGCCGCCAATCAGTGCTGAGACTGGAGCTCCAAACTGCTTGCCCATTATATCCCAGAGCGCGATGTCTATGCTGCTAGCAGCTGATGCAGATTCGAAGCTCTGAAAATAATAGTAATCCTGCTTCTTGATCTCCGAAAGAAGCAGCTGAGGTGCATCCAACTCCCTGCCAATGTAGAACTTCGCAGTGCGTTTGATTGCCTCATATACTGTGGCGGCCCTGAAGGTGGTTATCGCCTCCCCATATCCAGTTGTGCCATCAGAGGTCGTCGCGGAGACAAGCAGTAGCCCTGAAGACCAGGGAAGCACGCCTTCGTCATTCATATCAAGCAGATAATGCGGAGTTATTTCTGTTATTTTCATACAATCACCATTCAATTACACTCTTTATTTCTCCTTCCTCCTTAAAGCGAAAGACATCAAGATCTTCAGGCTTCCTGATGGCGGTTATCAGTGATCTGACAGAGTCTCTGTCCTGCATATACCACTCATGAAGTTTTCGCAGCGCTTTCTCATAATGAACCCTTCCACCGTCTACACTTCCAGCAATGGCTATGTTGTATTCCACTACCCTGTCAATATCCGTCCCTGTAATACCGTATGCAGGTGCCCTCCCATTGGTGCCGAAGAGAAAGAGGATGCCGTTCCTCGCCATCTTCCTTATGCAATATACCACAGCGCTAGGATCACCGCTTGTATCCACTGCAACATCGAATTCCATCCCATCGAGCTTATCCCTTGAATAATCTACAAAGAAAGCACCTGATTTCTCAATCAACTTTCTATGCTTCTCTCCTATATCATGCCTGTTAACAGCAATGACATGAAAGCCCATGTCGCAAAATACGCGTGAAAAAAGCAGTGCCTCAGGACCTGTGCCTATAATAAGTGCCCTTTTTCCGCTGTAGGTGCTCCCTGGTGCTGTCGTTATGCATCTGTAGCCCAGCAGGCTGAGGAGATCAACTACCTTCATTACGTTTTTTAGTGGTTCCGTAAGCACAGCTATAAGGGAGAGAGAAGGATCAGGCACCCTTATCAGGTGATCGCTATCCTCCCTGAAATAGGATCTCATATACCCATTTTTCCTGTAGACGCCAGCTGCTCTGAAATCCCCGTCAGAACAGTAATCAGGTCTTCCTATGTGGCAGTTCATACAGCCACCTGGCATTGTGGCCACAGGAACGACGAAATCCCCCTCCTTTAAAGAGCTGTTCCTGCTTTCCACAACTCTTCCGACACACTCATGTCCAAGAACCAGGTAATCAAAACCTTCCTGCTTTCTTGCAAATTCAAGCGAGCCTGAAACGATACCCCTGTCTGTACCACATACACCTGTGTAGACTGTCTGAACCAGTACATCCCCATGCTCTACTGGCTCATTTATCTCCCTGAGCCAGACCCCTCCATGAGGTGCATCTGTAACTATCGCCTTCAAATTAACACCCACATCATGGAGCTCTGATCTGCTGCCTCTTCTTAATGTTCATGCCAGAGGAATCAAAGAGAACTGCATTATTCGTGTCTATACTCAGCTGTACATTACTGTTAAGTTCGATAATGTCGTTTGAGGAAACGACTACCTCAGTTCCATTTTCAAGAAGCACATGGTAGATGTATACATTGCCAAGAGGCTCTATTGTAATCACCTTACCGATTATGCCTCCATTGCCGAATGAAACCTTATGTGGCCTTATACCAAGATAACCTTCTCCCTCGTAGCCAAAATCAGAGTTGAATAACACACTCCTCCCATCAATGCTTGCCTCCGTCTTTCCACCCTTTCTGGAGATCTTCACCGGAATTATGTTCATCTCGGGAGTTCCGACAAACCTGGCAACAAACGTATTGATTGGGTCGGAGTAAAGAGATATCGGGTTATCTGTCTGAAGAATAACACCGTTGTTCATGACAGTTATTTTATCTGCCATGGACATGGCCTCGACCTGATCATGTGTTACATAGATGCTTGTTATGCCTATCTCTTTGATCAGGCGCTTCATCTCAGCCCTTAGCACAAGTCGTAGCTGTGCATCAAGATTGCTTAGAGGCTCATCCAGTAGAAGCACCCTGGGACTGCGAACCATTGCTCTTCCTATTGCAACTCTCTGCTGCTGTCCACCACTCAGCTGAGCAGGTTTCCTGTTAAGCAGATGAGATATGTTGAGAAAGGCAGCTATCTCCTCCACCTTTTTCTTTATCTCATCTTTCGGTCTCTTCTCGCTGATCAGGGGTTGAGCCATATTGTCAAATACCGTAAGATGCGGATAAAGCGCGTAATTCTGGAAGACAAAAGCAATGTTCCTTTCTTTGGGAGAGTAATCGGTGACGTCTTCATCATCGAAATAAACCCTGCCCTCAGTGGGTGTCTCCAGACCAGCGATAGTTCTCAGGAGTGTTGTCTTTCCACAGCCAGTTGGACCTATAATTGCGCGCAGCTCTCCGTTTTCAACCTTAAGCGAGATATCCTTCATTGCAAAGACGTCGCCGAATCGCTTTGTTACATGTTCCAATCTGACACTTACCAGAGAATCACCTCTTTCCGAAGCCAGAGACTAGACCCTTTCCAAGATATTTAACAATAAAACCAACAAATATAACCGTAGGTATGGACATGAGCACCCCCGCAGCGGCTTCTGGGCCATATACGGAGCCATACAATGTCTGGAATTCGCTTATGTACACAGAAAGTGTCTGGGCGGAAGTACTTGATGTGAGGACAAGGGGGATTGTGAATGAGTTCCAGCTGAATACAAAGACAAGTATACCCACTGCAAGGAAACCGTAAAGTGCTACTGGGTAAATGAACCTGAATATTGTTCTCAATCGTCCAAAACCGTCAACATAGGCAGCCTCTTCCAGGCTTGTTGGTATGCCCTGATAAACTGCAATCATTATCCAGACAGCAAGGGGCAAAGTGAATATCAGCCCCGAGATTATCAGTACGGTCAGCGTATCGTAGAGACCAAGCCGCGTGTAATATATCAGCAGTGGTATTATCACACCAACTGGCGGTATGAACATCATAGAGATAATCCAGCCACTGAGGAAGCTACCCCCTGTTCTGTACCGCTGTATGGCGTAGGCCGCAAGACTCCCCAATAAAATAGAGATGACCATTTCTGCCAAAGAGACAATCAGGCTGTTAATCATATATCCCATAATGGGCGGAATATAAGTTACCTGCCTGTAGATCCTGCCGTGCAGCACTGCCCCATAATTAGATAATGTGAGTCTTGTGGGGAACAGAGTTCCTGTCAGCCACTGGCTCTCAGGTTTTAAGGATTCAATGACCAGTGTATACACTGGCGCCAGGAAAAATACAAGGAAAGCGGCAAGCACAATTCCTTTGATGACTACACTCATAATCTTTTTGCGCCTACCTCTCATAGAAGCCGCTCACCTCCTGTCCCCTGGTTATTAGATTCAACACAATTACTATAACTGAGACTATGACTAGCAACAGTATTGAAAGCACAGAGGCGTAGCCGTATCCCGCGTATGGCGAAGTAAATGAAACACCGGTAAGATAGATGTAGAAGGGCAGAGTTGCTGTATATATCCCTGGACCGCCGTATGTGAGATTGTATACAAGTCCGAATGAGCGCAGAGGGAAAAGAAACGCAAAGAATAACGCGAGAAAAATAGTTGTTCTGGAAAGTGGAAAGGTTATTATCCTGAATTGTCTGAAGGAAGACATACCGTCAACCTGGGCTGCTTCATACAGCTCCTTTGGTATTGAATTGAAACCTGTGAATAGTATCAGGAATATCAGAGGGGTGAGTTCCCAGACAGCGGCGATAATTAGCCATATCATAACATATGTAGGGCTGCCAAATGTCCTATCGAGCCATGCTTCTGGCTTTATGTGAAAGAAGGTAACGACGTAATTGACGTATCCGAACGGCTGGAGGCTTATGCGCCAGAGAGTCCCTATAACTGCGGTTGAGAGCATAAATGGAATCATTATAAGTATTATTATAATATTCCTTCCAGGAAATGGATTCCTAAGCATGAGTGCAAGAACAAGTCCAAAGGCAAAAACAAGAAGTACGACAGCGGCAAGAAAGACAAATGTATTTTCAAGTATGATGGGGAATGAGATATCCTTGGTAAGAGTGACATAGTTCTGGAATCCAACGAATGTAATATTTGATGAGATGAATGGATCAAAACGCTGAAATGAGAGATAGATTAGATAGGCAAATGGAAAGATAGCGAGAAATAAAAGGACTGCAAGGGTGGGAGATATAAGAATCCACCCGAAAAGTTTTGTCCCACGGGCCAAGCGCTAACTACCCCTACACTTCAACCTGCCAGTGCCGTGTCCCATGACACTACAAGGTCGCTGATCGCCGTCTGAGCGCTTATGGTACCAGTCAGATATTCATCGAAATATTCGGTCATTCCATACTCGAGCTGAAGCAGCTGAGGTATTGTGGGCCTGTGTGCCGCTCCATATATCCCTGTGCCATGCCCCTCAAGGGAGTTGAGGACAATCTGAAGCCACGGATATGCGGAGACGAGTGAATTTGCTGCAGTGACGTTTCCAGGCACGGAGGAGGTTGTATTCCAGAGGTATTCCTCTGATGATGGTGAGGTCAGGAATAGCACCCACTTCCAGGCAGCTTCTGGATTTGCTGCATATTGATTCACGCCTATAGACCAGACACCATCATCAGGCCACCCGCCTGGAACTGGAGCTATGCCGAAATTCTTCATGCCTATCTGCGATATGATAGGTATGCCCTGTAGTCCCCAGCCAAGCAGCATTGCAGTGGTTCCAGATGTGAAATAACTCTGGGCTTCGCCGTATCCTGTTGTCACAGGTGCAGGTGCGTCTTTTGATATGTTGCCATAGTATTCAAGTGCCTGCAGTCCTATGGTCCCATTAACTGCCGGAACAACTGTACCGTTAACGCTACCGAAATAGGTGAAGTAAGAATACGGAGGTTGACCGTATTCGGCAATACCCTGTGGGCTCATCCTGAATGGCGCGAAGAAATTAAGGAACTCATAGAAAATGTCGTGCCCTCTGTTCATCAAGGCAACACCGTACTGCGTGGGTGAATTTGAATTGTATGACTTTGTGAAGAAATTCGCAACATCCTGGAAAACAGTGAGATTCATCCCATCCACAGGGTTTGGTAGCGGAAATCCGAACATTGTCTTAAACTCATTCTGTATTGTGGCGTTCGAAAAAAGTGAAGCGTTATAGAACAATGTCTGCACATTTGCATTCCATACTAGACCGAAGGTCTGGCCGGATGGAGTTGTATCATATGCTTCCTGCTGTAGCGGGAATGTATTGTTTGGAGAATCAACATGGGAATACTGAGCCCAGACAGAAGGATAATCTGCCTCCAGTACATTCCACCCATAAGTTGCGGTTGCCATCGTGCCTGCCCAGATGCAGTCCCACATGAATACGGACCACTGGGAAGAATGAGTTGCTATCGCGTCAAATTCCTGCGTCTGAAGGTCATCATAGGAATACGAAGTCAGTGTAACCTTTATTCCAGGATTCGCATTCATGAACTCTTTAGAAAGATTCAGCACTCCAGGATAGACAGCAGAATAAACAGGCATATTCACGACGGCTACGGATGAAGTGGTCGTCTTTGATGGTGCTGTCGGTTTCGTGACATAAAGTACGGCCAGAACGAGCACCACCACGACGAGCACTGCAATCACAGCATACAAGGCCGATCTCCCACCCCTCCTTGACGGAGGGGGCATTGCACTTTGACTCGGACCACTTGAACTTGCCATATTCAACCCTCGCATAACTCAAGGAATAAACATTCCATTGGTCATGCTAATACCCTATATAAATCTATTCAACAGATAAATAGTGCAAAATTAAAGCACAGAGTAGTTTGGTGTTTGCATGAACAAACAGTCGTCACCTCTATCTGGAATAAGGGTGCTTGACTTCACAAGAGCGATGGCTGGACCTTACTGCACGATGCTGCTGGGAGATATGGGAGCTGAAGTGATAAAGGTTGAGCCGCCTGAAGGAGATGAAACAAGGCACTGGAAACCTCCAGAATACAATGGCATATCCACATATTTTCTGAGCGTCAACAGAAACAAGAAAAGCATCGCGCTTGATTTGAAGAAGAAAGAAGCGATTGAGGTCGTATACAATCTTGTGAATTGCTGTGATGTTGTTGTCGAAAATTTCAGACCCGGCGTTGCAGAAAGGCTTGGAATCGGATATAATAAACTAAGTTCGTATAGAACAGATATCATCTATTGCAGTATATCAGGCTACGGTCATAGCGGTCCGATGAAGGACAAAAGCGGTTATGATCTTACTGTTCTGGCCTCAAGTGGTCTGATGTTCCTGACAGGCGAAACAGACGGTCAGCCTGTTAAATTTGGCGTACCTATTGCAGATATAAACGCAGGTCTATTTGCAGCTCTTTCAATTCTTTTGGCACTATATGAGAGGAAAATAAGCGGCAGTGGAAGATACATAGATTTATCCATGTTCGACTGTGCACTTGCAATACTAACACATCAGGCCGCATCATATTTATGTACAGGAGGAATGCCTGTCAGGATGGGCTCGGAACACCCGAGCATAGCACCCTATTCCCTTTTCAGAGCCTCGGATGGATATATTGCAATTGCAGCTGCAAGCGAAAAGCTCTGGAACGAACTCTGTGAAGCAGTGGGATGCGAGGAACTGACGCGAAATCCTCGATTTTCGACAAACGAGAAAAGAGTGAAGCACAGAAAGGAGCTTAAATTGGAGCTAGAGACGAGATTCAGTAAGCTCACAGTAAATGAACTATGTGAGCTGCTGGATAAAAGAGGAGTGCCATGTGCAAAGGTAGAAGACATGAGGGCGGCTGAAGGAGAACAGGCGAGGCAAAGAGGCATGCTGCTTGAAATGTCTCACCCTGCATATGGTGGAGTCAGGGTATTGGGCACGCCCTTCACCAGGGAAAATCCTGATACAATACCTCCTCCTCTGCTAAGTGAGCATGCTGAGCAGGTGCTTATGATGGCAGGTTATAGCAAAACTGACGTGGAGAGACTTTTCAACTCAGGAGCAGTCGTGCCCATGCGCTGAAGTAATGTAGTTGTATGCTGTTGCAAGTCATATGAGAAAGGGTGTAGAGATAACATTTCAGGCACAGGGGGGCCACGCGCTAGTCGAGGCGCTGGCAAACGTTGCAGGTGAAAGAATGTCCAGGGAGATTGACATAGACTGGCGTATATTCCACGTCCAATACGGAAATGAGGACTTCTACAGGGTTCTTTACACGGGTAAAAAGGTAGGTCTGCTGCATCCACTAGAGGATAAAAGAGTGAGAGAAATATTCGATGAGACAGCACATATGGAAAGGCAGGAACTCATGAAAACATTTGAAATAATGCGAAGGAAGGGGTTCAAACCAAGAACAGTGGTTGAAGTCAAGGAAGAACTTGACCTGTGGCAGGACAGACTCTGGGATTACATATGAAGTGTATGACCACTCAACTTACTATTCTCCGGGAAAATATATTCAAGTGTTAAAATATGCGCGGTAACCCGGAAATGGAAGATTTATTATGTATAAAATATAGTTAAAAAACAGATTTAAATGCATGATTATATGAACGATCATATATTTTATTGATAAGCAATCACTATCTCCTGCCGAATGTGTAGTTTTCAATACCGTGCACCCCTGGCTTCAGCTTGAAAAGAGCTCCTGCAGCAGCGTCGGGTGATTCGAGGCCATATCTTGCACTTGTAACGAATAAAACATCCAAATCATCTCCTCCGAACGCAACAGAGGTGATATTTTTGGTTGGGAAGAGTATCTCTCCCAATTTCCTGCCATCTGATGCCCACCTTGAAACACGTCCGCCGCCATAGTGAGCAACCCAAATGCATCCCTCCTCATCAATGCACAGACCGTCAGGCAGCCCTTCGTTCTCCTTGAACCTGAATGCAATACGTCTGTTTGCAAGTTTACCATCATTGAAATCATACGCAAATACGCACCCTTTTGGCGTATCTGCATGGTACATTACTGTTCCTTCAGGTGACCATCCGAGTCCGTTGGAAATTGTAAGCATCGAAAGTACTTTCACAGGCTTCAAATCCCGACCCACCCTGTATAAATTTCCTATGGCTCTATGCTGTTCAAGATCCATTGTGCCCGCCCATAGCCCTCCATCGGGACCACATTTCGCATCATTAAATCTGGTCCCGCTTTCATCTATAGAACAGAGTTTAATGAAAGTAGAGCCGTTCCACGAATAAATAGCGTTTCCTGCTGTTATTATGTAACCACCATCTGCGTTCTTTGATATAGAGCTGACAAGGGCAGGTGCATCCGATACCTCTAGCCTGCCTTCTTTCATTCTGTATATTTTTGATTCTATTATATCGACCCAGAAGAGTGCACGGATTTGAGAGTCCCAGAAGGGGCCTTCACCAAGAGTATTTTTAACATCTGAAGCGACAAGTGGCTTTCCGTGGATGTCTGAACCTATTTCAGCGGACATGTTGCTGGAATAAGTCTTAGCCCCGTAAATCTATTGCGGATGAATTGGAGAGCATTCTATTTAAGTATAAAATGGAAAAAGTGGACTGTTCAGAGAATTTCTAAATTTTTACTCAAGGCAATAATCTTAAACATCAGGCACCAAGCAATAATACGAGTGAAGATATCTTAACGCTGGCATTGTTTAAAAGCTGCTATTAAGATAGAGATTTCAGTTTGAATCGCTTGAGACAGGAAAAGGTAGAGAGGTATGATTGTTCAATACCTTTACCTTTCTTAGCCTGTAGAATAAAGAAAGGAAAAGATTTCTCTGCCTGAGAATGTTCTTCCGGAGTTTGAGGATAGGATAAGTGAATATGAAGCTGGAAGAAGTGATTCCCAATCCCTTTCTGCAGAATAAGATTGGACAAGGACATCTGGCCTTGCTGAATGTAATAATTTCGAGGCACCATCTATTACATCGCATGCATTCAGTCTTTGAGAGATTCTTATCAACCCTATATCTTTCCAGCTGTATCTATCAATATGCCTGACCCTGGCTGCATCCCAGTTCTTTTGAGAAATTGACTTTCCTGCCGCATAATGGAAGACTGTTGTTCTTTTTTCTGCAAAGTTAGTCGCCAGGAAATCGAACAATTCTGTACTGGCAGAGGGCTCCAGAAGGAAAATAAATCCGGCATTGTTATATCTCAGGCTCATCGCTGTGAATACACCCATACCCGCATCAGCATCAATAACATTGAGCAACCGATGATGTGGGTAGATAAGTGAAGCGACATTATCTCGTGCATCCTCTTCGATCAAAAGCAGCTTTTCTAATGGGAGGTAATCTGGAACCTGCAAACCATAATTCTCGATGACTTCGACAAACCATTTCTCATCATGGGGAACGCGAACGCGTGGGTAGAAATTATTGTATTTGCCATTCACTTCATAATTGGCACGATTACGTCCAATTCTGAAAAGGGACTTCGCCCTTCCAATCAAGGCGTTCTTTTTTCCGAACAAGATGACGATTGATCCTTGGCTGACACCTTATCTAACTTTTCAGACGATTTCAAAGAAAGATAATTTTCCGCCTGATAAACCTGAATATTTGACTCGGAGTCCAAGTAAGTCGATCATTTTTGTGTCCTGAGCCAAGGTGCGAAGGATATAAAAAGTGAAAACGCAGCATTCATTATATTGAGAAACAATTCATTGTGTGAAAAACAGCCTCTCATTAAAGTGAGCCAGGTGAATTATGAAGTACTCCTGGGAAACCCACAGTACGGAGTGCCCATCCTGCGGATACAGGTTCAATTTCACTCATTCAAGGCTTGGCGCAAAAGGAGCCAGCAGATACGGAAATACATGGATATTCGAGTGCCCTCATTGTCTGACCAGGCAGGCATTCGTAATGGAAGAAATGAAAGATGAATCCCTGCCTGTTCTTTCCTTGTCTGGTTTACCTACCATAGCATACAGATTAATTGCAGGCATTACTGGTTTAATTGCTGCAATTGTTACCTTCTTCTATGCCTTTGCAAATTTCGGACCAAATACAAACGCAATATTCATAATGGCTCTTGCGGTTTCTGCAAGTATAGTCGCTGCGTTATCTGCAATATACCTGATTTATACGCTTGAGGAGATTGATGAAAGGCCGCCTGGGAGTAACTGAACAAAAGCGCCAGCTGCCCTTTTAAATTATGAAGAAGAATGAGAATGGTGACGAACGTATAAATTGGATTGGTTTAAAAAATGTAATGTTTATTTGAATTCAGCTGCGCTGGAGCGTTGCTAATTTTCCGGACAGCGGTGGAGACATTTCTGCCACCTTGCTCCACCATGGAAACCTCTTTTCTATCTTTGCATCAACTGTATACGGATCAGTTCCATGTACAGCATTTAAAGCCAGGAATAGTATGAAGATGATTGCCATGATCACTTGCCCTGCGTCAGTATACCCTGCGCTTATTGGACCTCCGAAAGCTTTAAGAGTCGACCATTCAAGTAGCGCATATACGATACCACCAATATATGCCACCTTTCTGGCTATGCCAAACAGCAGCGAGATGGAGATCAGCAGCTCTACAGCCACTATCAGATCATAATAGAAATATGGCGCAGCACTTACCTGCGAGATCCAGAAGCTGTACCAGCCAGATAGAAATGCTGGCTGACCTGCAGCGGCACCTTCGAGAGTGGACTTGAGAGAGGAAGGAGCATTGAATGCAACAGCCAGGTATGTCTCTACTGCAAACACTATGCCAAGCAGTATCGCAGCCGATCTGCTTATTCCCATCTGATGCCTTACAAAGAATCTTACAGCTCGATTCCGCGATCTCCTTATCTCTGCGACAGATGCCCAGCGCACGTGCTTCTTTTCAATCAGCGCATCAAGAGTCCAGATATCCGGGCCGAAAGTCGCATTCATGGCAATAAGCACTACAAAGCTGAGTGCATAGATATTGGCTGCACCTGTCACCAGCGAACCTGTGCCGTAGGGACCGCCAAACCCTTCAGGCACAGCCCATATAAGCAGGGCCAGCAGAATGCCTCCAAAATAGGCTATCTTCCTTAGAAACCCTGCGATGAGGGCAAAACCAAGGGAAAGCTCAAGCACCCCTGTTCCCCAGGTAAAGAGCATTGGATTTGACGCAATCAAATGATACCAGAAGCTGAACCAGCCACTGAGGAATGCTGGCTGTCCTGCACCTGCAGCCTGTATCTGCGACGGCATGTACAAATAAAGGTTATTCCAGAACTTGAAGAATCCATCATATAACCACAGGGCACCGAAGATAGCGGCCGCAATCCTTGCGAGTATCAGAGAGCGTTTGCCAGGAAGATACCCTGATACAAATTCCTCCGCGTTTGCTTCTTTTCCCTTCACCACCATTTCGTCCATTGGTTCACCTTAAAGGTATTACATATCACATAATCATAAACAGCGACACTCAGATATCTACATCAAGATTTATATATTATCGAGATGCGCTCACCAGACAGAAAGTAGCATGCTATCCCTTCCATATTTTATCAGAAACACTGAAAATGTTGCAATAACAGGCAGACAGAGCATCAGAAAGCTAGTGCCCAGGCCAATGTAATGGGAGATGTAACCCACGATGACAGGAACAGTGATGAATATCAGATTACCTGTCGCAGAGAAATAGGAATTTACAGCGCCTCTCATTTCGACAGGTGTCGAACGAGCTATAATTATGGTTGACATGGGATAGATTGATCCGTGTGGATATCCAAGTGCCGCGGAAAGCAACAGGAAAAGGGGGTATGTGTTGACGAAGTCAAAAGCAAGCAAGGCAGCAATTGTAATGGAAGCAGAGGAGATGAATGTAGGAAGAAGGGATCTTCTAGGGAAAAGTGCAATCAGCAGTCTGGTCGCGAAGGAGACGGAGAAAAAGGGGATGAATGCAAAATAGGCGAGCTCTTTTGATACTCCAAAGCGCTCAGATGCATATATGACGAGAAATGTGGTTATTGCCGCAAAAGGTACAGCGTAGGTTGCATTCGATAGAACAGATGCCAGGAATCCCTTGGAGAGCAGGGCTGAAGAACGCCTGTGCCTTCCTGAAATCTGAGGGAATCTTACATAAAAGGAGGTCAGGGCTGCGACAAACGCTACAGCAGAAAATGGTAGGAATACCTCTCTGTAGCCAATGAAACCCAGAAGCCATGTCTCAAACAGAGGTCCTGCAACGAGACTTGCGCTCAATCCCGTGGTATATATTGCAAGCAGTTGCTCAACGCTTCTCGCATCCTTAGCAGCTGACGCTGCAGTTATCATATTTGGAAAAACAAGGCCGCTTGCAAAACCTGTCAGTGCTGAAATAATCCAGACTGTGAGCGATGAGGAAAGATAGAAGAGGAACATGGACAGAAATATGAACATGTTTGAGGTGACAAATGCCGTTCTTGTCCACCTTCCCAGGATTGGATTAAGTAAGGTAGTGGCAACGAAGGTCGAGACGAATACTGTTGCCATAAGAAGACCCACATCGATGTTGCTGAGTCGAAGTACATAACGAGCGAATGGAGGCAGTGTGGTCAAAAGCATGTTGTTGGTGGCTCGGGCGGAGATGGTTATTAGAGAAAGCGTGAGCGCGAGATAGGCCAATGTCGCCTTGCCCTGCATTGCATTGACAATAACAACAGGGATTTAAGCAGGAGTGTGCTGCTAACCTCAAATCTATTTTCCCAGGGTTGAAATGTACTCTGCCAGAAATGTGCACATGAGCTGAGTCAACTACTCCTCGCTAAAGCATCGGAGCTTGTTGCTTTCCTGCTCAACCCGTGAGTGGAGATTCATCGAGCCGCAACGATTGGCTGGTTGACAGCAGCCTGAAGTATTGAGTAAAGAGCACTTCG
>Ga0209012_1000279_pt1 | contig 78231 bp, 73 predicted proteins | sample RS3BMetagenome_FD_184735 | JGI IMG/M metagenome (GOLD analysis project Ga0209012, IMG submission 184735) | Ferric oxide microbial mat and aquatic microbial communities from Rainbow Spring, Yellowstone National Park, USA - RS3B (SPAdes) (version 3) ... | reverse complement strand
CCCTGTGGGCCCGGCGCACCCTGTGGGCCCGGCGCACCCTGTGGGCCCGGCGCACCCTGTGGGCCCGGCGCACCCTGTGGGCCCGGCGCACCCTGTGGGCCCGGCGCACCCTGGGGCCCGGTTGCGCCGGTTGCGCCGGTTGCGCCGGTTGCGCCTGTCGCACCTGTTGCGCCGATTGCGCCTGTCGCACCCCGGGGGCCGGTCGCACCGGCCGGCCCCTGGGGCCCGGTGGCACCCTGTCCGGCGCCCGACGACGACGCCCCCCCGACGATCGGGCCGGCCAGCACCCGACCCACCATGGTGCCGAGGAACACCGCGTCCCCGAAGGCGAACACGCCACCGTCGGCACCGATCAGCCAGTAGCCCCGGCCGTCGCTGGTGGGCACGATCCCCACGATGGGAGCGGCCAGCGCGGTGCCGGCCATCGAGCCGTAGTAACCCGCGCCCCCGTAGGCGAAGACGCCACCGTCGGCACCCACCAGCCAGTAGCCCTGTCCCCCGGGGACCGTGGCCCGCGTGGTGACACTGGCCAGGGTCGCCGGGACGGCGCGCGGTCCAGCCCCGTCCGCTCCCCGGACTCCCCCGTCGGTGAGCCCGACGGCGGCGAGGGACACCGCCACGACGGCGATCGCCGCTGCCGTCCAGGCCGACCCACGACCTCGCCGGTCGGCAACCGCAAGAATCGGGGGGCACGGGGCCCTGGTGGTGGATACCTATGGGCGGGTCACCGGTCTGGCACCGCCCCACGCCTCAACGCGAAGAGCCTCCAAACCTCCTCCGATGCCCCGACCCTACGACCGTTCGCCGGCCCGGAAGGTGGACCGCGTCGCCCCGTGACCGCCAGACCGGTCGGATACGCTCGGCCAGGACCGTCAACCGCCTCCCGCAGGTCCTAGAGGAGCGACGACCGTGGCCAGAGGCAAGCTCCGGCTCTATCTCGGGGCCGCCCCCGGCGTCGGCAAGACGTACGCCATGCTCGGCGAGGGCTGGCGCCGGCGCGAGCGCGGCACCGACGTGGTGATCGGCTGGGTGGAGGAGCACGGCCGGCCCCACACCGACGCCCAGATCCGCGACCTCGAGATCTTCCCCCGGCGGTCGGTCGAGTACCGGGGACGGACCATCGAGGAGATGGACCTCGACGGCCTGCTGGCCCGCCACCCCGAGCTCGTCCTGGTGGACGAACTGGCCCACACCAACGCCCCCGGGTCGCGCAACACCAAGCGCTGGCAGGACGTCGAGGAGTTGCTCGACGCCGGCATCAACGTCATCTCCACCGTCAACCTCCAGCACCTCGAGTCGCTCAACGACGTGGTGGAACGGATCACCGGCGTCGTCCAGCACGAGACGGTCCCCGATCGCGAGGTCCGGGGCGCCGACCAGATCGAGCTGGTCGACATGGACCCTGAGGCGTTGCGCCGACGGCTGGCCCACGGCAACATCTACCAGCCCGAGCGGATCGACGCCGCCCTGTCGAACTACTTCCGGACCGGGAACCTCACCGCCCTCCGCGAGCTGGCCCTGCTCTGGGTGGCCGACCGGGTCGACCAGGAGCTCCAGGACTACAGGGAGCGCCACGGCATCGCCGGCCCGTGGGAGACCAAGGAGCGGGTGGTGGTGTCGCTCACTGGCGCCCCGGGGGGGAGCGTCCTGATCCGCCGGGCCGCCCGCATGGCCATGCGGACCAAGGCCGAGCTGGTCGGGGTCCACGTGCGGACCGACGACGGCCTCACCGCTGCGCCCACCTCCGGCCTGGCCGCCAACCGAGCCCTCCTCGACGAGCTGGGCGGCCGGTACGTGGAGGTGGTGGGGGCCGACGTGGCGCCGGCGCTCGTCCAGGTGGCCCGGGCGGAGAACGCCACCCAGCTGGTGATGGGCGCCACCCACCGCAGCCGTCTCTCCGAGTTCGTGCGGGGCTCGGTCATCAATTCGGTGATCCGGGGGGCCGGCGGGGCCCTGGACGTCCACGTCATCGCCACCGAGCTCGATGCCGCGACGGAGCGGGCGGCCAAGGCCGCCGGCAGGGCCGGCCCGAGCGACGGCGAGCCCCCGCCTCGCCGCCCGGCGCCCGAGCGGCCCCGGCGCCGGATCCTCTCGCCACTCCCCCGCCGGCGGCGGCTGGGTGCCGTCGTGCTGACGGTGGTCGGCTTCCCCCTGCTGACCCTCCTCCTCACCGCCAACCGGAGCCACGTCGACCTGTCCACCGCCCTCAGCGCCTACCTGGTGCTGGTGGTGGCGGTGGCCGCCACCGGCGGGGTGTGGCCGGCGACCCTGGCGGCGGTGGCCGGCTTCCTCCTCTCCAACTTCTACTTCGCCCCCCCGATCCACACCCTGACCATCGCCGACGCCCGGGACGTGCTGGCCCTGGTCGTCTTTCTTGTGGCGGCCGGGGCGGTCAGCGCCCTGGTCGACCTGTCGGCCCGGCGGTCGGCGGCCGCCGCCCGGGCGCGGGCCGACGCCCACATGCTGGCCCGGATGGCCGGCCGGCTGGTCTCCCCCGAGGGCAACCCCCTCCCCGAGCTCCTCGACGACCTGGTGGTGGCCTTCCGGCTGGACGCCGCCGCCGTGCTGCGGTCGGGGTCGGAACGCCCCGACCTCGCCCGGGGGCCGGCCGGCCGGGCGGCGGGCCCGTGGCTCGCCGTGGCCGTCGCCGGTCCCGAGCCACCCCGCTCGCCCGAGGACGCCTCGGTGGCGCTGCCGTTGACCGATCAGGAGGTGCTGGTGCTCCGCGGGCCGGGCCTCTCCGCCGAGGACCGGGACATCCTGGCCGGTTTCGCCGCCCAGCTGGCCACCGCCCTCGGCAGCGAGCGGCTGCAGGTCGAGCGGGCCGAGGCCGACGCCCTCAAGCGGTCCGACGAGCTCCGCTCCGCCCTGCTGGCCGCCGTCAGCCACGACCTGCGGACCCCCCTCGCCTCCATCAAGGCCGCCTCCTCGAGCCTCCTCTCCGACCAGCTCAGCTTCGGCCCGGAGGAGACCCGCATCCTCCTCCGGACCATCGACGACGAGTCGGACCGGCTGAGCATCCTGGTGGAGAACCTGCTCGACATGAGCCGGATCCAGTCCGGGACCATGGAGACCTCCGCCGACACGGTGGCCGTGGTCGAGGTGATCGCCGCCGCCATCGACAGCCTCGGGCCCCGGGGCGCCGGGGTCGCCTCCACCGTCCCCGATTCGCTGCCGCGCATCCACACCGACGCGGTCCTCCTCGAGCGGGTGGTGGCCAACCTGGTGGACAACGCCCTCGTCCACGCCGGGGGGGCGGGACTGGTGGTCGAAGCCGGCTCGGTGGCCGGACGGGTCGACATCCGGGTGGTCGACCGGGGGCCTGGCATCCGCCCGGAGCACCGGGACGTCGCTTTCCAGCCGTTCCAACGCCTGGGCGACCACGAGCAGCGGGTCGGGGTGGGCCTCGGCCTGGCGGTGGCCCGCGGGTTCGTGGAGACCATCGACGGCGAGCTCGACATCGAGGACACCCCCGGAGGCGGCTGCACCATGGTGATCCGGCTCCCCGCCCCGAGCCCGCCCGGCACCGGCGACGCGACCGGCGACGACACCGTTCCCGCCGACGCCGCCACCGTCCTGCCGCCCGGGGGCACCGCGTGACCACCGCCACCTCCGGGGCGGGGCCGAAGCCGTCCGGGACCGAGGGCACCGTGCTGGTGGTGGACGACGACTCCTCGCTGCTGCGGGCCCTGTCCATCAGCCTGCGGGCGCGCGGCTACCAGGTGCTGGTGGCCCGGTCGGGCGAGGAGGGTCTGGACCTGGCCGCCCACCGGCACCCCGACGTCATCCTCCTCGACCTCGGCCTCCCCGGGATCGACGGCGTCGAGGTCGTCCACGGCATCCGCGGGTGGTCGTCGGTGCCGATCATTGTGCTCTCCGCCCGGCACCAGAGCGTCACCAAGGTGGAGGCCCTCGACGCCGGCGCCGACGACTACATGACCAAGCCGTTCGGGATGGACGAGCTGCTGGCCCGGATCCGGGCCGCCCTCCGGCGGAGCGGTGCCGCCGACGAGGAGGCCACCGTCGTGACCGCCACCTTCACCGTCGACCTGTCGGGGCAGCGGGTGACGCGTGACGGTGCCGACGTGCACCTGACGCCGAAGGAGTGGGACATCGTCGGCGTCCTGGTCCGCAACCCCGGACGGCTGGTCTCCCAGCGCCAGCTTCTCCACGAGGTCTGGGGCCCCAGCTACGAGACCGAGACCGAGTACCTGCGGGTGCTGATGGCCCGGGTGCGCCGGAAGCTGGAGGTCGATCCCTCTCATCCCCGCCACTTCCGGACCGAGCCCGGGATGGGCTACCGCTTCGAACCCTGAGCGCCCGCGGGTCGGGTTTCCGGTATCGGTCCAGCCGGCGGGGGGCGAGGTCTGAACGGCGTCGCCGGTGGGTACGCTCTCGGGACACCGTCGCGAGCGCACCGTCGGGCACCCACCGTCCCGATCCCACACCGAGCCCGCCACGGCCGAGCCCATGACCGAGTACTCCATCCTCACACCCCCACCCCGTCGCCACCGGGCCCTGTGGATCGTCATCGTCGTGGTTGTCGCCCTGGTGGTGGTGGGCGGCGGCGCCTACCTCGCCGGGCGGAAGACCCAGGGCTCGGCGGGCGGTGCCGCCCACGCCTCCACCTCCACCTCCACCACCGTCGCCGTCCCGCTCCGGGTGGTGGCCACCACCCCGGCGGCCGGGGCCACCAACGTCCTCTCCGACCAGGCCATCTCCGTCCAGCTCTCCGCGCCGGTGTCGGCCTCCTCGGCCATGCCGACCCTGAGCCCACCGGTGGCCGGGACGTGGAAGGCCACCGGGAAGGACACCCTCACCCTCCAGGCCACCGCCCCCCTCGTCCCCACCACCGTCGAGACCCTCACCGTTCCGGCCGGCCCCACCGGACTGACCGGCACCCACGGCGCGCTCCTGGCCAGTCCCACCTCGGTCACCTTCACCGTCGGCCAGGCCAGCACCGAACGGCTGCAGCAGATGCTCGCCCAGCTCGGCTACCTGCCACTCTCCTTCACGCCGTCCGCACCCCTCGCGTCGCCGGCCGGCGCCTTCACCGCCCAGCCCGGGGCCTTCGCCTGGAGGTGGCCGGGGCTCCCGACCGAGCTCACCTCCCTGTGGACCGAGGGCACGGAGAACGTCCTCACCAAGGGTGCGCTGATGAACTTCCAGAACCAGTCCGGCCTGACGGTCGACGCGGTGGCGGGCTCCCAGGTCTGGAGCACGCTGCTGGCGGACAGCACCGCCCAGAAGTCGAACGCCAACCCCTACGTGTGGGTGTTCGTCTCCAAGGCCCTCCCCGAGGCGCTCACCCTCTTCTCCAACGGGGTGGCCGATCCGCAGCTCACCAACGTGGCCGTCAACACCGGGGTGCCGGGGGCGGACACCACCGACGGCACCTACCCGGTCTTCGAGCACGTCCCCTCCTCGCGCATGCAAGGGACCAATCCGGACGGGACCACCTACAACGACCCGGCGGTCCCCTGGGCCAGCTTCTTCAACGGTGGCGACGCCCTCCACGGATTCGTCCGGGCCACCTACGGCTCCCCCCAGTCGAACGGGTGCGTGGAGATGCCGGTGGCCACGGCCGCCGTGGTCTACCCCCTGACCCCCATCGGGACCCTCGTGACGGTGACCGGGCCCGCGTCGTAGCGGCGTCCGCCGGCGGCGGACCGGCTCTGCTAGACACCGGGACATGTCGACCGGGATGGGGCCCAGGCGGGCGCTGGTGACCGGGGCGACCCGGGGCATCGGCCTGGCGACGGCAGTGGCCCTGGCCGGCGCCGGCTGGGACGTGGCCGTCACCGGACGGACCCGGTCGGAGGGCGAAGGCCGCGACGACTCCGACACCGGGGCCGGGCGGGCCCTCCCCGGCAGTCTCGAGGCGACCGCCGCCCGGGTCCGCCATGCGGGCCGTCAGAGCCTCGAGCTGGTGGCCGACCTGCACGACCACGACGCCCTCCGTCACGCCGCGACTGCGGTGGAGGAGGCCTGGGGCGGGGTGGACCTGCTGGTCAACAACGCCGTCGACACCGGCCCGGGGAGCATGGTGCCGGTGACGGAGCTCACCATCGCGCAGCTCGAGGCCAAGCTGGACGCCAACGTGGTGGCTCCGATGGTGCTGGTTCAGGCGGTGCTCCCGGGCATGCTCGAGCGGGGTGGGGGTGTCATCGTCGACGTGACGTCGCACACGGCCACCGCCGACCCCCCGGGTCCGGTGGGTCGGGGGGGCTGGGGACTGGCCTACGCGGCATCGAAGGCGGCGGCCCACCGCATCGCCCCCCTGCTGGCGGTGGAGCTGGGCGAGCGGGGCATTCGGGCGTACAACCTCGACCCCGGCTACGTCGACACCGAGCGCCAGATGCGCAACGCCGAGGCCCTGGGTCTGGTCGGCCACTACCGGGGCGCCCCGCCGTCGGCGCCGGCCGCGGTGATCGCCTGGTTGCCCGACCACCCCGACGAGGTCGAGAACGGTCAGACGGTCCGGGCGCTCAAGCTGGCCCTGGACCTGGAACTCCATCCCGACTGGCGCCGGCCGGCATGACGGGGGGTGCCCTGGCCGGGCGGGTGGCCATCGTCACCGGGGCGGCGGCCGGCATCGGCCGGGCCACGGCCCTCCACCTCGGGGGCCTCGGGGCCCGGGTGGCCGTGACCGACATCGACGGGGCCGGCGCCGAGCGGGTGGCCGACGAGCTGGTCGCCGCCGGGCACGACGCCCTCGGGCTCGGCTGCGACGTCGCCGACCCCGACAGCATCACCTCGGCGGTGGCTGCGACGGTGGGCCACTTCGGCGGCGTCGACTTCCTGGACCACAACGCGGCGTGGACCAGCTTCGGCCGCGACACCGACGCCGAGGGTGTGGACCTCGGGACGTGGGACCGGGTTCTGCGGACCAATGCCACCGGTGCCCTCCTCCTCACGCAGGCCGTCATCCCCGCCATGCGCGAGCGGGGCGGCGGGGCCGTCGTGTACATCTCGTCGGGATCGGCGGCCCTCGGCGAGCACCGCCGGGTCGCCTACGGCGTGTCGAAGGCGGCGATCGAGCAGCTCACCCGTCACGTGGCCGCCCGCTACGGGCGCCAGGGCATCCGCTGCAACGCGGTGGCCCCCGGCTTCATCACCACCGAGACGGCGGCCCGGGGAATCCCCCCGGCCCAGCGCCAGATCCTCGAACGGCAGAACCCGATGGGCCGGCTCGGCGCCCCCGAGGACATCGCCCGGGTGGTGGGGTTCCTGCTCTCCCCCGACGCCGGCTTCGTCAACGGCCAGGTACTGGCGGTGGACGGCGGCCTGTCGATCGCCCCCCGGCTGTCGGGCGAGGCGCCGTAACGACCTGATCGTCCCGGCGTGCCGACCGGCCAGCCGTCCGCGAGACTGGTGCTCGAGCCGGACTGAACCGAGGAGCACAGCGTGGATCCCATCTACCGTGTGGTGACCGGGCACGACGACAAGGGGCGGGCCATCGTCGTGGAGGACCGACCGGTCGACCCGGTGACGCTCTCGGTGCTCCCGGGCTTCGAGACCATCGAGCTCTGGCACACCGAGGGGGTACCGTCCATGCCCGACGGGCTCGGGGAGTCCGGCGTCCCCCGCTACTTCCCCGCCCCCGGTGGCACCGTCTTCCGGGTGGTGACCTTCCCCCCGGCGTCCGACAGCGAGCTGGCTCCCGAGTTCGACTTCGCCGCCGGCATCGAGGAGGCGCAGGCCAAGGTACCCGACCTGCTCGCCCGGCTCGACCCGGACGATCCCGGGATGCACGCCACTGACTCGGTCGACTACGGCATCGTCCTCTCCGGTGAGCTCGAGATGGAGCTCGACGACGGCGTGGCCGTGGTGGTCCGTCCGGGGACCGTCGTCGTCCAGCGGGGCACCCGCCACGCCTGGCGGAACCGCACCGAACAGCCGGCCCGGGTGGCCTTCGTGCTGGTGGGCGCCACCCCGTCGGACGGGTAGCCCCGGACCACGACGCCCGGTTGCCGCGCTACTGCTGGGCGAGGATCGCCTCGACCTCCGCCATCGGATCGCGCACGATCGGCCCCCTGGTCTCCACCACGGCCCGATCGATGACGGCCGTGAAGCGATCGGGGGCGTCGTAGTCGTCCCCGACGGCCGGTCCCCATTCGTACCCGCAGGTCAGGCCCACCCCGACCCCGTTGAAGGCCTGTGGCGTGAAACGGGGGATGGACCCTTGCGCCACGATCCGACCGTCGCAGCGGAGCGTGCCGGACCCGCCCAGCCCGTCGTCCTTGTCGAAGGCGTACTCGATGGTGTGCGAGCCCGGTCCGACCACCTCGTCCGAGCCGATCAGGTGCAGTTCCTTGCCGTACAGGTTGTGGACGTAGCGGGGTCTTCCCGCCCGGAAGTGGAGCGACCAGCCACCCAGGGCCGAACCGAGGGCCAGCAGCGTTCCCTGCGGGACCACCCCGTCGGGAACGGAGATGTCCACCACCAGGGCGTGCGACCGATTGCGGACATTGACGGCCACCGACTCGGGGACCTGCGCCCCGTTCTGGAAGTAGCGGAAGAGGCTCCGCTGGCGGCGGGCATCGGGTTTGGGGTGCACCAGGGCCCACAGGATGCGGTTGTCCAGCGGCAATACCTGGTTGCGCTCGGCTTCGGTCCACCAACGTTCGATCATCTGCTGCAGTCGCTCGGGGTGCTCCTTGGCCAGATCCCTGGTCTCCGAGACATCCTCCTCGACGTGGTAGAGCTCCCAGACATCGTCGTCGAAGGGTGCATTGGGGTTCAGCCCGTCCGGGTAGAGCGGTCCCACCGGATGGAAGGTGACCGCCTTCCAGCCCTGGTGGTAGATGGCCCGCGAACCGAACATCTCGTAGTGCTGTGTCAGGTGCCGTTCCGGCTCCGCGCCGCCGTGGCGGCCGAGCAGGTACGAGAAGCTCACCCCGTCGATGCGCGACTGCGCCACCGAATCGATCGTCTCGGGCGGCGCCACGCCGACCAGCTCCAGCACGCTGGGGAAGACGTCGACGGCGTGCACGAACTGGTTCCGGACCGATCCCCGCTCGAACCCGCCCCCGGGCCAGTGCACGATGCAGGGGTCGGCCACCCCTCCTTCGTGGACCTCGCGCTTCCACCGCTTGAACGGTGTGTTGCCGGCCATCGTCCAGCCCCACGGGTAGTTGTTGTGGGTGAGCGGCCCCCCGATCTGGTCGATCTTCTCCTCCATCTCCTCGATGCCGGCCGGATCCATGTTGCTCAGGCGGATGTCGTTGATGGATCCCTCGGAACCACCCTCCGAGCTGGCCCCGTTGTCCGAGGCCAGGATGATGAGGGTGTTCTCGAACTCGCCCAGGTCGTGGAGGAAGGTGATCAGCCGGCCGATCTCGGCATCGGTATGGGAGAGGAAGCCGGCGAAGCACTCCATGAACCGGGCGGCCACCCTCTGCTCGGCCTGGCTCAGCGCATCCCACGGCCGCACCCATAGCGGGCGGGGCGACAGCGCCGTGCCCCGTGGAACGACGCCCATGTCGAGCTGGCGGGCGTGGATCCGGTCACGCAGGTCGTCCCAGCCCCGGTCGAATGCGCCGCGGTACCGGTCGATCCACGGCCGGGGAGCCTGGTGGGGGGAGTGGCAGGCACCCGGAGCGAAATAGAGGAAGAAGGGACGGTCGGCGTCGATCGCCCGCAGGTCACCCACGAACTCCATGGCCCGATCGGTCAGGTCGGTGGTCAGGTGGTACTCGCCGCCCACCGCACCGGGCGGAGGGATCGAATGATTGTCGTGGTAGAGGGCGGGGACGAACTGATGGGTCTCCCCCCCGTGGAAGCCGTACCAGCGATCGAATCCCCGCCCCAGTGGCCAGGTGGCACGCGACGAGGCCATGTTGCACTCGTCGTCGGGCGTGAGATGCCACTTGCCCACCGCATAGGTGGCGTACCCCGCGGCGCGGAGCACTTCGGAGAGGAATCCGTTCTCACGCGGCGGCTTCCCCCAGTACCCCGGAAATCCGACGGCCAGGTCGGCGACCCGTCCCATGGCATTGCGGTGGTGGTTCCGACCCGTCAGCAGGCAGGCGCGGGTCGGGGAGCACAGCGCGGTGGTGTGGAAGTTGACCAGCCGGACCCCGTCGCCGGCGAGCTGGTCGATGACGGGTGTGTGGATGGCCGAGCCGTAGCAGCCCAACTGGCCGAAGCCGACGTCATCGAGCACGATCAGGACGACGTTGGGCGCTCCCTCGGGAGGGGTGGGTTCGGGGGGCCACCAGGGTTCGGAGTCTCGCCAGTCACGGCCGATCCGGCCTCCGAATGTCACGCCCATCAGTTCGTTCCCCCTGACATCGACCTGACCACCCTACCAATCGAGCGGCTGGATTCCGCGACGTCGCGACGGGGCCGGGGAAACCCGGGGCGGTGCGATCGCAGACTTGAGCAGAGCCCCCGGGGCCGACGGGCGCCATCCCACCGCCGGCGTCGAACGGGCATGGCGACCCTCGAGGCGTCTCTCCTACAGTGGCCCGTGGGCACCGCCAGACGGACGACCGAGGAGCGGCATGGCCAAGCTGATCTACGTGGCGAACGGTGGCGGAAAGCCCGCATTCTCCGGCCACCCCCAGGTCCGGTTGGAGCTGCTGGACGAGCGCCGGTTCGGCGACGGCGTCGTGAACCTCCGCTACCACCTCCGGAGCTGAGGCTCCGGGTGGAGACGGCCCGCGTGGTCGCGTGCCGCCACTCGGATCACTGGCATACTTCGCCCATGGACGAGCATCCGGTGTCCCGTTGCGGGCGAGGTGCACGGTGGAGGTGATCCCGGCGCTCGACGTCACCGAGGCCCGCTTCGACGAGACCACCGACGTGGTGGTGGTCGGCCTGGGGGTGGCGGGGGCGTCGGCGGTGATGGGGGCGCGCCAGGCGGGAGCGGACGTCGTGGCCGTCGAGCGGAGCAGTGGACCCGGCGGGACGTCGGCGCACTCCGGCGGCCTCATCTACCTGGGGGGCGGCACGGCCCTCCAGCGCGCCTGTGGCTTCCACGACTCGCCGGAGAACATGGTGGCGTTCCTCCGGGCTGCGCTCGGGCCCGACGTCGACGACGATCGCGTGGACGCCTATTGCCAGGGCTCGCCGGACCACTTCGACTGGCTGGTCTCGATCGGCGTGCCGTTCCGGGCGTCGTTCTGCGACGAGCCGAACCGCGAGTCGGCCGACGATTCGGGGCTGCTCTTCAGTGGCGGCGAGGACACCTACCCCTTCGACGAGCTGGCGGTCCCGGTACCGCGCGGGCACAAGCCCGAGTGGATCGACTCCGCCGGTGGCTTCCTGATGGAGCGCCTCGGCACGGCCGTCTTGACCAGCGGGGCCCGCGTGGTGACCGACGCCCGCGCCGAGGCGCTGATCGTCGACGACGGGGACGTCGTCGGCCTGCTGGTGAGGACCGATGGCGGACCCCGCGTCGTGCGGGCCCGCGGTGGGGTGGTGCTGGCCAGCGGAGGCTTCATCCACAACGAGGTGATGGTCGCCGAATGCTGTCCACTGGCCCACGTCCCCGACCCGGCCTGGCGGATCGGCACGCCGAACGACGACGGCCGCGGGATCCGCATGGGTGCGGGCGCCGGCGCCGCCACCACCAGGCTCGACATCTTCGAGTGCGCGCTGCCCCTCGGACCGCCCCACCGCCTCGCCCGTGGCATCCTCGTCAACCGTGACGGGGAGCGGTTCATCAACGAGGATGCCTACACCGGTCGCATCGGCTTCCATGCCCTGCACGACCACGACGGCTTCGTCTCCATGATCACCGACGACGTGATCCACCAGCCGAACCCGATCGGGCTCCGGATCGGCTTCGCCGCGGCCACCCCCGAGGAGCTGGCCGTCGACCTGGGGATCCCGCCGGACGCCCTGGCTCGCACGGTGCGCGAGTACAACGAGGCCGCGGCCCGGGGGCACGACCCGGTGTTCCACAAGCGGGCGCCCTTCCTCCAGCCCATCGGCGTACCGCCGGCGAGCGGCATCGGCGCCATCGACCTGCGCGTCGACCACGGTGCGATCTACGCGACCTTCACCCTCGGCGGCCTCGTCACCGACCCCGACGGTGCCGCGCTCGACGGAGAGGGTGGCCGCATCTCGGGCCTCTATGCCGCCGGCCGGACCGCCGCCAGCCTCGCGGCCCACCACTACGCCAGTGGGATCAGCCTCGGCGACGGCTCGTTCTTCGGCCGTCGGGCCGGCCGCCACGCGGCCGCCCGAGCCCGGGTGGACGGCTCCTCCCTGTCCTAGTCCCGCGGCTAACGTTTGCCCCTTTTCAGGTAGCGAGTCCGGGACGCGACGCGGGCTGTGCATCATCGGGGGACTCGTCGGGCGGAGCATGGTCCGTGGTGTTCTCAAGTACCTGCCGCAGATTCCTGACCGTATCGCTGCCGGATCGTTCCCGCCAGGTCTGCTCGACTACCTCGACCCGATCCGCGTAGGCGTCGCTCACGCCGCGTCCTTTCGTGGTCAGGAACACAGTGGCGTTGTCGCCGTCGCCGTCTAGCCGCAGGAAACCGTGTCGGTCCATCGCTGACAGATGAACGGACATTCCAATGTCCCGTACGGGTCTGCCTTCGAGCGGGATCCGCCGCAGGATGCTCGCACTGATCGACAAGGCGACGGGCGACAACTCCTCGTACTCCAGGGCAAACGCGACAAGCGCCTGGGAAAGCAACGCGCACATCGACAGACCCGCTATTGAATCGCTGCCCTGGCGGGGTACAAGCCTCCAGTCCTGGCCGCGACCACCGGTAATGCTGGCATCAACGGTTCCGTAACTCGCTGGGTAGTGGGGATGCTCAAGAGGCAAGGCAGCCACGACCGTCCCGAGCGCCGCTGATAGGGCGGTCGCCCGTTCGGAGCCGACGTGCTCCTGCCATCGGCTTTCGGATGAGTGCTGCAGGCGCTCCCAACGGGCGACGACATCTACACCTCTCCCGGTCAGCCGGAGGAGGCTTTGACCGCGCCCCGAGGTCAGTTCTTCGGCCCAACCGCGCCGGACCGCTGCCGACATCCGTACCCGCACCGCCCGCTTCGACAGCCGGGTGAGCCTTGGCAGCTCTCGTCGGTCAACGCCGGCCAGGTCGAGTACGCGCAACAAGTTCGCCCACTCATCAAGGGATGGCATCCCGTCTCGCCCGGCCCCGTGATCGGCGTAGGCGCGCTCCAGCCGGCTGAGAGAGACGCAAAGCAGCGACGGGAGTGTCCTCGATGCCGTCACACCACTCACGGTAGCGAGGAGTCAGCCGCGGGGTGTCGAACCGGCAGCGGCAGCGGCAGCGGCAGCGGCAAGAGTTGCCTGACGCGGCACTAGCACTTTCCGCCACGGACCTCGACAGGCCGCCGCGCCTGGATGACTGCTGATCCGACCCGCCCCATGCCGGGTGACGGTCACACCGGCGGCCGGCCATCCATCCCCGGTGGGATCGCCGGCATCAGCGTCCTGGTGGCCTGTCCATCGGCCGCCGCGAGGGCGCCTTTCGAGTAGCGGTCATCGTCGGTGATGTCCGCCAGTGCGCCCGGGGTCCTCGAGCGCATGAATCGATTCTCTCATCGACACCGTCCCCGGTCACCTGGTGGGCGGGCCTCGGGATCCCCGACGACCTACGCTCTCATCATGCCGGAGCCGACGGAGATCCGAGAACGGCTCGCCGGCTACCTGCCGCTCTTCGGACTGACGGTGACGACGCCCCGCCTGACGCTCCAGTTGCCCACGGATCCCGAGTTGATCGAGCTGCTCGAGGTGATCGAGCGTGGGGTGCACGACCCGACGGACATGCCGTTCCGGTTGGGTTGGACGGACGTGGCCTCTCCACAGCGAGAGCGAGCCTCCCTGTCCCACTGGTGGGGCAGCCGGGCGAGCTGGAAGCCGTCGGACTGGCACTGGATGGGGGGCGTGCGTGTCGACGGACAGATCGTCGGGGTCCAGGACCTCCTGGCCCGGGAGTTCTCCTCGCTACGGGAGGTGACGTCCGGGTCCTTCATCGGGCGGGAGCACCAGGGTCGGGGTCTCGGGAAGGAGATGCGGGCGGCCGTGCTCCACCTGGCGTTCGACGGGCTGCACGCCGAGAGAGCCTTCTCGGGTTATCTCGAGGGAAACGTCTCGTCACGACGGGTCTCGGAGTCATTGGGCTACGTCCCGAACGGGTGGAGCACCGTGATGGTCCGCGGGAAGCCGGTGCGGGAGTTCCACCTCGTTCTCGAGCGAAGCGTCTGGGAGTCACGGCGCCGGGACGACATCAGGATCGAGGGCCTCGACGAGTGCCTCGAACTGTTCGGGTCCACTCGTTGACGCCGCGGGAGCCCCGCGCCCGTTCCTCGACCATCTGGCCGCCGTCCGGGCTCGACGGTCGTCCCGTGCCGGTCGGACGCTCCTCCAACCGGGCGTCGGGCGCTACCCGGCATCGGACGACTCGAAATCGCGGACCCTCGCCTGCATCAGGGATCGGAGGAGCTGTGTCGGCAGCTCGCGCTCGTAGGGGAGCTTGACGAATCCCTCGCCCGCCTCGTAGCCGGCGGCCTCGACCGTCTCCTTGTGGGTGGCGAAGAACGGCGGATTGAACCGGAGTGAGCAGTGGTGCTTGAAGTTCTGCAGCATCCACAGGTTGGTGTTCTCACCGCGCACGTACACGGGCAGGTTCCACTTGAGCACCTCCCGGGCCTCCGGGTCGACGTCCGAGCTCAACGTCCGGAGTGCCTCGAGGTGTGGACGCTGGACGTCGCCCAGCTGGGCGAAGTAGTCATCATCACTGGCGCGCTTGGGCATCGGCATGCCCTCACGATATTCGCCGTGCCGGCAACCCGGGGGCGTTCGTCCTGCACGCCACCTGCCCCCGGACCGCGCCGACGTCCCGACCGGCTGGCTAGGGTTGCCGGGTGATCCGCCCCGCCACCGTCGAGGACGTCGAGACCATCGTCGGCCTGGTCCAGGACCTCGCCACCTACGAGCGGGCGTCCGACCGGGTGCAGCTCGACGCCGACCTCCTCCGTTCCGCCCTGTTCGACGAACGGCCGGCCGTCTTCGCCCATGTGGCCGAGGAGGACGGCGAGGTGGTGGGCATGGCCATCTGGTTCCTCAACTTCTCCACCTGGACGGGCCGCCACGGCATCTACCTCGAGGACCTCTTCGTCCGGCCCGAGCGCCGGGGACAGGGGCACGGCCGCGCCCTCCTCGTCACCCTGGCCCGCCTGGCCGTCCAGGCCGGCTACGGCCGGGTGGAGTGGTCGGTGCTCGACTGGAACGAGCCGTCCATCGGCTTCTACCGCGGCCTGGGCGCCGAGGCGATGGACGAGTGGACCACCTTCCGGCTCTCCGGTGACGCCCTCGCCGGTCTGGCCGGCGAGCCGGACTGAGGCGGTGCACGGGCCCACCGTCGGCATCTACGACGACCGCGGCCTCGACGGGGCGGCCACCCACGAGCGGCCCGGCCAGCGGTCACTGGCCGAGGGGTTCGCCGCCCGGGTGGTCGCCGGACACCCCCGCCTCGATGTCGGCTGCGGCGCCGGCCGCTACACCGGCGTCCTCGGGCGACCCGTGCTCGGCCTGGACGCCTCGGCGGTGATGCTCGACGCCTGCCGGGCGCGGGTGCCCGGTGCCCGGCTCGTGCTCGGCGACCTCGAGGCCCTCCCATTCGCCCGGGGGTCACTGGGCGGGGCCTGGTCGTGGATGTCCCACCTCCACCTCCCGAAGGTGCGGCTCCCGTCGGCCCTGTGGGACCTCCATCGGGTCCTGGCGGTGGGCGCCCCGATCGAGCTGCAGGTCTTGGCCGGGACGTACGAGGGCGACGACCTCGAGGGCGACGAGGTGGGTGGGCGGTACTTGGCGGGGTGGGGGGAGTCCGACCTCATCGACGTGGTCACCGGGGCCGGGTTCGAGGTGGCGGACCGGTCGGTGGTGGTCGACGGTGACGAGCTCCGGCTCCGCGCCGTGCGGGCCCGCACCCTGGCCGACACCGTCGGGGCCGGGATGCGACTGCTGGTCTGCGGTCTGAACCCCAGCCTGTACGCCGCCGACGCCGGGGTGGGCTTCGCCCGTCCGGGCAACCGGTTCTGGCCCGCCGCCCTGGCCGCCGGCGTGGTCACCCGCGACCGCGACCCCCTCCATGCCCTCCGGGTGGACCGCGTCGGCATGACCGACCAGGTCAAGCGGGCCACCCGGGCGGCCGACGAGCTGACCGCCGCCGAGTACCGCTCGGGGCTCCTCCGCCTCGAACGGCTGGTCGGATGGCTGCGACCGGGAGCGGTGTGCTTCGTCGGCCTGGCCGGATGGCGGGTCGCCGCCGGGCGGCACGCCGTGGCCGGGGTGCAGCCCGGGTTGCTGGGGGGCCGACCCGTCTACGTGATGCCGTCCACCAGTGGGTTGAACGCCCGCTCCACCCCCGACGACCTGGCGGGCCACCTGCGGGCCGCCCTGGACCTGGCCGACCGGTCGTGAGCGACCCGGGCCCCGGCGGAGCCGGCCCCCGGCGGTCCGGGACCGTTCACCCGTCCCGGGTCAGGATGGATGACAGGACACCCTCCACCTGCGAGCTTGGCAGTAGGCTGCCCCCGTCGACCGGCAGGTTCACGCCGGTGATGTAGCTGGCCAGGTCGGAGCAGAGGAAGGCCACCACCCCGGCCACCTCGTCCGCCGTCCCCGGCCGGCCCAACGGCGTCCGCCGCGAGAGATCCGCACGGCGCCCGTCGTTCCGCAGCAGCGGCGCGGTGAGCGGCGTCTCGATGAGACCGGGGGACACGCAGTTCACCCGCACGGTCGGGCCGTACTCGAGGGCCGCCGACATGGTCAGGGCGATGACCGCCGCCTTGGCCGCCGAGTAGGGGGCCTCGCCCCGGGTGGGGCGGATGCCGCTGACCGAGGCGATATTGACGATCGCACCGCCGCCGCCGGCCAGCAGCACCGGGGCGGCAGCCCGGAGGGCGTTGAAGGTCCCCCGCATGCTGGCGTCCACCACCCGGTCGTACTCGTCGTCGGTGTGCCCGTGGAGGGCGTGGACCGCCCCGACGCCGGCGTTGTTCACCAGCACCGAGAGCCCACCGAGCGCTTCGACGGCCCGGTCCACCGCCTCGTCGACCGCCCGCCCGTCGCCCACGTCGGCCACCAGCACCGTGGCGCCCCCCAGCTCGTCGGCCACCCGTTCGGCCGCCGGGCGGTCGATGTCGAGCACCGCCACCGAGGCACCCTCGGCCCGGAGGCGGAGGCAGACGGCCCGACCGATCCCCGACCCTGCCCCGGTGACCAGCGCCCGGTGGCCGTCGGACAGCCCCATCAGGTCAGCCCATCGACCGGCACCAGGTGGGTGCCCACCGGCTGCGACTCGAAGAACGGGCCGATCAGGGCCCGCCAGGCGGTGAAACCCTCCGAGCCGCGGAACCCGGTCATGTGGTCGTCGAGGGTGTCCCACTCCACCAGGAGCACGTACTCGTTGTCGCGCTCGACCCCCCGGTGGAGGGCGAGGGACCGGAACCCGTGGGCGGCGGCGATGTACTGGCGCGCCTCGACCAGGGCGGCCTCGAAGTCCTGGTTGGTACCGGGGCGGATGGTGATCACGGCGTGCTCGAGGACCATGGCCGTCGACGATAGCCCCGGCCCGGTCCACCGGTCCGATGGGGCCCGGGCCGGGCGGTACCATCAGCGGGTCACCGGAGCCCCACGGGAGGAACCCACCGCATGACCGATGCCCCCGCCTTCGATGCCGGCGGCACCCTGCCTCGTGACCGGGTCCGCACGCTGTTCGGGCAGACCATGGGCCTGGTGGCGGTCACCGCCGGCCTGTTCGCCGTCGGCGCCTATGCCGGGCGCGACCTCTCCTACAAGTTGGGGCTCGTCTGGTTCGTCCTGGCCATCGGCTGCCTGTTCGGGATGCGGGCCACTACCCGCCGGTCGGGCACCGCCTCGGTGGCCCTGCTGTTCGTCTTCGGCATCCTGATGGGCCTGGCGGTCTCCCCCACCCTCGTGTACTACGCCCAGGCCGACCCGACCGCCCTCTGGCAGGCCGGCGGGGCCACCGCCCTGTTCATCGCCGGGTTCGGGTCCGCCGGCTACGCCACCCGCCGCGACCTGTCGGGCCTGGCCCGGGTCTGCTTCTGGGCGCTGCTGGCCCTCATCGTGTTCGGCATCGTGCTGATCTTCGTGCACATCCCCCAGGCCCAGCTGGTGTGGAGCATCCTCGGCCTGGTCATCTTCGCCGGGCTGACCATGTTCGACTTCCAGCGGCTCCGACGCTCGAAGGACCTGGCCACCGCACCGATCATGGCGGCGTCCATCTTCCTCGACGCCCTCAACGTCTTCCTCTTCTTCCTCCAGATCTTCGGCCGCAACGGCTGAGTCAGGAGGGGTCGGCCTGCCCCTCGTCCCCGGCCGGTGTGTCGGGGCCGGCCCACGAGGACGGGGGGTCGCTGGAGGGGAAGGACTCCTCCTCGGCCTCGTCGACGGCGGCGTCGACCTCGGGGTCCGGCGGGGCTGTCTGGGCTTCGTCCACGGTGGCCTCCCTTCCCCGGGGATCGTACCGGGCCCCTCGGCGGGACGCCCCGGAATACCCAGGTCGGCCATGCCGTTGCAGGATGGGCGGGAGGCGCCCGCGGTGCAGAGCGAAAGGTCGAGGTGGTCATGCAGGTGGAGATCTGGTCGGACGTGGTCTGCCCCTGGTGCTACATCGGCAAGCGGAAGTTCGAGGCCGCCCTCGCCTCGTTCGACCACCGGGACGATGTCACGGTCGAGTGGCGGAGCTACGAGCTCGATCCGGGGGCGCCCGCCCGCCGCGACGTCTCGATGGTCGAGCTCCTCCAGAAGAAGTACGCGATGAGCGAGGAACAGGCCAGGGAGGCGAACGCCCGGGTCAGCGGCATCGCCGCCGGCGTCGGGCTCGAGTACCACCTCGACCGGGCCGCCATGGGCAACACCTTCGACGCCCACCGCCTGATCCACCTGGCCGCCGCCCACGGGCGGGGGGACGCCATGAAGGAGCGCCTGATGGCGGGCTACTTCACCGAGGGCGCCCCCATCGGCGAGGCGGCCGCCCTCCAGCGGTTGGCCGTCGACGTCGGGCTGGACGCCGACGAGGTACGCAACGTCCTGGCCGGCGACGCCTTCGCCGACGAGGTCCGCGACGACGAACGCCAGGCTGCCGCCCTCGGGGTCACCGGCGTGCCGTTCTTCGTCATCGACCGGGCCTACGGGATCTCGGGGGCCCAGGATCCCGAGGTCATCCTCGGGGCGCTGGAGCGGGCCTGGGCCGTGGCCCATCCCGGCGGTCCGGTGGACACCGCCACGGCCGGCGCCGGCGACTCGTCGTGCGGTGGGGAGTCCTGCGCCGTCTGACCCGGGCCTACCCGCCCTCGAAATACCGGCGGGGGTTGTCGACCAGCATGGCGGTGACCTGGTCTGCGGTCACCCCGTGGTCCAGCAGGTAGGGCAGCACGTCCCGGCCGATGTGGAGGTAGTTCCACTGGGGCATGAACTCGAGGGTGCCGGGCTGGAGCCAGTCGATGTAGCAGGCGGCGTCGTGGGAGAGGACCATCCGGTCCGCGAAGCCCCGCCGGCACAGCTCCACCACCACGTCGCACCGCTCCTCGAAGGTGATGCCGAGGTGGATGCCGAACCGGTCCATCCCCAGGACGAAGCCGGCCTCGGCCAGCTCGGACAGATGGTCGGCATCGGTGGTGTCACCGCTGTGCCCGAGGACGATGCGGCCGGGCTCGATGCCCTCCTCGTCCACCAGCACCCGATTGACCGCCTCCCCGCTCCGGGTGCCGGGGTGGGTGTGGACGGTGACCGGGGCGCCGGTGGCGTGATGGGCGGCGGCCACCGCCCGGAACACCCGCTCCACGTCGGGGGTGAGGCCCGGCTCGTCGATGGCGCACTTGAGCAGCCCGGCCCGCACCCCGGTGCCGGCGATCCCCTCGGTGAGGTCCCGGGTGAACAGATCGACCATCGGGTCGGGGGCACCGACCGCCGGCCCCCGGTAGTGGAAGAAGAACGGCACCGTATCGTAGAAGTAGCAGCCGGTGGCCACCACGATGTGGAGCTCGGGCACCCGGTCGGCGATGGTGGCGATCCTCGGGATGTACCGGCCCAGGCCGACCACCGTGGGGTCCACGATGGTACGGACCCCGGTGGCGGCCAGCTCGGTGAGCCGGGTCACGGCGTCGGTCACCCGGTCGTCCTCGCTCCCCCACTCCTCGGGATAGTTCTGCTGGACGTCGGGGGTGAGGACGAAGATGTGCTCGTGCATGAAGGTGGTGCCGAGCTCGGCGGTGTCCACCGTCCCCCGGACCGTCTCGACGGCGCTCATCGGGGACCCGGCACGTTGCGGAACCGGAAGGGCTCGCTCTCGCGCCCGGGGACCACGTACCAGCACTGTCCGGTGCCCTCGGCGTCGAGGATGGCGACGAAGGCGTCCACCACCGCCTCCACCTCGAGGATCGGGAAGTGGACCTCGTCGAGGAACGATTTGATCGGCTGGATGATGTCGGTGTGGGCGAACGACGGGCACAGGGCGTTGAAGGTGACCCGGCTGTCGGCGTAGGCCTCGCCCAGCGACCGCATCAGGGCGGCCACCGCGTGCTTGTTGGCGGCGTAGACCGGGTCGAGGGCGACCGGCAGCAGTCCGGCCATGCTGGAGGTGGCGATCACCGTGCCGCCGTCGCCCTCCTGCAGCGCCGGCAGGGCGGCGTGCACCCCGAACACCACGCCGTCGAAGTTGATGGCCATGGCCCGGCGGTAGGCGTCGAGGTCGAAGTCGTCGCCCACCCCACCGCCGCTGGTGACCCCGGCATTGAGGTGGATCAGGTCGAGCCGCCCGTACCGTTCGAGCGCCACGGCCACCATGGCGTCGTTCTCCCCCGGGTCGCGCACGTCGCAGTGGACGTAGGTGCCCCCGAGCTCGGCGGCCAGGGCGGTGCCGGGGCCGTCGTCCACGTCGGCCACCACCAGGTGGGCGCCGAGGGAGGCCAGCCGGCGCGACACCGCCGCCCCGATGCCGTTGGACGCCCCGGTGACCAGGGCGACCTTGCCGTCCAGTTCCGTGCTCTTCATGGTCTTCTCCCGTGTTCGTCGGTCAGAGGGGCAGGTCGCCGGTGGCCGAGCGGGTCGACCCGTGGCTCCGGTAGGCGGCGATGGTCCGCTCGGCGATCCGCATCTGGTGGATCTCGTCGGCCCCGTCGGCGAACCGGGCCCACCGGGCGTGCTGGAGCATGGAGGCCAGCGGGGTGTCGGTGGAGTACCCGAGCGCCCCGTGGACCTGGATGGACCGGTCGATGATCCGGTTCAGGCTGTTGGCCACGAAGTGCTTGGCCATCGAGACCTCGGTACGGAAGTCGTCACCCCGGTCGATCTTGTAGGCGGCGTGGAGCACCATCAGCTTGCACTGGTAGAGCTCCATGGCCGAGTCGGCGATCAGCCACTGCACCCCCTGCTTCTCGGCGAGCAGCGAGCCGTGGGAGTACCGGTGGAGCGAGCGGTCCACCATCATGTCGAGGGCGGTCTCCGCCTGGGCGATCCACCGCATGCAGTGGGCCAGGCGGGCCGGGCCCAGGCGGGCCTGGCCGAGCCGGTGACCGTTGCCCCGGCCCCCCAGGATCTGGGAGTCGTGGACCCGGAGGTCCTCGATGACGATCTCGCTGTGGCCGGTGGAGCCGTGCATGGTCTCCACCTCGCGGACGTCGTTCCACCCCTCGGAGGGGATGTCGACCAGGAACGCGGTGGTCGCCCCCGACGACCCCTCGGGCACGTCCATCTCCGTCCGGACGATGAGGATGGCGAACTGGGCCCGGCGGGCGTTGGAGATGAACCACTTGTGCCCGTTGATGATCCACTCGTCGCCGTCGCGCTCGGCGTGGGAGCGCATCAGGGTGGGGTCGGACCCGGCCACCTCCGGCTCGGTCATGGCGAAGCACGACATGGCCGTGCCCTCGCAGAGCCGGCGGAGGTACCGCTCCTTCTGCTCGTCGGTCCCCCAGTGGAGGAGGGTGTGCATGTTCCCCTCGTCGGGGGCCATGCAGTTGAGCACCCAGGGGCCGAGGCGGGTCTTTCCGGCCTCGGCCTGGACCATGGCCAGGGCCACGTGCCCGAGCCCCATGCCCCCCCACTCCTCGGGCATGTGGGGGAGCCACAGACCGAGGGTCTTCGCCTGTTCCCGCAGGTCGAGGATGATGGTGAGGTACTCGGCGCGGGTGAGCACCCGCTCCTCGTCGTCGAAGCCGGTGAGGGCGGGGGCCACGGTGCCCCGGATGAACTCGCGCACCCGGGCACGGATCTCCTCGTGCTCGGGGGCGAGCGTGAAATCGATGGCCATGGGGCTCCTTCCCGAACCGGTCCACGGGTCGGCCGCGCACCCCGGTACGGTCGTGCCTCCCCCTCGTTCCCGACCGGCCGTTGCCGGCCGGCACGTGGACACCGCATCTTCGCACGGTCCCGACCACGGCGTCCGCCGCCGGGCCGGACGGGGTGGGGTCGGCCCCGGCGAGGGGAGCCGACGGGGACGGTCCCTCGGGCCCCTCAGCCGTCCGGGCCCGCCAGCCGGAAGGTGCCGCCCTCGACGGCGACGGTGGACCCCACCAGCTCGGACTCCTCGGCCCGGGCGGCCAGTCCCCGGTCGTCGGAGAAGGCCACGCAACGGCGCCCGTCGGCGGTGTCGCACAGCGCCACCGTGCGGGCCGGTTCGAGGCCGTCCGGCGTCACGGTGTAGGTCGCCACGGTGGCACCCCCCGAGTACCCGTCCAGCGTGTCGACCACCTCGACCACCCCGGTGGCGGCGGCGGCCTCGGTGGCCAGGTCGCCGAGGAGCGGGCCCCTCGGGTCGGGCTCGGTCGACCACACCGCCAGCCCCGGCTTGGTCAGGAGCCCGCTCACCGTGGTCACCACCCCGAGGGCGCCGGGGCCGGCTCGGAGTCGGTCGGCGACCGCCGCGGTGGCCTGGTAGACGAAGTTGTTGAACGGCCCGCCGGCGAAGGCCATGCCGCCGGTGACCGTCGGGGTGCCGTCGACGGGCAGGCCGAGCTCGCGCTGCTGGACCCGGACCGCCGCCGGAAAGCAGCTGTAGGTCTCGATCACCTCGGCCTCGGCCAGGGGCCGTCCGATCCGCTCGGCGGCGACCCTCCCCAGCACCCCCATGGCCGGCCACCGGTGGAGCTCCGCCCGGGCCAGCAGGGACACCGCCTGGCTCGACTCCAGGCCCACCAGAGGGAAGATCCACCGGTCGCGGGGGACGCCGAGCCGGGTGGCGGCGTCCGCCGAGCACAGGAGGAGGGCGGCGGCCTGGTCGACCGTCCACTGGGTCGAGTGCCACTTGTTGTACGGGAAGGCCAGCGGCCGGTTGCCGGCCGACGGGGTGTCGATGGCCTCGGCGGTCATCGGCGTCGGGAAGGCGGCACGCGGGTTGTCCCGGGCCACTTGGTTGCACCGCGCCCACAGGTCGGCCACCTGGCGGCGGTGCTCGGCGACGGAGAGCCCCTCGGCGGCGCGTAGGGCGTTGTCGATCATGGCGTACTGCTGGACCGGGTCCCACAGCCCGGTGGCCACCTCCACCGGTGCCACCACCGGTCCGGGGCGGCGGTGGAGGACGTCCGGGGCGGCGCCGGCCTGGGGGGTCTCGACCGCCCCGGGTGATCGGGCCCAGCGCTTGGCCTCGCCGCCCACCACCACCGCCACCTCGGAGGTGCCGGCCACGATGGCGGCCAGGGCGTCGTTGACCAGGCTCTGCTGCGGGATCCCCAGCTCCACCAGGTGGGTGCGGGCGGCCTCGGCGCCCACGGCCCGGGCCACCAGGCGGGCCGGGTCGGGGTAGGTCCAGTTCCCCTGCGGGACGGCCACCCGGTCCACCGACGCCAGCAGCCCCCGAGCCCCGGCGTCGTCGGCGGCGGCCCGGAGGGCGAGGGCCATCAGCTCGGTGGCCTCGCCGGCCGTCGAGGCCGTCCCCACCCCCACCAGCACCGGCATGCGGGGATCGACCGGGGCGGTCACGGTCGCCATCCGGCCGGGCCGCCGAGGGGCCGGGCCGACCGCCGTCGGCGCATCATGCCGCCGACCTGGCGCCAGGTCACCGCCACCGCCCCCAGCTCGAGGGCCCGGTCCCGCAGCCGCTCGGGCACGTCGTAGTGGGCCTGATGGGGCCGCCTGGCGTTGGTCTGGAACCAGGCCCGCTCCATGCCGAGCCGGGCGGCGAAGGCGTGGAGCTCGTCGTCGGTGTCGGCCACCAGGTGCGACCAGCGGTCGTCCACCGGGCCGAGCCGGGCGCGCTGTCGCCAGTCGTCGAGGTAGACGGTCACCGTCCGGACGGCCGGTCAGACGACCCGGCCGGCGGCGCCGTCCCCGGTCACCACCGGTCGGCCGGAGCCGGCCCAGCCGTGCATGCCGCCGCCCAGGTTGACCGCGTCGTACCCGGCCCCGGCCAGCAGGTTGGCCACGCTCATCGACCGCCCGCCCATCCGGCAGATACAGACGACCGTCCGGTCGGCAGGCAGCTCGTCCAGGCGGTCGGCCACCTCCCCCATGGGGATGTGGACGGCCTCGTCGGCGTGCCCCGCCGCCCACTCGTCGTCCTCCCGGACGTCGAGCAGCACGGCTCCCGAGGCCAGCAGGGGGCCGGCCTCGTCGATGGTGATCTCCCGGATCGTCTGGTCGTCGCTCACGGCATCACGGTACCGGGCGCGGGCCGCCGCCTCAGCCGGGAAGGTCCATCAGCTCGATCCGGACCCCGTCGGGATCCGTGCAGTAGAGGAAGTCCAGCCGGGAGCTGCCGAGGTCGAAGGTGGTGCGGGTGGTGCGGACCACCGTGCCGCCCTGCGCCTCGATGGTGGCGGCCACCGCCTCCACGTCGTCGACCCGGAGCGACAGGTGGGTCAGGCCCAGCTGGTTCATGGGCCGCCGGACGGCCTCTCCGACCGTTCCGGGCTCGGTGAAGGAAAGGAGCTCGAGGGTCACCCCGTCCTTCCGGAGCATCCGGGACTCCAGCGCTACCGGGTCCACCTCGAGGAGGGCAGCGAACTCGGCGCCCACGTGGTGGGCCTCGGCGGGCTCGAACCCGAGCGCCTCACGGTAGAAGCGGAGCGAGCGCTCGAGGTCCGACACACAGATGCCCAGGTGCGAGAACGATGTGGTCATGACCCCTCCGGACGGTGGCCACCCTGGCCCGTCCCGACATGGTGGCACGTCACCCGGAGGGTGGTTGCCGACGACCCGGCGGGGTAGAGGTTGAGGGCCGGCCACCGACGGCGGGCTGGCTACGCTGGGTCGATCGAGGAGGCCACAGAGGACATGGGGATCGCTGGACAGCCGACGATCAGCGTCGCCGGGGTCTCCGGCCCCGTCGCCGCACCGGAGTCGGGCGGCGGCGGTGCCGGTGCCCCTCCTCGGACGCTCCCCCACTTCGGCCTGGCCGTACTGCTGGCCATCCTCTTCCTCACCTTCCTGGACAACACGGTGATCAGCGCCACCCTCTCGGCCGTCCAGTCGGGCCTGCACGCCGGCGTGGCCCAGCTGCAGTGGGTGGTGAGCGGCTACGCCCTCACCTTCGCCAGCCTGATGCTGATCTGCGGCAGCCTCGGCGACAACTTCGGGCGCAAGCGGATGATGCTGATCGGCGTGGTGGTGTTCTGCGCCGGCTCGGTGGTGGCCGCCCTCGCCACCACCTCCTCCGAGCTGATCGTCGGCCGCGTGATCATGGGGGCCGGTGCCGCCGGGTCGGAGCCCGGCACCCTGTCGATGATCCGCCACCTCTACCCGGACCGGAAGCGCCGGGCCCGGGCGCTCGGCTCCTGGGCGGCCGTCTCCGGACTGGCGCTGGCCATGGGCCCGGTGGTCGGCGGCGTGCTGGTGGGGATCTCGTCGTGGCGGGCCGTCTTCTGGTTCAACCTGGCCTTCGGGGCGGTGGCCCTCGTCCTCGCCGCCGTCGTGCTGCCGGAGAACGCCGATCCGTCGCCGGGGCGGGTGGACTACCCCGGGTTCGCCCTCGGGGCGGCCGCCCTCGGGACCGCCACCTTCGCCACCATCGCCGGGGAGAGCTCCGGATACATCACCTGGTGGGTGCTCGTCCTCTACGGGGTGAGCGTGGTGGCCCTGGCCGCCTTCGTCCTGGTGGAGCGGCGGGCGGCCAATCCCATGCTCGACCTCTCGTTCTTCCGTCGACCGCCGTTCGCCGGGTCGACCTTCGTGGCCTTCACCAGCTACTTCGGGCTCTTCTCGATCTTCTTCTTCGTCGCCCTCTACCTCGAGGTGGTCGGTTCGGCGTCGCCCTTCTCGCTGGCCCTCGACTTCATTCCGCTGACGGTGGGGATGGTGCTGGCCTCCCTGTTCACCGGGCGGTGGGTGGCGGTGTCGGGCAGCCGGATCCCCATGACCGTGGGCTGCGTGGTGGCGGCGGTCGGCATCCTCCTCACCGACGTGGTCATCACGCCGTCGTCGGGCCTGTCCACCGTGGGGTGGACCCTGGCCATCGCCGGGATCGGCTTCGGCATCGTCATCGTGCCGGTGACCTCGTCGGCGCTCACCAGCGTGCCGCCCGAACACTCGGGGATGGCGGCCTCCACCACCAACACCAGCCGCGAGCTCGGGGCGGTGGCCGGGGTGGCCATCCTCGGCTCCATCGTCAACGGCCAGCTCACCGTGCAGCTGGCCAACCGTCTGGCCGCCATCGGGATCCCCGCCGCCTTCCGCTCCGAGGTGATCGCCGCGGTGACGACCGGCTCGATCGGCTCGCAGGCCCGGGGCTCGGCGGGCAAGGGCAACGCCTCGATCCAGGAGATCATCAACAAGGTGGTCGCCGCCGCCTATGGCGCCTTCGGGCACGGGCTCGACCTCGCCCTCACCGCCTCGGGAGCCCTCCTGCTGGCGTCGGCGGTCGTCGCCTACCTGACCGGCTTTTCGGTGCGGGGCGGTCGCCGGGCGCCCGACACCGAGATCGAGGCCGAGCAGGCCGCCCGGGCGGGGGCGTAGACCTACGCTGGGTGCGGCGAGGTGGGTACGGGGGATCGGGGGGCCATGCGGAGGCGAGGACATCGGGGTGGCGGCGACATCGGCGGTCGGGCTGCCGCGCCGGAGGCGACCTCCCCAGTGGTGGGTGGTGTCGGCCCCGACACCGACCGGGACGGCATCGACGACTTCGGTCTCGACGATGACGACGGGGACGGCGGCACGACGCCGGTGCCGTTGCCACCGGTCCCACGGTCCGGGGTGGGGGGCGCCCTCGGCGGGCTCCACCGGCTCGGGATGGGGACCGGTGGGCCGCTGTCCGAGCCGACGGCCTCGACCCCGCTGGCCGCCGACAAGGCGGAGGGGGCGGTCCCGACCGCGCCCCTCTGGGCCATGAAGTACCTGCGCCACGTCGGGCACGCCGCCGGGGGCGGCGATCCCGACGGGCTCCGGATGGCGGTCGGGGAAGACGACGAGGCGGTCTATCTGATCGACGACGGCCCCTCCCATTGCATGCTGGCCCGCCGGGTGGGCGCCGCCCCGGACGGCTGCCAGTACTGCCTGGTGGCCCGGGTGGACGTGGTGGACGCCCGGCTGGCCCTGTCGGGCGTCACCGAGGCCACCGACCTCTTCGCCCTGGGCCGGGAGCTCACCCTCTGCGGTGTCGTCGAGGGCACGGTCTCCAACGTGGTGCGGGTGGCCGGCTACCGGAGGTTCCGCGACGTGCCGGTCGAGTACCTGCCGTCCTCGCCGTTCGTGGCGTTTCCCGAGGACCTCTGACGGCCGGCCCGGTCGGTGACGGCCGGCCCGGTCGGTGACGGCCGGCCCGGTCAGCCGGCCGGCCCGGTCAGCCGGCCCGGGACGGCGCCTCGGTGTCGCCGGTGGACCCGACGGTGGCGGCCGGCAGCCGGGTGTCCACGAAGGCGGCGGCCGCCCGGAAGACCCGGCGGCTGGCATCGGCCCACGGCATCAGGATGGGGAAGACGTGGAACATGCCCGGCTCCTCCATGGCGGTGGTGTCCACCCCGGCCTGCTCCAGGTGGACGACGAAGCGGCGGAGGGAGTCGCGGAACATCTCGTCGGCACCGAAGGCCACGAAGGTCGGCGGCCAGCCGGTGAGGTCCTGGTCCACCGCCGAGACGTAGGCGGCCCCCGGGTTGCGGCCGTGGAGGTAGGCCGACGTCGGCACGTTCCACGGCAGGATGTCCTTCCCGGCGTTGCCGGTCACCGACGGCTCGTCGAGACGCAGGTCGACCTCGGGGGAGAAGAGCAGCACCCCGGCGATGGGGCGGTGGGCGATGTCCTCCATCACGTAGAGCAGGGTGGAGGCCAACCCGCCCCCACCGGAGTCGCCGGCCAGGAAGATCCGGTCGGGCTCGGCGCCCCGGTGGAGCAGCTCCTCGAAGACCAGCACGGCGTCTTCGAGGCCGGCCGGAAATGGAAACTCCGGGGCCAGGCGGTAGTCGGCGACGAAGACTTCGCAACCGGTGAAATGACACACCCATGAGGTGAAGGCGGCGTACATCCTCGGGGAGGTGCCGATGTAGCCACCGCCGTGGAGGTACAGGACGGTGCCGCGGGGCTCGCCGTGCCGCGGCCGGTACCAGACGCCCGGCACCCCGGCCACCACCTCCTTCTCGGCATGGACGCCGATGGCCCGCACCACCGGCGGCATGGCGTACTTGCAGAGGTCGTCGAGGACCAGCTCCACCGACCGGAACTCGTCGATGGGCAGCGACGACGAGTAGCCCATGAAGGAGCGGATGGCCTCGCGGGTGACGGCCACCGCCAGGTTGTGCGGCGCCGACCCCAGGCCGTGCAACGGCTTCCGGAAGGGGACCCGGGCCATGGCCGCCGCCAGGGTGCCGGCCAGGCCGGCTAGGTCGTTGGCGGCGATCGGCCACGAGGAGGTGGCCACCCCCGGCCGGCGCCCCATCACCACGGTGCCACGTCCTTGCGCATCGCTCCAGGCTACGCCCGGTCGGCCGGGGTGGTGCCGAGCGGCGGCGTCGGGATCAGACCGGCTCGGAGGCCAGTGCCGCCCCCAGGCGGAGGAGCTGGGCGGTGGCACCCCCGAGCGTCAGCTCGATCTGCTTGGTCAGCAGGAAGTACCGGTGGAGCGGGTAGTCACGGTCGACCCCCACGCCGCCGTGGAGGTGGACGGCGGCATGGACCACCCGTTGGCCCCCGTCGGCCGCCCAGAACTTGGCCACCGCCACCGCGTCCTCGGCCGGGAGACCCTCGGCGATCCGCCAGGCGGCCTGCCAGGCGGTGAGGCGGATGGCCTCGGTGTCGACGTAGGCGTCGGCGGCCCGCTGGCCCACCGCCTGGAAGGTGGCGATCGGCTTCCCGAACTGCTCGCGCGTCTTGGTGTACTCGGCCACCAGGGCCAGGGCGGCGGCGGCCACACCGGCTTCCTCCACCGAGAGGGCGGCGGTGGCCCGCAGCACCAGCCACTCGACGATGGACGGGCCGTCGGCGGTGGTGCCGAGGAGGGCGTCCTCGCCCAGGGCCACCTGGTCGAAGGTGAGGAGGGCGTCCGGGCGTCCGGTGTTGGCCGCCTGCCGCTCACGGCTGATCCCCCCGGCGGCCAGGTCGACCAGGAAGACGGCCACCCCACCGTCGGGCAGGCGGGCCGGGACCAGCGCCACGTCGGCCACCAGCCCGGAGGGCACGCAGGCCTTGGCGCCCGACAGCGTCCAGCCGGCTCCCGAGGGCGTCGCCCCGGCGGCCGGGGCGGCCGGAGTGCCGCCCAGCTCCACCAGGGCGGTGGTCACCACCGTGCCCCCCGACACCACGCCGGGCAGCCACCGCTGCTGCTGGGCCTCGGTGCCGAACCGGGCGATGGCCGGCGCCCCGGTGGCCAGGGTCTCCACCACCGGCACGCAGGCGGCGGTCCGCCCGGCGGCCTCGACGATCAGCGAGGTCTCGACGAAGCCCAATCCCGCCCCGCCCACCGCCTCGGGGAGGGCGATGCCGAGCAGGCCGGCCCCGGCCAGCTCGGTCCACAGCTTCCGGTCGAACCGGTCGCCCCCGGCCTCCGCCTCGAGCTCGCGCAGGCGCTCGTGGGTCGACAGGTCGGTGAAGATCCGGTCGGCCAGCTGGCGGACGGCCTCCTGCTCTTCGTTGAATGAGAAATCCATGGTCCGGTGTCCCCTGTCCTCTAGCGCAGCGACCGGGGCAGGCCCAGGCCGAAGATGGCGATCAGATCCCGTTGGATCTCGTTGGTTCCCCCGCCGAAGGTCAGGATGACCAGGCTGCGGGCGTACATCTCGAGCCGGCCGGCCAGCACCGCCTCGGGGGTGCCCCGGGTCAGGTAGCCGGCCTGGCCCACCACCTCCATCAGCAGCTTGAAGGCCTCGAGGTAGAACTCGGTGCCGAACACCTTGATGGTGGAGGCGTCGGCCACGTCGAGGTGGCCCTGGGTGGCGGTCCAGGCCACCTTCCAGTTGATGAGCTTGAGGAACTCGAGCCGCGAGTGGACCCGGGCCAGGTGGACCTGGACCCACTCCTGGTCGATCACCCGGCGGCCGTCGGCCAGTTTGGTGGCCTGGGCCCACGCCCGGGTGTCGTCGAGGGCCCGCTCGATGATCCCCGGTGAGCACAGGGTGACCCGCTCGTGGTTGAGCTGGTTGGTGATGAGCGTCCACCCGTTGTTCTCGCCGCCCACCAGGTTGGCGGCGGGGACCCGGACGTCCTCGTAGAACGTGTAGTTGATGTTGTGGTCGCCGAGCAGCTTCATCGGCACCACCTTGATCCCCGGGGTGTCCATCGGCACGATGAACATCGAGATGCCCTTGTGCTTGGAGACCTCGGGATCGGTGCGGGTGGCCAGCCAGATGTAGTCGGCGTCGCCGGCCAGCGAGGTGAAGATCTTCTGGCCGTTGATGACGTACTCGTCCCCGTCGCGGACCGCCCGGGTCTCCAGGGCGGCGAGGTCGGTGCCGGCGTTGGGCTCGGTGTAGCCGATGCAGAAGTGGATGTCGCCGGCCAGGATCTTGGGGAGGAAGAACGCCTTCTGCTCGTCGGTCCCGAAGTCCATGATGGTCGGCCCCACGGTGTTGATGGTCAGCATCGGCACCGGGGCACCCGCCCGCATCGACTCATCGAAGAAGATGAACTGCTCCATGGCGGAGCGCCCCTGACCGCCGTACTCCTTCGGCCAGCCGATCCCCAGCCACCCGTCGGTGGCCATCTGCTTGACCACCCGGCGCATGTCCGGCCCGATCCCCGCCCCCCGGGCCAGCTGTGCCTCGACGTCGGGCGTCAGCAGGTCGGCGTAGTAGTCGCGCAGCTCTCGCTGGAGCGCCTGTTGCTCTTGGGTGTAGCCGATCTCCATGCGGTCCCCTCCCTCGATCGTCGTGCCGCGCCGCCGGACGGTCGGACCCGGCGGGTCCGGTACCCGGTGACCCGTCACCGGGTACCACGGGGCGGAATCGGAACGTGTTCTATTCTGGCCGATCACCGGCCACGGCGCCACCAGGCGCCGGGTCGGACCCGGTCGGGCCGGCGACGGCCGACCCACCGGTCCGCGTCGCCCGGCGGACCCGGTGCACCTCCAGCTCCAGGAGGAGGAGCGGCGACGCCACCATCGCCACCAGGAGCAGCCACCCCCACCAGGGGAAGGCGACCGCCATATGGACGCGCACGTCGGCCACGCCCCGGGATCCGGTGGGCAGCGGTCCGGTGATCGTCACCACCTGGCCCGGCGCGGCGTAGCCCGGCGCACCTCCGGGCAGTGAGTAGTGGGCCGGGAGGATGCCCGACCCGACCAGGTGCACCTCGGCCGTGCCCCGGTGCTCGGACGTGCCGAGGACGTACCCGGCCACCAGCGGCCGGTAGCGGAAGATGGGGACCGCCAGCAGCAGGGCGGGTCCGAAGTAGCGCACCCACCGCCGACCGGCGGGGGCGAGGGACATCCCCAGCACCACCAGGCAGGCACCTCCCAGGAGGAACCAGGCCGCCGAATGGTAGAGCCAGCCGATGGCCGGGATCACCACCACCGCCGTGCCGTCCAGGTCGGCCCGCGTGAGCACCCACGGGTCCGCCGTCCGCTCGAGGTCCCCCCGGGTCCGGTAGCGGGCGCCGGGCAGCACCGCCACCACCCGGTGGACGTAGGTGCTGGTGGAGCCGGGCGTGTGGAAGACGATGAGCTGGCCGACGTGGAGGGACGCCCCCGGCGGCAGCGGTGCCGATGCCACCAGTGACCCTTCGGGAGCCGCCTCTCCCATGGAAGGCGATGCCACCCAGTAGAGCCGGCCTCCGGTGACGAGCCACCCCCCCCACACCAGGGCCAGGACGGCGAGGAGCGCGACCACCACGACGGGCCACCGGCTCGCCACCGGCCCTCGCGGCGTGGCATCCCCCGGCGACGTGGTGTCTGGACCCCTCCCGTCGACCGGTGCGCTCACCGCCGCCAGCTCAGAGGAGGACATACCCGGAGGCATGGTCGAGCTCGGCGGTGAAGCCCCCGACCGAGGTGGTGAGCGCCCACGCCACCGAGACGTGGAGCCCGACGGCAGCTGCCGGCACCGCGCCGGTCAGGGCAGTGGTGAAGGTGAGCGCCGGCAGTGTCAGCGGCACCGCGGCGTTCACCGACAGCAGATCCGACGGAGTCACCGCCGGGCACGGCCCGGCGGACACCGGGGCCAGGCAGGTGGCGCCGGCCCCGCTCCCGGCCTGGACGGTGACACCGAGGTAGATGCAGGCCGTCGGTACGGTCGGCGGCGCCTCGTCGAGCGGCCAGAAGGCGTTGGCGGCGGCGACCCCCCCGGTGACGGCGGTGGCGTAGGAGGCGGCGGTGCCGGCCGCCGACAGGGCGGCGACCTGGGCGGCGGTCAGGGCCGAGGGGACGACGGCCACCTGGCCGAGGGACCCGGTCCAGAACGGGCCGGTGGGTCCGTCGGCCCAGGTGCCCGAGGCATTCGACCAGCCGAGGTGCCACCACCCGCCGTAGGCCTGGGCGGGCTGGCGCCCGGTGATGACCTCGTTGCGGACCGTGCCGGCCACCCGTGACCCGTCCACGTAGAGCAGTACGGTCCCGCGGGTGGCGGTGGCCGGTGTCACCGTGGCCACGGCCAGGTGCCAGGCGCCGTCGGCGTAGTTCCTCGTGGTGGTCGCCGCGCTGGACACCTCGAAGATGGCGTTCGGGTAGACGCCGAAGACCACGTGTCCGCCCGGATCGAGCCAGAGCTGGCGGTCCCAGGAGGTCTGGCCGGTGTTCCCCTGGGCGTTCGAGAACCCGATGATCGAGCCGGAGGTGGTGGTCTTGAACCACGCCGCCACCGAGAACGTCTGGGGGCCCGGCGAGCCGTAGAAGGCGGTCGGGGGGCCGGTGGCGGTCTGGATCCACCCGGTGGTCCCGTCGAAGGCGGTGGCACGGTCGCCGATCGGCCCGGCGGGATCGGAGGCCAGCCCCCCTTGCCCGGTGCCGGTGTCGGTGCCCGGGTTGCCCGAGGCGTCCCGGTAGGTGGTGGTCGAGACCAGGTTGGCGATGGGCCCGGTGTACAGCGACGTGCCGCTGTCCTGGAGCGGCCAGTACGACTGTGGCGCGTCGGTCGACACCAGCCCGGCGAACGAGGCCTGGGTGGTGGCCCCGGACAGGGCGGTGACCTGGGCGGCGGTCAGGGCGGCGGGGAAGACGGCCATGTCGGCCAGGTTGCCGCTCCAGAAGGCGGAGGCGGGGGGATCGGGCCAGCCGTTGACGACGTTGGACCATCCGAGATGCCACCACCCGCCGTAGGCCTGGGCGGGCTGGGCGGCGGTGATGGGCTCGTTGCCGACACTGCCGGCCACCCGGGTCCCGTCCACCGACAGCAGCACGGTGCCCGACGTGGTCGTGTCGGGGGCCACCGTCGCCACCACCACGTGCCACGCCCCGTCGGCGAAGCTGCGGGCCGTGGTGGCGGCGCTGGAGACCTCGAAGGTGGTTCCGGGGTAGACCCCGAAGACGACATGCCCGGCCGGGTCCACCCACAGGTGGCGGTCCCAGTTCCCCTGTCCGCTATCGGACTGGGCATCGGAGAAGCCGATGATCGAACCGGAGGTGGTGGTCCGGAACCACGCCACCAGCGAGAAGGTCTGGGGGCCGGGCGCGGCGTAGAAGGCGGACGGGGGTCCGGCCAGCGTCTCCATCCATCCGTCGGTGCCGTTCAGGGCGGCGCTGGCCGGCGCGTCGGTGAAGGGGGTCGGGCCCGGTTGCCGGTAGGTGACGCCCCCGACGGCCAGGGCGGCATCGGTGCCGGACGACGAGGTGTCGGCGAACTGCTGGACCCCGCAGCTGTTGGTGGTGGCCAGTCGGGCGGCCGTGGGCGTCAGGCTGCCGGTGGACGAGAGGGAGACCGTGGCGGCCGACCCCGGCGTCGCCGACAGCGGGTAGGTCGGGCAGCTCGCCCGGTTGGTGGTGATGCCTCCGGTCGAGTCGGGGCTGGACAGGCAGGTCGTCCCCCCGATGGCGTCGCCGAGCAGCCCGGTGCCGCTGCCCGACGAGCCGGCGGACGGACCGATCCTGGCGGTGAACCCGCCGTGGGTGGTGGCCCCGGTGACGGCGGCCAGGAGGCCCAGGGCGGCGAGCACCGCCGCAACGGCACCGGCCCGGGGATGCCCCCGGGCCGGACCTCTGGATGTCTTCATCGGACGACTCCTACGACGCCCCGGACGGTGTCCGGTGCGTACGCTCCACTACTGGGCCAGGTTCCAGGTCATGGGCAGGGTGGCGGTCAGGCCCTGGTCGGGATTGCCGGCCGAGGTGTCGAGCCCCACCAGGATCTTCAGGTGCCGGGCGTTGGGCAGCCCGGGGGCGAAGTTCGTCTTGAGCCCGAGCGAGCCCGCGGTGGCCAACGACGACAGGTTGTAGGTGTTGGACATCGTGGCCGGGCATGCCGAACCCACCGTACCGCCGTAGAGGCACGACGGGGTGCCGGCCACGGTGTCGTCCTCGATCTGGACGTCGACCTTGCCGCAGAACCCGGCGGTGTCCGAGCCGGTGGAGGCGGCGTTGGCGCCACTGCCCACCGGGTTGCCGGACACCGTGCAGCCGCCCACGGTCAGCGACAGACCCGCCACTGCGGTCAGCGAGCCGGTGTTGGTCAGCACCACCGTGTTGGAGGTCGGCGTGCCGCCCGGTGCGGCTCCCGGCGAGGTGGCCCCGCCGAGGTTGTTGGAGAGGCACGTCGAGTTCAGGTTGGTGGTGATCCCACCGGCGGTGTTCCCACTCGACAGGCAGGAGGTGTCGGCGTTGGTCTGGGCCGACAGCAGCAGGGTGCCGCTCGAGTAGGAGTTGACGGGACTGGTCACCGTGGCGGTGAACCCGGCCAGGGTCACCGCCGCCGTCAGGCCGAGGGCCCCGACGGCGACCAGGGCCGCCGCCAGACCTGCTTTTCGTGTATTCTTGGCATAGCTCATGGTCTTTCCAGCCTCTCCTAGGGTGGTTCGGCGATACATCTGCATTCACCACGCAACAAATGGGTCTTTCTCCTCTATCGGCACCGGGCCCGCCTCCTGAAGCGATTTTGTCATTGGCACTGAAATCTTTATCGGTTCTCGGGGCACGACGGGGCCCGGAGGGAGCCGGTCGTCCCGGGGTCCGGCACCCGTACCGGTGCCGCCCGGCGGCCCGGCGGCCCGGCGGCCCGGTGCGGCCGGATAGGGTTTCCGGTCGGTACGCCGGCGTCGATCCCGACCCACCGGCCCGACCATCCACCCAGCGCGGCCACCGCCGCCGAGACCCAGGAGCACCGCATGCCCGAAGCCGTCATCGTCGCCACCGGACGCACCCCCATCGGTCGGGCCATCAAGGGCTCGCTGAAGGACTGCCGCCCCGACGACCTCGCCGCCTTCATCATCAAGGAGGTCCTGGCCAAGCTGCCGCAGCTCGACCCCCAGACCGTGGAGGATGTCATCCTGGGCTGCGGGCAGCCCGGTGGTGAGGCCGGTTACAACGTGGCCCGGGTGGCCGCCATCCTGGCCGGCCTGCCCGACGTGCCCGGGGTGACCGTCAACCGCTACTGCTCCTCGTCCCTCCAGTCCATCCGGATGGCCGCCCACGCCATCCGGGCCGGCGAGGGCGACGTCTTCGTGGCCGCCGGGGTCGAGGCCGTCTCCAGCTACCGCAACGGGGCGGCCGACACCGGCCCGCACAACCCCCTGTTCGCCGACGGCGAGGCCCGTACCGTGGCCCGCTCGACGGCGGCCGGTGAGCCGTGGACGCCGCAGCCGGGCTTCCCCGACGTCTACATCGCCATGGGCCAGACCGCCGAGAACGTGGCCGAGTTCAAGCAGGTGAGCCGCGAGGCCCAGGACGAGTTCGCGCTGGAATCCCAGCGCCGGGCCGTGGCCGCCCAGGAGTCGGGCTTCTTCGACCGGGAGATCATTCCGGTGACCACCCCGGACGGCACCGTGGTCAGCAAGGACGACGGCCCCCGGGCCGGGACCACCCTGGAGGGCCTGGCCGGCCTCCAGCCGGTCTTCCGCGAGGGGGGCACCATCACCGCCGGCAACGCCTGCCCGCTCAACGACGGGGCGGCCGCCGTCATCGTCATGAGCGACATCCGCGCCCGCGAGCTGGGCATCACGCCACTCGCCCGGGTGGTGGCCAGCGGCGTCACCGGGCTCAACCCGGAGATCATGGGCCTCGGTCCGGTCGAGGCCATCAGGCAGACGCTGGCCCGGGCCAAGATGACCATCGACGACATCGACCTGGTGGAGATCAACGAGGCCTTCGCCGCCCAGGTAGTCCCCTCCGCTGACGAGCTCGGCATCGGACGGGACAAGCTCAACGTCCGGGGTGGGGCCATCGCCCTCGGTCACCCGTTCGGCCAGACCGGCGCCCGCATCATGACCACCCTGCTCAACGCCCTGGAGGACACCGACAAGACCTTCGGGCTCGAGTCGATGTGCGTGGGTGGCGGCCAGGGCATGGCCATGATCGTCGAGCGCCTCTCGTAGGGCTGGCGGGGTCGGGGCGGACCCGGCCGCACGCGGCACCCCGGCACACCGCCGCCCCCGGGCGGCGGTGTGCCGCGCCCAGATCCGCACCGGTTGTCCCCGGCACGTTGCGGGGTAGGGTGGTCGGGCACACGGCGCCCCGTCCGACAGCGTGCGCGGCAGGCAGGTTCGCCGGGGCGGGCCGTGGGCGTGGAGGTGAGGCCGTGGTCGACGCTCTGGGACTCCTGACCTCGTCCTCGGGCCTCCCGGGTACCGCCGACCAGCCGCCCGTCGAGGTCGCCCTGCTGGACCCCGACGGCGTGATCGTCTCGGTGAACGCCGCCTGGACCGAGTTCGCCGTCGCCAACGGCGGCGAACCGGCCACCACCGGGGTGGGGGCCTCCTATCTCGAGGCGTGTGCCGCCGACCCCGGGACCGATGCCGACCGGGTGGCGGGGGCCGTCCGGTCCGCGCTCCGGGGCGACCTCCCGGCTCCGATGGTCGTCCGGGTCCCCTGTCACTCGCCGGACACCACGCGCTGGTTCGACGTGCTCGTCTCCTCCCGGCTGGCCGACGACCGTTCGTGCCTGGGGGCCACCGTGACCCTGTCGAGTGTCCGGCCCGACGGCCGGGCACCGACCGGCAGCCCCGATGCCGATGCCCTGTTCGAGCAGGCCCCCGGCTGCCTGCTGGCCCTCGACCCGCAGCTGCGGATCGTGGACGTCAGCGACGCCTCCCTCGAGGCCACCATGACCGAGCGGGCGGACATCGTCGGCCGGCACCTCTTCGACGTCTTCCCCGACAACCCCGACAACCCCGCCGCCGACGGGGTGGCCAAGCTGGGAGCTTCGCTGGACCGGGTCCGCCGGCTCCGGGTGGCCGATGCCATGCCGGTCCAGCAGTACGACATCAAACGTCCGGACCACGAGGGTGGCGGGTTCGAGGTCCGCTACTGGAGCCCCGTCACCACCCCGGTCCTCGACGCCGACGGCCGGCTCCGGTACCTCATCCATCAGGTGGAGGACGTCACCGAGCGGACCCGTGCCGAGGTGGAGCTGGCATCCGTCCGGCTGAGCCGGGAGGTGCTGGCCGAGCGAGAGCGGATCGCCCGGGACCTCCACGACCTGGTCATCCAGCGGCTCTTCAGCAACGGGCTCATCCTGGCCGGCGTCAGCCGCCGCGTCCCCCCGGAGGTGGCCGACCAGATATTGGCGGTCATCGACGACCTCGACGCCACCATCAGCGAGATCCGCACCACCATCTTCTCCCTCGGCCACGACCCCCGCGACACGACCAGTCTCCGTGGCGAGCTGCTGTCACTGGCCACAGGTGCCCGCCAGGGACTCGGCTTCGAGCCCCGGGTCCGATTCGACGGGCCGATCGACGCCATGGTCTCTCCCGACGTCGCCGTGGCCCTGCTGGCGGTGGCCCGGGAGGCACTCGCCAACACCGTCCGCCACGCCGCCGCCACCTCGGTGGACGTCCGCCTCCACGCCGGCCCGACCGTCGTCCTCGAGGTCACCGACAACGGTCGGGGGTTCGGGGAGGTCACGCGTTCGAGCGGCGTCGCCAACATGGAGCAGCGGGCCCGGGGGCTGGGCGGCACCTGCACGGTGACCGGCGAGCCGGGTGTCGGCTGCCGGGTGGTGTGGGAGGTGCCGATCGCCCGTGAGCCCGCTGACCGCCGGGGTGGTCAGCCGTCCAGCTCCTCCACGGCGTACTCGGGGCAGTTGGCGATGGCCAGGCGGGCCCGGTCCTCGAGGTCGCTGGGCACCCGGCCGTCGCCCTTGACGGTGGACAGGCCGTAGTCGTCGACGTCGAACAGCTCGGGGGCCAGCCCGTAGCACCGGGCGTGGCCCTGGCACCTGTCGGGGTCGACCCGGATCCTCACGGGAACACCACCGGCAGCCGGCGCGGTCCCCGGACCTGGCCGCCCGCCCACGTCACCTCGTCGCCGGCCAGGCGGAACTCGGGGATGCGGTCCAGCCACTCCTCCAACGCCACCCGCAGCTCCATCCGGGCCAGGTTGGAGCCGGCGCAGCGGTGGATGCCCGACCCGAAGGCCACGTGGCGGTTGACCGCCCGGTCGAGCACCACCTCGTCCGGACGGTCGAAGGCCTCCGGATCGCGGTTGGCGCCCGGGAAGTTCATCAGCACCTTGTCCCCCGCCTTCATCGGACAGCCCTCGAACTCGACGTCCTCCACCACCTCCCGGGCCATGGTCACCGGCGAGTAGGCCCGGAGGAGCTCCTCCACCGCCGTCGGCATCAGCTCGGGCTCGTCGACCAGGCGCCGGCGGTCCCCGGGGTGGGTGGCCAGGTGCCAGAGCGACGATCCGATGGCGCTCCAGGTGGTGTCGACCCCGGCGATGAGCACCAGGGCGGCGGTGCCGAGCACGATCCCGTCGTCCACCGGCTTCCCGTCGACCTCGCTGTGCATGAGCTCGCTCAGGAGGTCGTCGCCCGGCTCGGTCCGCCGTCGGGCCACCTCGGCGACGAAGAACTCCAGCAGGGCGTCGGCACCGGCCGCCCGGCGGACGGGGTCGTCGGCGAACTCCAGGACGTCCCGGACCCACCCGGTGAAGGTGTCGGCCAGGTCGCCGGGAACCCCGAGGATGTGGGCGATGACCCGCACCGGTATCTGCTGGGCGTAGCCGGCGGCGGCGTCGGCCCGACCGTGGCCGACGAACGAGTCGACCAGGCCCGAGCACAGTTCGCGGGTCATCGCCTCGTAGCCGTCCACGCGGCGGTGCGAGAACCACGGCAGCAGCAGCCGGCGGGTCCAGGTGTGCATCGGCGGGTCCGACGAGATGGGTGGCAGGCCGTACGGCAGCACGCGGTCCTCGGGGGCCACCTCGCCCTCCACCGGGATCACCGAGATCTTCACCGAGCTGAAGTGCCCGACGTCGTGGGCCAGGGCCACCACGTCGTCGTAGCGGGTGGGGAGCCACGTGCTGCCACGGCGATCCGTGTGGGCAACCGGGCAGGTGCCGCGGAGCCGGTCCCACACCGCGAACGGGTCGGCGACGTACCCGTCGTCCAGGACGTCGAAGTCGGTCGCCCAGTCCGCCACCGGTGTCGTTCGTGCCATGGATCCCCCTGATCGGGCCCGGCTCGTCGGCAGCCTCGCCGGGCCTCTGCATCATGGCACGACGCGCCCCCCGGGCACCCGTCGGCGGACCCCGATCCGTTCCCGAGCGGCGAGGTGCACCGGTGTCGCGCCGGACTGCGTCAGGTCCCGATCCGCCCCATGCCACCGATCGAGTACGCGCTCTCGGCGTGTTGGGTCAGGTCGAGGCCCCGGGATTCGTCCTCCGGGCTGACCCGCAGCCCGATGGCGCGGTCGATCGCCTTGGCGATCAGCCAGGTCACCGTGAACGAGAAGGCCACGGTGACCACGGCGGCCAGGACCTCCACCGCCAGGAGATGGGGGCCGCCCCCGGTGAGGAGGCCGTCGGCACCCGCCCGGTTGACCGAGCGGGTGGCGAACAGGCCGAGGAGGACCATGCCGATGAGGCCACCGACGCCGTGGACCCCCAGGACGTCCAGGGAGTCGTCGTAGCGGAGGCGGAACTTCAACCGTACGGCCATGGCGCAGACCACCCCGGCGATCACCCCCACGACGAGTGAGGCCATCGGTGTCACGAAGCCCGCGCACGGGGTGATGCCCACCATCCCGGCCACGGCACCGGAGGCGGCGCCCAGCGTCGTCGGGTAGTCCTCGCGGACCCGTTCGAAGCACAGCCAGCCGAGCAGTCCGGCCGCCGCGGCGAGGGCGGTGTTGACGAAGGCGACCACGGCGACGCTGTTCATCCCGAGCGCCGAACCGGCGTTGAACCCGAACCAGCCGAACCACAGGATGCCGACGCCCAGCAGGCTCAGGGGCACCGAGTGGGGCGCCATCCCCTCCCGTGGCCACCCGTGCCGTCGTCCGAGCACCAGGACGATCGCCAGGGTGGAGAACCCGGAATTGATCTCGACCACCGTCCCACCGGCGAAGTCGAGGACGCCCAGGTGGGCGAGCCAGCCGTTCGGGCTGAAGACCCAGTGGGCGAGCGGGACGTAGACGAGGAACAGCCAGCAGGAGATGAACAGGACGAACGCCGGGAACTTGATCCGATCGGTGGTCCCTCCGCTGATGAGCGCGGCGGTGATCACCGCGAACATCATCTGGAAGGTCACGATGGCGAGGGGTGAGGCCCCGCCGCGGCCGAAGCCGGCCAGGCCGCGGCCCAGGCCCCCGAGGCCGGCCAATGAGAGGTTGCCGATCAGTCCGTGGCCGACGTCCGCTCCGAACACCAGGCTGCAGGCGGCGAGCGCCCACAGAACGCTCACCACTCCCATGGCGACGAAGTTGTTCATCATGACGGACAGCACGTTCTTGGAGCGCACCATGCCCCCGTAGAACAGGGCGAGCCCCGGAGTCATGAAGAGCACCAGCGCGGCGGACACGAGGACCCAGGAGGTGTTGACGGCTTGCATGGTGGTTCCTTGCTGTAGGGGTGGTTCGGGACGTCGGGAGTGTTCGGCCGGGCTCAGAGGGCGTCGGACCCCCGCTCCCCGGTCCGGATCCGGATCAGCGTGTCGGCTGGTTGGACCCAGATCTTCCCGTCACCGATGGATCCGGTCCGTGCCGCGGCGACGACGGCATCGATGACGTCGTCCGCCCGCTCGTCATCGACGGCCAGTTCGATGCGCAGCTTCGGGACGAAGTCCACCTGGTACTCGGCTCCCCGGTACACCTCGGTGTGACCGTGCTGGCGTCCGAAGCCCTGGGCCTCGGTGATCGTCATGCCGTGGACGCCGAGCTCCTTCAGACGCGCCTTGACGTCCTCGAGCTTGAACGGCTTGATGATCGCGACGATGAGCTTCATTGTTCCGATTCCCCCCTACCGGCCCCAACGGCGAAGCGAACAGTATCGGCCCGGGGGCACCAGGTCGTGAACCACCCCCGCAGGCGTGGGGCCCGTGCGCTACCCGAGCAGGGACAGCCGGCCGTGCTCGGCGAACGCCGATCGCAACCGGGCGACCGCCTCGGCGGTGAGGGTTTCGTAGGCTCCGCCCCGCTCGGGCTGCCACCAGACCGGGTCGTCGACCAGCCACCCCTGCGACCGCAGCCGGTGCTTCTCCACCTTGTTGGAGGCGGTCAGGGGCATCGCCCCGGTGATCCGGACGAAGCGGGGCATCCACTTGGTGCCGAGGTCGGCCTGGTCGTCGAGGAACGACCGGAAGCCGGCGGGGTCGAACCCGGCGCGGGGCGCCAGCTCCAGGGTGGCCATCACCTGGTCGCCCGTCCGGGGGTCGGGCACCGGGTAGACCGCCGCCATCACCGCCGGCGGGTACCGGGCGATGATGCGCTCGACGGGTCCGGCGGCGAAATTCTCGCTGTCGACCCGCAGCCAGTCGCCGCCCCGGCCGGCGAAGTACAACCACCCGTCGACGTCGCGGTAGCCGAGGTCGCCGCTCCAGTACCGGCCGTCGCGCAACCGCTCGGCGTCGGCCTCGGGGTTGTTGTAGTACCCCTCGAAGGCGGTGCCGACGTTGCGACCGACCAGCTCCCCGATGGCCACGTCCCCGTTCATCAGCCGCCCGTCGGCGTCGAACCGGGCCGGCGGGCACTCCCGCCGGGTGGCCGGATCGACCACCGCCACGTCGACGCCGGGCGGCGGGACGCCGATCGAGTTGGCCGGGGTGTCCGGCGTCTTCTGCGTGGAGATGGCCCCTTCGCTGGAGCCGTAGCTCTCCAGCAGCTCGCACCCGAAGCGCTCCCGGAAGGCCGTCATGTCCCGGGCCGACGCCTCGGTGCCGAAGCCCAGCCGGAGCTGGTTGTCGAGGTCGTCGGCGGTGGCCGGGGTGGCCAGGATGTAGGCGATCGACCGGCCCACGTAGTTGAAGAAGCCGGCCCGGTACCGGCGGACGTCGGGGAGGAAGCCGGTGGCCGAGAACCGGCGGCGAAGGGCCATGGTGGCCCCCACCCCGAGAACCGGTGCCCAGTTGGCCATCAGGGCGTTGCCGTGGAACAGGGGCATCGCCTGGTAGGTGACGGTGTCGCGGTCGATGCCGAACATCGACGGGGTCCGGGCGGCGATGGAGGCCAGGCGTCCCTGGGTGCAGATCACCGCCTTGGGCGCCCCGGTCGACCCCGAGGTGAAGAGCAGCAGCAGGCGGTCGGTGGGCGCCGGCGGGACGTCGGGGAGGGGGCGGCCGGCCACCGCATCGACCGCCTCCCGGTAGTCGGGGCCGTCGATCATCAGCCGGCGGTCGGGGCCGACCCCGGTGTCCAGCCCGTCGAGCAGCCGGACGTGCTCGCCGTCGGTGACGAGCAGCTGGCAGTCGGTGTGGCGGACGTCGTGGGCCAGCTCCTCCCCCCGCCGGGTGGGATTGATGCCGACCACCGCCGCCCCGGCCAGGGCGGCGCCGGCGATCCAGGCCAGGTACTCCGGTGTGTTGTCGAGGAGGACTCCGACGTGGAACGGCCCCGGCCGGCGGGCGCCCTCGAGCAGGGCGGCGCGGGCGGCGGCCGCCCGGACCAGGGCCGACCAGGTCCAGGTCTCGTCCTCGAACAGCAGGGCCGGATGGTCGTCGTCGGCCCGGGCGCGGAGCAGCCCGGCCACCGTCTCCGCCGGGGGCCCGGTCAGTCCGGCCCCCGACGGGTGGGCGGCGTCGTCGGCGCCACGGCTCAGATGGTGAGGCCGCCGTCGACCGACAGCACCGCCCCGGTGGTGTACGACGACTCGTCCGAGGCGAGGAAGGCGACCGAGGCGGCGATCTCGGCCGGGGTGGCGAAGCCCATGGGCGACATGATCTTGGACAGCTCGGCGAAGTCCGCCCCCTCGGGCAGTTCGAAGGTGCCGATGAGCGGGGTGTCGACCCCGCCGGGGGCCACCACGTTCACTCGCACCCCGCGGGACAGGTACTCGGCGGCCAGCGCCTTGGAGAACATCAGCACCCCCGCCTTGGAGGCGCAGTAGGCGGCGGAGTACGACTGGCCCATCAGGGCGGTGTTGGAGGCAACGTTGACGATGGTGCCGCCGTTCTCCAACAGGTGGGGCAGGGTGGCCCGGCAGACCAGGAACGGCCCGGTGAGGTTCACCGCCATAATCTTCTCCCACCGCGCCAGGGGCATCTCGGTGGTGTGGAAGAACCCGCCGATGCCGGCCACGTTGGCCACCACGTTCGGCGGACCCAGGGCGTCGACCACCCCCGCCACGGTGTCGGCGACCGACCCCTCGTCGGTGACGTCGCAGACGAAGCCCGAGCCGGTGCCGCCGGCGGCCCCGATGGTGTCGGCGGTGGCCCGCAGGCCCTCCTCGGCGATGTCGAGGACGGCCACGGCCGCCCCCTCGGCGGCGAGGCGGAGCGCCACCGCCCGGCCGATGCCGGAGCCGGCCCCGGTGACCACGGCCACCTTCCCCTCGAAGCGGTGGCCGACGTGGCCGGTGATGGAGGCGTCGGCGACGTCGTGCTCGTCGCCCCCCTGGCCAAGGGTGACGCGCTGGATGGGGCTCATGGCTTTCTCCCTGGGGTGATCGGTGCGGTCGGGGACGGCGGCGCGAATTCCTCGCGCAGCTTGTGCTTGAGGATCTTCCCGGCCGGGTTCCGGGGGACGGTGTCGACCACCTCCAGCTGCTCGGGGATGGCCTGGAGCCGGAGGTCGTGCTCCTTCAGGTACGACACCATGGCGTCGAAGTCGAAGGCGGCACCCTCCTTGACCGCCACCACCGCACAGGCCCGCTCCCCCGTCTTCGGGTCGGGCAGCCCGATGACCGCCACGTCGGCCACCGCCGGGTGGCCGTAGAGCAGGTCCTCGACCTCCTTGGCCGAGATGTTCTCGCCGTGGCGGATGATGACGTCCTTCAGGCGTCCGGTGATGGTCACGAACCCCTCGGCGTCGACGATCCCCAGGTCGCCGCTGCGGAAGAACCCCTCCTCGTCGAAGGCCTCGGCGTCGAGCGAGGGGTCGAGGTAGCCCCGGATGACCTGGGGACCCTTCAGCCGGATCTCCCCCTCCACCCCGGGCGGGGCCACGGTGCCGTCGAGGGCCACCACCTTCAGGGTCACGCCCGGGGTGGCCGGGCCCTCGGTGTCGGCCAGCTTCCGGTCGGGATCGGTGGTGCGGGCCATCACCACGATGGGGGCCTCGGTCAGCCCGTAGCCCGACACGATGCCGATGCCCCCGATCTCCGCCTTCAGGTCGTGGTGGAGCTGCGGCGGCTTGGGGGCCCCGCCGCCGGGGTACGAGCGGACGTGCGGGAAGATCGACCCCTCGCCGTGGGCCCGCTGGGCGGCCAGGTAGGCGAGGTGGAACGGGGTCCCCGAGCCGGCCAGGGTCACGTCGTTGGCCGACAGGAAGGCCGGGGTGGCCACCGGATCGAAGGCCTCGGTCACCAGGAGGGTGCACCCGGTGAACAGGCCGGCCATCAGCCAGCCGATGCCACCGATGTGGGTGAAGGGGAACACCAGAGCCGACACGTCGTCGGCCCGGATGTCGAGGCACTCGCTCATGGCCAGGGCCGAGGCCATCACCGTCAGGTCGGTGTGCTGGGCGCCCTTGGGGTCGGCGGTGGTCCCCGAGGTGTAGAAGAGCCACCGCACCGGGGCGTCCCCGGCCCGGTCGGGCGGCTCGGCCGGCGGCGGCAGGGCCGCCGGGTCGCCGGCGGGGAGGGACCGTTCGGCTACCAGCACCGACAGCCCCTCGCGGCCGGCGGCGATCTCCCGGGCCATGGCGGCGAAGTCGAAGCCCCGGTAGACGGTCGGCACCACCAGCAGCTCGGCGTGGCTCTGCTCGGTGATGAAGCCCACCTCCCGAGCCCGGTAGATGGGGATCAGCGGGTTCTGGCGCGCCCCCAGCCGCGACAGCGCCCCCACCAGTACCAGCGACTCGATCCAGGTGGGGAGCTCCCAGCTGACGCTGCTCCCCTCGCCGACCCCGTGGTCGGCGTGCAGGCCCGCCGCCGCCACCAGGCACGCCTGCCGGTAGCCGGCGAAGGTCAGCTCCCGGCCGGTGTCCTCCCGGGCCAGGACGGCGTCCGGCGTGGCCGCCGTCCGTCGCTCGATGAGCTCCCACAGCGAGCGGGCGCCGATCCAGCCCCGCGCCGCGGTGCGCTCGTCCAGCTGCTCGATGAAGTCGGTCACGACGGCCCTCCCGACCACAGCTGATCGGTGTAGGTGTCGGTCCCGGGCACGGTGCCGACGAACGGTGAGGCCCAGACCAGCCGGCCGAGTCCCGAGGCCTCGACGGCCGCCGCCTGGCCGCCGAAGGTCGCCGCCCACGAGGCCGCCGGGTCCTCGTCGAGGAACCAGGTGTAGGCCAGGCGCCGGTCGACCGACGGGTCCCGGGGGACGTCCCCGGGGGCGTCGGCCAGCAGCGGCAACGGGCTGTAGGCCAGCACGGTGGCCACCGCCGAGCCGGGCAGCACCGTCGGCAGGTACTCGTCGCGGTACCAGCTGTCGAGCCGATCGGTCGTCACTCCCTCGGCCGCCTCGAGGAAGACGGTGGCCAGGCCCGGGAACCGGCGGTCGAGGGTCAGCTCGGCCGGCACGCCATCGTCGTCGCGGCGCCTCTCCCACCGGTACCGGTAGAGGCCGGTGTGGACGTGGTCGCGCGCCTCGAACATCCGGCCGGCGGCGTGGAGGGCGTTGACCTGGTCGACCGCCCACCGGTTCCACTCGTCGTGGTGGCCGTCGAGCACGTAGTACACGCCGAGGTAGGTGCCGACCTGGGTGTCGGGGCTGATGGCGGTCGGCCCGCCGGGGAGGCGCAGCTCCTTCAGGGCGCCGGTGGCCACGAACCGGGCCCCGGCGAAGTTGAAGGCACCGATCTGGCACCCGGCGTAGAAGTGGTCGCGCTCGTACCAGCGGTTGTAGGCCACCTCATGGCCCCGGTGGGGCTCCACCAGGGTGAAGAGCATGGTGCCGAGCCGGATCGGGTCGTCGGTGACGCCTCCGGTGGCGGGAGTGGAGTGACCGGTCATGATGCCCTCGCTTGTGCTCGGTGGGTGGTGTGGTCGTCGGGGACCGCGGCGGCCGCCCGGTCGGACAGGGCCCGCTTGTCCACCTTCATCATCGAGGTGAGCGGGAGGGCCTCGCAGACCACCACACGGTCGGGCGCCTTGTAGTCGGCCAGGGTGGTCCGGATGTGGGCCCGCAGCTCGTCCCGCAGGGTGGCGGCGTCGATGGTCCCGGCGCCGGCCACCGGCACCACGAAGGCCACGCCGATCTCGCCGAGGACCGGGTCGGGGGCGCCCACCACCGCCGCCTGGGCCACCGTCGGATGGGTCCCGAGGGCGGCCTCGACCTCGGCGGGGTAGACGTTGTAGCCGCCGCGGAGGTAGAGCTCGTTGGCCCGCCCCACCAGGTGGAGGTTGCCCCCCTCGTCGAGGCGGCCGAAGTCGCCGGTGGTCAGCCAGCCGTCGTCGGCCAGCACCGCCCGGGTGGCCGCCTCGTCGTAGAGCACGCCCCGGGCGCCCGGGCCGGTGGGCGGTCCACCCCAGTAGCCGAGCATCACCGCCGCCGAGCGCAGCCGGACCCGTCCGACCCCTCCGGGCGCCACCGGTCCACCGTCGTCGTCGACCACCGCCAGCTCGACGCCGGGCACCGGACGGCCCACCGAGACCGCCACCAGGTCGTCGGGATCGCCGGGGACGGTGCCGGTGCCGAGGGACGCCTCGGTCGACGTGTAGCGGACCACCACCGGCACCCCCAGCCGGGTGCGCATGGCCGCCACCAGCTCGGCCGGGGCCCGGGAGGCGCCGGTGCCGGCCACCCGCAGCGACGAGAGGTCAGCGGCGTCGAGCGCCGGGTGGGCCATGACCAGCGCCCACTGGGTCGGCACGCCCTGGGCCACGGTGATCCGCTCCTCCTCCATGATCCGGACGGCGTCGGCCGCCCGCCACGGGGTGGGGGTGATGACGGTGGTGACGGCGTTGGCCGCCTCGTCCCAGGTGCGCGTCATCGACCCCACGTGGGCGAAGGGGAGCGGCGACAGCCGCCGGTCGCCGGGCTCCGAGAGGGTGTCGGTGCCCGTCGCCACCGCCGCCAGCCGACGGTGGTCGAAGACCGCCCCCTTGGGGAGGCCGGTGGTGCCGCTGGTCCACACCACGGCCACCGGGTCGGTGGGCTCGAGGGTCGGCCAGGTCGCCGGGGGCGGGCCGGCGGCGGCCAGGGCCTCCGACCGGTGGAACACCGTCCCCACCGGCCCGTCGGGGACCGCCGCACCGTCGTCGACCACGGTCACCGCCGGAAGGGTACGGTCGAGGATGGAGCGCACCTCGGCGGCGCCGAGCCGAGGGTTGACGCCCGAGGTGATCGCCCCCAGCCGGGCGGCGGCGGCGTAGCAGACCATGTAGTCCGCCGACGAGGGGAGCACCAGGCACACCACCGAGCCGCGGGTCACCCCGGCGGCGGCGAGGAGCCCGGCCACCCCGTCGGCCGCCCGGTCCCAGGCGGCGAAGGTCAGGGCCCGCCGGGGGGCGGTGGCGGTGGCCGGCTCCACGTAGGCCTCGACGTCGGCGTGGACCGTGGCGGCGGCGCGCTGCACGTCGACCACCGTCCGGAGCTCCCTCTCGATCTGACGCGCCGTCATATCGTCGCCGACTGTAACAGGGCACCCGGGAACCGGCGCCCGCCGGTCAGAAGGTCAGCACGCCCCGCGCCAGCTTGCCCGCCTCCATGTCCTCGACGATCTCCCGGAACCCCTCGAGGGGACGGGTTTCGGTGACCAGCTCGTCCAGCATCAGCCGGCCCGAGAGGTAGAGCTCGACCATCAGCGGGATGTCGTGGTGGGGGCGCGACGACCCGTACCGGCAGCCGAGGAGACCCCGGTCCACGTAGGCCAGGGCGTTCACGTCCACCGAGACCTCGGTCCCCTGCGGGGGGATCCCGATGGCCAGGGCGTTGCCCCCCCAGTCGAGGACGTCGAGGGCGTTGCGGAGCACCGCCGGGTGGCCGACGCAGTCGAACGACCAGTTGACCCCGCCGAACCATCCCAGGCCCCCCGACACCCGGGAGGGGTCGGACGGCACGATCTCGCGGATGGCGGCCACCGCGTCGGTGCCGGAGGCGTCGACGAAGTGGGTGGCGCCGAACGCCCGGGCCAGGTCCTCCTTGGAGGCCAGGGTGTCGACGGCGATGATCCGGCTGGCGCCGGCCAGGCGGAGACCCTGGATGACGTTGAGGCCCACGCCCCCCACCCCGAAGACGGCCGCCGTCTCCCCGGCCCGCACCCGGGCCCGGTTGAGCACCGCGCCCACGCCGGTCAGGACGCCGCACCCGATCAGGCAGGCCGAGGTCATGGGCACGTCCTTGGAGATCTTCACCGCCTGGACCTCCTGGACGACGGTCGACTCGGTGAACACCGAGGTGCCGGCGAAGTTGGAGGCCGGCGCACCCTGGTAGGTGAAGGGCTGGCTCACGTTGCCGAGGGTCTTGATGCACCAGGTCGGATGGCCGGTGGCACACGCCCGGCAGGTGCCGCAGCTGGCCAGGGTGGCGATGACCACATGGTCGCCGGGCTTGACCGAGCGCACCTCGGACCCCACCGCCTCCACCACGCCGGCGCCCTCGTGGCCGAGGACCGACGGTGCCTTCCAGGGGATGGTGCCGTTGATCACCGACAGGTCGCTGTGGCAGACCCCGGCGGCGCCGATGGCCACGCGCACCTGGGTCGGCCCCGGGTCCCCGACCTCCAGCTGGTCGGTGACCTCTGCTTCGCTTCCGGTGTAGACGATGCCGCGCACGGCACTCCCCTCTCTGTCGCTGTCGGTCTCGGGTGTCGGATGTCCGGCGGTGCGCCTAGGCGGTGGCCGGGTCGCGGAGCTCGCGCTTGAGCACCTTGCCGCTGGCGTTGGTGGGCAGGGTGTCGACCACCACCACCGACCGGGGCACCTTGAAGTTGGCCAGCTGCTGGCGGGCCAGGGCGGTGAGCTCCTCGGCCAGGTCGTCGGTCGCGGCACCGGGGACCGGCACCACGAAGGCGCGGCCCACCTCGCCCATCCGGTCGTCGGGCACGCCGACCACCGCCACCTGGGAGACCGCCGGGTGCCTACGGAGGAGCGCCTCGACCTCGGCAGGGTAGACGTTGAAGCCGCCGGAGACGTACATGTCCTTCAGCCGGTCGGTGATGTCGACGTTGCCGTCGGCGTCCATCACCCCGACGTCGCCGGTGTGGAGCCAGCCCTCGGCGTCGATGGCCTCGTCGGTCGCCTCGGCATCGTTGAAGTAGCCCCGCATGACGTTGTAGCCGCGGACCACGATCTCCCCGGACTCGCCCCGGGGGACCTCGACCCCCCCGGCATCGACGATCCGGACCTCGACGTCGGGGATGGCCCGTCCCGAGGTGCCGGCGATGACCGCCGCGGGATCGCCCCGCCGGCACATGGTCACCGTGCCGGTGGCCTCGGTGAGGCCGTAGGCGGTCAGCACCGTCTCGACCCCCAGGTCCGACCAGAGCCGTTCGACCAGCTCGACCGGCACCGAGGCCGCTCCGGTCACCACCAGGCGGAGCGAGGAGAGGTCGAACGACGCCCGGTCGGGCCGGTCGAGGATCGACTGGAAGATGGTCGGGGGCCCGGGCAGCACCGAGATACGCTCGGCGACGATCCGCTCGATGAGGATGTCGACGTCGAAGACCGGCTCGGCCACCATGGTGGCACCGGTCATCAGGCAGGCCAGGATGCCCGCCTTGTACCCGAAGGTGTGGAAGAACGGGTTGACGATCAGGTAACGGTCGCCGGCCCGCAGCCCGACCACCTCGGCCCAGGTGGCGAAGGTGCGGAGGGTCTGGCCGTGGGTGGCCATGGCCCCCTTGGGATGGCCGGTGGTGCCGGAGGTGAAGACCAGGTCCGACATGTCGCCGCTGGTGATCGAGGCGGTGCGGCCCGCGGCGATGTCACCGGGCACCGCCGAACCCTCGGAGAGGAAGACCTGCCAGTCGACCACCTGGTCGCCGGCCACCGAACCGCGGGACGCCGACCCGTCGGCGGTGCGGAGGACCACCACCCGCTCGAGGTCGGGCACCGAGGCCCCGTCGGCCACCGCCTCGGCCAGCAGGGCGGGGTAGTCGGTGCCGAGGAAGCCCTGGACGGTGAAGAGGATCCTGGCCCCCGACTCCCGGAGGATGTAGGCGGCCTCGGGACCCTTGTAGCGGGTGTTGAGCGGGACCAGCAGGGCGCCGGCGCCCACCGCCCCGAGGGCGGCCACCACCCACTCGGCGCAGTTGGGGGCCCAGACGGCCACCCGGTCGCCGCGCTCGATGCCGTTGGCCAGGACGGCCCGGGTGGCGGCGGCCACCGCCTCGGCCAGCTCGTCGAAGGACAGGCGGGTGGTGGTGCCGCCGGGTCCGTGGACGTCGACCAGCGCCTCGGACGCACCGAACCGGGCGGCGGCGTCCTCGACCAGGCCGGGGATGGTCCCCCACTGGAGATCCCCGCGGGGATCCGTGATGTCTGACACGCCGTCAGGGTAGTGCATCGTCCCGTTTCGGCCGCCAGTCCGGCCCCCGCCGGACCTACGGGTGCTGGCTCGAGACCGACACGACCTCGCCGGTCATGAAGGTGGCGTACTGGCTGGCCAGGAAGACGATGACGTTGGCCACCTCCCAGACCTCGGCGCCGCGGCCGAGCACCTCGCGGCGCGACAGCTCGGCCAGCTCCTCCTCGGGCATCACCTTGGAGAGGAACGGGTGGAGGGCGAGGCTGGGCGACACCGCGTTGACCCGGACGTTGTGGGGGGCGGCCTCCACCGCGCTGCACCGGGTCAGGGCCATGACCCCGGCCTTGGCCGCCGCGTAGTGGGCCTGGCCGGCCTGGGCCCGCCAGCCCAGTACCGAGGCGTTGTTGACGATCACCCCGCCGTCGCCCCGGGCGTAGAAGTGGCGGAGGGCGGCCCGGGTGCAGCGGAAGGTACCGGTGAGGGTGATGTCAAGTACCCGGGCCCACTGCTCGTCGGTCATGTCCACCACGTCCACCTGGCCCCCGAGCCCGGCGTTGTTGACGGCCACGTCGAACCGGCCGTGGTGCTCGACGGCGGCGTCGTAGAGGTGCCCGACCTGCTCCTCGACGGTCACGTCGCAGGGGACGGCCAGGGGCCGGACACCGGCGGCGCCGGGCAGGGCGGCCAGGGCGTCGGCCGCCTCCTCGAGGCGCCGCGGGTGGGCGTCGGAGACCACCACCGTGGCCCCCTCCTCCACGCACCGCTTGGCGGTGGCGAAGCCGATCCCCGTGCCGGCCGCCGCGGTGACCACCACGATCCTCCCCTCGAGCAGGCCGTGTCCCTCCGGGGGCGTCGGGGCCTGGGGTGTGGTGGCGGTGTCGGTCACCGGGGTGCTCCCTTCGGTTCGGGGGGCAGGCCGAGGACCCGCTCGCCGATGATGTTCTTCTGGATCTCGTTGGAGCCGCCGTAGATGGTCTCGGACCGGCTGAAGAGGAAGGTGCGCTGGAAGGTGTCGAGCTCGTACGGCGGGGACTCGACCACCGTGGCGGCCATGCCCAGCACGTCCATGGCCAGCTCCCCCAGCGAGCGGTGCCAGCTGGCCCAGTAGAGCTTGATGATGGAGGCCTCCGGGGGTGCCACCGGGCCGTCGATGGACGACAGGCTCCGGAGGGTGTCGAACCGCAGGATCTCCAGCTCGGCGTAGGCACGGGCCAGCCGCTGGCGGACCACCGGATCCTCCGACCGGCCGTTGGCCCGGGCCGCCGCCACCACGTGGTCGAGCTCGCGGCGGAAGGACACCTGGTGGCCCAGAAGGGCCACCCCCCGCTCGAAGGCCAGGGTGGCGAGCGCCACCCGCCACCCGTCGCCCACCTCGCCGACCACGTGCCGGCGGGCGGTGCGGGCCCCGTCGAAGAAGACCTCGTTGAACTCGGAGGTGCCGGTGAGCTGGGTGATGGGCCGGACCTCGACCCCGGGCTGGTCCATGGGCACCAGCAGGTAGGAGAGGCCCTTGTGCCGCGGTGAGCCAGGCTCGGTCCGGCACACCACGAAGCACCAGTCGGACTGGTGGGCCAGGGACGTCCACACCTTCTGGCCGGTCACCACCCACTCGTCGCCGTCGAGGACGGCCTTGGTCTGGACGTTGGCCAGGTCACTGCCGGCGCCGGGCTCCGAGTAGCCCTGGCACCACAGCTCGGTGCCGGCCACGATCGGCGGCAGGAACCGGGCCTTCTGCTCCGGGGTGCCGTAGTGGAGGATGGTCGGGCCGATCAGCCCCTCCCCCAGGATGGAGACCCGCCCGGGCGCCCTGGCTCGGACGTACTCCTCGTTGAAGATCACCTGGTGGGCGATGGACGCCCCCCGGCCACCCCACTCGGGCGGCCAGCCCAGGCAGGTCCACCCGTCGGCGGCCAGCACCTTCTCCCACTCGAGGCGGGTCTCGAATCCGTAGGTCTCGTCGCCCGAACCGCCCCGGCCGCCGAGGGCGGCGAACTCGCCCACCACATGGTCGGCCAGCCAGGCGCGCACCTCCTTGCGGAAGGCCTCGTCCTCGGGTCGGTCACGTAGGTCCATGGGCTCCAGGGCCGATCGGGCGGCGGCGGAGCGATCCACGCCCGCCGAAATCTGACGCGACGTTAGCAAAGGCGTTTCCCCTGGCCCTCCGGCCCCGGCACCGGGTGGGGCGGCACCGCGAGCCGCTGCTCGAGGAGCTCGAACAAATCGCCGAGGGCCGAGGCCTCGGCGCGGTGGCCGGCCCGAAGCAGCAGCCGGTCGGCGTCGGCCAGGACCTGGCAGGCGCCGAACACCTCGGCCTTGGTCAGCAGCACCGTGGTGCCGAACGTCACCGGGCCGACCGGCGGCCCCCCCGGCCGGCGGCGGGGGCCGCCGGCCGGGAGGATGCGGTCGGGGGCGGTCATGACGGCCGGGCCCCGGTCAGGCATCGGCGGCGGCCAGATCGTCGGCGGCGGCCGCGGCCCCGGCGGCATCGTCCCCGGCCACCGAGCGGCGCTCCACCTTGTGGACGTCGGCGGTGGCGAAGCGGAGGCTGGCGCCGATCTCGTCGGCCACGATCTCCACCTTGGTGCGGCGGTCGCCCTCCTCGGTCTCCCAGCTGCGCTGCTCGAGCCGGCCGGTGACCACCACCCGCGTCCCCTTGGTAAGGCTCAGCGCGGTGTTCTCGGCCAACTCCCGCCAGCAGACGACGTCGAAGAAAGAGGTGGCCTCCTCCCACTCCTCGGTCTCCCGGTTCTGCCACCGCCGGTTGACCGCCACCCCCAGCGAGGTGGTGGCCTGTCCGTCCCGGGTGTACCGGATCTCCGGGTCCCGGGTCAGGTTGCCGGTGATGGTGGTCGTGGTGGGGGTGCTCATGGTGCGGTCCCTTCTGGAGCGGGGCCGCCCACCGTGGGCGGCGCCGTCAGCTTCGAGGGACCGCCTGTCGGCGACCTGGCCGGGCACCTTGCCGGCGACCTTGCCGGCGGACGGTCAGTGCTCGGCCGGCGGCAGGTCCTCGGGGAACCGGATGAAGGGCTGCGGGGGCAGGTACTCCGGCGGGATGTCGCCGGGTCGCCCGTAGTGCTCGACGTCGAAGAGATTGGAGACGCCCCCGTCCTCGGCGGTGGCCACCAGCCCCGCCTCGTGGCTCCGGGCGAAGGCCTCGGCGCCGGGGAGCGCACCGGAGACCAGGGCGTCCGAGGTTCCCCGGTCGACCCGGGCCACCAGGCTGTAGACCACTCCGTCCCGCGAGGCGCCCACCCGCCGGCCGATCATGCAGTGGTGCTTGCCGTCGTCCATCACGTAGACGGCGGCGTCCCCGCTGCCCACCGCCAGCCGGAGGCGGTCGGCGTGACCGAAGAAGAGCCACTGCTCGTGGCGGCGGTCCTTCATCGCCCACAGCGGGCTGGTCGGGATGACCCCCTCGGGCTCCTCCTCCTCCAGCGGCGTGGCATCGACCGGGGCGGCGATGGGGTCGGTGCTCCCCACCGACTCGGGGGTGAAGTGGAGCTGGCCGTCGGCCCGGGACTGGAAGATCCCTCCGCTCTCCACGGGCACCGAGTCGGGATGCTTGGTGCGCGGGGGCTCGTTGACGTCGCTCACTGGGGCTCCTCCTTGCGGGGACGGCGTTCCGGCACCGCTCCCTTCGATGGCCACAGTCTGCCGGATCCGCCGGCCGGGCGCGGACGCACCGGACCGGGCGACCGGCGGGCTACTCCCCCGAGAGGTCGCCGATGAGCTCGGTCCGGGTGGCCTCCCCGAGCTCCACGCCCGGCAGCCCGTCGGGGTACTCGGGATGGTCGACGGCCAGGTGGACCGGGCCGGCCCGGAAGGCCTCGACCTGTCCGGGCTCGAGACGGAACCGCACGTAGTGGACCGCGGCGGTGACCGCCGGGCGGGTCAGCTGCGACTGGTGCTCGGCCTCGGGGACCGAGCGCACCACCACCTCGTCGCCGGCCGGACCGATCCGGAGCTGGACGGCGCCCTCCACCCCCACCAGGCGGGGCAGCCAGTGACGCAGCTCCTCCTCCGAGGTGAGCTCGAGGAAGAGGGTGGCCGACAGCTCGCCGGCCGCCGGCAGCAGCCGGTTGTAGACGTCGAGCTCGTGCTGGATCTGCTCGTCGGTGACCATCTTCTCGGCCCTGGCCATCTCCTGCACCTGGAAGCGCATGGTGAGGCGGCTCTCGAAGGTCAGGGTGATCACCGGGCCGACGGTGACCCGCCGCAGCTTCTTGACGGCGATCACCTCCCGGCGGAACCCGTCGCGCTCGCGCTCGTAGGCCCGCTGGTCGGCGATGTCGTCGAGGGTCAGCGGCCGGGCGCTCACCGTCCCTCCTCCGCGGGGATCCCGTAGGCCCGGGCCATCAGCTGGATGGGGTGGACGGGACGGATGCCGGTCTCCTGTTCGATGGAGCCATTGGCCAGGTGGCAGTCGCCGCAGACCACCTCGTGGCCGGCCGCCTCCACCTCGCGCTTGAGCGGGGCGGCCACCCGGCGGGCCAGGTCGTAGTTCTCGCGGCGGTAGCCCCAGGTGCCGTCGATGCCCGAGCACCGCTGCACCAGCGTGGCCTTCACCCCCGCCACCTTGAGGAGGTCGCGGCTCTTCAGCCCGATCTGTTGGGCCTGGAGGTGGCAGGCGACGTGGTAGGTCACCTCGTCCGGCACGTCGCCGGTGTCACGGCCCGGGAAATCGGTGTCGAGCGACGTCGCCTCCCCCTTGTGCAGGCCGACCAGGTACTCGGCCGGGTCGACGGTGTGCTCGGCCACCAGCTCGGCGTCGGCGGCCTGGGCGGTGTGGGCCAGGTAGAGGGGGTAGTCCTTCCGGACGACGTAGGCACAGGTCGGCTGGGCCACCACCACGTCCTTCCCGGCCCGGACCTCGTCGGCCAGCACGGCCACGTTCTGCTCGGCGGCCCGGGTAAACTCCTTGACATTCCCCTGGTGCAGCCACGGGGCGCCGCAGCACCGGGTCCCCCCGGGCATCGAGCAGGCCACCCCGTTGCGCTCGTACACCTTCACCAGGTCCTTGCCGATGTCGGGTTCCATGTACTCGATGAAGCAGGTCGGGAAGACGGAGACCGCGCCCTGGGTGGCCCGGTCCGGGGCCGGTGCCGACGGCCGTCGCTTCCGGAACCAGGTGGAGAAGCGCTGGCGGGCGTAGGGCGGCAGCAGTCGCTGGGAGGCCATGCCCACGGTCTTCTCCATCATCCGCCGGGGGAAGGAGCCCGGCGTGCCGGTGAGGGCGTTCACCACCGGTGCGGCGGCGGTCGACACCTTGCCCAGCAGATCGGTGCGGCCGAGGAACTGGTCGGTCAGCCGCTCACGGACCGGCACACCCGCGGCATGGCGGACGGCGTGGGCGCGCATCATCAGCCGGGGGAAGTCGAGCTCCCATTCGTGCGGGGGGACATAGGGGCACTTCAGGTAGCAGAGCTTGCACTGGTAGCACTCGTCGACCACCTGGTCCTGTTCGGCGGGGGTCATGGCCGCCACGTCGCCGTCGCGGGCGTCGATGGTGTCGAACAGGGTGGGGAACGACGGGCAGAGGTTGAAGCAGAGCCGGCAGCCGTGGCACAGGTCGTAGACCCGCTCGAGCTCCACGCGGAGGTTTCCCTCGTCGAGGTAGTCGGGGTGTGCCGGGTCGTAGGTGGTGGTCATCGTGGTCCTCTCGGTGCCGCTCCGGCGGGGCGGCACCCCTTGGGTCGGGGGGCGGCGGGTGGACGGCACGGCCCCGGGGTGCGCCCCCGGGGCCGTCCGTCGCGTGGGTCGGCGCCGGGGCGCCGGGACCGGCTCAGGCGACCGAGGCCAGCCCCTCGGTGAACCGTCCGGCGTGGCTCTTCTCCGCCCGTGCCAGCGTCTCGAACCACTCGGCGATCTCGTCGAAGCCCTCCTCGCGGGCGGTCTTGGCGAAGCCCGGGTACATCTCGGAGTACTCGTAGGTCTCGCCCTCGACGGCCGACTTGAGGTTGTCCTCCGTCGGGCCCACCGGAACGCCGGTCACCGGGTCGCCGACCTCGCGGAGGAAGTCGAAGTGGCCGAACGCGTGACCGGTCTCACCCTCGGCCACCGAGCGGAACAGGGCGGCGACGTCGGGGTAGCCCTCGACGTCCGCCTTCTGGGCGAAGTAAAGGTAGCGGCGGTTCGCCTGGCTCTCCCCGGCGAACGCCTCCTTGAGGTTCTCCTCGGTCTTGGTGTCCTTCAGTGCTGGCACGATGCCTCTCTTCCTGTGGTTCTTCCTGTGGTTGTGGGGATACAGCGGTCGGCGGCTTACGGGCGCGTCCCGGGCGCGCGGTCGGCACCGGCCGCCCGGCAGTCGAGGCAGAGGCCCCGGAACACGATCTCGGCGGAGCCCACCTCGAAGCCGAGGTCGGCGCCGGCGGGGATCCGGAGCTCGGGGAAGTCGGCCACCAGGTCCCGCACCTTGCCGCACCGGCGGCACACCAGGTGGTGGTGGGGATCGTCGACGTTGGGGTCGAACCGGGTCATCCCCGTGCCGACGTCGAGCGGGACGATCTCCCCCAGCTCGGCGAGGTCGTGGAGCGTCTGGTAGACGGTCTTCAGGGAGATGGTCCCCATCGCCCGGCTGACCTCGGCGTGGACCGCCTCCGCAGAAGGGTGGGACACGTCGCCCTGCAGCACCCGGAAGATGCACTGACGCTGGCCGGTGACCTTCCGGCCGTTGGCCCGGAACAGCTCGGTCAGCTCCTCGACGGTCCTCATCACCCGTCATGGTATCACCAATGATTGTTTATTTACAACGATTGTTGATACGAGCCACCCCCACCACCTCCCCGGTGGCGCGGGCGCACGGCCGCCGGCGGCGTCGGTGCGCCGCCCGGCTTCGCCGTCCCGATGCGCCTGTGGCAGGCTTCGACGGTGCCCGACGAGACCGCTGACCCCCACCGATCGCCGGGGGCGTCCCCGACCTTCTCCCGCCCGGAAGCGCTGTCCCGGCTGGCCGCCGGGCGGTTCGACGTGCTGGTGGTGGGCGGCGGCATCACCGGGGCCGGTGTGGCCCTCGACGCCGCCAGCCGGGGTCTGCGGACCGCCCTGGTCGAGAAGGACGACTTCGCCTCGGGGACCTCCTCCAAGTCGTCCAAGCTGGTGCACGGCGGACTCCGCTACCTGCAGCAGAAGGAGTTCCGGCTGGTCTACGAGAACCTGGCCGAGCGCCAGCGGCTGCTGGAGAACGCTCCGCACCTGGTGACACCGCTCCCGTTCCTCATCCCCCTGTTCGGCAAGGGCGGCGTGGTCAACCGGAGCGTGGCCCGCGCCTACCGGACCGCCCTGTGGCTCTACGACATCACCGGCGGTGTCCGCATCGGGCGCCGGCACGAGCGCATCACCCGCGACGAGACGCTCGCCCACCTGCCCACGCTCCGTGCCGACCACCTGGTCGACTCCTTCCTCTACTGGGATGCCCGCACCGACGACGCCCGGCTGACCCTCGAGGTGCTCCGCACCGCCGTGCTCGACCACGGCGCGGTGGCGGCCAACCACACCCGGGTGACCGGCCTCCTCCACCGTCCCGACGGCGACGTCGACGGCGCCCGGGTGGCGCCCGACGGTGGGGAGCCCTTCGACATCCGGGCGGACGTGGTGGTGAACGCCGCCGGGGTGTGGGCCGACGAGGTGCGCACCCTCGACGAGCGCACCGATCCCCACGCCATCCGTCCGGCCAAGGGCATCCACATCACCGTGCCGGCATCGGCCTTCCCGTGCGACATCGCCGCGGTGATTCCGGTGCGCGAGGACCACCGGTCGATCTTCGTCGTCTCGTGGGGCCCCCAGGTCTACCTGGGCACCACCGACACCGGGTGGGACGGTCCGCTCGACGATCCGAGCTGCCTTCCCGAGGACGTCGACTACATCCTGACCGCCGCCAACGCGGTGGTCACCCGGCCGCTCTCACGCGCCGACATCACCGGCGTCTGGACCGGTCTCCGACCGCTGCTCGCCCCCGTGGAGGGGAAGCACGCCCCCAGCGAGCGGACCGCCGACCTCTCCCGGCGCCACACCGTCCGGACCTCGGCCGCCGGGATGGTCACGGTGACCGGGGGAAAGCTCACCACCTACCGCCGGATGGCCGAGGACACCGTCGATGCCGCGGTGGCCGTGCTCGGGCGCCCGGCGGGGCGGTGCGCCACCCGGGCCCTCCGCCTGAGGGGCGCCGGCGGGGCCGCCAGGGCGGCGGCCCGGGTCGGTGGGACACCGGGTTCGGCGCCGGCCGACCCGGCCGGGGAGGTGGCGATCCACCTGGCCGGCCGGTTCGGGGACGAGACCCCCGACGTGCTGGCCCTGGCCGGCGACCGTCCCGATCTGCTCGAGCCGCTGGTGCCCGGCCTCGACTACCTCCGGGTCGAGGCCCTCTACGCCGTCCGTCACGAGATGGCCGGCTCGCTGGCCGACGTGCTCGACCGGCGGACCCGGGCCGTGCTGCGCGACGCCCGGGCCACGGCCGGCGCCGCCCGGTCGGTGGCCGACCTGATCGGGCCCGAGCTCGGATGGGACGCCGCCCGCACGGCCGAGGAGGCCGATCGGTACGCCGCCGCGGTCCGGGCCACGCTGACCCTGGCCGGGCTGCCCGGGTCGGACAGCTCCCCGGACCCCGGCCGACCGCCCGTCGAGGCCGCCCCGGGGACGGAGGTCCGGTGACCGTCCCCACGCCGGTGACGCCGGTCGACGCCGCCCCCGGGGACATCACCGACCGCCTCGGCGGCCGCAAGGTGGAGGTGGACGACGCCCTGCGGCGCCGGCTGGCCGACAGCTGCGACACCGTCACCGAGGACCCTGCCGAGCGGACCGAGGCCGGCCGTGACTGGTGGCCGCTGTCCATCGGGTGGGCGGCCCGGGGCCAGGTCCCGGCCCGCCCGGCCCTGGTGGCCCGGCCCACCGACACCGACCAGGTGGCGGCGGTCCTGGCCGCCTGCAACGACGCCGGGGTGCCGGTGACCCCGGCCGGCGGTCGGAGCGGCGTCTGCGGGGCCTCGATCCCCCTCCACGGCGGCGTGGCCCTCGACCTCTGCGGGCTGGCCGGCATCGCCGCGGTGGACACCACGTCGCTGGTCGCCGACCTGCGGGCCGGCACGTTCGGGCCCGACGTGGAGGCCGGGCTCCGGGACGGGCACGGGGTGACGCTCGGCCACTGGCCGCAGTCGATGGACCTCTCCACGGTGGGCGGCTGGCTGGCCTGCCGGGGTGCCGGCCAGTACTCCAACCGCTACGGGAAGATCGAGGACATGGTGCTCGGACTGGAGGTGGTGCTGGCCGACGGGACGGTGGTCCGCACCGGCGGGCACGGGCCCCGCTCGGCCACCGGTCCGGATCTGACCCAGCTCTTCGTGGGCAGCGAGGGCACGCTCGGGGTCATCACCGAGGGCCGCTTCCGGGTCCACCCGGTTCCGGAGGGCGGGGGTCGACGGGCTTTCGGGTTCGACTCGTTCGCCGATGGACTGGAGGCGTGCCGTCGCATCCTCCGGCGCGGGGCCACTCCGGCGGTGCTCCGCCTCTACGACGCCACCGAGTCCGGGCGCTCGTTCGAACAGCCGGACACCAACGTGCTGGTGGTGCTGGACGAGGCCGACCCGGGCCTGGTGGCGGCCACGCTGGCCGTCGTCGACGCCGAGTGCCGGGCCGCCGACCGGCTGGACGACCAGCTGGTGGAGCGGTGGCTCGGCCACCGCAACGACGTCTCGGCGCTGGCCCCCCTGTGGCGGGGCGGGGTGGTCGTCGATACGGTCGAGGTGGCCGCCCGCTGGGCGGCCCTCCCCGATCTCTACACCTCGGTGGTGCACGCCCTCCGGAACGTGGACGGCACGCTGGCGGCGTCGTCCCACCAGTCACACGCCTACCCCGACGGGGCCTGCCTCTACTTCACCTTCGCCGGACGGCCCCCGGACGGAGACGGCCTGGACGACGACGCCCGGCAGGCCTGGGCCGAGGCGTACTACGTGGCCGCCTGGGACCGGGTGACCGCGGCCACCGAGGCGGCCGGTGGTGCCATCAGCCACCACCACGGCATCGGCCTGAACCGGGCCCGGTTCCTGCCGGGGGCGCTCGGGGCCGCCTTCGGGGTGCTGGCCGGTGTCAAGCGCTCGCTCGACCCGAACGGCATCCTGAACCCGGGCAAGCTCGGACTCGACTCGCCGTTCGGGCCCACCCCCTGGCCGACCGGGGGCGCCCGGTGAGCATTCTGGTGGTCGACGTGGGCACCTCGGGCGTCCGCAGCGCGGTGGTGCGACCCGACGGCGGCGTCGAGCACGTCCACCACGTGCCCGTGCTGCCCCAGACGCCGTTCCCCGGGCTGGTCGAGTTCGACGCCGCCGCCATGGCGGCGGCCGTGCTCGACGTGGCCGCCCGCACCCTCCACGACGCCGGCCCGGTCGAGGTGGTCGGCATCGCCGACCAGCGGGCCTCCACCGTGGTCTGGGACCGGTCGACCGGTCGGCCGGTGGGGCCCGGCATCGGCTGGCAGGATCTCCGCACCGTCGGCACCTGCCTCGAGCTGCAGGCCCAGGGCTTCCGTCTCGCCCCCAACGCCTCGGCCACCAAGCTGGCCGCCCTCCTCGACGCCGCCGATCCCGACCGGGCGCGCGCCGATCGGGGCGAGCTGGCCTTCGGCACCGTCGACACCTGGGTGGCCTGGACGCTCTCGGGCGGCCGGCTCCACGTCACCGACAGCTCGAACGCCGGGGTCACCGGCCTGCTCCGCAGCGACGGGTCGGACTGGGACCCCCGCGTGCTCGAGGTGCTGCGGATCCCCCCCTCGATGCTGCCCTCCATCGTCGACTCCACCGGCATCGTCGGCGACGCCTCGGCCATCGCCGGGTCGCCCCCCATCGGCGGCATGGCCGGCGACCAGCAGGCCTCGCTCATCGGCCAGGGGTGCACCCGCCCGGGTCTGGCCAAGGCCACCTTCGGCACCGGGGGCATGCTCGACCAGTGCGTCGGAGCCGACCGCCCGGCCTTCCCCGCCCGGGGGGAGGGCGGCACCATCCCCATCGTGGCATGGCGTCGCGACGGGGTCGTCACCTGGGGGATCGAGGCGATCATGCTGTCGGCGGGGACCTGTGTGGAGTGGCTCCGCGACGACCTGGGCCTCATCGGGAGCGCAGCCGACTCCGCGGTGGTGGCCGGGCGGTGCGACGACACCGGCGACGTGTGGTTCGTCCCCGCCCTCCTCGGCCTCGGTACCCCGGTGTGGGACTTCGGGGCGCGCGGGACGTTCACCGGCATCACCCGAGGGACCGGCCGGCCCCAGATGGTCCGGGCGGTGCTCGAGGGCGTAGCCCACCGGGGCGCCGACCTCCTGGCGGCGGCCGAGCTGGACTCGGGCCTCCCCATCGGGGCCCTCCGGATCGACGGCGGCATGTCCGCCAACGACGTGTTCACGCAGGCCCTCGCCGACGCCTGCGGCCGGCCGGTGGAGATCGCCCCGGTCCTGGAGGCCACCACCCTGGGCGCCGCCTACCTGGCCGGGCTGGCAGTCGGCACCTGGCGCGACGAGCACGACGTGGCCGGCACCTGGTCCCCCCGCAAGGTGGTGGAGCCGTCGCTCTCCGATGGAGAGGTGGCCGGCCGCCGCCAGCGGTGGCTCCAGGCCCGCGGCCGGGCCGAGGGCACCATCCCCGAACTGTCGGTCCTCGACTTCTGATCCGGCCCGCCGGGGCCCGCCGGGTCGCGGCGGGATCGGGCCGGTATCGTTGAACCTCCAGGGGTAGGTCCGACCGGGCCCGCCGGGACCCTCGCGTCGCGGTCGGCCGGGGGAAGAGGAGCCGGATGACGACGGACACGGGGACCAGCACGGGGACCGAGGGGCCCAGTCCGTCGGCGGTGCCGGCCGGGGCCGGGCCGGACTTCGCCGAGGCGGCGGGCCTGGCCGCCGCGCTGCACGCCTCCCTCTCCCAGGTGTTGCTGGGCACCCCCACCGCCGTCACCGTGGCGGTGGTGGCGGCCCTGTCGGGCACCCATCTCCTGATCGAGGACGTGCCCGGCGTCGGCAAGACGGTCCTGGCCCGTGCCATGGCGACCACCCTCGGCGCCACCCTGTCACGCATCCAGGGCCACCCCGACCTGCTGCCCTCGGACGTGACCGGGGTCACCGTCTTCGCCCAGGACTCCGGGAGCTGGGACTTCCGCCCCGGGCCGGTCTTCGCCCACGTGCTCCTCCTCGACGAGCTCAACCGGACCCCGCCCCGCACCCAGTCGGCGCTGTTGGAGACCATGGAGGAGGGCCAGGTCACCGTGGACGGCGACACCTGGCCGCTACCCCGCCCCCACCTGGTCATCGCCACGCAGAACCCGGTGGGCCAGCTGGGGACCTACCCCCTGATCGAGAGCCAGCTCGACCGGTTCGGGCTCTCCACCTCCATCGGCTATCCGGACGCCGAGGTGGAGACCCGCCTCGTCCTCCACAACGGCGGGCGGTACGCCCTCGACGGGCTCCGGGCCGTCTGCTCCCCCGCCCACTGGGGCCGGGTGATCGAGACCACCGCCGCCGTGCAGGTCGTCCAGCCGGTGGCCGAGTACGCGGTGGCCCTGGTCCGCGCCACCCGGTCGGTCGGGACCGTCCGGCTGGGGGCCAGCCCGCGGGCGGCCATCGCCCTCATCCGCAGTGCCCAGGCCTACGCCATCCTGTCCAACCGCGCCTATGTGACCCCCGAGGACATCCAGGCGGTGGCCGTCCCGTGCCTCTCGCACCGGTTGGTCACCGACCCCGGGAGCGACGACAGCCGCACCCTGGTCGGCCAGATCATCGCCGCCACCCCCGTCCCGAGGCCGTGACGCCCGCCGGACGGGGAGTCGAGCCGGCCACCTCGACGCTGGCCTTCGGGCTCGGCGCCCTGGCGGTCGGCATCGCCTTCGGCACCGGCGGGGTGGTGGCGGCCCGGGCCGCCTTCGGCCCAGGGACCGCCCTGGCCGGCGCCACCGTCGGACTGGTGGTGGGGATCCCGGCCGCCCTGTGGTTCGGCTCCTCGCGCCGGGGACGGGCGCCGCGTCTGGCCAACGGGCACCGCCTCCGGCGGCGGGTGCACGCAGTGGCCTGGATCGGCCCGGTGTTCGGGAGCGGCATCACGCTGGTCGCCTGGTCGGGGGTCGCCCACTCCAGCGGGTCGGGATGGGTGCAGGCCGTCGGTGCACTGCTGGCCGCCGTGCTGGTCACCGGCCTGGTGGCGCCGGTGTTCCCCGCCGTGCGGGCCAGGGCGACCTGCACCGCCAGCCCCTCCGACGTGGTGGCCGGACAGCCGGCCGCCATCACGCTGACGGCCAGCGGACCCCTCCGCATCCGGCCGCTCCTCCCCGCCGGGTCCACCCGACCGGCCGGTGGCCGCTCACGCGGGCCGCGCCAGGTCACCGTCGAGGTGGTGCCGGGGCGGCGCGGCGTGGTGGAGTCGTTGGCGCTGGAGCTGGCCTCCTCGGCCCCCTTCGGCCTGGTGTGGTGGGCGCGCGAGGTGATCGTGCCCCTGGCCCGGCCGCTCCATGTGGCCCCCCGGGTCGGCCCCCCGGAGCCGGTCCGTCCGGGTACCGGCGATCACACCGACGACACCGTGCGACGACTGCCCACCACCACCGGCGAGATCCGGGGCGTCCGTCCGTACCGGGTGGGCGACCTCCGGCGGGCTATCCACTGGCCCGCCACCGCCCACGCCGGGGCCCTGATGGTGACCGAGGCCGAACGCCGGATCGACGAGCCGGTGGTCGTCGACGTCACCCTGCCCCCGGATCCGGAGGAGGCGGAGCGGGCGGCCGAGGGGGCGATGACCACGGCCTCGGGGTACCTGGCCCGGGGGGTGCCGGTGCTCCTGGTGACGCTGGAGGCCGGTGGCCGCACGGTGCGGCCGGTGGTCGACCGGGTGGAGCTCGGCCGCCGTCTGGCCCGGGCCGTCCCCGCCCCGGTGCCGCCGGGGGTGGCGGACGGAGCGACCCGACGGTGGCGGGGACGGTCCGGGACGTGACGGTCTGGGAACGGGTCGTCCAGGCCAACCGCCCCGGTCCGCCCGAGCACTCGGTGCCGTTCCGCGTCGCCTCCACCCTGGCGGTGGTGGTGGCGGTGGCGGCCTGCTGGAGCCAGGGCGAGTTGGTCCCCGCCATGGCCGCCTTCGCCATGGCGGCCACCCTGGTCGGGAACACCCTCTCGTACTGGCGGCGCCAACGCCCGTGGATGGTGGTCAAGCCGATCCTGGCGCTGTGCGTCATCGGCGGCTTCGCCTGGTTCGCCGTCACCGTCACCGCCAACGCCAATCCGGGGGACATCGCCACCGTCGAGCGGCCCCTCGCCGCCCTGTTCGCCTGGGTGCTGGCCACGCACGCCTTCGACGTTCCGGCCCGCCGCGACGTGGCCTACTCCCTGGCCGGCTCGGCCGCCCTGATGGCGGTGGCCGCCGCCCAGACCGTCGACCTCTCCCTGGCCGGCTACGTCGTGGCCTGGGTGGCCTGCGGGATCTGGGGCCTGGTGGCCATGTGGAAATCGATGGTCGGCGCCCGGGGGGTTCCCTGGGGCACCCTGGCGGTGGCCGGCCTGGCGGCCACCGTGCTCACCGTGGTGTTCCTCGCCATCCTGCCCGCCCCGCGGGCCTCCACCTCGCTCGTCTTCCCGTCGTCGTCGGCCGGCGACTCGCCGGTCAACAGCCCGAGCAACCTGACCGACGGCCCGTCGCTTCCGGCCCACGCCGCCAGCCCGCAGGGCCCGACGCGGGTCGGCGGCTACCTCGGTTTCGCCAAGTCGCTGGACACCGGCGTGCGGGGCAACCTCGGCAACCAGGTGGTGATGCGGGTGCGGGCCAGCCGGCCCGGCTACTGGATCGGCCAGACCTACGACACCTGGGACGGTCAGTCGTGGTCCCAGCGGTACCAGCCGGCCAAGGGCCGGGGCGTGATCGAGCTGTCGACGGGCTCCCCGTTCACCATCCCCCTGGCCAGCGACCAGGTGGCCCAGCGGTCGCCCGGGACCACCGACGTGCAGACCTTCTACCTGGCCCAGTCCGGGCCGAACCTGATCTTCCACACCGACAACGCCGAACGGGTCTACCTCCAGTCCCGGCACGTCTTCCTGACCGGTGACGGCACCATCGTGTCGAGCACCTCCATGGGGGCCGGCACCGTGTACACCGTGGTGTCATCCGACAACATCGCCACCCCGGCGGCGCTCCGCAGCTCGACCGTCCCGGGTCCGGCCGACACCAACGCACCCCGGCTCACCGCCGTCCAGCAGGCCCGCTACCTCCAGCTGCCGACGATCGACCCCCGGGTGCGGCGCCTGGCCGCCCGGATCACCGCCGGTATCGGCTCCCCCGGCGACCCGGACCCGCACACCTACGACAAGGTGCAGGCCGTCGAGTCGTGGATGAGCAGCCACATCCGCTACTCGACCGACATCCCGGCGCTGCGACCCGGCCAGGACGCGGTGGCCACCTTCCTCTTCGGCACCCGGGTCGGCTACTGCGAGCAGATCTCCACCGCCACCACGGTGATGCTGCGCTCGCTCGGCATCGACGCCCGGGAGGCGGTCGGGTACGTGCCGGGCTCGTTCAACCCGATCACCGACCTCTACCAGGTGGAGGCCAAGGACGCCCACGCCTGGGTGCAGGTCTGGTTCCCGGGGTACGGGTGGCAGAGCTTCGACCCCACCGCCGACGTCCCGCTGGCCAACCCCTCCCCCGGCTCGGTGATCGCCCGGAGCGCCACCCACGACCTCCGCCACCTGCCGTGGCTCCCCATCGGGCTGGTGGCCGCGGCCGTCGTGGTGGTCGTCGGGCTCCGCCGGCGCCGCGCCGCCCGACCGGCGTCGTGGGCCCACCGGGTGGCCGGCGACCTGGAGCGGGCCGGGTCGCGGGTCGGCATCGACCGGCGGACGGACGAGACCCTGGTGGCCTACTGCGCCCGGCTGGCCCGGGCCGCCCCCGGCAGCCGGGACGGCCTGTCGGCGGCGGCGTGGACCGTGGAGCGATCCGCCTACGGCGGTGTCGAGCCCTCCGCCGACGAGATCGCCCGGGTCACCGCCTTCGCCCGCCGCTTCCGGGTGGGCCGGGGCGATCAGTCGGAGGACAGGGCGAGCGCCTCGTCGAACGAGGCGCCGGCGGCCAGCAGGGGGCGGTAGCCCATCAGGAGGCGAGGGCGCGAGATGGCCAGCACGGCGGCCAGCCGGTCACCCCTCCGGTAGAGGGCCACCAGCTTGCGCTCCTCCTCGCTGCCGTCGACCACCACCACCTCGTCGTCGGGGCCCGGGCGACCGATCACCTGGATCTTGGCACCGTACTGGTCCGACCAGAAGAACGGCACCGGCGCGTAGGACACCGCGGCCTCCGTGCCGGCCAGCAGGTTGCGGGCGGCGGCGGCCCCGCCCTCGGCGGCGTTGGTCCAGTGCTCGAGCCGGAGGTCGGACCCGAGACCCGGATGGTGCCACCGGGCGAGGTCGCCGGCCGCCACCACCCGGTCGGCGGCGATGAGCCGCTCGTCGCAGACCACCCCGTCCGCGAGGGTCAGGCCCGAGTCCTCCAGCCATCCGGTGGACGGCGACACCCCGATGCCGACCACCACCACATCGGCCGCCAGGGTCGTACCGTCGTCGAGGCGGACGGTGGTGTCGCCTCCCGACGCCTCGATCCGCTCGACCCCGACGCCGAGCCGCAGGGACACCCCGTTGTCGCGGTGGAGCCCGGCGCAGACCTCGCCCATCCGGTCGCCGATCACCCGGCCCAGCGGGGTGGGGAGCGCCTCGACCACCGTCACCGACGCCCCGGTGCCCCGGCAGGTGGCGGCCACCTCGGCGCCGATGAAGCCGGCCCCGATGACCACCACCCGGGGCCGGTCCCCGGCGGCGGCCAGGTCGTCCTTGATGGCGATCGCGTCGTCCAGGGTGCGCAGCACGTGCACGTGGTCGAGGCCATCGGTCCCCGGCAGGAGGCGGGGGGAGGCGCCGGTGGCGACCACCAGGCCCCCGTAGCGGAGGTCGGTGCCGTCCTCCAGCCGCACCACCCGCCGGTCGGTGTCGAGGCCGGTGGCCCGTCGGCCCAGGCGGAAGTCGAGCCCCAGGGTGTCGAGCATGTCCGGGGCATGGTGGTGGATCCGGAGGACGTCCCACTTGCCGGACAGGAACTGCTTGGACAGGGGGGGGCGGTCGTAGGGGGCGTGGATCTCGTCGCCGACGATGACCACCTCGCCGGTGTGTCCCTCGTGGCGGACCTCCTCGGCCGCCCGCAGGCCGGCCAGCGAGGCCCCCACCACCACCACGGTGGCATCGCGCTCGACCGGGGTGCTCATCGGCCGAACATCGCCATCCACTGGTCGGGGGTGCCCAGCCCGAAGACGTAGTTGCTCCGGCGGGTCTCCCCCATGGTGGCCGATGCCGCCGGCGAGTAGCGGTGGCCGGGGAAGAGGACGGTGTCGTCGGGCACCCTGGCCAGGCGGGTGGTCAGCGACTCGTACATCGCCTCGGGGTCGCCGCCGGGCAGGTCGGTCCGGCCACAGCCGTCGAGGAAGAGGGTGTCCCCCGCCACCAGGCGGCCGTCGACCAGAAAGCACTGGCTCCCGGGCGTGTGGCCCGGGGTGTGGAGGAGCGTGACCGGAATGTCGCCGACCCGCACCACGTCACCGCCCCGGTGGAGGGATAGCGAGCCGCCGCCCACACCGGTCGAGCGCTCCACCCAGGGGGCCTCGTCGGCCTGGACGTGGACGGGCACGTCCGCCACCTCCAGCAGGCGCCCGATGCCCTCGATCGACCACCCCATCATCTCGCCGCCCACGTGGTCGGGGTGGTAGTGGGTGGCCAGGGCTCCGACGCACCGCATGCCGTCGGCGGCCAGGAGCGACAGCAGGTCGTCGACGCCGTAGGCCGGGTCGACCACCAGGGCCTCGCCGGTCGACCGGTCGCCGATCAGGTAGACGAAGTTGACCATCTGGAGGGCCACCGGGTCGCCCACCGCGACGTCGCGTCCGGCCAGCAGCTGCCGGAAGTAGAGACGGTCGTCGGAAGGCGCAGGGGACGGCGGTTCGGTCACCGGTACACCTTACGGGGGAAGACATGGTGGGGTCCCGCCGTGCGGTCGAGGAAGACCAGGCCGTCGAGGTGGTCCAGCTCGTGGAGGACGGCGCGGGCCTCGAAGGCGTCGACCTCGAGGGACCGGCGCCGGCCCTCCCCGTCGAGCCCGGTCACCGTCACCCGGGTGGCCCGGGCCACGTCCCCGGTGAGGTCCGGCACGCTCATGCATCCCTCCCGGGCCGTCTCGGGATCTTCGGCGGCCACCAGCTCGGGGTCGAAGAGCACGAAGGTCCCGTGGCACGACCGGGCCTTGCGGTGGCCGGTGACGTCGACGGCGAAGGCCCGGAGCCCCACCCCGATCTGCGGGGCGGCCAGGCCCACGCAGCCCGGGGAGGCCCGCATGGTGTCCACCAGGTCGTCGGCGAGGTCCCGGAGGGACCCGTCGAACGCGCCCACCGGACGGGCGGGCGTGGTGAGCACGGCCCGGGGCAGGGTCAACACCGGTCGGACGGCCACGGCGGTGCCTACAGGTCGTCGATCTCGACCCGGTGGGCGTGGCACCGGACGCCGAACGCCTCCACCGACCGGCACACCTCGGCCGCCGATGCCTCCGCATCGGTGCCGGGGGCGAAGGCCACCGTCACGGTCAGGACGTAGACCGGTTCCTCGTCCGAGCCCACCAGGCGGGTGGACAGGTCGACGATGTTGGCGCCGGCCGCCCCCAGGGCGTCGGTCGCCCGGTGCACGATGCCCGGCCGGTCGGCGCCGTGGACGGACAAGGCGTAGAGCTCACCGTCGCCCGACCGGCCGTCGCCCAACCGGCCGTCCACCACCGGTCCGTCGCCGCCCCGTACCGGTCGGACCACCACCACCAGGTCGAGGGCTCCGGCCACCGGGGACAGGGCACGCTCCACCTCGTCGGCACCCAGGCCGTCGGGGACGGCCAGCACCAGCAGCACGGCGAACTGGCCGCCGAGGATGCTCATGGTGGAGTCCTCGAGGTTGCAGCCGAGCTCCTCGAGGGCGCCGGTGAGAGCGGCCACGATGCCGGGGCGGTCGGCCCCCACCGCGGTCAGGGCCACCCGCGTCACGTCGCTCCGCTCCCCGACCTCCATGCCAACGTTGTAGCCGAAGGGGCCACCGTCGGCGAGCGCCGGGCAACGGCGGCCAGGCCTACAGTGCAGGGAGGCCGGCGATGGAACGGCCCGAGACGGAAGGAGCCACCATGACCCAGACCGTCGGGGCGTCCGCCCCGGGGGACCTCCGGACGGTCACCGGCATGCTGCGTGACCTGGCCGGATCGCAGCCCGACGCCCCGATGCTGACCGAGGGGGACCGGACCCTCACCTGGGCCGAGCTGTACCGGCGGGCCCGCCGGGTGAGCGCGGCGCTGGCGGCCGGGGGCGTGGTGACCGGCGACCGGGTGGTGTTCCTGCAGCGCAACAGCATCGAGTACTTCGAGATCTTCTTCGGCTGCGCCCTGATGGGGGCGGTGCCGGTGGCGATCAACTGGCGCCTGGCCCCGGCCGAGATGGCCGACATCATCGAGGACAGCGGGGCGCCGGTGGCCTTCTTCGGCCCCGACTACGCCGACGCCGTCAAGGACATCGCCCCGCGCACCGCCGCCGTCCGCACCTGGGTGGCGCTGGACGGGCTCGACGCCTGGATCGACGCCCACGCCGGGGCCGACCCGCCCGACGCCGGGTTCGAGCCCGGGCCCGGGGACGTCGTCACCCAGCTCTACACCTCGGGCACCACCGGCCTGCCCAAGGGGGTGATGCTCACCGGGGGGAACTTCTCGGCCATCCTCAGCGAGGCCGACCGGGTCTTCGCCATCGGCGCCGACACCGTGTCGATGGTCGCCATGCCCCTCTTCCACATCGGCGGGACGGGCTGGGCGATGGCCGGCATGTCCCGGGGTGGCCACTCGGTGATCGTGCGCGACATCGACCCGGCCGCCGTGCTCGCCCTCATCGAGCGGCACCGGATCACCGAGACGTTCGTGGTGCCGGCGGTGCTGCTGTTCATGTTGGCCACCCCCGAGCTGGCCACCACCGACGTGAGCTCGCTCCGCACCGTCTTCTACGGGGCGGCGCCGATCAGCGAGGACGTCCTGGTCCGGTCGATCGCCGCGCTCGGCTGTGACTTCGCCCAGGTCTACGGGCTGACCGAGACCACCGGGGCCATCACCTCGCTGCTCCCCGAGGACCACGATCCCAACGGGCCCCGGTCCCGGCTCCTGCAGTCGGCCGGGAAGCCGTTCGACCACGTGGAGCTGCGCATCGTCGATCCCGACGCCGGCGAGGAGCTGCCGGCGGGGAAGGTCGGGGAGATCTGGACCCGCTCGGCGCAGAACATGCTCGGCTACTGGAACAAGGCCGACGCCACCACCGCGGTGCTGACCGACGACGGTTGGTTCCGGACCGGCGACGCCGGGTGGATGGACGCCGAGGGGTATCTGTTCCTCCACGACCGGATCAAGGACATGATCGTGACCGGCGGTGAGAACGTCTATCCCGCCGAGGTCGAGAACGCCTTGAACGCCCACCCGTCAGTGGCCGACGCCGCGGTGATCGGCGTCCCCGACGACCGATGGGGGGAGACGGTCACGGCCGTGGTGGTGCGGGCGCCCGGGGCCTCCGACGACGACGGGGCCCTCGAGGCCGACCTCATCGCCGCCACCCGCGAGCGCCTGGCCCACTACAAGTGCCCGACCTCGGTGGTGTTCGTGGACGTCCTCCCCCGCAATCCCTCGGGGAAGATCCTGAAGCGCCAGCTCCGCGAGCCGTACTGGGAGGGACGGACCCGTAACGTCGGCTGACATCGCCGGCCGCCGGTTGTCGAGATCGCCGGGCCGGCTCCGACACACCAGTGTCGACCCGCACCGGGCGACGAGACCCAGGCCCCAGGAGGTCCACCATGCCGTCCATCACCCCGTTCCTCTGGTTCGACGTCGATCTGGCCGAACCGATGGCGTTCTACACCTCGATCTTCCCCGACGCCGCGTCGCGCGCCCCGGGTACCGCCGGCGACGGCCCCGTCTACAGTGCCACCATCGAGCTGTGCGGGCAGCAGCTGATGCTGCTCAACGGAGGCCCGGCCCACGCCGGGTTCACCGAGTCCATCTCGCTGTTCGTCAGCGTCGGGACCCAGGCGGAGATCGACGACCTGTGGGTGCGGCTGACGGCGGACGGCGGCGAGCCGGGCCGGTGCGGCTGGCTGAAGGACCGCTACGGGCTCTCGCGGCAGATCGTGCCCATCGTCCTCGGATCGTTGCTGGGGTCCGCCGACCGGGCCCGGGCCCAGCAGGCCACCGACGCCATGCTGCAGATGGACAAGCTCGACATCGTCGCCCTCCAGGGCGCCTTCGACCGCTGACCGGGGGACCACCGATGCGATTCATGCTGCTGCAGCACTACGGTCCGGTGGCGTCGGGCATGGGGCCGATCTCCGACTGGTCCGAGTCCGACGTCCAGGTCCACATCGAGTTCCAGATCGCCCTCAACCGCGAGCTGGAGGCGCTGGGCGAGCTGGTCGACGCCCAGGGGCTGTCCGGACCCGAGGATGCCCGCGTGGTCACCTCGGACGGCCACCGCCCGCCGGTGGTATCCGACGGGCCGTTCCCCGAGACCAAGGAGCTGGTGGCCGGGTACCGATTGGTCGAGGTGGGCTCGCCGGAACGCGCCGTCGAGATCGCCGCCCGGGCATCGGCGGCACCGGGGATCGGCGGTGCCCCGATCGGCCAGCCCATCGAGGTGCGGGCGGTGCTGGGCGCTCCCGGGTCCCCGTAGGCCGGGGTGGCCCACCCCGGCGCCACGGCGGAGGTCGAGCGGGGGCTCCGCCACGCGGCGCCGGACGCGCTGGGTGTCCTGTTGCGGCGGGGCGAACGCTTCGCCGATGCCGAGGACGCCGTGCAGGACGCCGTGCAGGACGCCGTCGAGGTCGCCCTCGGTTCGTGGCCGAGCGGCGGGGTGCCGGATCGGCCGGTCGGTTGGCTGGTGCGGGCGGCGCAGCGCCGGCTGATCGACCAGTACCACCGGGACACCGCCCGCCGGCGCCGCGAGGCGCTGGTGGCATCGTGGGCGTCGATTCCGAGCGAGCCGGTGGTGGCCGAGGACGGCTCCCTGGCACTGCTCTTCCTCTGCTGCCATGCCTCGCTGGTCCCGAGCGCGGCCATCCCCCTCACGTTGCGGGCCGTCTGTGGCCTCTCCACCCGGGAGATCGCCCGGGCCCTGCTCGTTCCCGAGACCACCCTCGCCCAGCGCATCAGCCGGGCCAAGGCGTCGATCGGCCGTTCCGGGGAGCCGTTCCGGCGCCCGCCGCCGGATCTCCTCGACCACCGCCTGCCGGCGGTGATGCAGGTCATCTACCTCATCTTCACCGAGGGACACGCCGCCACCAGCGGCCCGGGTCTCGACCGTCCCGAACTGGCCGAGGAGTCGATCCGCCTGGCCCGCCTGCTGCACGGACGTCTGCCGGACCAGCCCGAGGTCGCCGGGCTCCTCGCCCTGCTGCTGCTGACCGACGCCCGGCGACCCGCCCGGCTGTCGGTCACCGGAGCGCTGGTGCCCCTCGACCGTCAGGACCGGGGGTCGTGGAACCGCCCCATGATCGTCGAGGGTCTCCGTCTCCTGACCGCCGCCCTCGACCACCATGGGATGGGGGGCTACCAGCTGGAGGCGGCGATCGCCGCCGTGCACGACCAGGCGCCGTCGTACGCCGCCACGGACTGGGGCCGGATCCGGGCGCTCTACGACCAGCTGGTCCGGCATCGCGACACGCCGCTGGTCCGCCTCAACCGGACCGTCGCTGTGGCCCACGCCGACGGGCCCGGGGCCGCCCGGGCCGAGCTCGACGGGCTCGGCGAGCGCCTGGGCGGCTACCACCGCTACCACGCCACGGTGGGATACCTGCACGACCTGGCCGGTGATCCGGCCGCCGCCCGCCGTGCCTACCGCACGGCCGCCGGCCTGGCCACCAACGAGCCGGAACGGCGCTACCTGCTGGGCAGGTCGGGAGCCTGATGGCAGATCGCCCGGCGCCGGTCGTCAGAACAGCCCGGTCGGCCCGTCCCCGTCCTCCTCGACGATGTCGATCTCCACGATCTCGAGGACCTCACCCTCCCCGTCGGGGGCGTCGCCACGCCCGATCGACTCGAGGCGGGGCACCAGCTCCTCCACCTGGAGGCGGGTTCGCCGGAGACGGCGGTCGAGCTCGTCGACGATGGCGGTGGCCCGCTCGAGGCGGTCGACCAGGCGGTCGACGTCGATCACCCCGGCCTCGAACTCCTCGATGATGGTGTCGAGCTCGGTGCTGGCCTCCGAGTAGCTCAGTCCGGCCACCTCGTCGGCCGCGTCCTTGGTCTGCTTGGTACTCGTCATCAGGCTGTGTCTCCTTCGTGTCGATCGTCGGGTCCGGTCGGGGCGTCGGTCACCGCGGTGTCCACCACCGAGGTGACCTCACCGTCGGCCAGACGGGTGACCAGCCGGTCGCCGGGGGCGAGGGCGGCGGCCGAGCGCACGACGGTGCCGTCGGGACCCCGGGTGACCGAGTAGCCCCGCTCGAGCTGGCGCTGGTAATCGTAGGCACCGAGGAGGCGGCGCCACTGGCCGATCTGGCGTTCCTCCATCTCCACCTGCCTGCGTGGCAGCGCCGAGAGCTGGGTCGCGCGGCGCACCAGCTCACCATCGCCATCGCCGAGGGCACGCCGGGCGGCGCGGGCCACCACCTCGCCGCGGGCCACCAGGCGGGTGGTGTGGGCGTCCAGCTGGTGCTGGGTAGCGGCCCGGACGGTGCGCTGGCGGTTGCGGAGGCCGTCACCGTGGCGGTCCAGCTGCATGCGGGTGCCGGCGGCCAGATGGCCACGGCGGCGGGCCAGGTGGTCCGAGCCCCGATCGACCGCGGCAGCGGCCAGGCGGGCGGCCGTGGTGCCGGAGTCGACCACTGCGGCCCAGTACTCGGTGACGCGGCGGGCCAGCTCCTGCCCGCACTCGGTGGGCGTGATGAAGGCCCGGTTGGCCAGCTCGTCGGCGACCGACTGGTCGCCGGTGTGGCCGATGCCGGTCCACACCGGGGTGTCCGAGGTGGCGACGGCCCGGGCCACCGGCTCGGTGTCGAAGGTGCTGAGGTCGGACTTGGAGCCACCGCCCCGGACCACCACCAGGACGTCGCAGCCGGCCGGCTGGAGGGCGGCGATGGCGGCGGCCACCGAGGCCGGGGCCTCGCGGCCCTGGACCTGGGTGGGGACGACCCGGACGTCGAAGGCCATGCCCGAGGCCTCGAGGCGGCCGAGGAAGTCGGCGTAGCCCTCGGTGCCGGGGCTGGCCACCAGGCCGATGCGGAGGGGCAGCCGGGGAACGGGTAGCCGGCGGTTGCGGTCGAAGAGCCCCTCGTCGATGAGGGCCTTGACCAGGCGGGCGCGCTCGGCGGCCACCTTGCCGAGGAGGGCGTCGGTGTCGAGCTCGGCAAGGATGAAGTCGACCGACCCCCGCGCCTTGTAGAACTGGACCTCGCCGCGGACCCGCACCACCATGCCGGCCTCGAGGGAGATGCCCAGCTGGTCGAGGGTGGTGCGGACCCGCCGCCACTGGCCCGACCAGCACTTGACGTTGAGGGTGGGCGCCCCGCTGTCCTGGGCGTTGGTGGGGTCGACCAGGTCGATGAAGCAGTGGCCCTTGGGGAGGACCTTGAGGGAGCGGATCTCCCCGGAGATCCAGAGCTCGTCGACGAAGGCGGTCCGGAGGGCCCGGTCGACCCGGCTGTAGAACTCGGTGACCGACAGCGCGGGACGCTCGTCGGCCACGGTGCGGTCGGGGTCGGGGGTCCGGGTGGGCGCCACGGGGTCAGACTAGAACCCCGGTGCGACGGGGTCGGTCCCGGGGTCGCGACGGCCCTCGGCGGCGGTCGGGGCGCCGGTCGTGACGGCGCCCGGTCCCGGGCTGTGGGACCATGGTGGCGACGGTGAGTCGGCCAGGTGGCCGCGGTCCGTTCCTCCCGGGGGTCACCTTCGGGCGGCCACGGATCGAGGAAGGTCGGGACTCCACAGGGCAGGGTGCTGGCTAACGGCCAGTCGGGGCGACCCGCAGGACAGTGCCACAGAGAACAGACCGCCGATGGCGAGGCCTCCGGGCCCCGCACAGGTAAGGGTGAAACGGTGCGGTAAGAGCGCACCAGCGGCCGGGGCGACCCGGTCGGCTCGGTAAACCCCACCCGGAGCAAGGTCAAACCGGGGGAACGGGCTGCCCGTCCGGTGCCCTTTCGGGGGTGCCGCCCCCAGGTGGACCGCTCAGATGGATGGCCACCCATCCCCCGCCAGGGGGAGGACAGAATCCCGCCTACAGGCCGACTCACCGTCAACCAGGGCTTTTGTCCCTGGAAGGGGCCTCCATGGCCCAATCGTGGCCCAATTTCCGTTACGATCCTCATGTGGCACCTCGGCGCGAGTACGGAACGGGTGGGATCAGTTGGATCGGCGCGACCAAGGTTCGTCTCCGGATCTGGGTCCCCACCGCCGACGGCCGGCGCCGCGAAACCAAGGTCGTCCGGGTGCCTGATCGGGAGCACGGAGGGCGGGGGGCAGCCAAAGCGGAGTTGGAGAAGTTCATCGCTGAAGTGGCCGAGCGGTCGTCCACACCGGTGCCATCGACGGTCACGGTGGCCGAGATGCTCGATGCCTACCTGATCCACTGCAAGAGGATCGGACGGACCCAGTCCACCATCGAGAGTTACGGGCACGCCGCGGCAAGGCTGCCGAAGACGCTCGAGGCCATGCCCCTGACCACATTGAAGGCCCATGATCTGGACGCGTTCTACGGCGAACTGGCAGAACGTCTGGCGGACAACACGATCCGCCAGACGCATGCCGTCCTGACCGCTGCACTCGAGCAGGCGGTCAAGTGGGGCTGGATCACGGACAACCCCGCCAAGGGTGCGACGGCCCCCGGGCGCCACAAGCCGAAGCGCACCGCCCTCCCCCTCCCCGACGTCGCGAAGATGATCGCCGCAGCTTCAGCACCTCGGAAGGACGGGGCGGATGGTGACGTGGTCCTGGCCATGGCGATCGCCATGGCAGCGCTGACCGGGGCCAGACGGGGCGAGCTGTGCGGCATGCAGTGGAGCGACATCGACGCGGCGAAGTGCTCCATCACCATCGAGCGGCAGTGGGTCCCCGGCAAAGGTGGTCAGTACCTCGCGCCCCCGAAGTCCGAGGAAGGGGTCCGTTCGATCGTGCTCGGTCGACTTGGTCTCGACCTGATCGAGCGATACCGCGACATCCAGCGGGACCTGCTCCGCCGTGAGCCGGACGGCTGGCTGCTCAGCTACGACGCGGGCGTAACCCCGATGCGAGCCAAGGCACTCGGCCAAGCCATCACCAACCTCGGCAAGGGGCTCGGCATCAAGGTCACGACCCACTCGTTCCGACGAGTGTCAGCCACCCAACTCGTGGCCTCCGGAGTCGACGTGGACACCGCTGCTCGACGACTGGGCCATACGAAGGAAGTCATGCTGGCGTCGTACGTGCTCGGCACCGACGACCGATCCGTCGCCGCCGCTCAGACCATCGAAGAGCGCCTCGTCGCACAAGGACTGCCGCTTGGAACGATCCTCAGTGCCGAACCCATCGAGGTAGAGGATCGCTGATCTTCCGGGAACGCTGCTCGCGATTACGCGGGCTCCTGGACGATGGAGCACCGTCTACCAACGACACCCACCTTGAGAGGGCGATCAGGCCCGTTCAGGGGGATCATCTGATCTGCTTCGGTCCTGGTCAGAAGGGGTACCCGTCCATCTCGTGACCTTCCGTAATCCCTGAATTCGTGGCGTCCAGTAGCAGAACCAGTAGCAAGCTTCGGATCGGTTCCACCGCTACCGAGATTGCAGCGAAGAGCGCTGGTTCGGTGTGCGGCGTGGGTCGACGAGGTGGTCGTGCGAGGCGTCCTCATGCGTGGCGACATGTCCGGACACCCGTGCCATGGCGACGCTCACCGGTGCACGACGGCGCGAGCCGTGCAGGACGTGGTGGAGCG
>Ga0209012_1000277_pt1 | contig 78415 bp, 64 predicted proteins | sample RS3BMetagenome_FD_184735 | JGI IMG/M metagenome (GOLD analysis project Ga0209012, IMG submission 184735) | Ferric oxide microbial mat and aquatic microbial communities from Rainbow Spring, Yellowstone National Park, USA - RS3B (SPAdes) (version 3) ... | reverse complement strand
TGAATCATGGCCCGAATCTGGTGCATTCACGCTGGGTACATCACATTCTGGCGTTCCGCAAGAGCAAAGCCACGAACATGTTTGAGCGGCAGTGGCTGCAAAAGCTTGGCGGCAGTCCGATCAACAAAAACTTCCAGCAGACCATCACGCATAACAGCAAGGGAGAGGCGGAATATGTATACACCTTCCCGGCCACGAGCACCGCACCGCTGACATGGGAGGAGCATTATGTGCTGCGACGCGGCAACCATGGCTTTTATGTCTATTTCCTGCTGAAGAATATGACCGGAAAGGCCATGCCCAACAGTATTTATCCGGGCAATGCGCAAAGCATCGCATTGGAATTTAATTTTCTTGTGGCGGCCACGCGCAGTTTATTCAAGACCAAAATGCTTAATGATAATTTGCGCGGACCAATCAGCCTGGGTTTCCCCCGGCAGAACTATCTGCAATACCCGGATATTTATCAGGCCACCTGGCGACTGCCCAACGGCGAAGTTGATGCCAAGCACGAATGGATGAATTACGACCGCATGAGCCATGTCATTGGTCTTGCGGGTCCAAAATATGGACTTTGGTTAATTTTCCCCAGCCACTCTTTTCTGGATGGCACAGAGCCATTATTACAAATGACTTCGTTTGTAGGACCGCTTTTCATCATCGGAATGGATAAAAAATATTACGTTCCGGCGTGCACGTATGTCTCCGCGCATTGGCAGAAACTCTACGGCCCGATGTATTTTTATCTCAACACCGGTGCCAGCACCGATGCGATGTGGATTGCCGCCAAACGCAAAGCCTTGCAGAAAGAAACGCAATGGCCATTTGCATGGCTGCACAACAAGGCCTATCACCAGCGCGGCGGTGTTACCGGAACGGTCAAAATCGCCAATGGCGCTTCAGCACGCAACGCCTGGGTGATTCTCAGCCTGCCCCCGAAGAAAGTGCCGAAGAATCTGTATGGCGACTGGCTGCGCAATATCAATTCCTACATGTACTGGACGCGGGCGAAAGCCGATGGTTCCTATACCATCAACAACGTTGCCCCGGGCCACTATGATCTGTTTGTGTGGAAAAGTGGCATTCTCGGCGAGGCCCGTCGCAACGGCATTGTGGTGAAAAATGGCCAAACGGATTCAGAAAAGCCCCTTACCCTCACACCGTTGTCGTTTGGCACAACCCTCTGGCAGATCGGCACGGCCAACCGCACGGTCACGGAATTCCGCAACGGTGGAAACTTCCATATCTGGGAGAACTATCTGCGCTACGGCAAAGATTTTCCGCATGGGGTGAATTACACCATCGGCACAAGCACACCGGCACGGGACTGGAATTATCTGCAACCCGCCATTGTGCAGGGCCACCGCACGCCCACCACTTGGAATATTCACTTTAAACTCAAGAAGGTACCCGCCGGCTCACCTGTGCTGACCATGGTCTGTGGCGGACGTTATGCGAGTTTGAATGTTTTTGCCAATGGCCGCCAGATCGGGCATATACATACGAATATAGGTTTGCAATTGGTTCGAACGGCACCCTATGGGGAATTGATTATGGAAAATTTCCGTTTTCCGCGTAAGCTGCTGAAAGCCGGCGAAAACACCGTGTCATTATCCTTTGCTTCGGCGTTGCCAGGCTCCGGGAAATTGGCCCGCAAGGTTCGAGCCAACTGGACAAGTTTTATGGCCTATGACTGCATTCGGCTGTCGATGAGCAAACGGTAAAACCGCGCTTGGGGCTATTGGCATCTTGGGTGTCATGCATGCGGTTTTTATCATCAGCGCAATACGTTACATCATCTTCCCGCCGGAGTTCTGCATGTCCCGGAAGAGCTTGGCTTTTTTAATGCGATCCTCGATTCGCCGTTTCACCTTCTGTTGATGCGGCGAAAGTTTTGGAGAATCATCAAATTGTTTAAGGGCTAACTTCCATATCCCGATGGCCCGCGCGCTATGGCCAAGCTTGTCGATAACAGCGCCGAGATGTTCAAGGCCCTCCGGCGATTGACCGCCGGGCAATTCCACAGCTTGTTTCAATTGCTTCAACGCATGTTGATAATGCCCCTGTTTGTAAAGCACCCAGCCGAGGCTGTCGCGTGCTGCGGCATCGCCGGGATGATTTTTTACAGCCATTTCAATAATCTTCCGGGCATAAGGTAATTCTTTGTTTTCCACAGTCAGGGTATAGCCCAGATCATTGGCGGCCATGGAATTCGCCGGCTCAAGTTGCAGCACGGCTTTATACGCCATTTCCTCTCCGGATAAATCATGAAGCTGGTAATCCAGTGTGGCCAGCAACAGCAGATCAGAAATACGCGGTGCGGAGCCGGAGGTGAGTTTTATCAAAAAGTTTCGCTCGGCCTGATAGGCGTGGGTGGCATCAAGATAATTCGCCCAGGATTGCTGAATCCAGCGGCCCGCAGGGTAGCGTTTAATCAGCGGATGCAAAAAAGCCCGGCATGGCGCAAAGTGTTTATATTGCAGCAGCGTCTGGACATAAGCTTGCTGGGCGGATGGTGATTGTAAGTGCCGGTTGGCAAACGCCTGTGCCGCAGCAATGGCCTCTTGCGGCTTGGATGCCAGCAAACCGCAAAGCGTCTGGTTTAACAGCAGGCTGTCCGGATTAAGCACCAAGGCGTGACGGACCAATAAAGTCGCCGCTTTGTTCTGCTTGAGCGCCAACGCCAATTCAATACGGGCCAGCCAAAGTTGCACATTGGCCGGCTTTTCCTTCATGGCCCGCATAAGAATTTGCCCGGCAAGCACCGCGTTGCCCTGTTGCGCCGCCAGGCGGGACTGCAGAACGGTGGAAAATACATCGCTGGGAAAATTATGGATATACCGGTGGCTGATATTTTCAATCAAACCACCATCGCCATTATTTTGTGCTAATTCCAGCAAATCCAGATAAGCCGGTTTGAAATGCGGAAATTTACGCACCACACGCGCTAAAACGATTTGCTCAATATTCTGTTGTTGACGCAGGCCATAAACGCGCGCCACAAGTACTTGAAATTCTGGTGACGTTTTGTATTTCCCCGCCGCTTCCTGCGCTAAAATCAGAGCTTTGCGCAGACGATCCTGGGCGCAGTAAATACTAATGAGATCATGGTATGCCTGCCGCGGATGCCAGCGCGCTTGAATCGCGGATTGAAGCACCTGTTGCGCGGCGGCAAATTGGTAATCGGTAGCCAACTGATCGGCCAGCAATTCTGTAGCAGGCCAGAATTTAGGGCTTGCCACGCGGGAAGCCTGCAGCCAGTCAATCGCCTGCTGATACTGCCCGCTTTCCGCTGCGGCCACGCCCAGCAGATAATCTCTCCAAGCCCATTGATCCTGTGTGCCGTAACCGCTGTTGTTACGGGCGTGTACAAGTTCTTCGGGCAGCGTTTGCACCGGCCCATGGCGAATTAACGCTTCAATGATGTTCCGACTTTGTGATACCGTTATACGATGCTGTGCGGCCAAATCCGCAACCAGTAAATAGGCGGCCCCAATGTGATGTTGTTGCCGGGCGGCGGCGATGAGAAGATTAATAGCGGCTGGCTGGGTATTTCCGGCATGGATGGCTTTTTGCACATCAGCCAGTGCCGCAACCCATTGGCCATCCTGCTGAGCCGCAATGGCCCGACTTAAAAGCCCATCTGGCCGCTGCGGCCCAGCGGAAGACGCACCGGCAAAAGACGCGGTGAAAATCGCCGTGGTTATGCCCATAATGAGACTGGCGGAACTTGCCATGATCCGCCGGAGAGTGCCGAAAGATGAGTTTTTCATCCGTGAATGGGTTGATTCAGTCATTATATATTTCCGAAACGCACAACATTTCATTGGCATATTCTAGGAGCCTCTGGTACAAAACCAAACGCAAGGCGTATGCGCATGTTGCATAATGCCGGGATGTTGTCGGATTTTGTTTGATAATCACGAGGGTTTAATATGATTCATACCGTCGCAACCACGCATTTAACGCTGTTTCAAGCGATATTTTTAGGCATATTGCAGGGGGTGTCGGAATTATTCCCCGTGAGTTCGCTGGGGCAAATTATTATTTTCAAGCATTTGCTGCATTGGCATTTTAATGCCAATAACAAGAATTTCCTGAGTTTTGTCGTAGCCCTGCACCTGGCTACCGCCGTGGCTCTGGTTATTTATTTCTGGAAGGAATGGAAAAAAGTCGTGCGGGCTTATCTGGGCAGTCTTAAGCGCGGCAAGCTGGTTTATGATCAGGACAGCAAATTCGCGTGGCTTCTGGTGGCCGGCACAATTGTGGTGGGACTTGTCGGGCTGGCGTTTGAGAAAAAATTCAAACTCTTTTTTGATGATTCCAGATATTATTGGATGGTGTGCGTGTTTTTAATTTTAAACGGCGGCATCATGATTCTTGGTGATTACATGAAGAAACTCGCTGAAAAACGGGCCAAGAGTCAACAGCAGAAGCACGCGGAAGATTTAACGTTTCCCCAAGGTGCTGCGGTTGGTGCGGCGCAAACCCTGGCACTATTTCCAGGCATTTCCCGCAGCGGCGTGGCGATTGTGGGTGGGGTTCTGGCCGGCCTGACGTATGAAGAAGCGTGCCGCTTTGCCTTTATGCTTGCCACACCGGTTATCGCCGCCGCCGGGCTGCTGAAAGTTCCAGCCCTGTTAAAGCCGGAAGCGCGGGCTATTCTGCATTTGACCATTCCCGCCGCCATTGCCGCCGGCATTACAGCGTATTTGAGCACGAAATTTCTGATGAAATATTTTGAAACCCGCCGCCTGACGCCCTTTGCCATTTATTGCGTGGTACTTGGAGTCATCGCCCTGATTCTGGCGCGATAAGGGGCCGCCAAGAAATAACGTTTACAAATATGACGCCGGGATTTTGGCGTCTGGCAAGACGCCCGCGAGGAGCATATCCGCATGGATACGTAACGAGCGGGCAACGCGGCCAGAGGTCAAAAGACCAAGTCAGATTGGAAAGGTTATTTCTTGGCGGCCCCTAAGCCTTGCAGGTGCCGCAGGCCCCGATTATCAGAAATGACTCGACAATTAAATATGGTGGTGCTCTATCCGAGCTACAGATACGTGTTGATGGATTTGTAGTCGTGACAGGCTCCTACGCACTTTTGCATGAAGCAACGCTTCCCAAAGCATCCGGAATCTCTACAATTGAAACAGCAGAAATGGTTCAGGAGATTCATAACGATGAATCGGCGAGATAATATTTCCTGTAAGATCAAAGTCAGCAGCGTGCTGGCGCTGGCGGTGTTATGTTCCATGCCCCTGCTTGGTGGATGCCAGGAGGAGCTTTTTACCGGACGCGATCAGAATATACAGGGTAAAAGTCAATATTTTCCCGACCCGCACCCCATTGAACAATCACATTCCGACGCCGGCACCGGCGGCGGTGCCATGCCCTTTGGTGGCCAGAACGGGTTTTAGCGCTCGGTCACGCCGCTTGCGCGCAAGTGCCTGCTCTCAAGCGTATTTGTCTTAACATGTTATTGTCGCCTAGAATGCTATGAATTCGGTAGCGTGGAATAACCGCACGTTGATCCGACGTGAAGCGGCTTGGGGCGGGCGGTGATCGGATAAAACTTGTATCGCTACCGATTCGGGACGAAGTATGGCTATGATGCCAAGCGAACAGCAATCTGGCCGTGACGATGCGCAGGAATTTCTCAATGTTCTTGAACCGTTTGTCCGTACTGGTGATCTAAACCGGGCGGCGGAATGTATTGGACGATCCTGGTGCAGCGGGAAATTATGCGCGTTCCTGAAACATTCCAAGCTCGAAGTTCGGCGCGCCGCAGCCATGGCATTGACGCTTCTTGGTGACAAAAAAGCGATTGATCCGCTGGTCGCCGCCCTTCATGATCCCGACCCGCGGGTCCATGAACTCGCTGAAGATGCGCTATGGGCTATCTGGTTTCGTGCCGGTAATAACCGCGCCTGCTGTTACCTCAAGTGCGGCACGCATCATCTCAAGCATGGCAACCTCGATACCGCAACGGAAAAATTTAACCTTGCCATTCAGGCCGATCCGGAATTTGCCGAGGCATACAATCAGCGGGCCATTGCCTGCTACCTGGCGGAACGGTATGCCGATTCCATCGCCGATTGCCGCCGGGTACTGGCGATCATGCCACAGCATTTTGGTGCCATGGCCGGTATGGGACATTCTCATGCGCATCTGGGAAATTTTTTCGATGCGCAAAGGTGCTATCAGCAGGCCCTGGAAATCAACCCGCACATGGATGGCATTGCGGCATCTCTGGCACAGATTCGTTGCCTGCTGGAAAAGCCCGCGACGTAACGGAACCTCGCCATCAGGCCGCCCACATACGCGGTCAAGTTTTATTGGGACAGGCTCCTAGTGTAATAATGCGCCGCCAAACAGTCGCACGGCATTGGCAGAAGTAATGTCACCGGTTTGTTCCAGGGTCCACCCACGTTCGGCGGCGACACGTTCGGCCACGTATGCGGTAAATGCCGGCTCATTGGGTTTTATTTTCCGCACCGCCTGGGGTGTCAGGTAAGGCGCATCGGTTTCAATGAGTAAACGATCTTCCGGAACCAGTTTGCACGCGGCCGGAACATCCGGGGCGTTTTTGTAGGTAATAACGCCGGTAAATCCTATATAGGCCCCCAATTCCAGCCATCGCGCGCATTGCTCGGGCGTGCCGGTAAAACAATGCACCACAAAGCGCACAGTCGGATGCTGTCGCATAATTTCTAAAGCATCCGCATGGGCATCGCGCACATGCAGGATCATCGGCAAATGCAATTCCTCCGCGAGGTCAATCTGCCGCTGGAACACGGTTTTCTGCGCCTGCGGCAATGCGGAGTTGCCATGGTAATCAAGCCCGCACTCCCCCACCGCTAATACCTTTTTGGAACTGCCAATCGCCCATTGCAGTTCATCAATAAAATTCTCCGCCACATCACCGGCATAGTGCGGATGAATACCCAGAGCACCAAATACTTGTCCATGCGCACTGAGCGTTTCGAGTACCCGTGGATGATCCGCCGGATGCGTCCCGATGCAGATCATCCGCAGCACGCCTGCCAAAGCTGCACGGCGCACGACCTCGGCCTGCTGCTCTTCCAAGCCCTCATACGTAAGATGACAATGTGTATCAATTAACATAACCGTCAGTCCGGAGATACGGAAACCCGCGACATCTCCGCTCTGAAGCTACCTGAGTCTTCGCGGCCAACCTTCTTTACTCATCACTTCCCCATAGCGCCGATCCTACGGCATTGGGATTTTAGCATCACTGCTTCAACCCCGATTCTTTGCTCCTGCTGCATCGGGATTTCAGCATCACTGCTTCAACCTTTTTCATTAGGCGATGCGCCTCGCTGTTCATTGCCTTCCCTCACCCATGGCATGAGTATACCAAATGCTGCCCGTATTGTCCGCGCCAAGTTGTTCCTTCAGTATCTGAGAATTCCAGAGATAGCAGTTGGTGCCGTGGGCATCGGTGCGACGGAATCTTAAGCCATCGCCGCGTTACTATTGCGGCTGGCCATTATCTTGGGTGGTTGAGACATTGTTTTCCGCGAGAAGTTCGCCTTGCGCATCAAGGACGCCCAACGCGATTAGCGCCAGGCGGGCGGCCTCCTGTTCGGTTTCCTTTTTGGTTCGGCCCTGTGTGCCTTCATAGAATTGTCCCTGCATATTAACGCGTATTCGGAAAGTCTTTTTGTGATCCGGCCCTTCTTCGGCGAGAACTTCATAGGTTGGGGTGCAGCCATATTCCCGCTGCGCGTATTGCTGGAGCATGGATTTGAAATTCAGTTGATGATCGCCATCGGCGTAATGATCCACCCAGGGTTGCATGTGGCGGAGGATAAATTTGCTGGCGGCTTCAAAACCACCATCAAGATAAACAGCGCCTACCACTGATTCAAATACGCCGGCCGCAAGACTGCTGGGCAATCGACCGGGTTTATCCATGCCGGGACCGACGCGGATCAAGTCCGTCAGGCCTATTTTGTTACTGACTTCGGCGCAGGTTTTGCGGCTGACAACCGATGATTTGAGAATTGTGAGCTGCCCTTCAAGCCAATCGGGAAATTGTTCATATCCTCTCTGACAAATAATTAACCCCAGCACGGCATCACCAAGAAACTCCAGACGTTCATTGGAATTGCGGCGATTGGAAGATGATGAGGCATGGGTAAGCGCTTCATCAAGCAATTGCAGGTTCTGGAAGCGGTAATCGAGAATCCGCTGGCACTGTTCCAATACTTCCGACGCTACCATGAATAAGAACTCCGGCTATGCACAAAGACCCGACGTGGCATTCCCAATTGGGAAAGCCCGATCCATCTTGCAATTCAAAAATTCGACGGACGCGAATCGCCCGAACCGCCGAAACGGCAGAACGGGCGGTTGGCGTCACTGAATTATTCATCGGTCAAATTGCCGTAAAATCGTCACAAATTCGGACATATCCTCTGGAACCGGGGCTTCCAGGGTCATGCGGTTGAATTTACTGGGGTGTACAAACTGCAGTCGCCAGGCGTGCAGGGCCTGACGGGAAATCAAGGCATCGGCTGAATCCTGAGGCTTGGCGGTGATATCCCGGCGGGATATGGGGCGGCCTCCATATATGACATCGCCCACAATCGGGAATCCGACATGGCTGAGATGCACGCGCAACTGGTGCGTGCGACCTGTTTTGGGAAATAGTTCAAGCAGCGTAAAACGTTTGAATCGTTCTTTAACCTGATACACGGTTTGGGCGGTGCGGCCAATATCGTCGCGCACGGTATATTTTTCACGCATCGTGGGATGTACGCCCAGCGGAGCGTCAATTAAGTCACTATCCAAGGGCGGCGAGCCGTGGACCACGGCGAGGTATGTTTTGCGAATGGAGCGACGTTCAAACTGCCCCGCAAGCCGCCAATGGGCTTCATCGGTTTTGGCGACAAGAATCAGGCCGGTGGTATTGCGGTCCAGGCGGTGAATAATACCGGGTCGCCAGGGATCGCTGCCGACGGAAAGAGTCCCGGCGGTTTTCTGGGCGTGGTAGACCAGGGCATTGGTCATGGTGCCGGTCCAGTGGCCGCGCGCGGGATGAACAATCAAGTTGGTGGGTTTGTTAATGGCGATGAAGTCATCATCTTCATACAAAATATCCAACGGGATATTTTCGGGTAATATCTCCCGCTGTACCGCGGGTGGCACTTGCAGTTCCACGCAATCACCGCTGCGCAAAAGGGTGCTGACTTTGGCGGGGCGTCCGTTGACCAGAACCGTACCGGATTTAATTAATTTTTGGAGCATGGAGCGCGAATGCGTGGAAAGCCGATCGCGCAGATAGATATCCAGTCGCTTTTGCAGGTCGTGGCGAATGTTAAATGTTACCGATTCCAAGCCCTCATCGGAATCAGATAAGGCAACGGGTTCAGCAAGTTCAAGTTCATCGGGTACCGGTTCATCCATAATGTGTATTGTACCGACAATATTGATCTATGATCAGCTATGCGTGTGGTTGAGTGATCGGACTTGGACAGGCTCCCGGGCAGGCCGGAACCGCAACAGCAGAATAGGTGCTTACGTTCCGTCATTACGTCAATTCCGTGCGGCGCGGTATAACTTGAATTTGGATGTAATGGGGCGTATGATGCATTACACACTTAAACGGTAGGTGTTGTGTGTAATGGATGATTGGGCCGTGTTCTGTTGGTTGGCTGGGACTTTGCTTTCCGGGATTTTGTGCGGTGATGGCTGAAATGAAAGCGACAAACATAACTTGGCATCCAGCCAAGGTGACGGCGGAAGATCGGGCGGTGGTTACGCATAATCGGCGCTGTATTGTCTGGCTGACCGGGCTTTCGGGTTGCGGGAAATCCACCATTGCCGTGGCATTGGAACATGCTCTGATTTCTCTGGGCCATCCGGCGTACGTTCTGGACGGGGATAATCTGCGGCACGGACTTAACAGCGACTTGGGATTTTCGCCGGAGGATCGGGTAGAGAATATTCGGCGGGCGGGAGAATTGGCGCGGCTGCTGGCGGATTCGGGGCTGATTGTGATAGCGAGTTTTATCAGCCCGTATGCAGCTGATCGGCAACGGGTGCGCCAGCTCATGGGGGCCGATGAGTTTGTAGAAGTATTTGTTGATGCGCCCCTGGAAGTCTGCGAACAACGCGATCCGAAGGGGCTATATAAAAAAGCTCGTGCGGCTGTGGCGGCGGGAAAGCCTCTGGGGTTTACCGGTATTGATGCGCCTTATGAAGTTCCGAACAATCCGGAAATTCATCTGCGAACGAATGAGCAATCCGCGCCGCAATCGGTGGAAACGATTTTCAATTATCTTCGCCGACACGGGCGATTGCTGGATCAGGAGTAACGCGGTGACGCAATACGTTGATTTACACACGCACAGCACGGCAAGCGACGGAACCTTAACTCCCACGCAACTGGTAAATAGTGCGCATGCAGCGGGGCTGGTGGGGCTGGCACTGACAGATCATGACAGCGGCAATGGGTTGCTGGAGGCACAAGCGCAGGCCGGGAAGATTGGTTTGCGTTTTGTGCCGGGGATTGAAATTTCCGCGGAATATCCGAATCCGGGCACGATGCACATACTGGGATATTATATTGATCCGGTTTCGCCGGGACTCAAGCGTATGAGCGATATTCTGCTGGAGGGACGGAACAATCGTAATCCGCGCATTATTGCCCGGCTCAATGAATTGGGTTGCCGCATTACCCTTGGGCAGGTGCAGGATATTGCCCGGCGTGGTTCGGTTGATGGTCGCGCAATTGTGCTGGGGCGGCCTCATATTGCGCAGGCGATGGTGGACGCGGGTTGCGTAAGTTCCGTTAAACAGGCTTTTGATGTTTATCTGGGAACAACAGGGGCGGCATATTTTGATAAAGAGCGACTGACTCCCCGGCAGGCACTGGAGTGTATACACGCCGCCGGTGGTTTGGCGGTGCTGGCTCATCCGGTGCAGTTACGAACCGGCAATCCCGCGGAACTGCAACATGTGATTGCCAATCTGGTGGAGGCGGGGCTGGATGGCATTGAAGTGTGGCACAGCGATCATCGCCCGCAGGACAGCCAATTGTTTCTTGAACTGGCCCGCCGGTACAACCTTGTTACGACGGGTGGATCTGATTTTCATGGCACGCCCAAACCGGATATTGCCTTGGGGCTCGGGCGGGACAACGTGCGGGTGCCGGTGGAATATCTGGATCGATTGGAGCAGGCGTGGAAGAAGCGGCGGGAAACGCAATCCGCGAAGGTGCCAACATGAGTGCATTCATTGAAGCGTTGCCATTTGACGTCGAGAAAATCAATGCGGATTTTCAGCAGCGTGATCCTGCGGAGCAAATCCGGTGGGCGGCGGAAACGTTCGGCACCAATCTGATCATGACCAGCAGTTTTGGGGCGGAAAGCATGTGCCTGATTCACCTGGCTATTTCCGTTCGTCCGGAGATTCCCATTGTGCTGGTGAACACAGGATATTTGTTTCCGCAGACGCTGGCATTTATGGAAGCCATGCGGCAGCGATTTGCGCTGAATGTGCGTGAATATCACAGCCGCCATGATCCGGTGGTGTGGCTGACGGTAAATGGAGAGCCGGACCCACGCATACGGCAGAATGTTGAGGCGTGCTGCGCGGCGAATAAAAATGAGGTATTCGACCGCGCCATGCGGGAACTGGCTCCGACGGCATGGTTGCGGGGCGTGCGGGCGCATCAATCCGACCATCGCGCGGCGATGTTGCCGGTGCAATGGAATAAGCGGGTGAACTGCTGGGCGATTTCGCCTCTGCTGGCATGGAATAATCGGGATATTCATCAGTATATGAAAAAGCATGAATTGCCCTATCATCCGTTATGGGAACAGGGATATAACTCGATTGGATGCAATCCGGAAACCTGCACGCGGCCTGTGGGGACCGATGCGGATCAACGCAGCGGGCGCTGGGCGGGGATGGATAAAAAAGAATGCGGTATACACCTCGATCAGGGCGCGGGCATTTAACTGGGAAAGAAGTTGGAAGGAAGGATTTGGAAGCAGGTTTTTTGGAAGCGCTGATGCTGCTATTGTGCTTGGTGGTCGCGCCCGAGACAGGAAAACTGTAACCTGCCCCCAGTAACCTTGTTTCCGGGTCCCAAAACAACAGGTAATGTGGTGTTATATGACGTTGCGGCGGAACTTATGGATTCTTCCTTAAGTCCGGCCCTGCTCTACCCGATAACAATTGGTTGAACAGGAGACTCTGGACATGCAGTACGGACATCGGGGATTAAGGGCATTTACCCTTATAGAATTATTGGTGGTCATATCGATCATCGCTTTGTTAATAGCCATTCTATTGCCGAGCCTGGCGCGGGCCAAGGAACTGGCCAACCGGGCGGTGTGCGCTGCGAATGTTCGTGGTATTGTCCAAAGCATGTTTATTTATGCGCAGAGCAACCAGAGTCAATTTCCCAGTGTGCTGCCGCCGGCGAGCAGCACCTATCAGAATGGCCCGGGCGCGGCTGCTACGGATTCAGCGGGTAACACCGGCACAATTTTGGCAGATATGTATGGAAGCAATGCTTGGCAGGAAGGCTCGCCGATGGCGTGCATGTGGCTGATGGTATTAAGTGGACAAATTACGCCCAAGAGTTTTATCTGTCCATCGGATCCGCTGGCGACGGCACCATCGGATGAATACAGCAACAGCAGTACCTATTATTCTGATTTCGGAGTCGTCAGGGGAACAGTTTCCAATACCGGTCAGGGGGAAAGTTATTCCATTTCATTTCCGTGGAATGATATGAATGACGCATATATTGTGGGCAGTTGGTGGAATACCAATGCCGCCAGCGCGGCGCTGCCCATGGTTTCGGATATGGCACCGGCATCCGATAAGTCCGCTGCCGGCAATGCCGAACGGGACCCCACGCAGGCGATGGCCAATACCTATGGCAACTTTATTTTCAACTCCGGTAATCATAATGGTGACGGGCAGAACGTCGGTTTTGGCGATTCGCATGTCGCATGGTGTTTGACACCATACGTAGGTGAAGGCCGGGATAACATATTCACATACGCCTCCACGGGTGGTGTGGGTGGCGGGGGAACGGCCTTAACGCCGACGGGTACCGCGCCAAGTTCTGTGCTGCCTACGATTGCCCCATTTGACACGATTATGACACCGGTGCGCGATGTGGCCACCGGAGCCTGGTAAGGCCCGTTGCCGGTGTCAGGTAAGATTGAATGCCTCAAAAACACGACGAATGTCCGCTCTCTGTTCGGTGGTAAGCTGAAATTGCAGCGCTGCGGCATTGTGTTGCGCCTGCTGGGGATTTCTGGCACCGACAAGTGCCGCGGTAATGCCCGGCTCCTGAATGGTCCAGTTAATGACAACTTGTGCGAAGCTGGCGTGGTGGGCATCGGCAATGGGTCTAATTTGCTCCAAAGCCGCCAGAACGCGCCGCCGATTCTCGACTGTAAAGAATTTGTGGTTGCTGCGATGGTCGCCTGCGGGGAATTGGCGATCAGGCGTTACATCGCCGGTCAGCAGCCCACGTTCCAAGGGTGAATAAACAATCACGCCGATGTTGTGACTGCGGCAATAGGGCAGAATCTCTTTTTCAATGCCACGATTCAGTAAGCTGTAAGGGGGTTGCAGGCTGGCGAGTTGCCCGGCGGAACGGGCCAGTTCCATCCAGGCAATGTCGTAGTTGCTGACTCCAATGGCCCGCACTTTTCCGGATTGGCGGAGTTTTTCCATGGCGGCAAACGATACATCCGCTGGTGTTGTGGCATCGGGCCAGTGAATCTGATACAGATCAATGTAATCGGTGCCCAGTCGTTTTAGACTTTGTTCACATTCGCCGATGATGCTGGCGGGCTTGGCATTTTTACGGATGACCACATCGCGGCCTGCGGTGTCTTTCTGTGGCCAGGGATCCGAGCCTTCCTGCCGGGGGTCATCCCATCTCATGCCGCACTTGGTGGCGATGACGATTTTTTCCCGACCATAGCCCTTGATGGCCTTTCCGACAATCTGTTCACTGTACCCCATGCCATATATGGCGGCGGTATCAATGGTATTAACGCCGGCGTCAATGGAGGCTTTAATGGCATCAATGGAAGTTTGTTCATCCGCCCCGCCCCACATCCATCCGCCGATGGCCCATGCACCGAAAATAACGGGTGAGACTTTTACGGTAGAATTTCCAAGCTGTCGGGAATGTTGCAACATTTGCTGACTCCATAATACATTGGGCCGCCCAATAATCGGCCATCTGCATACTATAGACCGCAATATAGATGGAAGTCAATACACGGTGCAAAAAGCAATGCAAGCTTTGTACAAAGGTCCTCATCTCGTCAGCCACTGGGCGTCAGAGAGCCTTTTTCCGTGCCAGGAAAAAATAGAGAATGGATCCCAGCACCGGCAGAAACAGCATGAGGATCACCCAGAGAATTTTAGTACCGGCGCTGCTGCCGCTGATCAGCAGGTCAATAAGCATCCAGAGCCAGAAGATAAAACAGGCTATGTAGAAAAGAAAAAAAATCGCCCCCATGGGTTGATACTCCATCACAGCGCGGCCGCGTGCCGCTAACGCAAATCAATTTCATCCAGCAGCACAAAATGCTCTTCCGAGAGCACCATGCTGGCCAGTGCTGGATTATCAACATGTATGACCACGGCCGCGGAACGATGCGGATCAGTGATCAGGCCATAAACATAATGAATATCCACTTCCGCGCTTAACAGGGCTTTGCCGATGCGGGCCAAGCCTTCGCCGGAGGCATTGGAGGGCATTTCAACCGCGACAAGTTCACAGATGGAAAAGCGGTAATCATTCTGGCGGAGAACATCGGCGGCCATATCTGCATCACTGAATACGAACCGGACGATGGCGCAGTCCACGCCCTGCATAACCGTCAGGGCCAGTGTGCGCACTTCGGAATGTTCAAAAATACCCATCAGCGAGGCCAAGGCCCCAACGCGATTTTCAACAAATACCGATAGCTGACGCACGCAGGGGGTATCCCTTCCGCGTTTGGTGATTGGTTTTTCACGTGTATTCGCCATGGCGAACATCTTAACATGACTTATGCCGGGATGTAAGAAGAATCCGTCCGGAATTTTCACGCTTAGACGCGGCCATAGAGATATTCATGCAGATGCATGATCGTGACCTCCTGGTCACTGACGTGCCGGGCATTAAGATCTCCAATGGAAATCAGTCCCAGCAGACGCCCCTCGGAATTGCAGACGGGCAGATGGCGCACTCGGCGCGACTGCATAATGCTGCTAGCGTCTTCAATGGAGGTATCCGGTGATACGACAACCACATCGGATGTCATGGCATCGGCAACGCTCACCTGGCGGGGATTTTTCTCCTCCGCCACAACGCGCGTGAGAATATCGCGCTCGCTTAGAATACCAACGATGTGATCGCCGTCGGTGACCATTAATGAACCGATACGGTGACGGTTCATTTTTTGTGTGGCTTCCAAGACCGTGGCGTCGAGACCAATGGAGTAGACGTGACTGGACTTGCCCGCCAGAAGGCATGCAACGGTGGCCATAGATGACCTCCTCAAAAAGAGAAACCAACCTGTAAGCTGTCACCAACCAAGGTGGCAGCAAGAAGTGCAGTTGATTTCCAGTAACTATATCCATGTGCCAAACGGATGCAACATTGTGAATAAGATAACGATGTCTGCTATAATTTTTCCATGACAATAACCTCCCAGACGGATTTATCCCCAGATGTGAATGCCTCAAATGCCCGGTCGCGGGCTGCGAGTCTGGTTTGCATGACATGGACGCATTTTCTTAACGATGGAGCGGCATTTTACTTGCCGGGCATTCTTCCGGCAGTACTGACGGCCTTGCATCAGCCTTTGGCAATGGTCGGTATTATTATGGCGGCTACGTATATGGGGCAGGCGTTACAGCCTGTGGCTGGCATTCTGGCGGATAAAGCCGGTGGGAAAATGTTTGTCATTGGCGGGCTGATTGCATGTTGTGTTGCCGGAGCATTGGTAGGCTTGGCTCCGAATGTGGGGGTGTTGCTGGTGCTGCTGCTGATTTCCGGATTGGGCAGCACGATTTTTCATCCGCAGGCACTCGCGGCTGTGCGGAGTTTGACCGAACGCCGCCACGGGGCGGGGTTGTCACTGTTTTTAATCGGCGGAGAACTGGGCCGGGGAGCGTGGCCTCTGCTAACCAGCGTGATTGTCGTATATCTGGGGTTGCATAATCTGTGGATTATTGCGTTGCCTATGCTGGTGACTTTGCCGTTTATGATCAAACTGATACCAAGTTTGCCTCCTCGAAGCCAAAGTGCTCCAAAGCTTCATTGGCGTGAACATCGTAAGCCGTTTCTGGTGCTGGTGAGTTTTTCAGCATTTCGCGGATTGGCCGTTTTTGGAACCATTGTGTTTATTCCGCTGATGTGGAAGCTTCGGGGCGGAGCCTTGGTTTCCGGTGCTTCCATTATCAGCACGCTTTTAATTACCGGTGTGATCGGGCAGGCCACCGGGGGAACGGTTTCGGATCGCTTTGGTCGTCGACCCGTGCTGGTGGGCAGCAGTATTGTCATGCTGCTTTTATTACCGCTGGTAGTCATTGCGGTCGGCCCATGGCTATGGATCGTAGCGGCTATTTTAGGTATTGCCATGTTCAGCACGTTTTCGCCGACACTGCTGATCGGGCAGGATATGTTCCCGGAAAATCGGGCCTTGGGTTCGGGCATTGCGTTGGGGCTGTCGAATGCACTGGGCGCTGCGGGGTTGTTGCCGCTGGGTTGGGTGTTGCATCAATATGGAATTAATGTGGTCTTCGGCATTTTAACGCTTAGCGCGGTGCTGATGTTTATAATGTCGCTGACGTTTACCCGTAAAGTTCATCCGGCGATGCACTGACAGTGCGTTTCATAAAAAAGCTATGACTTGGCAGAAAATAGCCTTGTGCTATTATCGAAGTCGTTTTATAGTCTTGCGGCGTGCCAGACATTTATGGGTGTTTTCCCGGATTCATTTTGCGGCACATTCAGCAGGTATATGGAGATAACAATATGGTGCGGCAAATCGTGCGGCTTTTTTGTATCTGTGCGTCCCTGATTGTTATGGCTCCCGTGCCCGCCGCGCTGGCCGGAGGAAAGTTTTTTCTTAAAGACGGCGACCGCGTTTGCTTCTATGGCGACAGCATCACGGATCAGCGATTTTATTGTGCGGAGATTGAAACGTATGTACTTACCAGATTTCCAAAGCTGCACGTGCGCTTTATTGATTCCGGTGTGGGCGGTGATACCGTGCGCGGCGGCTGGGCCGGCCCCATCGATCTGCGGCTGAAGCGCGACGTATTTGCCTTCAAACCCAATGTCGTCACGATCATGCTGGGTATGAATGACGCCGCGTATAAGCCATTTAACAAGAAAATTTTCAACATTTATAGAACCGGATATGAGCACATTATCCGCCAACTCAAGCGGCACTTGCCGGGCGTGCGGATAGTTCTGCTGGGAACAACGCCCTATGACGATATTACACATAAGCCGAAATTTCCCGGAGGATATAACGCGGTGCTGGTACGGTATTGCCAATTCGTAAAGAGGCTGGCGCAGCGGAACCATTTAATGTATGTTGATTTCAACGCACCGATGGTCCAGGTGCTGCAAGAGGCGGAAAAAATAAATCCGACGTTGGCGAAGCAGATTTTTCCCGGCCGCATTCATCCCAGCGCTGCAGGTCAAATGATGATGGCCTTGGCGCTGCTGAAGGCATGGGGCGCACCGGCAACGGTGACACGCGTGGATATTAACGCCGCCACTTCGCATGTTGCACATGCGGTCAATACCCGTATCAGTGACTTGAAAATAAGCGGTTCCGGCATCACTTGGACGCAACTGGACGGCTCTTTGCCTGAGCCGGTGCTTGGACTGCATGAAAACTGGCCGCAATTTCCGTCGTGGGAGCTATTCCGTACACCGCAACCCAATGCCCAATATACCAATCCGGCGGCGGCTCTGATTAATAAATTATCGGGATTCACCCGGGAATTGGACCAGGAAACGCTCTCGGTGAAAGGGCTGACAGCGCCGCGATATGTGTTGAAAATCGATGGCCGCAATATTGGAACCTTTTCATCAGCACAATTGGCAAAGGGAATTAATTTAGCCAATGACTTCACCCCAATGCTTCAGCAGGCGTATCACGTCAGCAACATCGTCTGGGAAGAAATCCAGACACATTGTGTGGGGAGGTATGAAGTGCAGACGATGCTGGAAAATTTTGATCCATGGTGGACCAAACCCCACCCGCCCAATCTGCCGGTCACCACGGAAAATGATCCTGCCGCCGGCCCGGCCATCAGCGCTATTATTAAGGCGATCTATCATCTTGAAACGGTTATTGTCAAACAGGAATATTCTGCCAGCCGCCCGCAGGTGCATACCTATGCACTAACGGTTGCCCGGTAGTGTAGAACTTCGGTGGCATTGAAATGGATGTTTGGTACCGGCAAGCTCGTGAGTACTCGGACATGCTCTTGGCGAGAGGAGTTGTGTGATGGGTGCAAAAAGTAACAGCTTTGCGGTACGCCGCAGTATGCTGTGCGCATCGGTGGGTGCGGCCATTGTTCTGGCAATTGCCGATGCCGGTGCGGCCAATGGCCAGCCGTTTCTGGGGACAACCTGGCAGGGGGTTGCGTATCCATCCTTCGGCGGGTTTTTTACGCAACTTACGCCGGAGAATGACGGCAAATGGGGCAATGTGCAGTCTGCGTCCGGCACGTTTAACTGGTCTAATCTCAGCCCTATGTATGCCCTGGCGGCCCAGCGCGGCATGTTGATCAAGCAGCATAATATGATCTGGTCGCAGCAGCAGCCCTTCTGGGTTAATTCAGCCAATGCAACAACGGCGGAACAGAACTGGTTTTCCGCGTATGCCGGCAAGTTTTCACCTAATTTAATCGATGTGGTCAACGAACCTCTGGACGGGCCGCCCAGTTATGCTTCAGGTTTGCCGGACGGGGGGACCTCGTCTTCAAGCTATGGCGGATTCGGGTGGGTGGTACAGGCGTATCAACTGGCAAGAACTGATTTTCCAAGCGCCACGTTGCTGATTAACGATTACGGAATTTTGGCAAGTGCCGCGAAAACGTCGCAATATATGGATCTGATCAACGTGCTTAAGAGCAAGGGCCTTATTGATGGCATCGGGCTGGAAGCGCATGGATTGGAAAATATCAGCAGCACCACCATCCAAACCAATCTCAATAAACTCGACACGCTTAATCTGCCCATCTATATTTCGGAATATGATCTGAACCAAAGCAGTGACCAGGCGCAATTAACCCAAATGCAAACGCAGTTCCCGATTTTTTACACCAATTCCATGGTGAAAGGCGTAACCTTATGGGACTTTGCGCATGGCCATACGTGGCAGCCCAACGCAAATTTGCTTTATGCCAATGGCAATCCCCGACCAGCCATGCAATGGCTGGAAAAGTATATGGATCCAGGCGGTACGGTCATAGACAGCGGTGCGGTACAGATGGTTGCATCCTCGGTGGCGTTGGGAACCGGAATGATCGCCCTGGATTTTGGCGGCGGCACGTTGCGGTATTCCGCAGCCGCTGTGGATGTTGCCAATGCGCTGCAGCTTAACGACAATAATTCATACATGGATATAAATGGCCAAGCCGGAGCGCGATATTCCGGCAACATCACCGGCGGCGGATCACTGACGATAGAAAATACGGGAAATTCCAGCAACAATACGCTGGTGATGACCGGAGCGGATACTGCCTCTGGTACAACCACCCTTGATGGCAATGTTCATGTTTTTCTGGATTCAGAACCAGGTATCAGCGGATCGGGCGGGATCACCAGTGCGGTAAGCGTGAATGCCGGGGCTGTTTTCGGCGGAACCGGCACGGTTTCCAATACCGTCACCGTGGCAGGCACACTGGCCCCGGGCAACGGGGCGGCAGGTACCCTGAAAATTCAAAATTTACTCCTCGGCAACTCCAGCAAGCTTGATTTTATTCTCAACGCGCCGAACTTGGATGCCGGTGCCGGCGGCAACAGTTTTATAGTCACCACCGATGTGACTTTGGGCGCGGGCGTATCGATTGATATAACGCCCGGCACCGCTTTTGATGCGGGCGTATATCCCTTGCTGAGTTTCTCCGATGCCATATCCAATTCCACAGATTTAAGTTCCTGGACAGTGAACGGCCCGGCAGGCTTTCATTATCAGTTGACCGATCCGGCGGGCATGATTAGTTTAAATGTCACGGCGGTACCTGAGCCTGCCACACTCGGCTTGCTTACATCGGTCATTTGTGCTTTGCTGCTGTTTGCCAGGCCGCGAAGCGGGGAACATGTTGCCTGATGGCCCCGGATGTGTGCCGGAACGGGTCCGGCGAATGACACTGGATTGCCGCAATTTTGCACTATGCCGTGGGAAGGCCGCTGTACAATGAAAACAAAAAAAAAGCTGATCCGTGCGTTGACCGCTGCGAACCTTCCACTTCCCATGGCGTTGCCGACCCATCTTACCCGGACGCCGGCACGGCGTATTTTGCTTTTAATGGGCTGGTATTCCATTGCCATCCATCGGGGTGTGGCGCGGTACGCCAAACAGGCGGGATGGGCCTTGGATTCGGCCTCAGTGCGTAATGCCAGCGCCGCTCCGGTTTGGGAACCCGACGGTGTGATCGCCATGCTGGGGCCGAATGCGGAAATTGCCTCGCTGGTCGCATCCTTTAAGCTCCCGACGGTGCACATCGGCTATCAGAATGTTTCTCCGGCCCCGCGCGTCGCCAATGATAATCGGGCCATCGCTGATTTGGCAGTTCAGCACTTTGTGGAGCGCGGTTATCAACACCTGGCGTTTTATTTTAAGGGTGTCAGTAAATGCGAACTGGAGCGACTGGAATGTTTTCAAGCCGCGTGCAAAAGTGCTAACCGGATTTTTCACCTCATCGATGCCCGCGCGGGCTTACCCATGAACTCTCCGCCTGCCGCCATATTTGCACAACTGCGCAAAAATCTTACAGCGCTTCCCAAGCCGCTGGCCGTGACTGCGGAAAATGATGATCTGGCGGCAGAAGTTATTTTTGCCAGCCAGGAAGAGCGCTTGCTGGTGCCGGAGCAGGTTGCCGTCCTGGGTGTGATGAATGACGAGTTGCGGTGCAACTTTACCACCGTTCCATTATCCAGCATTGATGATAATGCGGAGGGCATGGGATTTACCGCCGCCGAATTGCTGGATCAGTTGATGTCCGGAAAAAAAATTCCGCGCGGCCCCGCGCTGGTGCCGCCGATCGGGGTTGTGACACGGCAAAGCACGGACATTCTGGCCATCGAAAATACGGATGTGGCCATGGCTCTGAAAACCATCTGGACGCGCTATCGCGAGCCGATCAATGTGGAGGAAGTATCCCTGGGCGTCCCTATTTCCTATCGACGGCTGCACGATCTGTTTCAGAAATATGTCGGCCGCAGCATGTCCGAAGAGATCGCCCGGTTGCGAGTGGAATATGCCGCCCGGCAACTCGTGGGTACGGATAAAAAAGTGCACGCCATCGCTGTGGAGTCAGGCTTCCCGGATGCCAACCGTATGGTAAAAGTATTTCGCCGCATCAAAGGCATGACGCCGGGCCAATTCCGGGCGTTCAGCCGACACCGGGGCGGTAGCTGATACCCTTCATAATTCGGCTACACGTTGGCAGAAAAAACCCTTGTAATGCGCTTCCATTACGCACATACTGCCTGCAGGCATATGGGTGTAACTCCTCTGGCTGAGAGTGCGGAGGATTTCGATCAGGGGTTGGTGGACAACCTTGGCTGGACTATGCGGAGGAAGCGAATAGTCGCCGCAAAGAAGACGAATCGTCGCACCAAAAGTTGCAATATGGCTGGATTTGAGAATAATCGTTTTAGGTGGTTTGCAGGAGTGGCTGATGCCAACAAGACGTGAACTTCTCGCCATGACTGGCATGGGTGCATTAGGTGGCGGTATGGCGATGCCCCTCCGGGGCGCGCCAACGAACTGGAATTCCGGCGTGAGAACGTTCAGCGTGGCGGGAAAACAAAGAACGGTCCTGTCTGCTTCCAAAGAGGCGACTCTTTTCGAGCGGAAAGGCCCCGGATGTCTGACGCATCAGTGGTATGGCGGTGATTGGCCGCACTATAATCAAACGCGTCTGCGCTTTTATGTGGATGGAGAACCGGTGCCATCCATCGATATGGAATATGGCATGGGCCATGGAGTGGGCTTCGGTGATACCACCGCGCCATGGGGTGTGCGGCAAATGGGCATGACAGGCCACACCGGCGGTTTGTACAATACCTTCCCCATTCCATTCGGGAAATCATTGCGCGTGACCGGGCAGTTGGCACCCGGCGTGCGGGGCAACCCTCAATGCTGGTGGATTATGCGCGGAACTGTCGGTGTGCCGGTACAGATCGCGGGCATTAATCTGCCACCTGAAGCCAGATTGAAACTATACAAGCGGGAGAATCTAACTGTGCCCCGCCTGGAAGAATTCAGGCTCATGGAAACGCAGTCCCCCGGGGCTTTGTTTTTGGTGGCCATGAAAGCCAGCAGCCCCAACTGGAACTTCATGGAAAGCTGCATCAGGGCGTACTTCAACGGGGCCAAGACTCCCGAGTTGTTATCATCTGGTTTAGAAGATTATTTCTGCGGAACCTACTATTTTGCCAGCGGTATGTATCACACACCGATATCCGGCCTGACGCATAAAGCCAAGGTGGGCGAAGCCCATGAGTTTTCCGCCTACCGTTTTCACGACACGGACCCGGTTTTTTTTGAAAAGGGATTGCGATTAACCGCCCGTTGCGGAGAAGAAATGGGCGGCTGGGTTTTTGGAAACCCTCAAGCAACAACATATACAACTTACACTTGGTCGTATCAATGGTAGTTGGTCACGGTGTTGCCGATTGGCTTAATGTCAAAAGTATATTTTGAGGATTTGACAATGAAACAAACCGCTCTTCTATTTCTCTGCACATTGGCTTTGACCGCCATGTTTCTCGGTGGCTGCCGATCGTCGGCTGGGCCTGATGCATCCATTTCCTGGAAGGCTACGATTCATCGCGATCTGCCGCTGTATGGCGACCGTAACTGGATCGCCATCGTGGATTCCGCCTATCCAGATCAGAGCCGCGCCGGCGTGAAGACAATTGTCACCCACCAGAGCATGTACAAGGTTCTCAAGTATGTTTTGGCTGCCGTGGCCAAGGCACCGAATGTTCGCGCCGAGGCGTATACCGACAGGGAGTTGCAGTTTGTCACCAATCAGCAGGCTCCGGGAATCAGCGCCTACCGGAAGAAAATCGACGGCATCCTTATGGCGGCTGGTGTCCCGCATAAACAGCGCATGCACATTAACAGCATTCACCTGCTCAACGAAGATGGTAAAATCTATAAAATACTGATACTGAAAACAAATCTTACCATGGCGTACACCTCCGTGTTTCTGCATTTGAAGTGCGGCTACTGGAGCAACGCCGATGAAGCCGCCTTGCGAAAAATAATGGCCTCAGCCAAAGCCAATTAACGGGTAAACACCGGCGAGGATGCCGGTAGTTCCGGCTCAGACCGTGGGCCATCGGGGCCAACGATACTACTGGCCGCGTTGCCGCAAGCTCAGTTATGCGCGAGTGCCATAAGGATGTGCAAAACGGCGGCTTTGTTGGCTCACGTCTCGTCGGGTGAATCGCGTGCGCCACCCACGCTTCCTTTTTCAATCGCATACGCTTTCTGTGGCTATTCCGCGGCAACTGGCTGTGCAGGCCGCTGTTTGCGATAGATAAATGTTTTCGGGGATTCGGCCCGCCATCGCAGTGAAAGCGATGTCTTCAAACATGTGCGCGGAATATTCCCGATCCCTGTTAAGACCATTACTGGGAAAGTTCCAGTCGAGCAACCTCCCAGGACGTTCCCCGTTTAACCCCGCCTGGATTAACAATTAATTCAACCTCCTTGGATGCCTCGTGTCGGACGATCTTTGTTGGCAAGTGACTTATGTTTGCCGATCCGCGGTTCATCCGCCCTTGGCCGGCCCACATGATCTGGGCCGAGGTTATTTTATTCCAGGCCTTACCGGCGACGCGTACGCGAAGCAGTTGGTTCGGCGAGCCTGAACCAGTCATGATAAACACCGTAAGTTTCCCGTCGGGCATTCGGGCGGAGATTGCCTTGGCCGAGGTCCCTGAAATCCGGGTCTGCAGCGCATGGCCGCGGAAGTGCTCCGACAGCCATTTCATGGCCTGCCCGTCGGCATCGACGGGAAAGCCGGGCAGATCGGTCACAAGTGTAACTGTCCCGGATTGCGGCATGCGGGCGCCATCCTTTAAAAATTGCGGACAAACCGCGGGCCAGTAAGCCGCCAATTGCACGCCGGCGGCCGCAAATTGTCCAACGATTTCAAGCATGTAATGCGCGTTTATTAGTCCGCCGGAGTGCCCATTATCACGAAGATCGGCCATCCATTCCGAAACGTACACGAGATGCTTGCCCGAGAGCGTTCGTAATTCATGGATGGTGTCTTGAACTTGTCCAATGGGGCGTGGGGGATACGGCGATTTGTCGCCCGGACGAAATCCGGTGTACACATGAATATTCAATCCATCAAACTGTTTCCAAATGTGTGGCGGAATCCATTTTCGCATGAGCACAAGATCGTGTGGCCGTACCCAATTTACGCTCACATACATATTTATGCGGTGGCCCGCCTCTTTTGCGGCTGACCCCATCACGGGAACGTAATTGGACACCAATTCGCAGTAGCGCTTCAGATAGGCGTGATAGTGTTTCGGCGCGCCGCCGAAGTGATACCATTCATTGCCGATCTCCCAATCGTGTACCTGCCCACCGTAGCGTCGCACCAGTCTGCCTGCCTCGTCGGCCCAACGCTGGCGTGCCGGGCGTGATTTCGCGAAAAACGCGTCCTGCGTTGGTACGACGAAGCTCACATTTCCAGCCCCCATATCGCCGATAGCCTGCGCCGGACTGGCACCGGGGACCCGCGTATAATGTTTGTACTTCGGGTTGAGACTGTTGTCATCCCAATTGTAATGTTCGGATTCAAAGCCGCCCGGAAATCGAAGCAGGGTCACTCCGGCATTGTCTGCGAGGCTTTTGCAAAATGAGTTGAATCTGGCTGCAGGCACCCAGTACCAACTGTTGTTGGCGCCAAACAGGTGAGGGCTTATGGGCATTCCACCAAGGGCATCAATCCGAATTAATCCAGATTGACTGGAGGCATTGATGGCTTTGCGTTCTGAGGCACGGGTCAATGGTTTAATGGGATTGGTCGCGGACGGCGTCGGTCGCCGTTCGACCCGGGAGCTTCGACGGCCCAATCCGTCGATGAAGGAACCGGCAAGCGCTATGCCGAACGATCTACGGCTTATTCCCCGTTGGCCAAAGGGCATGCTTAAGACCTCCCATGGGTGGACATCAATATACCAGCGCGTGATTTTACAGAGTGCAGGCCCTGCGCGGAAGTCAGCGTCCGTCCAAATCGATGAAATATCCGGACCGGTTGAAGCTGAGAAGGAGATTTATGCCATCGCGGGGGAGTCCGGCTTCCCCGATGCCAACCGTATGGTAAAAGTATTTCGCCGCATCAAAGGCATAACACCGGGCCAATTCCGGGCGTTCAGCCGACACCCGGGCGGTGGCTGATGCCCTTCATAATTCGGCTACAAGTTGGCAGAAAACGCTCTTGTAATGCACTTCTGGATAGCACATACTTCACTTAGACATATTGATGCGATCTCTCCGCACAAGTCTGCGGGGAAGTTTGATCACGGGTTGGCGCAGAATGCCGGCCCGGGCGTTTTAGAAAAAGTTAATACGCGGCAAAAAGAGTAGTGCCGCACCCGGTGATGGAAAAACATCATCCGGACGTTTGTAGACATTATGAACAAATTGCACCGGTGCAGATTTTCGCTCGTGTGGGCGATGGTGCTGGTGAGAGATGAGTTCCTTTTAAGGAGTCGTACCATGAGCATTAAACAAAATTACAGTAGAGCGCGGGATGGGGTGAAAAGGCGATCCGCGATTCTCTCACGCCTTACGCTATCGGGCTTGATCGCGGCGGCGGCAGTGAGCGGCGTTGGGCTCATGGCACCAACGGCCAATGCTGATACGGTCGTTCTCGTCAGCACTCAGGGCGATTTCGCGAGTTGGAAGGGTAACGCCGGATCGGGCGGCGTGGCTGTAAGCACCGTCAGCACCGTCTCAACACCCACCGAGGGCGGCACAGTAAACGGCATTACCAACAGCAATCCCGGAGGAACCGGCACTGCAGGGGCTTTGGCAATTACTTTGCCTAACGGTATGACTCCGACGGCTAATTATGCAGTCGTCGCCTCGTCGGGCTATTTGAATTGGGGGTCCACCAGCGGCAGCGGTTCGTCAGAAACCGTAACACCTTCAGCCCTGGATGGCGTGCTTAATTCAGGCGGTACCCTTACGTTCCAATATACTGTTCCTGCTGGCACAACCTATTTGAATCCCCCGCTCTTGCTTGTTAATTATCCAAACAACTATGACCAACTGGCGGGGACGGCCAGCAGCACCCCTGATGCTAATGGCTTTTATACCGACACGGTTTCCCTCGCCGGAATCAATAATATTGCGCAGGCGGAGCTGAGCAACAGCCAGGCTGGCAACTACGTCGCCCTGAACTTGGGAATTATCCTCAATGGCGTAATGCCGGCCGGGGCTGTGGTGAACGTTGCCAACATTGAGGTGCAGACGCCAGTTCCCGAACCGGCAACGCTTGGCCTGTTTGCGGCAGGTGGCGTGGGGCTGCTTCTCGTAGGCCGGAAGCAGTTGAGGGGGACAGGGGCCGCATTGTAATTCGGAACCTTGCTACGGCGAATTGTGCCTCAGTAGCGTGCTTGTCGGCCTTTGGATCAGGGCCAAGGGCTTGGGGAGGCACGATGAAATAAACGAGGTCTTTTGAAGGCTGTTGTCATCTCGCGTTAAAGAAGGAGTTGTTTATGTTGCCTGTACAACCCAATTTTCCACCCCCGCGCGTAGTCGGCTGGCGGGGTACAAAATTAAGTTCGCAAATGGACATCCATAAGGAAATAAAAATGGATACCAAAGAAAGTACCGTTTCATCCGCCGCGGATTGTTGCGGCGAACCGCAGCCCATTCGGCAAGTGGGCAATTCAACCGGCTCCCGCTGGGAGCAGAAAGGATCAAGTATGTTTAGTCGCATACGCGGTTTTACGCTTATAGAGCTGCTGGTGGTGATATCTATTATAGCGGTGCTGATAGCGTTGCTGCTGCCGGCATTGGCGATGGCTCGCCAGTCGGCATTGACGGTCGGTTGTTCTGCCAATTTGCGTTCAATTGGCCAGGTGCTTTATGAGTACACAAATACGTATGAGGATTCCATCCCATTTGATGTTGAGCAGAATACGACGCTTTGGCCCAACCAGCCCTATGATCCCCCGTTCAATGTCGGTTGGTCAACGGAATTATACAGTTTCAGTTCCGGCCATCCGGAGATAGATTATTGCGAGCCGGCCGTAAACTGGAAATTCTACCCCGCTGCTTATTCGTGGGCCGCCGCGTTTGCGAAGGTTTATATGTGTCCGGTATCCCGGCCTGAGCAGAGCTTGTCTTGGTACGCCAACTTTTCCAGTAGTTACGCCTGTAATCCGAACTATTTTTACTTTGATGGTACGCAGAGTAACAAAACGATTTCGGATACGAATTTTAAATTATCTAACGTCCAGGCCCCCACACAGCGCGTAGCCATTGGCGACGCAACGCAAAACCCCTGGGACACCGTTGGATGGTCCGATGCGCAGTTCGATTGGTATCAGACGTGGGGCGGCAACTGGTCCCCGGTACAAACGGCGTACGACAATCTTAATTTTATGATTCCGCCCGAAGGCTTGTTTCCGGGCGGCGACAGTCAGGATGACGGCAACACAGCCAGCCCGTCGGCGTGGGAATGCGGTTTGCGGTATCGCCATGGACAAACCGCAGGGCATCTCGGTGTGGCGAATGCCTTGTTCTTCGACGGCCATGTTGCGACAATCTCACCGAACAATAATATCTCCGGCGCTACACCTGGTCCAACTACCGAGGGTACCAGCGGGCTGCGGATACTCAATGTGATTAACCCAGTACTCGGGAATGGCGGCAATTCGCAAGACTAAAGAAATGTCCGACGGCGCGCGTGCGGTACCGGCGCAGTGAGTCTTCGCAGGAGCAACATAACGCCGGCAACCGATGATCAGACATGGTGAAACCTCCAATGGGCCACGATGCCGTCGTGGCCCATTTTTTTGTTATCTCGCGCCGAAATGCATGCCATGACCGACGCCGCCGTGTGCCGGGCCTGCCCGCCACGTCCGCGACGGGGGAGCACAGGGGCCGTGAGCATCTCGGCCATCAGGTGGCTTAGTTGTTTTTGTTCAATGACCTTACAGGAGTTTATGGTGATTCAACGCTTGAGCATTCGATTTAAGTACCTGTGCGCGGCAATGGCCGCGGCAACGAGAAGAGAATATCTATGGCGCACGAGAAGTGCCGCAGCGACGGACGGTTGCTTCCTGTCGCGCGAGCGCGACTTTACAAAGCGTGGAATGCCGTGCAATTTGATCCCGAAATTGCGACTCCGTGCTATGCTGCTGCTTTTAGTCGGTATGACCGTGGCTTACCGGGTGCAGTTAGCTCCTCCGGCGTATGCGGCGGTACGTTCGCCCCGGCTGGTCTCATTAGATTTTCAAAGCGTCCAAACACCACTGATTTCGCCGGGCTTGGCATGTATCGGCGGTGAGCATGCGGCTCTGGAACTTAACAGCGAGTCACTGCGGCAATTGGCCATCGCGCACCAGGAATGCGGATTTAAGTTTATCCGCTTTCATGGCGTGCTGGCCCCGGATATGAAGGACGTGGCGCGGGCCAACAACGGTAAGCTGGTATATCATTGGGGAAAAATTGACCGTCTATACAGCGCCTTGCTCCGCGCGGGCGTCAAACCCATTGTAGAGCTGAGCTTCATGCCAACGGCTCTAGCATCAGGTAAACAAACGGTATTCTTCTACCATGGAAATATCACAATGCCACAATCGATGGCGCAATGGTCGTCTTTCATTACTGCGTTCGTGGGGCATCTGGAGCGGCGTTTCGGACGCGCTGAGGTACGCAGTTGGTATTTTGAAGTATGGAACGAACCAAATTACGCCGCCTTCTTTACCAAGAAATTTAATAGTTACATGGCGCTCTATGCCGCCACAGCCAGGGCGGTCAAATCGGTTGATAAGCAATTACGGGTTGGCGGACCGGCAACTTCAGGATTGGGATGGATCAACCGCTTCATAAAAAATTGCCGCACACAGCATGTGCCTTTGGATTTCATTTCCGCCCACACCTATGGCTGCGGTCCGCACCACTGGGCCGACGGTGCCAAGGGGTTGTGCGTGAACGGCGATCCTTCGTCGATTTCTGGTGGTATTAACTGGGTACTGGGAAAGATTCACAAATCTCCTTTTCCGCGGCTACCTCTGTTGATCACGGAGTGGGGACCCTCATACTCAAGCCGTGATCCGGTGCACGACACATACTTCCAGGCGGTTTACCTGCTGGAAAATTTGAAGCAGGTGGGCACCGGCCCCAGGATCATGTCCTACTGGGCGCTATCGGACATTTTTGATGAAGACGGTCCACAGGTGCGTCCATTCGAGGGCGGCTTCGGCCTGTTCAATCCTCAGGGAATTGAGAAGCCTTCCTTCTTTGCCCTAAAATATCTTCATGAAATCCGGGGAAGACAAATTGCTGATGCCGACCAGGAGTCATGGGCCACACGCCGAGGCGGTGGTGTTTCCTTTCTGGCATGGGATTATCGCTGGCCCCGGCAGACATCGCCGGACCACATCTTTTTTAAGCAGGCGCATCCCAGCGCGCCGGCCAGGCCCTTAATACTGAAGATCATTCATGTGCCCGCAGGCCGGTACCTCTTGGAGATTTTCCGTGAGGGATATGGCCATAACGATGCATACACTCTGTACCAGAAAATGGGTTCGCCGGCGCGACTTAATCCATGGCAACTGTCCCGAATGCGCGTGGCCACGGCCGATAAGCCCGTTGTGGTTCACGTTGTGCTGGTTAATAAATCGGACGTTTTTCGTCAGGTCGTTCCAATGAGAAGCAACGGCATCGTTCTTCTGAGATTGGTGCCGCAGCGATAGCTTTGGCTGGTTCAGAAATCGGCTATAATCTGTCCGAAAAAGCCCTTGTAAAGTGCCCCAGGATGGGCATAATCGCGATCACCTATCGCCCTTGCGGAATGTTGTGCGGTAGAATATGTTTTTTTCAACGCCCCTATTGGAGTTGCTGGTGATGCAGGAATTGTTTTTCAAGGGCAATCGTTGGTGTATGGCGATTGGTGCCGTTGTTGTGCTGATGGCCGGAATCGTTTCCGCCGCGCCGGCGCGATTGAATTACGGCCATCGCTTTGTCGGCACCACTTGGAGCGGGTTTGATTCGCCCTTGTTTGGTACCGTATTTACGCAAATCACGCCGGAAAACGCCGGGAAATGGGGCAGCGTGCAACCCCGCAAGGGAAAATTTTACTGGGGTGCGTTGAATGCCATGTATCGTTTCGCTGCCCAGAAACATCTGTTGGTCAAACAGCACAATATGATTTGGGGCAAACAGCAGCCGCGCTGGGTGAATGTGCACAATGCCGCAGATGCGGTGCGGGCGTGGTACGCGGCGTATGCCAAACGTTACAACGGCAAATTCCAGTTCGTTGATGTGGTCAATGAACCGTTGCATCATCGTCCGACGTATAAGAAGGGTTTGCCCGGCGGAAATACCAAATGGGGTTGGGTGATCTGGGCGTATCAATTGGCGCGAAAGGATTTTCCCCATGCGAAATTACTGATTAATGATTATAACATTCTGGCTTATCCGAAAGAGACGGCAAAATATATTCGTTTGATCAAGTTGCTGCAGGCACGACATCTCATTGATGGCATCGGTTGTCAGGCCCATGGCCTGGAGCATATTAAAGCGTCGGTGATCCGGTATGATTTACATCAACTCGGTTCACTTGGCATTCCGATATATATCAGCGAGTATGATCTGAACTGGAAAAGCAATCAGAAGCAGTTGCAGCAGATGAAAACGCAATTCCCGATATTCTGGAATGACCCCATGGTGCGTGGTGTAACATTCTGGGATTTTAAGCAAGGGCATACTTGGCTGCCATATACTTATTTGATCCGCAACAATGGCACGCCGCGACCGGCGTTTGTCTGGCTGGAGAATTATTTGAAACAACATCGCTGACCCCGCGTCATAAACAGGGCCGCGATACTTGCGGCGTGTCTGGGTCACGACCAGGCACCCCCCCCCTGTACGCAGTAACGTGTTAATGGCAACCGTGTATTGAAGAAATCAGAGAATATCTTAAAGAGGTGCAACTTACTTGTTTAATCGACGGCGATTCCTGCAAAGCACCGCAACTGCGGCGGTGCTTGGTTCTATCTTAGGACTTAAGCGGCCGGTTCACGCCGCCGATCGCGCCTCTGCGTGCGAGGTTGTCACGCATGGACCGGCTGGCGCTGGCGGTCTGCTGCTGGCCGGGCCGCATGGTGCGGCGCCGATTTTAATGGATAAGCAAGACCATCAGGTGGTGCATATTGCCGGGCGAATGCTGGCGGATGATTTGCAGCGTGTCACAGATCACAGGCCGGAGGTTCTCACGCGGGCGAATCGGTTGGAGACAGCGATCATCATCGGCACGCTGGGGCAAAATTCATGGGTGGATCAGTTGGCGGCGGCCGGGAAAATTGATGTTGCGGCCATAAAAGGCAAGTGGGAGGCCAGCCTGTGGCAGACTGTGGAGCACCCTGTTCCCGGTATTGCGCGGGCGTTAGTCATTGCAGGCAGTGATCGGCGCGGTACGGCGTATGGCGTAATGGATCTGTGCGAATTAGCCGGTGTTTCACCGTGGTTCTGGTGGGCGGATGTGCCGGTGAAAAAGGCGGCATCGGTGGCAGTGACGGCGGGCGTGCGACATGGTGGTGAGCCGGGGGTGAAATACCGCGGCATATTTATTAACGATGAAGACTGGGGCTTTGAGCCCTGGGCCGCCAAAACCTTTGATCCACAATTAGGCAACGTGGGCCCTAAAACGTATCAGAAGGTATTTGATCTGATGCTGCGGCTGAAGCTCAATTATCTCTGGCCGGCGATGCACAATTGCTCCACAGCCTTCGCGGCGATTTCGGAGAATTCCGCTCTGGCCAATGACTATGCCATTGTGGTGGGCTCATCACATGTCGAGCCGATGCTGGCCAATCCGGTATCCTTTCTCAATGGTAAAAATGCGCGGAAAAATGGCCCGTGGAATTTTGTAACCAACAGCAAAAACATTCTGAAATTCTGGACCCATTCCGTCGAAACACGCGGTAAATATGAGGCGATATGGACCATCGGCATGCGGGGGCCTTATGACAGTCCATTGGAGGGTGTCCATACCTTGGCCCAGGAACGGTCATTGGTGCAGAAAATTTTCGGTATTCAACGGGCATTGCTGAAGCGATATGTCACCCGGCGGTGGGGGCCTGTGGGGCAGTGTTATGTGCCCTATAAAGAAGCGCTGCTGGTCTATAACTCCGGATTAAATGTCCCTGCGGATGTGACAATTGTCTGGCCGGACAATAACTTTGGATACATCCGGCAGTTCAGCAACCCAGAGCAGCGCCAGCGCCCCGGCGGAGCAGGAGTTTATTACCATATTGAATATTTAGGTGGGCCGCATTCCTACTGCTGGCTTAACACAACGCCGCCGGCATTGATGTGGGAGGAATTAAAAAAGGCTTGGGATAATGATTCCAAAACAACATGGGTCATTAATATCGGCGGGATAAAACCCCGGGAAATTGGTGTGGATTTTGCCGCTCGACTGGCCTGGAATCCCAAGGCATTTGGTCCTGATGCCCAGCCGCGCTTCCTGCGGGAGTTCGCCGCGAAAGTGTGCGGGGCTGACCATGCCGATGCCATTGCCGCAATGCTTCAGGAGTTTTACCGTCTCGGCCAGATACGCAAGCCCGAATCCATGGACCGTTTCTGGGCGGCGAAACTGCCGCTGGTGGAAGTTGATAAACTTTTGGCGGATTACCATCGCCTGTTATTAACGCAAGATCGCTTATATCAAAGCGTTCCCGAAGAGTCCCGCGATGCATTCTTTGAACTGTTTGGTTATCCCGCACAAATGCTCGCGGCAAGCGGACTGATATTGTTATATGACCGTCTGGCCCATACGGATAAAACCGAGCAGACAGAGCATGAAAAAGCGGTGACCCATTGGCGGGCTTATATTGAACACCAAGTGGCGTGGTACAACGATAAATTGGCCGATGGAAAATGGCGGCACTACGCCACGATGGGTGGTACGACATGGAATGTTGCATGGGCGGCGGTGCAATGGCCATGGTTGCATAATCAATCGGGCCGGCATCTGCCATTACCTGAAGCGGTACCTCATCTAACGGTTGATGGTAATGCTTTCCGGCACTCCCATGGGACGGCCACCGCCGCATGGCGCAGGGTTGAAGGCTTGGGCTGGTCGGCGGGTGCAATGGCATTGTGGCCGGCGATACCGGCAAATCAATGGAATCCGGAAAACCAGCTTGCCACCGCCCCTTGGATGCAATATCAACTCGATGTGCCCACGGCCTGCGCGGATGGTGAGATTGTTTTACAGGTGTTGCCGACGTATGAACTGTATCCCGGGATGAAATTGCGTATAGCAATCAGTTGGAACGACAATACGCCACAGATTCTGGCTGTGCCATTTGCTTCCAGTGAAACGCGCGTTGTGGGTAATGCCATCCGCAGCGCCGGGGTACTGGATAATCATATTCCATTGCGCTTTGCGGTAGGCCCCATGGCTGCCGGAAAGCATAAGCTGGTAGTACATGCGGTTGATCCCGGCATCGTGCTGGATCAGATTAACGTCATGGATGTATAAGGGAGAGAGCTTAGGAGTCAGGAGTTAGAAGTGGCAAATGTTAGCCGGCACATTAAATGTGCCGAAACGGTGCTGGTCGTGAATGCACCGGCCAAGGAGTGAAATGGTTTGAATACGCGAAGCGCCAATCCAACAGCGATAAGAAGATTCTCCGCAGTCTCTGTGCGCTCTGTGCTCGGTGCGGTGAGAATTGTGGCCATGAGACTGTTTTGTGCATCCCCTGCGATCCTGATGAACACTGCCCGCGCTGCATCACCAGGCGTTGTGGGGATTAACAAACTCCCCTGGCAAACGGGCTTGCCGAAGCCGTTTGTGCTTAACAACGGTAAATCCATTAAAACTGCCGCTGATTGGAAAATCCGTCGGGCTGAACTTATTGGCCTGTTCCTCCGGAACGAATATGGCACCATGCCCCCCATGCCCCTGGGCGTGAACGCAAAAATTCTGTCATCCAAGCACAACGCGGTTACGCTGAACCTCAATGTGCATACGCCGGGAACGGCCGGTCGGCAACCTGTAATTTATTTCCATTCCGGCGTTCACAGCATGACGTTGCCGGATTGGCGGGCCGTTCTGGATTTTGCCGATGAGCATCTGCGAGGTAAGAAGCCACGACGGCTCAAGTTTGATAATTTGTATGATGCTCATGCGCCAAAATTATTTATATGGAAAACGCCACCCGCAATGAAGCAGGAGAATCCATGAAACTTGGTCTGGGATTATATCGCCACGCGCTAACGCCGGAAAATTTCCGTTTCGCCCGGCAGTGCGGCTGCACGCATATTGTGGCCCACCTGGTGGATTATTTTAACGGCGGAGCGCATAGCAAAGCGGATGATCAACCCACCGGCGGCAAGCGGGGCTGGGGATATGCCGGTGATCCGGAGAAGCTCTGGTCGTTGGAGGAACTCCAATTGCTGGTGCAGTCAGCGGCGGCGGAAGGATTACAAATCGCGGCCATTGAAAATTTTGATCCCGCCCATTGGTTTGACGTGCTTTTGGATGGCCCCAATCGTAAAAAGCAGATGGAGGGGCTTAAAACCATTATTCGGCGGATGGGGCAGGCGGGCATACCGTGCATGGGTTACAACTTCAGCTTGGCCGGTGTGGCGGGGCGTATCAGTGGCCCGTTTGCCCGGGGACATGCGGTGGCCGTTGGTGTTGATGGCGACGATGACGCCCCGATTCCCAACGGCATGGTTTGGAATATGGTTTATGACCCGCAGGCACCGGCGGGAACGTTACCGGAAATATCATCCGATGAACTCTGGGGCCGGGCCAAACGGTTTTTGGATGAATTGTTACCGGTAGCGGAAGAAGCCGGCGTTAAACTTGCCGCCCATCCGGATGATCCTCCATTTGCCACTCTCCGCCAAACCCCACGACTGGTGTATCAACCGAGCTTGTATCAGAAATTGCTGGGCCTGAATTCCAGCCCATGCAACGCATTGGAATTCTGTGTGGGATCCATTGCGGAAATGACGCAGGGAGATGTATACGAGGCGGTGGATCAATACAGCCGACAGGGGAAACTCGCTTATGTGCATCTGCGAAATGTCCGGGGGAAAGTTCCGAATTATCGTGAGGCATTTATTGATGATGGGGATGTGGACATTATAAGGGTGCTGAAGATACTCAAAAAGAACGGCTTTGATGGCGTATTAATACCGGATCACGCCCCGCAAATGTCGTGTGGTGCGCCTTGGCACGCGGGCATGGCGTATGCCTTGGGATTTATGCGGGCGGCACTGATGTCAATAGAGGATCAATCTGAAACACTGGCACCGGGCAGTGATTGTGATTTGAAGTATTTAGGAGCTCTTTATGTCAAATGAAATCAACCCTCCGGGCCGGAAGATTAGCCGGCGACGCTTTATTTCCGCGGCTACCGCCAGCACAATGTTGGCCTCATTGCGGCCCCGGATCGGCGGTGTGGTTGACGGTGCCGCTGATAGCGCGGTTGCCATGCCACAGCCGCCGGCAGCTACGGTCGGCATTTCTCCGGAAGCCTATGCAAGAGCGGCGCGCCGGGCGCAGGCGCTGGTAGGGCGTATGACGTTGACGGAAAAAACCGGGCAGTTGGGCAACACCGCCCCGGCAATTAAACGCTTGGGTCTGCCGGCTTATCAATATTGGCATGAAGCCCTGCATGGCCTGCTGCGGGGCGGGCCGTGCACGAGTTTTCCGGTACCGTTGGCCATGGCTAATACATGGAATCCGGCACTGGCTAAGCGGGTTTACACCGCTGTTTCGGATGAAGCGCGGGCGTATCACAATAAACATGGCACGGATCTGGCCTATTATTCCCCGCAAACACTCAATACCGCCAAGGATCCACGGTGGGGCCGTATTGATGAAACCCTGGGGGAAGATCCGCATCTTATGGGCACCATGGTGGCCAGTGTGGTGCGCGGGATGCAGGGCGACAATCCGAATTTTTTGAAAACCGTATGCTGTGCCAAACATTTTATCTGCAATGAAACCGATGATGATCGCCATACCACTTCAGCCAGTGTTAATTCCCGCAGCTTTTGGGAATATTACACGCGGCCCTTCCGATCAGCGGTGGATGCGGGTGTGTTTACGGTCATGAGCTCCTACAATGAAATCAATGGCATTCCATGCAGTGCCGATCGCTTTCTGCTGACTGATCTTCTGCGACATCGTTGGGGATTTCGCGGTTATGTCACCTCCGATTGCGACGCGGTGGCGGATATATATCAGACGCATCATTACGTTCCCACCGGTGAGCAGGCGGCGGCCTTGGCGATGCAGGCCGGCTGTGATTTGAACTGCGGCTTTACCTGGGGAACGTATCAGAAATTTCTGCCCCGTGCTGTGGCTCTGGGATTGGTCAGTGAAGCGGATATTGACCAGGCATTAACGCGCATTTTTACCGCCCGATTTTTATTTGGTGAATTTGATGACCCCAATGTGGTGCCGTACAACACCATCGCCTTCAGCGTTGTTGACAGCCCGGAGCATAGAAAACTCGCTTTAGAGGCGGCGCGGGAATCACTGGTGCTGCTGAAAAATGATAATAAACTGCTTCCGCTGAATAAGGCCAAAATCAACAAGGTCGCGGTGATTGGCCCGATGGCGGATCGCTGCGCATTGGGTGGATACAGCGGCGGCCCGTTTGTGCATGTCTCGCCGTTGGATGGCATTGCCGCAGCCTTGGGTTCGCCACGGGCTAACGATCGTATTGATGCCATCAATTTTTCTTCCATTGACTGGAATTATAAATTCTTCAACTGTGTGCTTGCGGACGCCACGTTGGGTCTGATGCAAAATGGCTTCTATGTGCAGTTGCCGGCGGCGGATTTCACCGGACGCACTTCAATGAGTGCCCGGGCATCCTGTGCGACAACCGGCGGCGTTGTGGAAGTGCATCTGGATGGCCCAACCGGTGAAGTTGTTGCGCGCATCAAAATCACATCCACCGGCGACTGGGACACGTTTAAAGAATTTTCAGCTCCGATTACCAACGCCACAGGATGGCATTCTATTTATCTGGTATTTACCGGCCCTACCACCAGTAAAGATTTGTTTCATTTGGATTACATTGAATTGCACCCACTGCAGCAGCAGAAAAAAGGTCCCGTCAAGGTTGAATTTGTGCGTGGCTGCACCGTCGCTGGCCCGGCCAACCGGGAGTGGCTGAAAAAAGCCGCCCGGGCCGCCAGGGAAGCGGATGTTGTGTTTCTGGTTCTCGGTACCGATCAAACCATTGATCATGAACAGTTGGATCGCAAGGATATTGTGCTTCCTGGTGCACAGCATAACCTGGCGCAGGTCGTGCGCCGCGCCAATGCCAACACCGTCTTAATCCTTTCCGCTAATTGCCCGGTAGCGGTTCCCTGGGAGGATGAACATATCCCTGCCATTCTTTGCGCCCTGTGTGCCGGACAGGCGCAGGGTACCGCCATTGCCGATGCGATTTTCGGACAATATAATCCCGGCGGAAAACTTGCGGAAACCTGGTTCCGCAGCCTTCGGCAATTGCCGGGCTTCCATGATTATGATGTCGTTAATGATCGCACGTATATGTATTTCAGGGGGCGATGTCTGTATCCATTTGGCTTCGGCTTAAGCTACAGTACGTTTTCCTTCAGTGATATCAAAACCGACGCCGTATCACTGGCGGCAGGCGGGATGGTGCGCGTTTCGGCGACGGTAAAAAATACCAGTGCGATTCCCGGTTCACAAGTCATGCAGTGCTACATTACCGCGCCAAAATCCAAGGTGCGTCGTCCAATTAAGCAACTGATAGGCTTTCAACGCGTAGCGCTGGCCGCCGGCGAAAGCCGAACCGTCACGTTTACCCTGCCATACAATGATCAGGCCCTCTGGTTCTGGGATGAGCGCAAGCGGAAATTTGTGATCGAGCCGGGCAAACTGGAAGTGATGATCGGCAGTTCGTCGGCACATATTCACCTATCCACTTATGTGCAACTCGAGCCATGCGCAGATTCCAGTCTTGGCGCACCGGAATCATTGCAAACGGTTATGGTGGCACCGGCGGTGATATGACCCTGGCGTGCCGCGTTGCGGAATATTGCGAATGCCGAATGTTTTTATATCGCTTTATTCCCCGGCTTCAGGGTTGACGATTTGCTGCGATGGGTGAACGGATTATCTCCTGCAATGCCGCCACATGGTCTTCAAAAGCGCGGCGCCCGATGCGGGTGGCGCTTAAATACGTTACAGGCTTGCGGCCCACGAATGCTTTGCGGGCGGAAATGTAGCGGGCCGTGGTGAGCTTATCGAGATGCGAACCCAAATTTCCATCGGTACAACCCAGGCGGCCTCGCAGAAAAGTAAATTCCACTTCCGCATCCGCACCAGCGGCCAGAAGTGCCGCCATGATCTTTAGCCGAATGGGTTGATGAATGATTTCATCGAGATCAGACATCGGCTTACCTCGCCCGCAGAGTAATAAACAAGCCGGTGGCTAGGAGCGCTAATCCGCCTGTTACGCCCATCCAAACGTTGAGCACCTGCGGTTGGTTTTGAAATAAGCCGAAGCCGGTCATAGCCAAAAGCGTGACGCCCGCGCCCAACCAGATCATGAATGTCATCCGGGCCAATAAACCGATAGCCACATACGCAAACATCGCCAGTGTGACGATGAACACCACCGCGCGGGCGCTGCCCGCCGGCGCAAGTAGATACATCCAGAAGCATCCGTACGCAAGAAAGACCGCCCAAAACCAAAGCACCCGCGAGCGCACGACATTCGATGATTTGCAGCGAACGCTGGTGTTGGATCGGCGCATGGAAAAGGCGCTTCCCGCAAAACCGATCCCGTCACCGATTAACCATATCCAGCCGGAGTGTGTGAATAGGGCCGTTAGTGGAAAGCAGACCAGCCAGATCACGCCCCATAAAATTAAAGTCGGCCCGATTCGTCGGTACATGCTGTGATTACGTATCAGTGCAGCCATCGTGTCGGTCTGCCCCAGCATGTCCTTGGCTTCCTGTGGTGTAACTTCCATAAGCAATCTCCTTTACTGCTGACAATTGGGAAACTTTTTGCAACTGCGGCACCATAAAGCCGCGCCGCGCGTGGCCCATTGGATCAGATATGCCCCCGTAAGCACAAGAATTACCGTTGCGGGCTGCAACCAAAGCGGCAGCATCATGGATGCAATTGCGGCAATCGCCAGAATTGAGCATCCCGCTGTGAGTAATCGCACGCGAGACTTCTGAACCAGTTGCGTTCCACATGTAGGGCAAACACGCATGGTGTTCCTCTTTTTATCCTCAGCCCGACCATTATTGGCTAGCTGAATTATTACTCTGAAATACAGAGTACTCTGTAATCATACCAAAGTCAAGTGTTCAATTGCCACGCCCCGAAGGACTGCGCAATTTCTTTATTTCCGTCGTTGAATCATTGTGATATACTTTCAAACTGTTCGCCAGGGGTGTTCTGATGAATCGGAACTGAGAATAAACCCTTGGAACCTGACCCGGATTGTACCGGCGTAGGGAGCGCGAGCGATGGCTGCCACGTTGTTTTGCATCGTCTCCGCTTTTGTTTGATTTTGGGTGTGGCTGTTTTTCGGTATTGACGCATACAAGTTCCAACGCATTGCTCCTGATCGCGGGGGCTATTTAGACGGCGGTGGATTTTGGCGGTATTGAGAAAAGTGTCCTGGCCCAAAGGTTTATTTGGCCGCAGGCGCGGTTGATTTAAGGAGTGCTGCATTATGATTCAGGCTGCTAAAAATCTTGTTACGCAATATGAATTTGCATGTGCGGGAATTGTTACACCGCAGATGATTCGTGTGGCCCAACGTGAGGGGCAGACGGCGGAGTTTATACGGCAGGAAGTGGCGCGTGGGCGGCTGGTGATTCCAGCCAATATTCGACATTTGCAGGGGGCGGGTGGACAGGCGGCGGCAACGTCCCTGATGGACATTAAATATGATTTACCCGCGGATGCGGGACATCCCGGTGCGCGGGCCGATGCGCAGCGGTTGTGGGTGAATCAGACCGTGGCTCAACGAACCAAAGTTATTATGGATCCTTCCGCGTTTAAGGGACAGCGATCCGCCAAACGTCTGGACCCCATGGCCATTGGCCGCATGGTGACAACCAAAGTCAACGCCAACATCGGGGCTTCGCCGGTTTCCAGCAATACTGCTGAAGAAGTTGACAAATTGCAATGGGCGCAAAAATTCGGGGCCGACACGCTCATGGATTTATCCACCGGCGGCAATCTGGTGGAATGTCGGCAGGCAATTATTGATCACAGCACGATACCCATCGGCACGGTGCCAATTTATTCCATGATTATTGGTCGAAAAATCGAAGAATTATCCTACGACATTATCCTTAAAGAAATTGAACGCCAGGCCCAGCAGGGCGTGGATTATTTCACTATTCATGCCGGCGTACTGAAACAGCATCTTCCGCTGGTGAAAGATCGTTTGACGGGCATTGTCAGCCGCGGCGGCAGCATGTTGGCCAAGTGGATGATCGTGCATAACAAGCAGAATCCGATGTATGAATTGTTTGATGAAATTTCCGCGATTATGCGGCAATATGATGTCACGTATTCGTTGGGGGATGGCCTGCGGCCCGGTAGTTGCGCCGACGCCACGGATGCGGCGCAGTTGGCGGAGTTGCGGACGCTCGGCGAGTTGGTTTATCGCGCTCGTGAAGCGGGTGTGCAGGTGATGGTGGAAGGGCCGGGGCATGTGCCGATGGATCAAATCGCCATGAACATGCAGCTTCAGCAGCGGGTGTGTGATGATGCGCCATTTTATGTCCTTGGGCCATTGACTACTGATGTGTTTCCCGGCTATGACCATATCACCAGCGCAATCGGCGCTACAGAGGCGGCGCGGGCGGGTGCTGCGATGTTGTGCTATGTAACGCCCAAGGAACATGTGGGCCTGCCCAAGGCACAGGATGTCAAGGCGGGCTGCATTGCGTATAAGATCGCAGCGCACGCGGGCGATATTGCCCGTGGCGTAAACGGTGCGCGGCAATGGGATGATGACATGTCCAAGGCGCGGGCGGCGCTGAATTGGCCGAAGATGTTTGAGCTGGCCTTTGATGGAGAAACCGCTCGAGCCTTGCATGATGAAGATTTGGAAGTGGATACCGATTTTTGTGCCATGTGCGGCCACGACTGGTGCTCCATGCGGATCAGCAAGGAAATTCAGGAATTCGCCAGCGGCAAAGATGTGAATTTTGAGCCGGCGAAGAAATCGGCGCAATCCGCGGGCGTATCGGCGGAAGGGGCGGAACTGCTCAAGCAGCGCGGCGTATTAACGCAGGAACAAATTCACGCACTGGCCCATAAAGGCAAAAAAGCGGTGTGCCACAGTGACAGTGTTGCCGATGCGGATGAAGCCAAGCTGGTGCAGCTCAATACGCTCAAAGCCCACGGGGTGGTGCTCAATGAGGCGGGACTGTAATGATTACACGCCCTTGGTCAAGAAGCCGCCATCGACAACAATGGTTTCGCCGGTGGTAAAGCTGGCGGAATCGCTGATGAGATAAATGGCGGCACCGACGAGTTCCTCGGCATTGCCGAAGCGGGCCATGGGAGTGTGGGCTTTAACCCAGGCACCGCGGGGTGTGCCCTCAAGAATTTTCCGGTTTAGATCGGTGGGGAAAAAGCCGGGGGCGATTCCATTGACCCGGATGCCCAGCGGGGCCCATTCATTGGCCAGTCCGCGCGTCAAGCCCATTACACCGGTTTTGCTGGAGGCATAAGCGATTACTTCCGTCAGACTCATAAAAGAACTGATGCTGGCAATATTAATAATGCTGCCCCGCACAGATTTGGCATCGGGCGTTTGATCTTTCATGATTTTGCCCGCCGCCTGATTGACAATAAAGCTGCCAATGAGATTAATGCGGATAATGCGTTCATATTCTTCCACAGACATTTCCAGGGCGGGCTGCTTTTTATGGGCGCCGGCGGCGCTGACAACCGCATCCAAACGGCCATATTTTGCCGCCGCGTTTTTTAACGCCGTTTCAACCGCGGAGGCATCGGTGACATTCAAGGCGATGGCATCATGGCCTGTTCCGATGGCGGAAAGTTCCTTTTGCATGGCCTGCACCTTATCCGGATTGCTGGATGCCGCGATAACTTTTGCGCCGGCCTGGGCATATCCCAGTGCAATGGCCTTGCCTAGTCCACTGGTACCGCCGGTGACAAGGCAAACTTTTCCGCTGATGTCCAAAAGAGGATGTGTCATGATATCTCCACAGGTTTGAGTTGCGTACGATCAAATTCCACACCCGCTTCGCGGGCGATATGTTCCAATGCATCAATTTCCGCGGCGGTGAAAATCAGACCGCCGAGCTTTTCCGAGCGTCGCGCCGCCCGTGCTTCGGGTTCCCCCGGCAGCAGCGTTTTTTCATTGCCGTGCCCACGGATATCCGCCAGAACCGCTTTTATATTCTCCTGTTGCGAGCGGTTGTAAGCAAATGCTTCTCCGCTGATGGCGTCGGCGCGGATGCACTGGAAGAAAAAGCAGGGTGTGCGTTTTTCATCCTTGGGGCCGATGCTCCAGCGGCTGCGCAAGGTCGGCAATGAACCGCCAATATACGCCGCCAGCAATTCATCAATTAACGACAGGCCATAACCTTTGTGTTCGCCGAAGGGAAATAGTGCTGCGGCTTTATTGGGGTCCTGCGTGGGGTTGCCATCTTTATCCACGGCCCAGCCCGGGCCAAGTTGTTTGCCTTCACGGGAAAATTGCTGCACCCGGCCCATGGCTACCACACTGGTGGCCCAATCCACGCAGATTGGGAAGCCGATGGCTTCGGTGGTGGGGAAGCCCCAGGAATGGGGGTTGGTGCCAAGGGTCGGAAATTTGCCGCCAAAGGGTACCACTTCGGCCAATGCCGCGGTACAGGCGGTATAGGCAAGATATCCTTTTTTTGCGGCGTCGATCACGTAACCACCACCCCACAGATAATGAAAAGCATTATCCACACTCACGACACCCACGCCGAATTCGTCGGCCAATTTCATGCAGTGTTCCATGGCGGCAAACGCGGTGGCCTGTCCCAGCTTACGGTTGGCGTTCCAGCGGGCGACAGCTTTGAATTTGGAGGGAAGCACGTCAATTTTCGCCCCCGGCACGCAGCCGCCGGCCTTGGAACCAAAGAGTTCATCAAGGTGCAGGGCCTTGATGGCGTTATGGGTTTTAATGCCATGCAGAGCTGTAAGATCACTGAACCGCGCTGCGGCGGCGGATTCCTCATCTGTAAAGCCGCGCTTACGGTAGGCCGCCTGCACGATGTAGTTGTGCATGGATGTGGGCATGACAAATTCAGTCGCTTGGGTATTAGTCATAATGTCCTCGTTGTCTTCGCTTTGTTCAGGCTTGTCAATCAAGAATTAAAACTTGTTGGCCTGAATATAATCGGAATTCCCATTTAGAAAATTCACTAAATTCGCCGCCGCCCGCAGGCCCTGCCGCTGCACGCTTTCATAGGTGCGGCTGCCGACATGCGGGGTGATGATGATGTTATCCACGGTTTCAAAAATATGCGGTGCCCGCACGGGTTCATATTCCAGCACATCCGAACCGTAGCCGTGGATTTTTCCGGATTTGCAGGCATCAACAATATCCTGTTCCACAACCAGCGCACCACGGGCGGTGTTGACGATCATCACGCTGTCTTTCATTCCCGCAAGCGAGTGTTTGTTGATCATCCCGCGGGTTTTTTCATTCAAGTTGGTATGCAGAGAAATAACATCTGCCTGCGCAAAGAGTTCTGATAAATCCTTAACGCGGGGAACATTATATTTTTGCAGAAATTCAGGTTCCCAATAGTTGCCATAGGCCAGTATTTTCATATCAAACGCGCTGCAACGTTTCACCACTTCCCGCGCGATGCGGCCAGAACCGACAATTCCCAGTGTTTTACTCCAGAGTTCTCTACCGGTCTGGCGGCTCCATTTGCCTTTTTTGACGCTGCTGGCGTGAAACCAGAAATGCTTGGCCACCGCGATCATCAATCCGATGGCATGTTCCGCTACGGCGGTTTCATTGACGCCCGGGGTAAATAGTACCGGCACCCGGCGTGAGGTGGCATGTTGAACGTCAATGGAATCCAAGCCGATGCCATATTTTGCGATCACTTTCATCTGGGGAAGGAAGGCGTCAATGACTTTCGCATTGAGTTGATCATCGCCATTGAGCAGGCCGTCAAATGGGCCTTGTTTGGCGAGAATATCAAGCATCTGTGCTTCAGATAGCGGCCCGCGGGCGCGGACGATTTCAAAACCGGCCCCATTGAGCAGGTCGTGATGTTTCCCGGGCGTGTCTTGAAAACTTGTTGTGGTTAACAGTATTTTCATAAGGTTCCTTGTTTGTTAACTCTGCCGAATATCCATTGTCGAAGATCAACCACCCGATTATCATCCCGGTGCTCCCGGGAGCGCCGCGTCACAGAGCACTGCGGTGGCAGCCCGGTGGTGGACTTGTGGCACTGGATCAACCACCGGATTATCATCCGGTGCTCCCGGTTCAACAGAATAATTTTTCAATATGGCGGTTGAACAAGTTGTACGTGACATGTTTGCCGACAAACGCAGCATGTTTATCCAATAATGCGTTAAAGCGATCCTTGCGTTCGGATGCCAGTTTATAACCAACATGCAGCAGTTGTCGCAGGTCGCTGTTGAATTTTGGTGAGTGCGGTTCATGGCGGATGGCGGCCGCAATATCCGCCCCGGTGCAATGGTTCATCGTTTCCACGCTCGGCAGTCGCTCGCGTTTGATCTCAATGACGGAGGCATACGGGCCGCAGAGTTCATCAAAGCGTTGCAGCGCCTCGACATACATTTCCCGCACCAGAGCCAGACCGGCTTCATCGGCTTCGGCCACTGCGCCAATTTCCTCCAGCCACGTTGTCCCGGCGGTTTTAATGTGCAGGCCGGCATTGTGCTTCTTTATGGCTCGGCGAATCGGCTGATAAATGGAAAATTTGTCGCTGCCGGAGTGAACACTTAATTTCAGATTGTTCGGCAGGCCGAATTCTTTCACACAATATGCGATTACCGCCAGGTCATCATTAAATTCTTTTTCAAATTGCTCCACGTTGCCCACATAATCCACGCCCTTATTAAATCGGCCTGTGAATTTCGGAGCGATGGTCTGAATGGGAATTCCTTCGCGGGCAATGGCGGCGAGAATCAACAGCAGTTCATCCGGTGTTTGGGGGCTGTCCGTTTCATCCATGGAAACTTCAATAATACAGCGGTCCGCCCCTTTCGCTTTCGCTATATGTTGAAAGACACGGCCAGCTTCCTGCACCGCAGAGAGATATTTTTTTCCCACGCGGGTAATGGCGGCTTCATCAATGTTCATCGGCGAAGACAAATGAGCGATGGCCGGCGCGCCGCAGAGCTTGCGCAAATCTTGGACCAGGCCGGCAATGGCAGAATCGTCGGCGGGTTTCCCGATAAAGTCCGCGACATCGATGGTAAAAAAATCACTGGGGGCGATGAACCGATCCACCGTTTTTATGCCGATATGATCAGCATCAACGTGATAGGAATGCTTCCAAGCCAGGGTTTTAACCGCGGCATCCGCTTCGATCCGCACTTCGCTGGGTTCGCTGTGAACGATCAGATGTTCACGGTTGGATTTATTCCACACAGGAATAATCTCCGCGCCTTTTTGTCCGGCCAGAACGAACGCCTCCAACTGCGCTTTTCCCTGTCGGCCAAAGCGATCTCCAATACCCATGCTGAATTTAGCGAGTTCCATTGTGTTGTATTCCTTTTTTAAACAGGCGTCTATTGAGTTAGTAACGAATCATATCCACAGTTCTTGTATTTCTCATCTTTCGGCGTCAGAATTCCGCCGGAGGCGGGGCAAAATTTCTAAGCTCTTCCACCGGCAGGCGTCTCGGTTGGCGCACCGGAAATTATTGGGCCAGGAAGGCTTGGAAATTTCCATTGAGTAACTTTTCAACATCATGCACAATATCTTCCCGTGTGATGAGACGGCCGGTTTCCGTGATCCGCGTATACATGTCTGTGAGCACATTGGTGATGACTTTTCGGCTGTGATCCCATTTATATACCAATTGGTCCAAAATGCGGGCATCGGAATGTTGCGGAATAAAGCTGGTGCCAAGGAGTTCAAAGCGCATTTGCGTAATTTCGGTTATCAGGCTGGGGTTATTGAGAAACCACCAGCATCCGAAGGGCATCAGGTTGCCGAACTTGCGGGCCGTGACGCACAATTCATGCTGATTTTCCCGCGAAAGCATGGTGACCAGAAATTTATTGTTGGGGAAGTCCCGGCAAAGCCGTGCCACGCTTGCTACATCAGAAAGACCGGATGTGTCGCCGGCTTCGCGCAGTGCCGGCTGCGTGCGAAGATTGGACCCGATCATCATGGCAAAGGGCATTTTGCGTTCCGCACACACCGGCAGAATCGCTTTTTCCAAAATCGTTTGACCAGCTAAGGCCAGGGTGTCGGTCTGATTGGCGGGATAGCGGAAATCCGGCGGCAGGCTGACGGCCATATAGATCGCCTGTTGCCGATCAAGCCATTGATTCAGGAAGCGCTTCACTTCATCAATGGTTTGCGAAGATGGATCGCTATGAACTTTATAACCCCAATCGGAAAGTTTTGCCGCGGCCTGCGGGAAATTGCGCAGCAGGGGGTCAATGCGTAAGACGGCTTTGAATCTCGGGTCGGATCCGACATTTTTATCCGCCAGCCATCGATCCCGTTCATTGTCATCAAAGACGGGATTGGTCATGGTGATGGTATGAACGTTGCTCAACTGCATTACTTTGTCAATGTATTGACTGGGGTTTTGTTTGGCAAAAAAATCGCGATAGGCATCGAGGTGCTTTTCATTCGGGTCCAGGCCAAGCTTGCTTAACGTGGTAAGTACGCCCCGGCAGGCTTCGCTGACAGGAGTATTTTCAACAAATAGATGTTTCCATATATGATCCGCCTGGCGGGATTTCGGCCATTTCCAGAATTCCTCATAAGGGACTTTGGAGGCAGGCACGACGCGGTAGACTTCCGCGACAAGATAATGATACGTGACCAATTCCTCCACACCCCAGAGCATCAGGCCGGTGGGATCCGTTTTGCCGGTGCTGTTGGCCACAGGTGTGCCAAAACGGGGCGTGTACAGGTGCGTGTGCAGATCATAGATTTTCTGATGGGACACAATATCAGCCACGGCAGAGTTAAGTTCGCCTGCGGGAATTGCTGTGTGTCCTTTGGTGGCGGCAATGTGTTCTTTGGTTAGTGTGCTGCTGGTCATGGCGATAACCTCCATATAAATTGTGATGCACTGCACGCACTAAAGTCGTGCGCACCTGTGCGCTTCTTGTCCGCGTATTTTATGTTAGATTTGTATTACTTGCAAGCTGATAATTTGATAATTTATGCGCTATTTCGGACTATGATCGGTGGCTTTCACCGTACCGAATTTCTGCGTTCAACGGAATATGTATTCGAGCCGATGACTTTATTTATGAATAATAAGCTAAAATTGCTGCTGTAGAGTGTAGTTCTGCGGCAACTGTGCAGTATGGAATCCATTTTCGCAATCCTCTGTATACTAAAATGCAACTTGTGCGCACAGCGCGGAATTCAAGAAACATAAATATAATAAAAATTTTCGATTATTTTACTTGACATCCCTGTTTTAACATTCTATACTTCCGTTTGTTGAGCGAAATAGCCCGCTGTGCATCAGGGTGTCACCCGTGCCGGAACGCTTAACGCGGCGAACCATGTCAGCCGGTCGGGCAGGAATTCAGGTTCACAAGAATCTGAATTCAGTAAGGCGCGAAGAAAAGTTTTGAAGTTGGAAGCGGTTTGTGCCGTTTCTAAAAACCAATTGTTTGTGCCTTCAGAGGATTTTGGCTTTTTTGTTTCTATAGCATTCTTTTTTGGAGGATGTGTCCATGCTATCCCAGCAATCCCAAGTCGCGGTACCCCGGCGAATCAGGAAGGGTTTTACCCTTATTGAATTGCTGGTGGTAATTTCCATTATCGCCCTGCTGATCGCCATTCTGCTGCCGGCGTTGGCACGGGCCAAGGAATTGGCCAATCGGGCGGTATGCTCGGCCAATGTGCGCAGTCTGGTGCAGTCGATGGTGATTTATGCCCAGAGCAACAAAGGTGTTTTTCCGACGACTCCTGGAAATACATCTGGCACATTCTATAACGCCCCCACGGGGGTGTCTGGTGCTAGTGTGAATAATAGCGGTCCGTCGATGATGCAAATGTACTATACAAGTGCTGCAGTTGGCAATCCTGCGGGATCGAGCGCCGTTGCTGACCCACTACAGTGTATGTGGTTATTGGTACTCAATGGACAGATGACGACCAAGAGTTTTATTTGCCCTTCCAGCCCATACTCCATTGGGCCATCACTTGAATACACCGGAAGTACATCTACCGACAGTGCTATGTATACATGTTTCAGCTACATGACGCCCGGCCAGACTAATCCTGATAAGAACGGTCAAGGCGAAAGCTATTCGATTGCCTACCCTTGGCAGGCTAACGGCCAGCCTGGAGCTTGGTGGACGACGCGTGCCGGTTCTGACGTTCCGCTCGCTTGTGATATTGCCCCTGTGCCCGAGGGTGGCAACGGATCCGGAACGAATATCCAGCGCATCACAAATATCCTTCCGAACGCCAATACATACGGAAATTACATTTACAACTCAGGCAATCATAACGGTGACGGCCAGAACGTCGGCTTTGGTGATGGGCATGTGTCTTGGGAAGTTAACCCTTACGTAGGCCAGAGCAACGACAATATTTTCTGCTATGACAGCACCACAAACCTCGGCCAAGATGGCCTGTCCTTCCAAGCTAATGAGCTTACTGGATACGGTGGCAGCCACGATGGCCCATACCAGTTAGCTGGCACAGACCCCAACTCGGCACCCTATGACATCTGTATGGTTCCGCGATTGGAATTTTCAAAAGGTGGGTCGCCTCAATGGTGAGGCGGTCGGGCCGTAAAGATCTGCGGCAGTGAAATCTGTAATTAGCGGGATGGTGGTGATTCCGCCACCATCCCGGCCTTTTTGTTAAGCATCACGATGCGGCTACGTGATGCTTTCGCCGCGCCTTGCGTGGTTGGGGGGTGGGGACGACTGGTATTTAATTAGTGAGGTGATCAACTATGTTATTCATACCGTCTGGACGATTTCGTTTCCTACTGCTTAGGTTGTCATGTCTCATCGCCGTGATGGGGCTTCCGGCATTGGCTGCCGGGAAAACGCTGGTTGTTTCCGCTGATAAATCCCATGGCCAGTTCACCACGCTTACCGCCGCGATCAAGTCGATCCCATTACATAGCAAAACACCGGTAACAATTTTAATTCGTCCCGGTATCTATCACGAGCATATCGTATTTCCCAAACATGAGCCGCCGATTACATTGCTGGGGGAAGACCCCAACAATACGATTCTTGTCGATTCGCTAATTGCTTATGACAAAGGGCCGAACGGCAAACCTATTGGCACGTTCAGCACGCAAAGCACGTGGGTGCAGGACAGCCATTTCACTGCTGCCAATATCACCTTTGCCAATGATGCCGGAATCAGCGGCAATGGCTATAACGGACAAGCCTTGGCCATTCGCGTGGATGGTGATCAATGCGTGTTTTATAACTGCCATTTTATTGGCTGGCAGGATACGATTCTGCTGAATCAGAATCGGCAATATTTTGACAAATGTCATATTGACGGTGCGGTTGATTTTATTTTTGGCAATGCCACCGCTTTTTTCCATAACTGCAAAATCGATTGCCTCGGTTATGGCTGCATTACCGCACCCCGCACGCCGCAGTCCAGCCCTTATGGCTTTGTCTTTTCTCATTGCAAGATAATCGCCTATACCAAACCGGGCGATACATGGCTGGGACGGCCATGGGGGCCGTACGCGGCATCAACGTTCATTGATTGTGATATGCCAAAATCACTGAATGCCGCCGGCTGGATGCACTGGATGGATAAGAAAAATCCAGAAACTGCACGCTTCGCTGAATATGGTGATCGCGGGCCGGGGGCAGGAAAGCGACCCACATGGATTACAGAACTCACCAAAGCCCAGGCACGTAAGATTACTGTTTCGCATGTACTGGGTGGAACCGATCATTGGAAACCCGAAGCGGAAGTTAAAGCGTTGCGGAGGTGGCTACGCTCAATGAATAATAACTGATTAATCAGTGGAAAATGTGGTGAGCGTAGAAGCGGCATGCCGTACCTCGCCGGAATCGCTTATTCAGTGACGCCCACGATGTGCTTTTCACGTATTGCCTGCTGGCCAAGGTTTATGCCGTAAAAATAAATTGGAGATTGCCATTGATTAAGGCTGCCATAAAACACGTGCTTTCAATAATCGCAATTGCCCCAGTTCTGCTGGTCGGATTGCCCGCCGCAATCGGGGCTGGTGCCCCGGCCAAGGTGTTGGTGGTGGCACCGAACATGCGCGGCGATATCGGTACGATTCAGCAAGCGATTGATTCTATTAAAGTTAACAGTAGAACGCCGGTTACGATTCTCGTGCATCCCGGCATTTACCATGAGCGCATTAATATTCCGGCAAATTTGCCGCCCATTTCCCTGATAGGCGAAGATCCTGCCAACACGATTATTGCATATTCTCTTATTGCCTATGATAAAGGATCGAATGGGAAGCCCATTGGCATGTGGAATACCGCTACGGCGCGAATTAGAGAAAATAACTTTTCCGCCATGAACATCACCTTCGTCAATGACGGCGGCCAGGGTGGAGCAGGCTATACTCGCATGAACGGGCAGGCGTTGGCCATACGCCTGGACGGCACGCATGATGTGTTTGAAAATTGCCATTTCACCAGTTGGCAGGATACGCTTTTGGTCAATGCGGGTCGCGATTATTTTGAAAACTGTACAATTACCGGTGCCACAGATTATATATTTGGTGCGGGCAGTGCTTATTTTAATCGGTGTCTGATTCATTCACTTGGCCACGGTTATATTACCGCGGCCAAAACGCCGAAGGCACAGCGTTTCGGCTTTGTCTTTAATCGCTGTCGGATCATCACCAGCACGGCCCCGGATCGGGTTTTTCTGGGCCGGCCCTGGGGGCTGTATGCCAACGTGATCTTCAAGCATTCCTGGATGAGCAATGGCATTAATCCACGCGGCTGGATTGTCTGGGATGGCAACCAACGTGATATTAAGACAACGCGTTTTTCCGAGTTTGCCAACACCGGCCCCGGCGCGATGCCGCAATCGCGCATCTCGTGGCTGCGGAGCATTTCCACCGCTATGGCCAATAGGCTTACACCCCGCTGGGTTTTGGGTGGCAAGCGCCGGTGGAATCCTGAAGCGGTTGTCCAATTACACTTGATTCCGGAATTTCTCACCAAGTTTCAACCGCAGTTTCCCGGACGCCGCTTTGATATAACGCGCTATGGAGCCGTCGCTAACGCCAAGACTCTCAACACCGCCGCAATTCAGAAAGCTATTGATGCGTGTGCCTCCGCCGGTGGCGGAGAAGTCGTGATTCCAAAGGGGAAATTTCTGACCGGGCCAATAACGCTGGCAAGCAATATGAATCTGCACCTCGCCGGCGGTGCGGTGTTGCTGATGAGCGACCGCTTCACCAATTACCCCATATTCCATCATCGCTACCAAAACTGTATTACCGCGATTCATTGCGACAATATCGCAATTACCGGCCACGGAACCATCAATGGCCAGGGTACGCCATGGTGGAATGCGTACAAAAAATCAAAGCCTGGCGGTGCACCATCCCTGGCAGCGGATAAATTGCCGCATCGGCCTTATCTGGTGTTGTTGGATCATTGCCGCTATATTCTGGTGCGGAATGTAACTTTATTAAACTCTCCCATGTGTAATTTGGTCACTGGCGCGTGTGATGATGTAGTGGTAGAAGGTGTCACAATCAATGCACCGATCCATTCGCCGAATACCGATGGCATGGATCCATCCGGGCATAATTATCTCATCAAAGGCTGCACGTTTGATGAAGGCGATGACTGCATTGCCATCAAAGCCGGCGGTCGCCCGCATCTGCTGCATCCCGCCAGTGAGAACTATCTCGTGGAAAATTGCCACTTCTTTCATGGCCATGGCATGAGCGTGGGTAGTGGCACTGGCGGCGGATTAAGCAATCTGACCGTTCGGGATTGCACCTTTGATGGCACGCAGGCGGGTATTCGGCTGAAGGCCGATATTCATAACGGCGGACTGGTCGATGATTTATCGTACAACGATCTGACCATGAAAAATGTGGATATTCCAATTTTGGTCAGCAGTTATTACAACGATACATCACCATGGGCCTATGCCATTCCCCGCCGGGCGCTGGCGGGTAAGACAATGGCCATTACCGCCGAAACACCCCGGTGGCGCCATGTTCATATTCGTGATGTCACCGCAACCGGTGCGGCCACAGCGGCATTTATCGTCGGGCGCCCCGAAATGCCGGTCACAGATTTTTATATGCGGCATGTGCGCATTGCCGCCCGCGCAGGAATGCACCTTGTCAATGCTGATATCAACATGGATAAGTGTAAGATTGCGGCCAAGAATCCCCCGGAACTCATGGCGCATAACGCGAAAATCGGAAAGTAACCTCATGGAGACACACGCATGGTAAAAGTAAGTTTAAAATCTGTTCAAATGGCGGTTGGTATTTCATTGGCCACGGTGGTAAGTGTCAGCGCGGCCCAGGCCGCGCAACCGGCGTGGGTTGGCAAAGTGGTCGCCAAGATTCATCACATGGTCAAAGTCGATCAGCCGCGGATTCCCCATCGCACGTTTAATATCAAGTCATTTGGTGCGGTAGGAAATGCAACCACCATGAACACCGTCGCCATTGAGAAAGCCATTAAGGCCTGTGAAAAAGCGGGTGGCGGCGAGGTATTAATACCGGCGGGAAAATATCTTACCGGCCCATTGGTGCTGGGCAGCAGCATGAATTTTCACCTTGCCCGCGGGGCGGAAATCCTCATGGCTACCAACCCGAAGTATTATTTGCCATCCGCTAAAAATCAGCGGAATATTGAACACCCCGGTTATCGCAATTGTATCGTCGCCGCTCACGCCCACGATATTGCCATCACCGGTCACGGCATAATTGACGGACAAGGTCAGGCTTGGTGGCCACGCTACCGAAAGCAGCCGGGGCATAAGCATCCGCCCAAGTTGCCGCATCGTCCGTTTATGGTCGTGCTGGAAAATTGCACGCGGGTGCTGGTGCAGAATGTGCACTTGGAAAATTCCCCCATGTTCCATCTCGTTCCCAATGGATGCCGGGATGTGATCATAGATCATGTCACGATCACGGCACCAATCAACACCCCCAATACCGATGCGTGCGATCCGGCCGGATGGAATTATTACATCACGCACTGCACCTTTAATGAAGGGGATGATTGCATCGCCATTAAAGCCAGCGCCCGCAATGGTACGCCCGCCCATCCATCGTGTGAGAATTTTCTTATTACCCATTGCGCCTTTGAACATGGGCATGGTATGTCCGTAGGCGGACAGACCAATGGCTGCCTGAAATATGTGGTGGTCCGGGATTGCACCTTTGACCATACGCATCGTGGCGTGCGGCTCAAAGCCGGCCCCGGTTATGGCGGGTTGTCGGAGTATTTGTGGTATCAGAACCTGACCATGCGTGATGTCCGCCTGCCGGTATTCATCAACAGCTTTTATCCGAAAAAGCCCAAAACTCCGTCGCAGGTGCCGCCGTTACGAACTCATCGCAATCTGCCGGTATGGAAACATGTCTACTTTGAAAATATTACATCGGTGAATTCACCCCATGCTGGCCGGATTTCCGCGCTGCCCGGTCTGCCGGCGGACGATATCGTATTTTCCAATGTACATATCAGCGCCACTCGGGGTTTTACCATGCTCAACGCCCGCAATATCCGCTTTATAAATTCAAGTATTACCGTCCGGCATGGCCCGGCTGTTATTCCGTATAATGCCGAAATATCGGGAATTAATCTAAAAACCGGACAGCCGAAGTGACGAGAAAGTCGCGGTAATATGAACGTATGGCAATATAACCGCGCATGAACCGGATACAGGCGATACGTCATTCGGAGTGTAACACGCAATGACTGCCACCGATGTGACCGAGAAACAGAAAGTAAAAGCAGCGTTTTTAAGGAAAAGAGTTTATGAACATTAGATTTGGAATGGCAATCATGGCATTGGCTGTTGCCCTTACCGGCGTAAGCGTTCATGCCGCAGCCGCTAAGGTCATCACCGTCGCCACACACGGCAAAGCGGATTATCACTCGGTGCAGGCTGCCATTGATGCGGTACCCACGCACAGCCGCAGACAGATCATCATTAAAATTGCGCCTGGAATATACAAGGAACTGGTAACCATTCCATCGGATGATTCCAATATTGTTCTGCAAGGCCGCAAAGCCGGGAAAACGATCATTACCTATAACCTCGGTGCCAAAGACAAGGGAAAAAATGGAAAGGAAATCGGCACATTTCATACCCCTACCGTTACCATTCTTGGCCGCGACATTACCGCAGAATATCTGACTTTTCAAAATTCTTATGGCAAGGGCAGTCAGGCGGTGGCCGTGCGCACCGGGGATGGTCCGGTGATATTTCGTCATTGCCGATTTCTAGCCTGGCAGGACACGCTGTATGTACATAATCCACATGCAAAAATTTATTTTCGTAAGTGTCTGATCCAGGGTGCGGTCGATTTTATTTTTGGCGAGGCACGGGCGGTATTTGATCACTGCGTCATTCGTTCGGTCGGTTCGGCCTGCATTACCGCACCGAATACGCCGAAGCGCCAGCCCTTTGGCCTGGTATTTCTGCATTGCAATATTACTGCGTCAAAAAACGTGCGTGCCGGAAGCGTTTATCTGGGCCGACCATGGAGAGCCTATGGCAGTACCACTTATATTGATTGCCACATGAGTTCTGATATCGCCCCGGTTGGCTGGCTGAATTGGCAGGGTACAAAATACTACAAAACGGCGCGTTTCTCAGAGTATCATTCCACGGGGCCCGGCGCAGATGCCAAGGCGCGGGTAAAATGGTCGCGTCAATTGACCAAAGCCCAGGCCGCCAAATACTCCATTAAAGCGATTCTGGGTAGTGGCCCTTGGAATTCGCACTGATTCATCGACGCGCGGCACCATCGATACAGATGACTGCTGTCGTATTCGCGTCAGATTAAAGTTATCCGGAACCTTGATATGCCGGTAGTATCGGAGAAGTTACCATGCGATCTCGTATCTCTAATGGAAAATTCGCCGCAGTATCTGCGACTATGTTATTGGCTGTATCACTGGCGTCCGGCGTATTGCGCTGCAACGCCGGACCACTCAGCATGGCCCGACAACTCGCCGGTGCCACCGTCGCCAAGGCCAATCGCGCCGCCACTGCGGGCTTGGGCCCGGCCATCTATACCGTTTCCTATTCTGTCGCTGGTGCTTATAGAACCGTCCAAGCGGCCATTAATGCGGTGCCGGCAAATAATAAGCGGCCTGCGATTATTCGTATTGATCCGGGCAGCTACCCCGGCCTGGTCGTGATTCCGGCGGATAAGCCGCACATAACTCTACAGGGCGGCAATGTGCATAGTACGCTGTTGACCGATAATCTGCCGGTGCGAGACGCCGGGAAAAATGGCCATCCGCGCGGTTTTATGAACACCGCCACCTTGTGCATTTACGCCCCAAATACCACGCTTGATAATATCACCATTCAAAATTCATACGTGCAAAAATCCAACGTCAATGGCAATCAGGCACTGGCGCTTACCATCGGCGGCGATAAACTGGTCTTTGATCATTGCCGTATTCTGGGATTTCAAGACACCATTTATTTTTCCCATCCCGATCCGCGGGCTTATTTTTCGCATTGTCTGATTACCGGAGCGGTCGATTACATTTATGGCTTTGGCACCGGCTTGTTCGACCATTGCACGATCCGTAATATCAACAAAGGTCATTGGGGTAGCATCACCGCACCATCTACCCCGGAAAGTCAACGATTCGGCTTTGTTTTTATGCACTGTCGCCTGACGAGCTTGAAATCCACCCCGGCTGGAAGCGTATTTCTGGGCCGCCCCTGGCGACCTTACGGCAGCACGACATTTATTGATTGCTATATGGGTAAACAGATTCGACCCGTTGGTTGGAGCAATTGGAAGAAACCAAAACTGGAAAAAACCGCCCGCTTTGCGGAATATCACAGCTCCGGCCCCGGTGCGGATGTGAAAGGCCGGGTGCCATGGTCACGGCAATTAACCAAAGCCCAGGCGGCAAAAATCACCCCCGAAACCGTTCTTGGGCCGGGAAAGTGGTGGCATCTGCCGCCCCTGTCCGCCAAGGGAAATTAGCACCGCGGGCTGCCCCGTCGGCAATCCCACCCAGGGTGATGAATCGTTTTTGACCGGATAATTGTAAACAGGAGTTATGTGATGCGTTTACGGATAATGGCACTGACACTGATGGCCGCAATATGTTCCACTGGGCTTGCTTGCGCCGCCGGACCGCAAAAGATGATTACCGTTGCCGCCAATGGCAGCGCTCCATTCAAAACGCTTCAGGCCGCGGTCAATGCTGTCCCCAATAACAGTAAATCACCGGTGATTATTTTCATTAAGCCGGGCATCTATCGCGGACTGGTCGTGGTGGGGCGGCATAAACCGGCCATCACTTTTCTCGGTGAAGACGGCAAAACCCGCCAAACCGTTATCACCTATAATCTCAATGCCAATGACAAAGGGGCCAACGGTAAGCCCATTGGTACTTTTTCCACCCAAACCGTCTGGATTCGATCCAATAATTTCTCCGCCGCCAATATCTCTTTTGTCAATGCCGCCGGCAACACCGGCCAAGCCTTGGCCATCCGCGTCGATGGCGACCGGGCAATATTTGATCATTGCCGCTTTACCGGCTGGCAGGATACGATCCTAACCAACGCCAATCGCCAATATTTTGAAAACTGCTATATCGCCGGTGCCACCGATTTTATATTTGGCGGTGCCACCAGTTATTTTGACCATTGCCGAATTCATTGCCTGGGTTATGGCTTTATCACCGCCGCGCGCACCCCGAAAACTCAAAAATATGGCTATGTGTTTAATCATTGCAAAATAACCTCGGAAAGTCGGCCCGATCGCGTCGTGTTAGGTCGCCCCTGGCGACAATATGCCGATGTTGTGTTCATGCACACCTGGATGCCCAACGCCATACAACCGCGCGGCTGGATCACCTGGCATCATAACCCGGTGGATAAAAAGACCACGCGCTACGCTGAATTTGACAATGCCGGACCGGGTTGGACGCCCGCACGGCGGGTTCATTGGGCAAGACAATTAACCGCAGTCCAAGCGGCACGTTATACGGTGCGCGATGTGCTGGGTGGTAGCGACCATTGGAATCCACAGGCGGTTGTGCAGCGCGTGTTGTTACCGGAAATCCTCGCGGTGAGCAGCCCGCGTATTCCACCGCAGACGTTTAATGTGTCATGGTATCACGCCAAAGCCGATGGCCGCACGCTTGATACGCTGGCCATTCAACGGGCACTGGATATTTGCAGCGAAGATGGCGGCGGTGAGGTACTTGTTCCAGCGGGTAAATACTTAACGGGTGCCTTGAAGCTCCACAGCAATACCAATTTGCATCTGGCAAAGGGTGCCGAGCTTCTTTTCAGCAATAACCCAGCGGATTACCCACGCGGCAAATTGGGCTACGGCGGTTGTCTGCAAGCCAACAACGCCCATGATATAGAAATTACCGGGCACGGCATTATCAACGGCCAGGGACGGCCATGGTGGAAAATTGCCTGGGCTGAAAAAGCGGCGGACAAAAAAGCTAAAATAAAGCCTGTTCCCACACCCGTTCCGGTTCACCGCCCGCAAATGATTGTGCTTAATCAATGCCGCCGGGTACTTATTCAAGACATCACCCTGGAAAATTCTCCAAGCTTTCACCTCTTCCCGCAGGAATGCCGCGATGTGGTCATTCGCGGAATCACCATCCTGGCACCGCAGCATTCGCCTAATACCGACGGCATTGATCCGTCGGGCTGGAATTATCTGATCACCGGCTGCCATTTTAATGAAGGCGATGATTGCATTGCCATTAAAGCCGCCGGAAAGCATGGATGGATCCATCTATCCTGTGAAAATTTCCTTATTACCCACTGTTTGTTTGATCATGGTCACGGCATGTCCGTTGGCAGCGTGACCTATGGCGGTCTGCGAAACCTCACCGTGATGGATTGCACGTTTAACAAAACCGATGCGGGCATTCGCCTGAAGTCCAATCGCCATCGTGGCGGCCCTGTGACAGATCTGGTGTATACCCATCTGACCATGAAGGGCGTTAAGGTGCCGGTACAGATTGTCAGCTACTATCTGAAAATACCCAAACATCCGCAGCTCGATCACGCCGCGCCGATCACTGCCACCACGCCGATATGGCGACATATTTATATTCATAATGTCACCGCGACGGCGGGTAAAGTAGCGGGGATGATCATCGGTTTGCCGGAAAAGCGCATCAGCGATGTTCTATTTAAAAACGTACATATCAGCGCACATGACGGCATGAAAATCGTCAACGCCAATGACATTAAATTTGTTGACAGTACCATCCATGCCGCGCACGGCCCAACGTTTATTATCCACGATGCCCGGGTGCAGGGAATTAAAAAATAAGTGCCAAGCGCGACGGACTGAATTGCATCGTGTCAAAACATCGTATTTCGCGGTGAACTCAATGCTGCCGCATTGAGCTGACACGCCTGGCGCGGTGCAGGATGGCTTTAATTGCCGTCCAACGGCGCGGATTTGGATTCATCAATATCGCTGCTGCCGGCGGGGCCGGCCAGTACGATGGCATTTTTTCCAATTGACTTGGCACGCATGAGTTCCTGATCGGCAACGGCCAGCAGATCGTTAAGGTTTTGCGCATCCCATGGGAATGTGGCCAAGCCACCGCTGATGCTTAATCTTCCGGAAATAGGTCCGCCTTCCGCATTCCACGGATGTTCCGCCACCGCCTTTCGGAACCGCTGGGCAATATTGAGCACCGTTCGCGGATGCTGCGAATCCGGCTGCCGCGGGCCGCCCTCATCCCAGAATACCACCGCAAATTCATCCCCACCTACCCGGGCCACCATATCCCGATTCCGTGTGCAATGCCGCAACAACCGGATGACTTCACGGATAATCGCATCACCCGCGGCGTGGCCGAATTGATCGTTGTATTGTTTGAAATCATCAATATCAAACAACAGAATGGTCACGCAGAAGCGGTTGCGCCGCGCCCGATCCAGCAGGTGCGGGACATTTTCCATAAAGTATCGGCGATTATACGCACCGGATAATTCATCGGTATCCGCAAGCCGGCGCAGATTTTTGAAATTATGGTTCAATACCAGCATCGCCGTCAGCCACGCCGCAGACTGCTGAAGTTGATCGGTAATCCGCGCGCTCTTGGCGGCACCTTCCAGCACTAGGGTGCCAAAATGCGTGCCGCGATGTTGCAGCGCTACCGCCGCTTTTTCCGCTGCCACCGGAAATAGTTGCGTCTGCTCCGAGCCGGGCGGTTCAATTTTCAGGTATCCAGGCCACCGGAAATTGGCCTGTAAAATTTCCAGCGCCACGGTTTGAATGTCACGATGTCCACTTTGCATTTCCTGTGTCAGCGTGATCTGCGCCTGCATGGGAATTTTTAGTGTAGCGGTACCGGTTGCTGCCGCCGCCGCATTGGCTTGTTCTTCCTCGGCAAGTATCTCCGCAAGGGGGTCTGATGGTGGATTATTGGCGTCCGCCGGTTTTTCCACCGGTGCCGCTGCCGTTTTGCTGTCGCGCTTTGGGCCTTTTGGCGCGCGCGGCGGTGCGACGTTCGGCACGGGCCGAAATATCTCAAATGCGGGCCGCGGAGCATGACCTCCCGACGCCAGCGGATCCATTGGGTTTATACCAGACACAGCGCACCTCTCTCTCGCAGGCTCTTGGACAAGATGTGGCCTTACAAGGCTGTTATCTTCAACCTCGGACGCCTCCTTGCGTAACTCGCCAGAAATACTCATTGCCATCAGCCTGACGACAGTTTTTCGACACCCACCAGCTTCCTCAGCCAGCCCTGGTGCCCTTCATAAGAGCTTTCCGTCCCCGGCGCTACGCGCGACTCAAGCGGCGAAAAACCCTTCCTTCGGCCATCCTCCGTTGGCAGCGGCGAATCACCAGGATTCCTTCCAGTCCGATCTTTTGGTACACGGAACCGGAATTCCACTGTCAACATACTTTCTTACTGTAAACTAAACCGGTTCACAACGCAAAATATTTTCCACCTTCTACCCATTTTCCCGCTTATCAGACTACGCTGTCCCCCGCATGAAAGCCGCTGCCTTGGTTTATCGGTACCGCTCCAGCATCTTATATACCTTGGCGATCAACGATTCAGTCGGACCGTCATCAATGCAGCGCTGGCGTGCTTGAGCGTAATAGCAAATATGCTGTGCTTCGCCGGCACCACCGTAACCTGCCGGTGTCCTTTCAACATACCGTTTTGCGAATCATCGAAAGTTTGCCCACCAATACTGATGCGCTTCTGCGAAAAAATCGATATTCCAGTCAACCGTTCCAATTGCCCCTTTTGGCTGCTCGGCAATTTCAGTTTCACCATCACCTCATGGTGCAGTTCCTTGTTAATCAGAACAACACGCGCAACGCCGTGCTGATCCAACGTCATCCATGCGTTGATATTCGCCTTGGTATGCAGGCTTATCGGGATTAGTCGCGAGCCGGCTGGTGCGGCCTGTGCAAACATCAACATGCCATAATAGACCGGCAGCACCCGAATGCCCTTGCGATGAAAACTCCAAAACGCTCCGTAACGCGGTCCGGTATGAAAATTCACGCCCGCTGAACCGCTGGCAGCCACCTCAAACAATGTGTCAAGACTCCATAGTGAGGCCGCAAACACGTTGCTTACACCGGTCTTGCCGCCGCCATAGGCGGAGTTGATTTCGGCAAAACGCACCGGAATCTCATAACCCCGACCCACCGGAACCACAGCACGGATCAACTTGGCAAAAATGGCTGAGGATGAATTCTTCAGCAGATTGTCAACGCTCGCATAACGCGGCGAATGTCGATTTTTAATCGGTGCACCCAGTGGATATTCATGCATGGTTACCACGCTCAGGCGGCTGTGCTGCTGCTTAATAAAGTCCGTTGTATATTTTCGCCACGACGCGCAAAATGCCGGCCCGGCCAGCATTCGCCGTTGCGGCAAGTGAGATTGTATTTTGTCAGCAAAAGCATTCCATTGGCGGAAATAATCGCGCACTGTGTAGCTGTGTGGTCGCATGTCATTATGGTTATAAAGGTCCGGTTCATTGCCTATTTCAAAGGCCAGAATATGCCTCGCCCCAATATCCCGGATTGCCGCGCTAATCCATGCCTTGGCCATGGTCGAAGTCCCGCGGCCAAAATTAACGCCAAGAATCAGCTTGCCCCCAGTCCGAACCGCCGCCGCACGCAGCATCTTGGCCACGCGACTCGTTAAGTTAATCGTGTCTCCGGCGGGGCGTGGATGCAATGCGGGCAAATTCCATACCGCGCTATCCTCGGAATTTCCACCAATCCTCAATACCGGCGATCCTTGCAGGCGCCCCAGCCCATTGAGCAATCGAGCGGTGATCGCAAGTCGGGATTTGCCGAAAAGCACATCCAGACTCCCGCCATATTCCACTGAAATGCCGAGAAAAGATTTTGGAATCCTTACCGCGGCTCGCCTGAAATCCGGTACCGCGGATATAACCGCTGTGCCCGATGGGGCACCTCTCACAGCAACGCGCTGGATACCCCCGGCTGCCGCCATATCAGGTAAGCATAGAAGGGCGGCCAAGATTGCTGTTCGCACAACTGAATCAATAGATTTTTGTGACATACCCATTTCCTCTGAATCGTTGTTCGTTCCTCATTGCCGCATTATCCGTGTTATCCACGGTCCCATCCCTTTATCTCCGCGAACGCCGCGCCAGAAAACCAGCCTGTCGTTTCACGCCCGGCAGCCAATTTGCAGCGGCGGCGTATCCTGATGCTTGTACATGACAAAATATTCTCGGTGCCCCAATGCTTCTGGTTTGGTTAACTGGCCACGCGCTACGTCAATAACCAGATTCTCCAATGCCCCGGCCGCCTGATCCATGCTCATACGGCCATCCAGCACCACGCCGGCGTCAAAATCAATATCATCCGCCATGCGCTTGAAGGTCTGGCTGTTGCCCGTGATTTTAATCAGTGGCGCAATCGGTGAACCAATCACACTGCCACGCCCGGTTACAAACAGCACCATCTGGCATCCAGCACTGATTAAATCCATAATCCCTTCCGTATCATTGGGATTCGTATAGCCAAAACTCATGAAGTGGGTATCCGGCACACTGTCCATCAGCCACAGGCCCGTCTGTGCCGGAGCCTGCGCTACCTTGATTACGCCTTGAATACCGCGTGATCCGCTTTTCGCAAATGCTCCCATACTCTTTTCCTCAATGGTTGTCAGGCCGCCGGCAAAATTGCCCGGTGATACCGAATACTGCCGCACGCTTTGGCAATATCGCACTGCTTTCTCATAAGCTGCATCAAGCTGCGCTCTGGCTTCCACAGAAGCGGCACGCGATAAAATGATCTCCTTCAATCCGATCATTTCCACAATTTCTTCAAAAATCGCCTTGCCGCCGGCGTCCACCAGCCGATCAAAAAAGCGACCCACCACCGGATTGCCTGCCAGGCCGCTGGTTCCATCCGATCCGCCACACTCGCAGCCAATGCACAAATCTGCCAAAGTCATGGGCACGCGCTTCGCCATGCCGCGAATCTCTTCACGCAGGCGAGTCGTTATCGCCACGCCCTTTTCTATGCCCGCGCGCGTGCCCCCGGCATCTTGAATATAGAACCACTCCGCCGGCCGCCCGCTTTCTCGCACCACCTGGGCAATTTTTTCCGGCTGTGTGTATTCGCACCCCAGCCCCACGCTTAACACCGCGCCAACATTGGGGTGTCGCGCCAGTGCCAGCATCAAACGTACCGCGTACTGATTGTCATAACAGCCCGGAAAACCGATAACATGAACATCTTCCTGATCTTTGGCGATCGCATGTGCTACATGGCTGGCGCACTCTACGGTATAAATCACCAGCACAATGTTCCGCACACCCTTGCGGCCATCAGGTCGAAGGTAGCCGTTCCACGTTACTGATGCATTGTTACTCATAGCGCGTGTCCGTGGCGGCTCCAGAGTGCAGGTCCAGCGTTCCGGAACGCACATCAAAATGACTGCTGCAATTGTGCAGGTGCACCCATTGGCCCCGCCGAATCATTCCCGCCGCCAACCCGATAGACACGCCATACTTGATAACAGGCTTGCCGTCGGGAATATCCATAATCGCCACCTTATGCCCAAGGCCGATGTCTTCCCCGGCTGCCAGATTCAGGCCTCCGCCGCTCATGCCAAGAATTTCCAATGTCGCCAACGCTTGGACGTCATCAAGCATCGTTGCGACGTTATCCGCCGGGTGGATAATAAAACATCGTGGCATGATTATTCTTGATCCTTTGCAAACGCACCTCGAGGTTTCACGCGATCGTCGCAGCCAGGCGATGTTCACCAAAATCCGTCGGCAGTAATTGGGATACCGGCACCGGCAGCGGGCCGGCGCTGCCGGCATGACGAATCGGCTTTTGTTGCAGTATCTCCGGATGATGGGCATGGTTGTACATCTGTTCCATGATACGCGAACTGATCTCTACTTCCAGCACAACCCGATGGGCCACTGTTTCATAATCTCTTGCCAGCACGGTGGCATATTTTTCAAGAAATGTAATGCCCTTGCTGTCCGAAAGCTCAACGGAAATGACCGCGTGGATCATCTCCCCCAGCATGGTGCGCAAGACCACATCGGTCAGCCGGGCCACGCCTTCACCGGTTTTAGCGCTGACCGGCAGGGCGGATGGAAATTTAATTTTCCAGAATGCCAGATCATCCGGGGAACTTACCGCATCGGTTTTATTCAAAAGCAGCTGCGCTTTTTGATTCCCGCAGCCAATATCCATCAGCACTTTCTGCACGCTGATAAGTTGCTGCATGGCATGTGGATGCGAAACATCCAGCACAATCAGCAGTAAATCCGCATGTGTGGCTTCTTCCAGCGTGGCTTTGAAAGATGCCACAAGATGGTGCGGCAGATCGCGCACAAACCCAACCGTATCGGACAGCAATCCGCTATGCGCGCTGGCTAATCGCCATTGCCGCGTTTTGGTGTCCAGCGTGGCAAAAAGTTTATCTTCCACAAATGTTCCCGCGCCAGTCAGCGTGTTGAACATCGTGCTCTTGCCCGCATTCGTGTAGCCCACCAGGCTGACCGTGAAATGTTGCTCCTTGCGGGTGGATACTTCCCGGCTCTTGCGATCCTGCACCTGGGCAATACGCTTTTTCAAATCGGAAACTTTATCGCGTACCAGCCGTCGGTCAATTTCCAACTGCATTTCACCCGGTCCGCGTGCTCCCACACCCGCTCCGGCGCCCGAACCAATGCGCTCCAGATGCGCCCACATGTGCCGCAATCGCGGATATGTATATTCCATCTGCGCCAGTGCCACCTGCAATTGCGACTCATGGGTTCGAGCCCGCGTGCCGAAAATATCAAGTATCAATTCACTGCGATCCAGAATTTTACATTCACAAATCTTCTCCAGATCACGCAGTTGATTGGGGGACATATCATTATCAAAAATTACCACGTCCGCATGAAGGGCTTTGACCATTCGGGCAATTTCTTCCGCTTTTCCATGACCGATATACGTGCCGGGGTCAATGCTGTGCCGCTGCTGAATAACGCGTTCAACAACCTCCGCACCGGCTGTGGCCGCCAGACTCGCCAATTCACCCAGCGGATCGCGCGGATCAGCCGTTGAATCCGGCAGGATCACTCCTACCAGAATCGCTTTTTCCCGGTGGACGGATAACTCTGTACGATGATCTTTAGACAAGTGTTGATAGCTCCAGAAAACCGGTTATATCCATGCTCCGCATTGCCGACCGATTATTGCGTGCCGGGCGTGCGGTTTTCAACTCGTTTTTTGTGCGTCTGCGCGGCAATTCGGCACGCCATTCTCAACGCCGCCTTCATGCTGCCGGGATCAGCCTTGTTTTTTCCCACAATATCAAACGCTGTGCCATGATCCACACTGGTCCGAATAATCGGCAGGCCCAGCGTGAGATTGACGCTGTTATGAAAATCCAGCAGCTTTACCGGTATCAGCCCCTGGTCATGGTACATCGCCACCACCAGATCGTAGCCACCCTGCGCCGCTTTATAAAAAATAGTGTCAGCGCTGAACGGGCCTTGGGCATCAATACCGTGTTGCCGGGCCATGAGAATCGCCGGCTCGATAATCCGCTTTTCTTCGTCGCCAAATTGGCCATTTTCCCCGGCGTGCGGGTTTAATCCGCATACCGCGATGCGTGGATGTTCAATGCCGAACCAATCTTTTAATGCCTGATGCGCCAGATCAATAGGATCAAAAACCGTTCCAATTTTAAATCCATGGCGCAATTCAAATAAAGCTTCGTGAATCGTGCAAAGCACCACGCGCAAGCCCTTATGCGCCGCCGCCGCAACTCCCGCTGGTAATCCGCCCGCCGGTGCTTCCGGCGCATTGGCCGCGAACATCATGGCATAGCGCCGAGAGTTTGTTTTTTCCGCCAGCAGTTCTGTGTGCCCCGGCCAGCGCGTATAGCCCGCAAGTTTCCAGCTCTCCTTGCAGATCGGCCCGGTGACAATGGCGTCAATAAGATTTTTTCGCGCCGCTTCAATGGCATCGGTCACAAATTTCATCGATGCCAGGCCCCCCTGTTTTGAGGCCGCCCGCACATCCATTCCCAGGAAAGAAAATTCGTCATAATCCAATACCACCACATCATGGTCGTATGGCCGTAAGCGTTCATGCTGATCGCGCCACCAGAAGGGTTCAATCTCCGCCAGATCAGCGCAATACGCCATGAGTTCATTAAAGCCAAATACCACAAATCGGCCCATTTTCCGTATTTCGGGATCGGATAGCGCCTTAACAATCACTTCGGCACCCACGCCCGCCGGGTCGCCCATGGTTATGCCAATGGTCGGGAGGTAGGCGGTCATGGCGTCGCCCCGATCATCCGGTCCGCCGGATTGGATTGCATCCTTTGAAGTGCCGCCGGATCAAGATTTTTTAGATAATTCACCACAGTGCGGGTTAAAATATCCGACTCAATATTCACCTTGTTGCCGAGTTTCAGCAATCCCAGTGTGGTTTTTTCTCTGGTCAGCGGAATAACTGCCACGCTGAACGTCGTTTGATCCACCGTGGCAATGGTCATGCTTACGCCATCAATGGTGATACTCCCCTTGGGGACAACCATTTCCCGGCACGCTTCCGGCACGGAGAAAAAAATTCGCCAATCACCCGGATCCGCATTAACTTTGACCACTTCCGCCATCGCATCAACATGCCCCTGCACAAAATGGCCGCCCAGCAAATCCCCCGCCCGCAGGGAGCGTTCCATATTGACCGCATCGCCGGGATGTTTTATGCCCAGCGTTGTAACCGCCAGCGTTTCGCGCACCGCGTCAAATTCCAACCGCTGGCCCGGTTCAATGCGCACCACCGTTAAGCATACACCGCATATCGCAATGCTTTCCCCAACTTCAAAAGAAGTAGGCCCCATGTTTGTGGCATCCACGACAATGCGCCGCCCACTTGGCGTATCCATGACCGCCTGAATTGTTCCCAGCGCTTGTACGAGGCCCGTAAACATACCAGTATCTTACACCATTGCGGCTGTGAATTCCCGCTATCACGCACCCATGCTCTTGCGCCAGTAATCCAAACCTTTCAGGATGGCTGTATCCGCCCATTTTCTAAATGTTTCCGCCACTTCGTTCGGATTTTGCTGATAAGTGAAGTAAAATGGTTCATCCATCAGTGCAAGCACGTCGCCAATTTGCGTATAGTTCTCCTCCGTGGATTGTTTCGTGTACGCCATGGCGGAGAGAATAAAGCCGTTCCAAAATTCCTGTTTCAATCGCCCATTGCCGTCGCAGTTTGATCAGAAAATCTTGGTACGCGCTGCTTTTTTGCATGTCCTTCGCCTGCAATTGCCAAGCCCGCGCCAAAGTCTCCGCTTGATCGTTCCGAAGGTTCTGCCAGTCCGAAGGCAGATCGTTAATTTCCACCCAGTAATTCGGTTGCGGTTGAGCCATTGCGATTTCTCCAAAGGTAATGCACAATCCCCGATTCTACCGGGTACTCGCGGGGGAGTCACGGCCCGTGAATTTGCGGGGCCTATGACGGGTTCTGCAGCGCGATTATGCAGTGAGAATGCTACAGTAATTTCAGTATTGATCAGAAATATCAGTATTGGTCAGTAGGGCGGCGGCTGCTGTCGCCGCGGTTTTAGGTTACGGGTGACGGGTTGTTTTTGGCAACGATCAACGATCAACGAACAACGTTCTTTGCGAATTTCAACTTGCTCAAGATGCTCAAGTTAGGGGGGCAAGGTGCTTGTCTTGGGCGTCGTAATTCGGGCTGCGGGGCCAGCCGCAGGCTTGCCATACGGAATCAAAAAGGGGGGGGCGCGAAAACATCGCCGCAAGGACATTCGTGCTTCACCGTGTTTGCGAATAATATACATTCCGCTATTGCTTTTGTGGAATTTATAGCGATAATAACTCTTGGAGACTCGGCCTGAGGGTTGCTTTAGGGTGACTTGAAAGGCGTTGTCTCCTTTTTTTTGCGCTCATCTTGCCATGTAGGGGTCAGGCACAAACACGATTCCGTATTCTTGGTATACGGTTCCATCACGGTAGGCGTCTCCGCGAAACTGCAGTTGATTCAGCCACGGCCCAAATTCGTTGGCAATCTCGGGGCGGGTTGCCGCTTCCATCCCGCGCGTCGGCAAACGGAATCCCCAGTTCAGGCAATAAATAGCGAGGTCTGCGGCTTGGACGGGATATGTCATGTCCGACGAAACGAAGAGCGGTGTTGGTACGATCCAAGCGGAACGGTATCGACCTGTTTGCGTCTTCTGGAAATAGTTCTGCAGTCGGCGCACAAAGCGGCGGTCTTCTGTCTTTTCCACTTCATCCATGACCAACAGGCCATACTGCTTTTCACTTTCCAGAAAATAGAAGAACCGTTCCAGCAGAAAGACCTGATCCTTTCTTAAGTATTCGTGCGCCTCAAAGCTGTGCGGTCGCACTGCACTTTTGGGAATTACGGATGCAAACAGCTTGGCTCGGCGGTCGCGCAGCAGCAGGAACATTCCGCGCGCCATCTCGAGGCAAGCCTGCCCGTAGGCTGTAAACTCGTCGCGTCTCGGGGTCTTTTTTTCGAGGCCCTTCGTCAGGAATCCTCGACAGTGCTTACGTCGCTCATCTTCGGACATAAGCGGTCTCTGGGATGCCCATTTGAAGCGGTCCCCGTCGAGTAATTTGCAACCCTTGAGTTCCGTGCGGAACTGATGCAACACCACGCCAAAGGACGCCAGTTCCAGCCGCTGCACCTCCTGAACAAAGGGCCAGACCTCCATGTCTTGCAGTGCGATTCCACCGCGGACCTCATACGGCATGCTTTTGTGATCGTGTCCGCTCTCGTCAAGAAATAAGAGCCAACTCATAGCACGGCCTCCGGCTCGCGGTTGAGCATACGTTTAACGCGGGTGATGCCCTCGTGCGTCAAACGATAACGCTTGCGGGCCTGCTGGGACATTCCGCTCTTTTGCACCTGCATCGCCAGTTTGGGCGATTGGGTCATCATTCCATTAAAGGCCAGTGTAATATTTTCAATGCCATGCCCTAATTCTTTGAGCAGCGTATTGGCCTCTTGACTTGCAAAATCTTGGCTGCCCCGATGCGTCTGAATGTAGTAGCTTGCTACCAATGCCCGCTCAACCGCCGTTGTGGGATTGGCCTGGTTGAATAGTGCAGAAAAATCCGCCTGTCCATCGTGGGCAGGTCCTGCTGGTGGTTGCTGGATTGGTGCTACGGCGTGGTCAAAAACCGCCCTTTGTTGGCCAGCGGGCCGTGGTTGAGGGCTGAAACGTTCCATCGCCCATTGCAGTACTCGGCGGCGAGCTGGCTCGTCTAAATCACCGAGAGCATCGGTGATTTTCATGAATGCCATTACTTCAGGGTCCACAATTTTGTCGTCCATAAAAGCAACTCCAAAAATACGCTTCTTTGTACATGATATAATAGGCAAATATAAATATCAATAGGAGTACGATAGCTTATTTATTTTTTAATATTTTATGAACTTTTGTGATTTGGGCGATGGTTTTCAGGATAGTGGTGGTTTCCTTTCTTTGGCGGCGCGGGTTGCGAATACTTGGGCACGCACATTGCCCGGTTGTTCGGTCTGAAGACGCTGGATGCAGCGTTGATCGAAATTCGCCCTTGCGACGAGATTCCGTTGCGCAACGGCGCTCGCGTTGGGCCCGGGCGTGTGTTCGTGACACGGGAAGTAGAGGGTCATGTTTCGTGGAGCGGCAGAGCGGAGCAGCTTGCAGCCGTGGAAAATATCAGAGATTTGGCCAAGCTTGTGGTATTTGATACGTGGTTGCGTAATATTGACCGTTGCCCTCCTGCCGGTTCCGTGCGGCATCCAAATTACGACAACGTCCTGCTGGCACCGAGAACTGGGGCCAGCGGGAGGTATAGGCAATAATGAGGAAGCGGCGCTGATACCATCTATAGATCGTATTGAAGAGCAATTGGGTGGCAAGCCAAAACAAGCTCTGGCGGATAACCGATTCGCCACATTTCATTAGCTATATATGATTTCGGTCTGACCTGGCGGCGCCACGCCAGGGAGGACATTTTAACTTTGGCGTGATAGAGAATTGTGGCGCAATTGACCCACATCCGATTATTGTATATACTGAAAGTAGATATAAATGGAGCACGCCACGATGGCCCAATACATTGCCAAAATATTCATGACCGGTGGAAGTCAGGCGGTGCGGCTACCCAAGGCGCTTCGTCTGCCCGGAACTACAGCGCATGTCCGAAAGGTCGGACGGGGCGTATTACTTGAGCCGATGAGCACCAGTACCGCTCGGTGGTTTGACGAGTTGGATAAATGCGGCGGCCCAGCGCTGCTGGTTTCCGGGCGCAAGCAACCGCGCACGCCGCGAAAGCACATTGATCTATGAATTATCTGCTGGATACCAATGCCTGCATCGCGATACTCAATGGTCGGCCCATTGCGGTTCGTGACAATTTGGCGCGGGCGATTGGCCGCAAGCACAAAATATACGTTTCGACAGTGGTTGCATTTGAGCTATGGTATGGCGTTGCAAAGAGCGTTCGGGGACCGACAAATGAGGAACGACTGAAAACATTTTTCAACGGGCCGGTAGAATTGTTACCCTTTGACGCGGATGATGCCCGAACCGCGGGAGTCATTCGCGCCGAGTTGGAAACGCAAGGGCGGCCCATCGGGGCGTATGACCTGTTGATTGCCGGCCAGGCATTGCGGCGCGAGATGATGGTGATAACCGCCAACACCCGCGAATTCTCCCGTATCGCCGGGTTGCAGTGGCAGGACTGGGTTCGACCGTAACGAAGTGCAACACGGCGGAACACTTTCACCGCCGCCGTGGCAAAAAATCTGTGCCAATCTGCGAAGTCCCGATCCGCTCCTCCTGTCACGTCGAGGATTTCGGCTTCCATGCCTCAACCTGTGGATTACAAAACTCCGTGCCGGCAGCATTCTAACTCGCCAGTTGATCGTTGTTCGTTGCTCGTTGAATTATTGATCCGTGACCCGTTTCCCTGATCTGTGAAAAGCCAACCGATCCGCCACATGTCATTCGCTATAGATGATTTTGCCATGCCGTGGCGGCGACACATGGCGGCGATCACTGGAAATTTGCGCGCAAAGCCGTTATGAATGACAAATCTTGAAACCCCGGCTGGATCAATTTGGGGCGCCGCCTGGGTTTTAAGGGAATCAAAGCTGGAGACCTATCATGTCCAACGTCAATAATGCGTCAACATCCGTAGTCAGCGACCAAGCCGAGCAGCAGCGACTGGCAGATCCGAAAACGGCACCGCTCTGGCGAGTTTGGGGGCCTTATTTGTCCGAGCGGGCATGGGGAACCGTCCGCGAAGATTATTCCGCTGATGGTGATGCCTGGAATTATTTCACCCATGATATGGCCCGCAGCAGAGCCTACCGCTGGAGTGAAGATGGCATCGCCGGAATCAGTGATGACAAGCAGATACTCTGTTTTGCGCCCGCATTTTGGAATGGACGTGATCCCATTCTTAAAGAGCGGATGTTCGGCCTCACCAACGCCGAGGGAAATCACGGCGAAGATGTAAAAGAATACTGGTTTTATCAGGATAATACGCCATCGCATGCCTATATGAAAATGACCTACCGCTATGCTCATGCGGCATTTCCCTACCGCGAACTCGTGGAAATAAATCGCCATCGTGGCCCGGATCAACCCGAATATGAACTCGTGGACACGGGCGTATTTTCCGACAATGCTTTTTTCGACATTCAAATTCAATATGCCAAGGCTGACACGCACCACATTCTCTTCCGCTGCACCGTGCAAAATTGCGGCGCGGAGGCCGCCGAACTGCATCTGTTGCCAACGCTCTGGTTTCGCAATACCTGGGCTTGGGATTCGCAGCCCGGAAAAGAGCCGACGATTCGCTTGCAGGGGCAGTCTGACTCCGGCGATGTTACACTCCTGGCCGATCATCCGGATTTGGGGCAATATCGCCTCTATTCCCGCAACGTAATGGAAACGCTGTTTACCTTCAATGAAACCAACCGCCAGAAGCTCTTTGGCGTGCCCAACACGCATCCCGCGGTAAAAGATGCATTTCATGAATATGTGGTTCAGGCCCATCACACGAAAGTGCATCAGAAGCCCTACGGTACCAAAGCCGCCACGCATCATCACTGGCATCTTGCCGCGGGAGAAACACAGGTTGTCGAAGTGGTGCTGGTAAAAGGAGAACTCTCCGAGCCATTTAAAGATTTCAATGAAACATTCGAGCGGCGAAAAACTGAAGCGGATGCGTTTTATACCGATATGCTGCCGAAAACCTGCGAGGAGCAACTGCGGCAGATTCAACGCCTGGCCATTGCGGGGGTATTGTGGAGCAAACAGTTTTATAATTATGACGTCCGCCAATGGCTCAAGGGCGATGGAGATTGTCCCGCTCCTGCGCAGCGCCTTATTGGTCGCAACAGTAACTGGCGGCGCGTCAAGGCGCATGATGTTATTGTGATGCCGGATAAATGGGAATATCCCTGGTTCGCGGCGTGGGATTGGGCGTTTCACTGTTTAACCTTGTGCTATGTTGATATTGACATGGCAAAATCTCAATTGGAACTGATCTGTTCGGAACGCTTTCAGAATCTCTCCGGGCAGTTGCCCAGTTATGAATGGGCTTTCAGTGATGTCAATCCGCCCGTGCAGGCACTGGCCGCCTGGCGCGTTTACAACAAGGAAAAGCGGGTTAATAACGGCGTCGGGGACCGGGCTTTTCTGGAGCGGGTCTATCATAAGTTGTTGTTGAATTTTGTCTGGTGGGTTAATCGCAAAGACAGGCAGGGGCAGAACGTTTTTGAGGGCGGTTTTCTGGGGTTGGATAATATTTCGGTATTTGACCGCAGCGAAAAACTTCCCAATGGCGAAACTCTCGAACAGGCCGACGCCACGGGCTGGATGGGTCTGTTTTGCCTCAATATGATGATGATCGGCCTGGAACTGGCGCAACATGATCCAGTGTATAGCCACCTCGGTGTGAAATTCTTTGATCATTTCCTAGCTATTTCCAAGGCCATCAACGGTTCCATGCGGCGCGGGGAGGGATTATGGGATGAGCAGGATGGATTTTATTACGACAAGATCACCACCGCCGACGGCCAGCGCATGCCGCTTCGCCTGCGATCCAACGTGGGACTCATTCCGCTGTATGCGGCACAAGTGCTGGAGAAAAAGTGGATTGAAAATCTCCCCGCCATTAAAGATCGTCTGGAATCCGAAGAATTTCGACAGCAGGTCAAAGACCGATCTGTTGGTTGCACTTGGAGTGCCGATGGTTCACACTGCCTGTTAAGTATTTGCCACGGTGAACGACTGCGCCGGGCGCTGGCGCGCGTGGTCGATGAAAACGAATTTCTCTCGCAATATGGTGTACGATCTCTGTCCCGCCATTATCTCAATGAACCCTATCGTCTGCGCATTGATGGCATTGAACGCGTTGTGCAGTATGAACCCGCGGAATCACATGATGGTGCATTTGGGGGAAATTCCAATTGGCGTGGTCCTATCTGGTTCCCCACGGCATATCTGCTGATTACGTCTTTACGAACCTATAACCGTTTTTATGGTGACAACTTGAAGGTTTCCCGCCCGGGTGTGCCCGGTGAGGAAATAAACCTGCTGCAACTTTCTGAAGAACTCGCCCGCCGTATGATTTCCATATTTGTGCGGGATGACAAGGGCCATCGTCCGGTGTTTGGCGGCCAAAGCATGTTCCAGGATAATCCTCTGTGGAAAGATTTTATCTTATTTCATGAATATTTTCAGGGGGATAATGGAGCCGGCATTGGTGCATCGCATCAGACCGGTTGGACCGCATTGGTCGTACAGCTTATTGATTATGTCACACGAAATTATGATCACACCGGCGGATAGGAGCCTGTATGTGCGTGACACCTTACGCTCGTTACGTTTTCACGATTGGTCGTGATCGCGCAGATGTCCTGATATTTCGTAATGGCGATCCCATTAGTTCGATGCGGAAGCGTCGAGTTGGCTGCGGGGTAGCGTGTGAGGGGGTCAGTCCGTGTAATGGCCGTTGATTTGCATCGATCAACTGCGGCCTCCTATGATAGAGGGAGGTTTTTGCAGGAGTTGTCATGAATTCTACCGCGGTTATCCAGCCTTCAGAGTCCGAAGCCAATCGGCTTTCATCGCGCACGATTCACGAATCGCTGGGCAAAATCCCGGCGACCAGCCAGGTGCCGGATGCACATGGGCATTTTGGCCCGTATGGTGGCGTATACGTGCCCGAAACGCTTATGGCTGCGGTAAGCCAACTGACTCAAGAATATCAACGCGCCAGAAAAGACCCGGCATTTGAAAAGGAACTGGAATATTACCTGCGGCAATTTGTCGGGCGGAAAACGCCGCTCTATTTCGCCCAGCGCCTGACCGAACTCGCCGGTGGAGCGCAAATTTACCTAAAACGCGAAGACCTTGCCCATACCGGTGCGCATAAAATCAACAACACCATCGGACAGGGATTACTGACCTTACGAATGAAGAAAAAGCGCGTCATTGCTGAAACCGGTGCCGGTCAGCACGGCGTGGCTACCGCTACCGCCGCCGCCGCGTTCGGTCTGCAATGTGATGTTTATATGGGCACGGAGGATATTCGCCGCCAATCGCTGAATGTATTTCGTATGAGGCTCATGGGTGCCCGTGTGGTGCCGGTGGAAAGTGGATCGCGCACATTGAAAGATGCCACCAATGAGGCCATGCGTGATTGGATGGGTTCCGTTGAGCACACGCATTACATAATCGGAAGCGTCGTGGGGCCGCACCCATTTCCACAAATTGTCCGCGATTTTCAAAGCATCATCGGCAAAGAAACCCGTGCGCAGGCTTTGGAGATGCTGGGCCGCTTGCCCGATGCGATTGTCGCGTGCGTCGGTGGGGGGTCCAATGCAGCCGGGATGTTCTACCCATTTGTGGATGATGCCAATGTCAAGTTGTTTGGCGTCGAAGCCGGCGGGCGCGGCATGATGGCCGGACAACATGCCGCATCCTTAAGCATGGGGCAGCCCGGTGTACTGCATGGCTCATTGTCTTATGTTTTACAAAATAGTGACGGCCAAACCGCGGATGTGCACAGCGTCAGCGCCGGACTGGATTATCCCGGGGTGGGGCCGGAACATGCGTATTGGAAGGATACGCATCGCGTTGACTATGCCTCCATTACCGACAGCGAAGCGCTCGATGCATTCAGCATTTTGGCCCGGCGCGAGGGCATTATCCCGGCATTGGAATCCGCCCATGCCATTGCATTCGCCATCAAACAGGCCGGGCAAATGAACAAGGACCAGATAGTAATTGTTAATTTAAGTGGCCGCGGCGATAAAGATTGCATGGAAGTGGCGCGACTCATGGATGAACAATCAGCCGCAGGAAAGAAGGTCTCATGATGACAATCCAAACAGTATCGTCGCACAGAATATTACCCTTCCGCACGGTTTCATGGGGTCCTGTAGCTTTGACCATTGGCGTATTAACGCTGGCGGGCTGCGGAAAATCTCCCCTGCGCCCGCAATCGGCCTTACGGTCTCCATCAGGTTACAATGATGGTCAGGCCTCGCTATATAACGCGCCCGGACCGCACCCGTTGGTGGTGGTAAGCTTGCCCAATACGCCCAATGGCAAACCGCATGTTGATACCGTACTTAGCGTTCTTGTGCCACACGCCGCCGCCAATGCCCCGCCACCGCCGCCCGCCCTGCCCACCACTATCATGCAGGTGCATGAAGACGCTATCCCCGCAACCCGGCCGGCACCCTCAACCAAGTGAAACGCCGCCCCCTGTAACGTGTCGTATTATTTGCTGGAAACTAATTCCTGCTTTTGCATCAGCGTAATAAATTCATCTTTCGGCATGGGCCGACCGTAAAAATAGCCTTGAAAAATCGGGCAACTAAGTCCCTTGAGGAAGTCCACATGGTGTTGGGTCTCCACTCCCTCGGCAACCACCTGCAAATTATTGGGACGGGCCAAAGCGAGAATTGCCTCAACCAGGGCGGCGTCATGGGCGTTATTGGGGGCATCGGTTATAAACGAACGATCTATTTTAATTTCGGAAAATGGTAACTTTTGCAGATGCGATAAAGAGGAGTATCCGGTGCCAAAATCATCAAGAGAGAGATGTATCCCCATTACCTTGATGAGATTCATTTTTATCAACGCCTCGGCACCGATAATTGCGGCGGTCTGATCCACCTGCGGCTGAAGGTACATGCGCAACTCCCCACGCTCCAGAGCCAGTCGCAAATCGCGCTCGATCGTCAGTCGGGCCTGCGCTGCCGCCTGCATGGCCGGCTCAAAAAAACATATCGCGTTGCGCCCGGATGTTTTGGCGCGGTACATGGCTGTATCCGCCTGTTGCAGCAAGCTTAATGGGGAGTCCTTTTCCTGTGGAAATATGACCACCCCGATACTTGCAGCACTCTGATGTTTCAGGCATCCCAGAATGGCCGGCTCGCAGATGGCTTCAAACAGACCCTCAACAATTACCCGGGCCAACTGTGCTGCGGCCACCGGATCCGTAGCAAGATTGGTCAGCAAGACGACAAATTCATCACCTCCCAGCCGAGCGCCGGTGTCTCCGGGGCGCAAGTTGATGGTCAACCGCCGGGCGACTTCCCGCAGCAATTGATCGCCCATCTCATGTCCTTCGGCTTCGTTGAGGTGTTTGAAGTGATCCAGATCAATCAGCGCTATGGCACCGCATGTTTTGGTGCGTTGTGCAAAAGCAACATTCATGGCCAGTCGATCCAGAAACAGCCGTCGGTTGGGAAGGGCGGTTAAAGGGTCAAAATATGCCAAACGCTCAATATCATCGGGTGTGGCCATAATTTTTGGCAATCCTTCACGCCGCCACTAATTTTCGTGGCCCAGCACCGCGACGTTCCATTTTAGCCGCATGGCCTTGGCCCGCGCGTTTTCAGCGAAAATGTCGCCGCCTGCCAAAAAATATGGCCACACCCAACTGGCCATGGCCTTCGTCGGAAGTATTGACAAAAGGGATTGAATCTTGCTATTGTTGGCTCATGCTTGGGTGCCGATATGTTTTTGTTAGCTTGCTGACCTTCGCTTTGGCTTTTCTGCCAGTATTCTGCCCCTGTACAAATGCAATCAGCACGTTCCGGGCGCACGGTCAAACCGCTTCGGCGCGCGTGCGGCATTTTAAGCCCCTTGCCACTTTGCATGATTGCAAGCAGTGCCCATGCAAGTCTGACTCCACCAGGTGCCATCAACATTTTTTGTGTGCCATGCCTGCGGCACCGGCGCCACTGACTTTGCTGCAATCCAGCCGTTTGGTATCAAGTACTGACGATTGCTTATCTATTAAAACCTGTCACCCCAATTCACAAAGATCTTTGTCCCGTTATCTACACGCCGTTGACCTAAGCGCACACACGCTGCTGCACCAGCACTGCGCGCTGATCGTCTGAATTTATACCCTGTCAAATGCCCGCTGATCTGACCGGCGCAACGCCGGCAGGGCGATTTGTGCTCGTTTGTCTCTTTAAGCACATTTACAATCTGGAGCCAATTAGATGCGTTTTAAGTTATCAGGCTTTCTTCTGCTGGCGGTGTTGCTAAGCGGCTGCACCAAAATGTCGCCAATGGCGCCGCTGGCGCGTCAAAATCCGGCTAACGCAAGCGCGCCGAATGGACCGGCGATTCCGAAATCGGATTTCATTAATATCGCAGACGCTTCCGCGCAAATTGCCCCGCCGAAAGTCACTGCGGGGCAAAATCTCCCGATGGCGGGCGCAACGGTCAAGCCATCAACTTCGCCAGCCGGCGGTATGGGAAGTATGCCAGGCATGAAAGGCATGAATATGCCGGGCATGGGCTGGCCTGATGAAAACCTCCAAAATTTAGCAAAAAACACAGGTGGTGTGGACCGTGAATTTGTTGCGCAAGGAGCGATAGCCATGACGGGGCGAGGCTGGTAAAATGCAGCTTGGACGGATCATGTAC